>Ga0316193_10002812_pt1 | contig 12372 bp, 16 predicted proteins | sample MerIslsedime2_MG_FD_207735 | JGI IMG/M metagenome (GOLD analysis project Ga0316193, IMG submission 207735) | Coastal sediment microbial communities from Maine, United States - Merrow Island sediment 2 | ecosystem: Environmental > Aquatic > Marine > Coastal > Sediment | place: USA: Maine... | reverse complement strand
TGGGTGTTTCGGAACTGGCGGCGCGCCTGCTGCCTGTCTTACTCAGTCTGCTCGCGCTGTGGCTGTCTGCCGGTCTGGCAGGCCGTTTGTGGCCGGGGCAGGCGGCTTCTGTCAGGGCGCTGGTTCCCTGGTTGTTGTTAGGCGGCTTATTCTGGAACAATTTTTTTACACTGTTTCAATTTGATCTGTTGCTGGTTCTGGCGGCTCTGCTGGCCTGGTCCGGGGTGCTGGACGCTTTGCGGGCGCCGCTGCGTGGCTGGTTACTGGTGGGTGCCGGCATTGGGCTCGGCATACTCGCCAAAGGCCCGGTGATTCTCGTGCCGGTGCTGCCAGCTGTTCTGTTGGCGCCCTGGTGGGCGAGGGCTACCAGGCCGGTCAGCTGGCCGGCCTGGTATGCCGGTGGCTTGTTTGCATTGCTGTTGGCTGCCGGCATTGCGCTGAGCTGGGCGGTTCCGGCGGCAATGGCGGGTGGTGAGGTCTACCGGCAGGCGATTTTCTGGGGCCAGTCGGCCGGCCGCATGGTCAGCTCGTTTGCACACCCCGGTCCCTGGTGGAGTTATCTGTTGTGGTTGCCCTTGATGTGGTTGCCGTGGGCGCTATGGCCGCAGCTCTGGAAAGCCTCGCTGCAAGGGAGGCCGGCTGACGACGGCATACGCTTTTGCGTGGCTGTCATTGTCCCGACACTGCTGATATTCAGCATGATCAGCGGCAAGCAGGGCAAGTATCTGTTACCGCTGTTGCCGTTGATGGGGCTGTTGTGCGCGCGTTGGCTGGTTGTGGCTGATCATGAGGCACGGCGTTACCGCTTGCACTATGTCGGCATAGCGCTGGTTTTGACCGCTGTGGTGTTGCTGGCACTGCCCTGGTTGTCCGGCGGACCGGACTGGTTCCGGCAGGTGCAGTTGATGTGGGGTATGGCGTTGCTGGTGTGGGGCGGTCTGTTCTTCGCCCTGAACCTGAAACTGGCAGCCGCCGTACGTGGAGCAGCGCTGGCTATGCTGTTGTGGACGGCAACACTCTACCTGGCGCTGGTTCCCCTGCTGGCCCCGCAGTACGACCTGGCTCCCATCAGCCGTGTGCTGTCCGGGTTGCAGGCCGCAGATCGGAAACTGGCCTGGCTGGGAAAGTATCACGGGCAGTTCCATTTCCTGGGACGACTGCAAGGCCGAATTGAACCGATCGATGAAGGCGGGCGATTATACGACTGGCTGGACGGCAATAGCGGCGGTTATTTGCTGGTGAATTACAAATCGCTGCAGCCGGATATACCGGATGACCTGCTGATACAAGCTTACAGAGGCGGCAGTCTGGTGCTGTGGCCGGTATCCCGCTTGCTCAAGGACCCGCAGCGGCTCGACGCCTTGTCCGGGAACGCGTAAGCTTCGCTTTGATTCGATGTTTGAATGAATATTTTTTATGTGCGCTGTTTCTGTCGATACCCCGCTTGCACCACTGCGTCTAAAGAAAAATGAAGAACGGCGAATTCGTGCCGGGCACCTCTGGGTGTACAGCAATGAAGTGGATAATAAAGCCACACCGTTGAAGCAGTTTGAAGCCGGACAGCAGGTGCAACTGTTGGCGCATAACGGCAAGAGCCTGGGGAACGGCTACGTCAATCCCAATTCACTGATTTGCGCGCGTCTGGTCAGCCGCGACCCGAGCCATGTGCTGGACCGCTCATTGCTGGTGCACCGGTTAAACGTCGCGCTGTCGTTACGCGAGCAATTGTTCGAGGAGCCGTTTTACCGGCTGGTTTACGCCGAGTCCGATCAGTTGCCGGGTCTGGTCATCGATCGGTACGCAGACCTCTGTGTGGTGCAGTGCACAACGGCGGGTATGGAAGCGGTAAAGGACCAGGTGATCGAGGCACTGGAAAAAGTGATACGCCCGGCGGGTGTCCTGGTTCGTGCAGACAGCTCGATACGCCAGCTGGAAGGCCTGGATTCATACCAGCAAGTGATTGGCAGTGTGCCCGAGGAGGTTAGCGTCAAGGAACACGGCCTGTCTTTTTCGGTGTCCCTGAGGCAGGGACAGAAAACCGGCTGGTTTTACGATCAACGTATGAATCGGGCCCGTTTGCGCAACTATGTGCAGGGTAAACGGGTTCTTGATGTGTTCAGTTATGCAGGCGCCTGGGGGTTGCAGGCGGCTGCCGCCGGCGCCGGAGAGGTTCTCTGTGTAGACGCATCGAGCGCAGCCATTGATCGGATTCATGTCAACGCCCAGGCCAATGGTCTGGCTGACCGTGTGGCCAGCGTGGAGGGCGACGCATTTGAAGTGCTTGGCCAGCTGCGGGTGAATCAGGAGAAGTTTGATGTGGTGGTGCTGGATCCGCCGGCTTTTATAAAGCGTAAAAAAGATACCAGGGCCGGTGAGCAGGCTTACCATCGCCTGAATCAACTGGCCATGCAGGTATTGAAAAAGGATGGGGTTCTGGTGTCAGCGTCCTGTTCCCACCACCTCGCCGAATCCCGCCTGCAGACGATCCTTTTACAGTCCTCGCGACACCTGGACCGCAGCCTGCAGATCCTGGAGCGCGGCCACCAGGCGCCGGATCACCCGCTGCATCCGGCCATTGCCGAAACCGCTTATCTGAAAGCGTTGTTTTGCCGTGTGTTGCCGAGTTAGGATTCCCGCAAGAAATGTTGACGTATCCTGAAATAAGTCCTGTTGCGGTTTCCCTGGGGCCGGTGGCGATCCACTGGTACGGTCTGACTTACCTGGTCGGATTTATCGCTGTCTGGTGGTTGGGGAACCTGCGCACGCGCAAGCCGGATTCCGGCTGGAAAGCGGAGGAGATCAGTGACCTGCTGTTTTACGGAGCGCTCGGTGTCATTCTTGGCGGCCGCTTCGGCTACATCATCTTTTATAACTTTGGCGCTTTCCTGGATGATCCCCTGATATTGTTTCGTATCTGGCAGGGAGGCATGTCTTTCCACGGTGGCATGCTGGGTGTGTTCGTGGCGATGTGGTTGTTCGGGCGTAAAACCGGGCGTAGCTTTTTCCAGGTCACCGATTTCATGGCGCCGTTTGTGCCGATCGGGCTGGGCGCGGGCCGAATCGGTAATTTTATCAATGGCGAACTGTGGGGACGGCCCACGGAGCTGCCGTGGGGCATGGTGTTTCCGTTCGTGGATAGCCAGCCGCGTCATCCGTCCATGCTTTATGAAGCCTTGCTGGAAGGCCTGCTGCTGTTTGTCATACTGTGGCTGTATTCTGCCAGGCCCCGGCCATTTCGCGCGGTATCCGGCATGTTCATGCTCTGTTACGGTATATTCCGTTTCGCCGTGGAATTTGTGCGTGTACCCGATGCGCATATCGGCTTTATTGCACTGGACTGGGTGACCATGGGGCATCTGTTGTCTGCGCCCATGATCCTGTTCGGCCTGTTTCTGCTGACACTGGCGTATTCAAAAAGAGGTAAAGCGTGAAACAGTATCTGGACCTGATGCAACATGTGCTGGATAACGGTTCAGGCAAGGAGGACCGCACCGGGACAGGTACCCTGAGTGTGTTTGGCTATCAGATGCGCTTTGACCTGAGCGCCGGTTTCCCTGCCTTGACGACCAAGAAAGTGCACCTGCGCTCGATTATCCACGAACTGCTCTGGTTTCTGAAAGGTGATACCAATATCAAGTACCTGAACGATAACGGTGTGAGTATCTGGGACGAGTGGGCCGACGAAAACGGTGAGCTTGGGCAGGTGTACGGCTATCAATGGCGTTCCTGGCCGGCGGCCAATGGTCAGCACATCGATCAGATCAGCCGGGTTGTGGAACAGATCAGGGAAACTCCGGATTCGCGGCGCATTATCGTCAGCGCCTGGAACGTGGGCGAGATCGAGAATATGGCTTTGCCGCCCTGCCATGCGTTTTTTCAGTTCTATGTGGCAGACGGCAGGCTGTCCTGTCAACTGTATCAGCGCAGTGCGGATATTTTCCTGGGCGTACCCTTCAATATTGCATCTTACGCCCTGCTGACCCTGATGATGGCGCAAGCCACCGGCCTGAAGCCGGGCGAATTTATACACACCCTGGGCGATGCGCATCTCTATTCCAATCACCTGGAGCAGGCCGGAACACAGCTGCAACGTGAGCCGCGAACCCTGCCGATCATGAAAATCAATCCCGAGGTGAATGATGTGTTCGCTTTCAGATTCGAGGATTTCGAGCTGGTCGATTACCACCCCCATCCGCATATCAAGGCACCGGTAGCGGTGTAATGCAAATTGCGCTTATCGTGGCGATGGCGGAGAACCGCGTCATCGGTTGCAATAATCAGTTGCCCTGGCGTGTTCCGGCAGACCTCAGACACTTCAGGACGTTGACCATGGGCAAGCCGATAATCATGGGACGCAAGACCTATGAATCGATCGGCCGGCCGCTGCCGGGCCGTGACAACATCGTGATAACGGCTGACAGCCTTTATCAGGCCGAAGGTTGCCAGGTGGTGCACTCCATCGACCAGGCGCTGGAAGCGGCCGGCGGCTGCGAAGAAGCCATGATCATTGGTGGTGCCAATCTGTACCGGCAGACACTCGAGAACGCCGATCGTTTATACCTGACACTGGTCAAAGCCGAGCCGGAAGGCGACACCTGGTTTCCGGAGATCGAGCTGCAGCAATGGCGTGAAATGGAACGTGAGACGCATAAAGCCGATGGAAGCAACGAATACGATTATGACTTCGTGGTTCTTGATCGTGTCCGGTGAAATGGTTCTGAATCGAATGGGAAAGATGCAACCAGGCCTGACGGCAGGAAGCCCGACAACTGTCCGTGATTCATGTTATTACTTTTTGGCTTTGCGGACCCCGCAACAATTATATTCAATACGTTGAGCTTTTTTCTTGCCGAGGCGGAACGCAGTCAGTTTTCCACCCCACAGACAGCCGGTGTCGAGTGCATGAATGCCTGGCGCATCATAGGCGCCCAGTGTTGACCAGTGACCGAACAGGATGTTCATATCACGGCTTTTTCGTTGTTTCCATTCAAACCAGGGTCTCAGGTGTTTTGGCTGGCTGCCCGGTGCTCCCTTCTGCTCCAGTGCCAGGTGCCCATTACCGTCACAGTAGCGCAGCCGAGTCAGGCAGTTGGTGATAAAGCGCAGTCGGTCCCAGCCTTTCAATTTATCCGACCAGCAGTTGGGATGGTTGCCATACATGGCGTCCAGGAAGTCGATATAACGATCGCTGCGCAGGACCTTGGTTACTTTGTTTGCGCAGCGTCTTGCGGTGTCCAGGTCCCATTGCGGCGGCAGGCCGGCGTGGATCAGCGTGTAGCCGGTGTTTGAGTCGTGATGGAGCAGAGGCTGGTGACGTAACCATTCCAGCAGTTCGGGACCATCGGACGCCTTTCGGACCTGGCCGAGTGTGTCCTTGTGCTTGCGGTACTTGGGAATGTGGGCCGAGGCCAGCAGGTGCAGATCGTGGTTGCCGAGTACTGTGACCGCGTTCATGCGTTTAAGAAAGCGAAGTGTTTTCAGAGACTTGGGGCCTCTGTTGACCAGGTCGCCGGCGCACCAGAGCTGATCGTGACGTGGGTCAAAGTCAATTTTATCCAGCAGGCCCTGGAGTTCGTCGAAACAGCCCTGTATATCGCCTACGGCATAGATGGTCATCAGTGCAGTGTGCGTGGCATGGAAAGGGTAAATGTGGGAATCTCGGCGTCAAATTCCACGCCGTCATCGGCAAGCATTTGATAGCTGCCACGCATGGTGCCAACCGGTGTCTCAAGCATGGTGCCGCTGGTGTAACGGTATTGTTCACCTGGTTTCAGGTGCGGTTGTTCGCCGACGACCCCTTCGCCTTTGACTTCCTGAATCCTGTTGTTTGCATCGGTAATAATCCAGTGTCGATTGAGAAGCTGAGCCGGAACGCTGCCGCTGTTGTGGATTGTTATGGTGTAGGCAAAGACATAGTGATCCTGGTCCGGTAAAGACTGTTCTTCAACGTACTGGGTTTCAACTTCGACCTGAATACTATAGGTTATGTCAGACATCTGGTAGTGCTCCATGCTTAGCCTGCAAGGATACGGGGTTTCCGTTGGCAGGTATAGAAAAACCCCGCAAGACAAGACAAGGTGAAGCATGGACACCGATTTGGGTCTATATTTAATATGAAAGTTTTTTAGCGCAGGAGAATGTCATGTACCTCAGAGATAAGGCGACTGGTGATTTGGTGGAAGTGCTGGATACCGCGGCAATGATTGATCCGTGTATGGCGCAACTGCAAGGGCGTTTCCACGCCGGGGAAGAAATGCAGGAAGCGACCAATTTCAGCAAGGACGGTCTGGAGTTCCCCTCCGGTGAAGCGCTGCCACGCTGCTGGGTGGACGCGGATTACAGAACAGCGGTGAAGTGAACACGCGTAAATCGTTTTTTTCCCCCAGCACCCGCCGATCGGGATTCGACACGGCTTGTCTTCTTCCGAGGGGTGGGTGCTTTTTGTGGCCCATATAAAATCATATAGATAGCTGCGTTAGGTCACCTGCACCACTCAGGTTTTATAAAAAGCCTGTTGCGCCGCTAAAGATCCTTGTTTCGGCGCCGTTAAGCACCAGTAGAGAAGCGCAAACAGGATTGAGTAGGGCAGGAGATCCCGACGTTGTGAACTGGACCACGGTTTCTACGCTTCAGATCAGAAACAATACCACTGTGCTTTAAGGGTATGGGGAACAATAAAGCGGTCTGATCCAATGAATATGAAAACGACACGTTACCGCAAGCCGAATCTACTGGTGCTGCTGACATTCTTTGTCGGCGTTGGTGTTCTGACAACCAGCGTTGTGCAGGCAACCGAAGCAAAGCATGCTGGCGCCAGCCAATTGCTGCAGTCAGTATGGAATCTTGATCTGGCGGCAAAGCTGCGGACCTGGAAACCGGAGTTTACAGTTGACAAACGTGGCCAGGGCTTGAATCTGGCACGGCCTTTCGGTGTGCGCGGCCCGACCCTGCGGCTCTCGAATTCCATGCCTGATAATGTAAAGCATTGCCTTCGTGCGGGTGGCGATCACCAGATCGGCGCCTTCGGTGCTGATAATACAGACGCCTATATGTTTCTTGAAAAGCGCTGGTAGTCAGTTACGAATCCGAACCGCCAGCACGTCGCAGGGCGCACCATGCAATATTGCATTGGCTGTTGAGCCAAGCAGTAACTGAATACCCGCGCGGCCGTGGCTGCCGATCACAATAAGATCAACCTTTTGCTCTTCTGCAATACGAAGTATTTCGCGCTTGGTATTTCCCTGGCTGACAATCCGTTCGCTGTCCGCTATCCCATATTTTTCTCCAAGTTGTTGCAAACGTTTATCCGCCAGTTCCAACAGCTCCTGGTCCAGTTCCAGTTCCTGCGGCATGGTCAGTTCGCTGGAGAAATCGAACTGGACGAACTCCACGATATGAACCAGGCTCAGTCTGGCATTTGACGCCTTGCGCATGTTCAACGCCCGTTCAAAAATTGCGTCTGTGTTGTTGGAAAAATCGACGGCGAGCAGTATGTGCGAATAAGCTTGCATGTGGTGTCCTCCTCAAGGGCTCAGCCCCTGGATGAGTGGTTGAGTTATGGCCATGGCAACGGAATAGACCGCGCCGAAGCCCCCCTTAGGTTTTAGTTGCCAGCTGGTTGGCCAGCGCAACGAATTGTTCCACACTGATGGTTTCCGGCCGGGCCGAAGGATCTGTTCCTGTTGCCCTGATGTCTTGTTCCGACAACAGACTTTTTAGTGCGTTACGAAGCGTTTTACGCCGTTGTGAAAAAGCCTGTCGTACCAGTGTTGTCAGGTGCTCGGTGTCTTTAACCGGGAACGGCGGTTCCGGCCAGGGGATGAGACGTACAAACGCAGAGTCAACTTTGGGCGCTGGTTTAAATGCCCCTGGTCCTACTCGAAACAGCGGTGCCACCCTGCAGTGATATTGAACCATCACCGACAGACGGCCGTAGTCGCCACTCCCGGGGCCTGCGGCCATTCGATCAACCACTTCTTTCTGCAGCATGAAGTGCATATCCTGGATAGCGTCGGACTGCGCTATCAAGTGAAACAACAAAGGCGTGGAAATATTGTAGGGTAGATTACCTACCGTGCGAAGCTTTTCTCCTTTTGCCAGGCTGCGAAAATCAAAACGCAGTGCATCCTGTTGATGAATAACCAGCTCGCCTGCTGTTGCGGTTTTCTCTGCGAGCGGTTGAATCAGGTCCCGGTCCAGCTCGACAACCTCCAGCTGCCGGCAGGCTCTCAGTAATGGAAGTGTAATGGCTCCCTGGCCCGGACCGATTTCCACCAGTCGTTGCCCGGGCATCGGGTTGATCACCTGCACGATGCGCTGGATAACAAGCGGGTCGTGCAGAAAGTTTTGGCCAAACCTTTTCCTTGCCTTGTGAGTCAATGGGTTATCCAAGCTTTCGATAATAATTACAGTCAGTTATAAAGCGTTGGGTTGGGTTTGTCCACGGAAAACCAGCAGTTAGGTTTCAATGGGGTGCGATTATAAGTCGCATCGATATTCGCATCGGTCGGAAATGATAAGGAATTGGTGGTGTGGGGAATGATATCACTTGGAGTGATTGAGGCATGGATCGCGACAGTGGTGTGTCAGTAGATCAGGTAGCCATCTGTCCAAAGGGGTATGACGACTTATAGCCAGGACACTTATAGATGAATCGTCTTGACGGTTATTTCAGCCTCTGGCACCCGAAACATAGGCGTAGTGGGCCTCTCTTTCGTGATAAATTCTTTAGCGCCTGCATTTATAGCAGCTGCTATATGTAGAGCGTCCATTCCACCTAAATCATACCGCTTGGCCAACTCAAGAGCGTCGGATGACAGCTGATCTGTAGACGGAACATACTCACAGGCATGAAAGAACGTTTCATAGAATTCCTCTTCGCTTTGCTGCTTGTGAAAAACAGCTTTTGGAAGAAGTTCTAACTTGAGATAGCAGGTTATAATAAACTCCCGTTGAGGATCGGCAATAATTTCCATTGCTGCCTCGGAAATCTGTGGCTCCCCATGGTGTGCGGCTATTAATACACCGGTATCTAGATAAGTGCGTAAAGCCATGCGGTTACTTATTCTCCCCGCCTAGCTTTTATTTCCTCCGAGATTTGGTCTGAGGTAAGTAATTCTACGCCTTCATGTATGGAACGTTCGCGCAATTCAAGTAGCTTCTGAACCAAGATTGTCCTATCAAGTTGCCGCCTATAATCATCTTGGAGCACGATATCTGCGCCAAGTCTATGCATAGTTCCGCTTAATATATTTTGTTCAATTGTATAGGGCTTTTCTGAGCTTGCCGCTACAGGTGCAGTTGGTATCAATCCTGCCATTAGCACGGCCGAAACTAATCCGTCCGGGATTAATGTGCTTGCCGTTCCTCTAGACTGGCGCTCGATAGCCATTCTATCTGTTAATGTCACCTGACACCTCTCACCAATGGGGTCCAAGTTTTTCAATAGTGTCCTTCGTTAACAAGCCGAAGAATACCTGCTTCTCGACGGTATGCGCCTCTTCAAGAAGAGCTGGAATTTCACTCCATATATCTTGGAACTTTCCACGATATATTGTATCTATATCGAGTAAGACACCATTAATTTCTTCCGCTCCTCTAATCTTAGCAGTGATACGACTAGAGATCTGAACAAGATTATGGAAGTCTCCTTCCAATATTTCCGTTCGCAAATTTAATGGGCTGTCATTCAATTCGAAATTGTCTGCCGCTACGCTTAATCGAAGGCCATCTAGCGTTCCTTCGGAATCCGTCGGCACCACGTTTACGTACTTTACTGAAAACCGTTCAGGCAAATCAATTAAATCCGCCTTGTTCAAAAACTCCAACAACTCAATAATCTTCGGTTGGAATTCTGACCAGCCAACATACGGCCTCGGACAGCTAATCGAGCAAACATGTTCGCCGATCTGCAACGCAAATTTATCACCAACTAACTTATAATGATGCGCGTAGCGAATATTGGCATCTGACTGGATGATTTGCTGAGGTAATTCAGCAACGCCGAGGCGTTCAACTTTGGGAAACTCCGATCGAAACTCCTGAAATAATAGCCCTAAGAGAATATTTGCTATAGCTGTTGTTTTGCTTGTAAACCGTACCTCAAAAATTGCCTCGACAATCGTGTCTTTTTCCAATTTCTTTGGCAGTTTATCCATCTGCGTGAAGTTCGCTTGGCGGCTAACGATGAGTTGAATCTGCTACATACCAAATTTTCGTGACTATAGCAACTCAGATTAGGTATAGCTACATTTATGTGGACTCAAGTTACAGCGTTATCGCTCAACTGTCCGGTTGGTCAGGTCATTTCATCACCTCACAACCTTCAACCTCGGCTGCACCGGCTTATCCAACAAATCAATCGTCTGCTTGAACCGTTCATTCTTCACAAATGCAGCATACGCCTTCTCTGTTGCTTTACAGACGCATGGCCAAGCAGACGCTGAACGTCGGTGATGGAAGCGCCTCGACTCAATAGTCGAGTGGCAAACTTCTTTTTCAGATTATGCGAGGAAACATCTGTACCGGCTTAACGAAATCCTGCCAGCCCTTGGGGGATGAATCCGTGGTGGCTGCGGTTTGGTAAGCATTGTGGCCTCGGACAAGGAATTCTTTAGAGTTCCACGTTGAAGGATACAATAAGGGCCATCGAATCAGAATGTAATGGTCGGAACGGTAGACCGAAAGATTCGCTGGACCAGGACCGCCACTTAACAGAAACTATGATCAACCCCAGGAGGTGATTTATGAATGAACAGTTCAAGCAGCATGGTGCTTTCAGCTGGTCCGAGCTCATGACCACAGATATTGAGGCAGCCAAGGCATTCTATGCCAAGTTGTTTGGGTGGACACTCGAGGATATGACGATGGAGGGTATGAGTTACACCGTCATCAAAGCAGGCGATAAGGAAGTAGGCGGTATGATGGCAACACCTCCCGAGGCGGAAGGGTCGCCACCAATGTGGGGTACCTACGTTACGGTGGACGACGTGGACGGTATCGCCCAAAGCGCGCTGGAATTGGGTGCTACAGTCGTGGTAGAGCCGCGCGACATACCAGATGTGGGTAGGTTCTGCGTCATTCGCGACCCACAGGGGGCTTTTCTCTCTGCGATAACCTATATCGAAAACCCTGAGATGTAGTTGAACTGCTATACGAAATGGTGAGAAGGAAAGGGAGAGTGTGCTGAGATGCATTCTTTACTGTTCGTCAGGAGACCACGCCCGCATAACGCAGTCCTATCACCACTAACACCAGGCACAAGAATGCGCGCAGAGCATTCTCCGGTAGGTACTTGCTCAATACCGGACCAATGGCCGAGCCGGCAACTACGCCGATCAGCAGGATACCCAGCATCGGGTAATCGAGCGCGATACCGAGGCGTACATAGTTGGCGATCGAGGTGACTGAATGGATGGCAATCGCCAGAGCCGAGGTGCCGGCAATAACATGCATTGGCAGTCGCATCACGATACTCATGAACGGTACCAGAAGGAACCCGCCCCCGACTCCGAGAGCAGAAGACAGCACAGCGATACCCATAACCTAATCAAATGTCAGTGTTCTGAAACTGGTCCGTGCAATGAGGAGATAGCAAAAAGGATGAGGGGGCGAATAGGGCATGACATGGTCAAGGCGTTCGCGACGAATGGTTCCGATGAGCCGCTCAATGAAGAGGTGCAGGCGGGCTCTGTCAGAGCATTGAAATGCTGGGTTGCTTGTTGGTTGGCTATCGAAGCAATTGAAGATGGCGGAAGTGTCGTGTACCGTTCAGGCGTTCGATATACTATATGGCGCACGCTAGACGTCATACCAAGGGGGAGCAATGAGCGAAAAACGGACACTGGTGATTCATTTCAATGACGCTACAGAAATTTCCTTTGTTTTTCCCAAACAAACAGATGATTTCAGTGTTGCTCAGAAAGTTAGGGAAGTGCTGAGTGGACAGCAACTTGTTGTCGAGGCGGATGGTTCGCTGTTTGTGGTTCCGCATACCAGCATCAAGTATGTACAGGTATACCCGTCACCAGCGAAGCTTCCCGAGAATGTGATCAAGGGCGCAACGCTCAGGAATGAATCATAGAACGGCAACGTGATATCCCTCAGCTTTCTCCCTCTGTTTTCCTGTGGGTGGCGATTTACTAATCATGCGGCAACGGGTGTCTGAAAAAGTCCATTGCAGTGCGATGTCCAGGAATGGTTGCAGCGAAAGAACCGGCCTGCCAATGTGCTACCTATCGACGTGAAGCGATGCTGACTCTTTCAGCCCAAATGTCGCGACAGGCGCAAGGCCAAACCCGCGAGAGTGCGGACGGGATTCGCGGCCGTGCTGATTGGCATGACGGACATGTCGCAAACATAGAGGCCGGTGGC
>Ga0316193_10002808_pt1 | contig 12379 bp, 11 predicted proteins | sample MerIslsedime2_MG_FD_207735 | JGI IMG/M metagenome (GOLD analysis project Ga0316193, IMG submission 207735) | Coastal sediment microbial communities from Maine, United States - Merrow Island sediment 2 | ecosystem: Environmental > Aquatic > Marine > Coastal > Sediment | place: USA: Maine... | reverse complement strand
CTCCCTGGTCCATCATCATTGATGGCGAAGTGAAAAAAGCGGGGAAATATAACCTGGAAGATATTCTTAAACCCCATGCCCTGGAAGAGCGTATTTATCGTTTACGTTGTGTTGAAGCCTGGTCCATGGTCATTCCATGGATAGGCTTTTCGCTCGGCGATTTGATTAAACGCTTTGAGCCTACCTCGAGGGCAAAATATGTGCAGTTCACCACCCTGTATCGCCCGGCGGAGATGCGCGGCCAGGCCAGAAGTGTGCTCGACTGGCCCTATGTGGAGGGGCTGCGTATGGACGAGGCCATGCACCCGTTAACCATGCTTGCTGTTGGTTTGTATGGCAAGGAGATGCCAAAGCAGAATGGTGCACCGATACGTTTGGTGGTGCCATGGAAGTATGGTTACAAGAGTATTAAATCGATTGTGAAGATCAGTTTTGTGGAAAAAGAACCACCAACATCCTGGAATATTGCCGGGCCAAATGAGTATGGTTTTTATTCCAATGTCAATCCTGCAGTGGATCATCCCCGCTGGAGCCAGAAACGTGAGCGGCGTATTGGTGAGTTTTTGAAACGTGAAACGCTCATGTTTAATGGTTATGCAGAGCAGGTGGCACAGCTCTATACAGGCATGGATCTGAAGAAGCATTTTTGATGTTCTTCATGACAGATAGATAAAGACAGATGTTGCTCTATTATTCTTTCATGACTTTCGATTGCTTACCTCTACTACGACGTACGGCAAAGCCCGCAGTCTTTCTACTCTGTCTCTCTCCTTTGTTGTGGTTGGTTTATGGCCTCCTCAGCGATGCCCTGGGTGCCAATCCCATCGAGGTGTTCACGCGCAGCGTCGGGGAGTGGGGCTTACGATTTTTATTGCTTACGCTGGCCATGACACCGCTGCGCCGGCTGCTTGGGCAAGGCTGGCCGTTGCGTTATCGGCGCATGCTGGGTTTGTTCAGTTTTTTCTATGTCAGTGTGCATTTACTCAGCTATCTCTGGCTGGATCAGTTTTTCGACTGGGGTGAAATTTTTATCGATATCACCAAGCGCCCCTTCATCACCATCGGTATGAGCGCCTTTGTCTTGCTGGTCCCCCTGGCGCTGACCTCAAATCGTTATGCCATCAAGCGCCTGGGACGTCGCTGGAAGAAGCTGCATCGACTGGTCTATGTGGTGGCCATTTGCGCCGTATTACATTATTTCTGGCTGGTGAAGGCCGATTTATTCTGGCCGAGCGTCTATGCCGCCATTCTTTCCCTTTTGTTTCTTTTGCGCTTGAACAAGCGTGCCTGAGATCGCTAAGCAGGTTTTTTCCTCATCCTAAGCGTCATTCGTCGCTACGCCGTGCAAATATCGGCTCGTCCCGTTTATCCATTAAAATAGAGCGGTTATTATTAATTGCATGAATCGGTTTAAGTCCAGTAAGCGGCTATGGCATAATCGGGCTGTTTTTTTCGTGTCATTTGCCGTTAAGGTAGACATGAAATTCAACATCTTGGTAAGAGAGGCAAAGTGTATCCCGGATCACGGGTAAATGTAGTCATTTAGGAGAAATTGAATGTCAATCAATCGACGTGAGTTTATTCAATTAATGGGGGTTGCCGCTGCTTCAGGCATGCTTCCTGGTTGTGATAGTAAGAAAGACAGGGCGAAAGCGACTGCCTCTGCACCAGAGAAAATTTACGATATTCCCAAGTTTGGTAATGTTGGTTTGATGCATTTCACAGATTGTCATGCGCAACTCCTGCCAATCTACTTCCGTGAACCGAATATCAACATCGGTGTCGGCGATGCCTTTGGCCAGGCGCCACACATCGTCGGTGACAAGTTACTGCAACACTTCGGTATCAAGCCTGACTCCATTGAGGCTCACGCCTTTAGCTATATCGATTTTGTTGAAGCGGCCAAGACCTATGGCAAGGTGGGTGGTTTTGCCCATATGCAAACCCTGATAAAGAAACTGCGTGCCGATCATGGCGCCGACAGTACCCTCTTGCTCGATGGCGGTGACACCTGGCAGGGTTCCGGTACCGCGTACTGGACGCGCGGTAAAGACATGGTCGGTGCCTGTAACCGACTCGGTGTCGATGTCATGACCGGCCACTGGGAGTTTACCTATCTGGATAAAGAAGTGATCTCCAATGTAAAAGACTTTAAGGGTGACTTCGTCTGTCAGAATGTCTTCGTCAAAGATGATGCCGCATTTGATTATCGTTTTGCCGATTTCGATGGCTTTAATGAAGACACACAACGTGCCTTCAAACCCTATACCATCAAGACCATGGCCGGTGGTATCCGTGTGGCGGTGATTGGTCAGGCCTTCCCTTATACCCCCATTGCCAATCCACAGCGCTTTATCCCGGATTGGACCTTCGGTATTCGTGATGCCGAAATGCAAAATATCGTGGACCAGGTTCGCGCCACGGAAAAACCGGATGTGGTGGTCGTGTTATCACACAATGGTATGGACGTGGATCTGAAGATGGCCTCCAGGGTCAGTGGTATCGATGCCATCTTCGGCGGTCACACCCATGATGGTATGCCCAAGCCGACTGTTGTGAAGAACAAGGGCGGCCAGACCCTGGTGACTAATGCGGGTTCAAATAGTAAATACGTCGGCTTTATGCAATTCGATGTGCGTAATGGCAAGGTGCAGGATTACCGTTATCACCTCATGCCGGTCTTCTCCAACCTGTTGGAGGCGGACAAGGGCATGTCTTCGTATATCGAAGACGTGCGTAAGCCTCATCTGAAGACCCTGACCGAGGAACTGGCCGTGGCCGAAGGCCTGCTCTATCGTCGTGGTAACTTCAATGGTACCTTCGATCAGGTGATCTGCGACGCATTGCGCATTGTTGGTGGGGCGCAGGTATCCCTGTCACCGGGTTTCCGCTGGGGTACCTCGGTACTGCCAGGACAGGCCATCACCATGGACCATGTCATGGATCAAACCTGCATGACCTATCCCGAGACCTATCTGCGTGAAATGTCGGGTGCGGATATCAAACTGATCCTGGAGGATGTGGCCGACAACCTGTTCAATGAAGATCCCTATTACCAACAGGGTGGTGATATGGTGCGTGTCGGTGGTATGGATTACACCATCGATGTGAATGCCAAGTTCGGCAAACGTATTTCCGATATGACCATGGATGACGGCACGGTCGTAGATGCCAATAAAACCTATACCGTTGCCGGTTGGGCGACAGTCGGTTCCAAGTCACCGGGCAAACCCGTTTGGGATGTGGTCGCTGAATATCTGCGTGATGAGAAGGTCGCCAAGATCAAGAAGATGAACACACCCAAGGTCAAGGGTGCCGAGGGTAATCCGGGGATTGCCGAATATCTGGGTGAAATGGGTTAAACAGACCCATGCCATGAAAAAGAAAGGGGAGGCTTTGCCTCCCTTTTTTTATGTTCGTCCAGAAACGTATGTCTTGATTCAAAATGAGTAAAAAATTATTCCTTATCCAGTCACACCGAAACAGATCAGCATAAAGTAAATATCTTTGTGCGATCTTGTGTCCTTCGTGCCTGAGGGTCTATTTTTCTGCCCCGAGCGCCCGTGCACGTTGCTGCCGCTGTTGCAAAGCCGCTTCATCTTCCAGCCTTAAAGACGCATCGGTCTCCGGCCATCCCGCGGTATGCTGTTTAATCAGTTCAAATAACATGTCGGTATGCAGTGATTGTGCATTCAGGGCCGGGATATATTGGTATTCCTTGCCACCGGCCTCAAGAAAGAGATGCCGGTTTTCCATGGCAATCTCTTCCAGTGTTTCCAGACAATCAACGGAAAAGCCGGGGCTGACCACTTGCACGCTCTGTACACCCTGTTGTCCCCATTCCGTTAATGTCTTGTCCGTATAGGGTTTCAACCACTCCTCACGACCAAAGCGGGACTGAAAGCTAAGCTGCCATTGTGTGTCATCAAGCTGAAGGTTTTCGGCCACCAGACGGGCGGTCTTGTGACATTCACAGAAATAGGGGTCACCCTGGTGCAGATAATGTTCAGGCAGGCCATGAAATGACATCATGAGTTTTTCCACCCGGCCATGTTGCTGCCAGTGTGCGCGTATACTTTCGGCAATGGCCCGGATGTAAGCCGGGTGATCATGATAGTGGCTGATCATCCGCAGTTCCGGCAGCCAGCGCCATCGTCGTAACACCTTGCTCACCGCATCAAAGGTGGTGGCCGTGGTGGTGGCGGAATATTGTGGATAGAGCGGAAAGATCAAGATGCGTTGCGCATTGGCCTGCCTCAGTGTCTGTAAACCGGCCTCGATGGAGGGTTGGCCATAACGCATGGCCAATTCAATCCTTACCGGGCCAGGAAACACCTGCCCTGTTTGGGCCTTCAGCTTCGCGACCAGTTGTTGCGAGATGGACAATAGGGGTGAGCCCTGCGCCGTCCAGACCTTTTGATAGGCCTTGGCGGCGCGCGGTGGCCGAATACGCAAAATGACACCATGCAGTATCAGTTGCCATAACCAACGGGGTGTCTCCACCACCCGTGGGTCGGAGAGAAATTCATCCAAATAACGGCGTACCGCACCGGTCGTGGCTGCATCCGGTGTACCCAGATTGGTGATCAAAATACCGGTACATGCCGCACTGGCATGGGTGAAGTCCCTGTTTCCCTGAAATTGGCCCATAGTGCTCGCAACGATTAATATTGAGGTGAAGGTATTATCCACGACTTTAGGCCGGCGCTGAAGGTTTTATTCCTAAGGAGCCTCTGATTAAGTCCCTGAAGCGGTGCTGGCTGCGCTGGAAAGGAACTCATACCCATAGGGCACGTGGAAATGCTCATTTGTCACTCTCGCCCATCCATGGGCTTCGTGACATAAGACCATCCGTGGTCAAAACTGCGTGTAAACTGCGCTTTTTCGTTCCTTCCCGCCTTGCCATCATCCATTTGATGAATTTAATCAGAGGCTCCATTGATATGCACATCGGACGGGGCGGTAGTGAAGGCACATGCATAAATCATCTTTAAGTCGGCGCTGGTCTGGCGGGCCTGTGTTGCCTTCCTATCAATTGCTTGAACGAAAATTCAGGCGTGAGCCCAAGCATAAGACCGGGACCCAAATTGATGACGATGCAAGCAAGGGTCAAGCCATCCGTTGTGGTTTTTGTCATGCCGCGATTAGCTACCCTGGCAACCAGCTTGAACGCTTGGGCAGGCATATCCATACCTTTAGTAATCCCAGCGGGCTGAGCTTTACCATCGCCTGTTATGCCAGGGCCTGGTGTGACGCCAGGGGTGAACCGACAGCGACGTGGAGTTGGTTTCCCGGTTATCGCTGGCAATATGCCCTGTGTCATGAATGTCATGAACACCTGGGCTGGTTTTACCAGTCAAACAGCGGTTTGGGGTCATTTTATGGCTTGATCCTGCAGAGGCTCATTTTTGATGAAGAAGCCTAACATCGTTGTTCATGGCAAGGGCAAGGCGTGAGTAGAATCACAAATTAAACACTCAACAATAAGCTGCTATACCCAAATAGAAAGAACAGGCGTATGCTCGGCGTTCGCTGTAGCGATGGGATAAACAATAATCGTATAAGGGGAGAAAGAACATGATCAGACAGGGATTATTTCTGGTCTTATTGACCACGAGCCTGGCCGGCCAGGCAGAGCAGACAGGCACCGTGATTGCCATTAAAAAAGAGAATGCAGTCACCGATGAACAGCCGATGCCTGCCAAAGGCACGGTGGCACGCTCGGCACTGACCAGTCAGGTACAGGCCCGTGAACCAGTCGATGAACTGGAGAAGATCACTGATCAGCAAAACCAGCTTTTCTATTTTACCGAGTTACGTGGTATGTCGGGTCAAACCGCGAAACACCGCTGGGAATACAGTGGCAAGGTGATGGCCGAGGTGGACTTCAACGTCAAGGGACCGCGTTGGCGGGTCTGGTCGAGTAAGATATTCAAGCCGGACTGGACCGGCGAGTGGAAGGTCTCGGTCATTAATGCGGCGGGTGAGGTGATCTCGGAAAAGAATTTTAGCTATGATACTGCCGTGTTGGAACCAGCCACACAGCAATAATCCTGGATTCACTAGACTGCAAAGACCGCTCCTGTGCATCCCTGCACCCGCGGTATTCCTACATCCATGTATATCTCACAAAGACGCGGAGTATTGAGTTACTTCGCGCCTTTGTCTTGATGATGTTTGGCCGACGACGCGGCCAAACGGATTATTTCCTGCGGACTCCTTCGATAGACAAAAACATTTCTACGCTGCGGGAGGCCGGGCCAAGGTCGCGTTTGATACCGAAGTCTTTGAGGATCAGCGTGGTGCTGCCTGCAAACCCACGGCGGTAGCCGCCCCAGGGATCGGCACCATGACCAACATGATCGACGTCGAGGGTGATCGCCTTGGTGACACCGTGCAGGGTCAGCTTGCCCTTGAGTACCGCCTTGCCCTTGCCGGTTTCCCGAAACGAGGTGCTGACAAAGCTTGCCGTGGGGTATTTGCTGACATGCAGAAAATCCTTGCTGCGCAGGTGTTTGTCACGTTCGGCATGGTTGCTGTCGATGCTGCTGGTATCGATGTTCACTTCGATCTTGGCGGCATTCGGGTTTTTCTCATCATAGTTGAACTGGCCACTGAATTTATTGAAACGGCCGAGCAGCCAGCTATAGCCCAGATGCTTGATCCTGAACTGGATAAAGGCATGGGCACCCTTGATATCGATGTCATAATCGGCTGCCTGGCTGGGGAGTGCCAGCACCGACATGGCCAACACTAGCGTCGTGGTGAGAAGGGTTTTTTTCATACTTATGTCCTCTTGTTGGTGTTTACAGTGTTACAGACCGAGCATGCGTTGCAAGGTCCGATCCTTGTCAAAAACATGGTGCTTGATCGCAGCAAGGGCATGCAGGGCCACCAGGCTGATCAGTGTTACTGCCAGCCACAGATGGATGAGCCCGGCGATGTCTTCCTGTTTGTCGAAGCCGTACACGGTGGCGGGAATGGCAAACCAGCCAAACACCTCGATGGCACGGCCGTCGGCGGTGGAGATGAGATAGCCGCACAGCATCACGGCGATGAGCAACAGATAGAGCAGGCTGTGCACGTGCCGCGCGATGGCCCGCTCCCTGGCGCTGTGACTCGACAGCGGCGCCGGCTTGCCTTCGATGCGGCGCCAGATTAGGCGCAACAGGGTCAGGCTAAAAAGGAAAATACCAATGCTTTTATGCAGCGCCGGACCCTTGCGATACCAGGCATCGTAATAATCCAGGCTCACCATCCACAGCCCCAGGCCAAACAGGCCGAAGACGGCCAGCGCCGTCAGCCAGTGTATGATAATGCTCAGCCAGCCCCAGTGGTCTTGTGTGGTGCGCCAGTGCATATATTTCCCTTTTATTCGTTATGGATGATTTCGGACGTGCTGGTGGCACGGCTTCAATATAGACTTAGTTTATCGTTGCAAATAAAAGAATAAAGGGCATAATTAAGAAATTACTATTCTATATTGGAGAACAATGGACCGATTTGAAGCGATGCAGACCTTCGTGCGGGTGGTCAAGGCCGGCAGCCTCAGTGCCGCGGCCGAGCAGCTGAATATCGCCAAGTCGGCGGTCAGCCGTCGCCTGTCCGAGTTGGAGGCGCGCCTGGGTGTGCAATTACTCACTCGCACCACCCGCCGCCTCAATCTCACCGAAAGCGGGCGGCAGTACTTCCAACGCTGTCAGACCATTCTGTCCGATGTGGAAGAGACCGAACAGGCCGTCACCCACGGTGATATCGCCCTGAGTGGTATGCTGCGCATCGCCGCACCCCTGAGCTTTGGTATCACCCACCTGTCACCGCTACTCAATGCCTTTTTGCAACGGCACCCGGAGCTGAAACTGGATCTGGACCTGAATGACCGTACCCTGAACGTCATGGAAGAAAATCTGGATCTCGCCATTCGCATCGGCCGCCTGGCCGATTCCAGTTTGATCGCCCGCAAACTGGCAACGGTACAAATCATCGTCTGTGCCAGTCCCGCTTACCTGGCCCGCTATGGTGAACCGAAACATCCGCACGAACTGGAACAGCATTGGGGACTCAGTTACAGCTATGCCGAATCACAACACTGGCGCTTCGTTAATCCGGATAAGACAGAAACCGCCGTACGCATGAACTATCGCATGCGCGCCAACAACGGTGATGTGCTGCTCAAGGCCGCCATCGATGGGCTGGGTATTTTACGAAACCCCGGTTTTATCGGCGCCGAGGCCATCAAACAGGGGCAACTCATTCCCATTCTCATCGATTATACCGTGCCCGAAAGTGCCATCTATGCCATCTATCCAAAACAACGCTACCTGCCACAACGTATCCGTGTGCTGATCGATTACCTGGCGGAACGGTTTAAAGACAAGGCAATGTAGGCTAATCGCTGTGCGTGTTCAATCTTCAGAAAATGTTAGCCAGAAAAACATGAGGCATGTGATTTTTACTTAGGTGAGCAATGATTAAACTCTCGAAAACATTAAACGCCTGGCAAACTCCCGATTTTGACGTTGTGTTAAAGACGGAGATTGATAGTCTGGATCCTGCTGCATTGCCTTTACAGCAGGGCTTGTCGCAGAGCAGTTATGTCAGCGGCGAAAAGTTCAGTGTCATGATTATCAATGTTTCGGATAAGGACGGTTTTATTCGAGTCAAGACGGGGATTTTTTACAGTGGTGTGATTGCCGGTTGTAATTGTGCGGACGATCCGAGCCCGGTCGATGAGCAGACGGAATATTGTGAAGTGGAGTTTGCGATTGATATGGCAACGGCCGAGACGATGGTGAAACTTTTACAAGAATAAATCGAAGAGTGTGTACGAGGACTGTGCTCACTCCATCCGGGCTACTTGCTCCTAAATGATTTACCCTGGTGTACTTTGCGCGCCTTGATGATTGTTGATAAACAAGCCGAGGAAGTACTCTTGGGGTGCCCTTTGCGGTTTAATATTTTTTTACCGATCCAGCCGTTTATATTTGATCCGGTGCGGTTGATCGGCCGCATCACCGAGACGGCGTTTGCGATCGGCCTCGTAATCGCTGTAGTTGCCTTCGAACCATTCCACATGACTGTCGCCTTCGAAGGCGAGGATGTGGGTGGCGAGTCGATCCAGGAACCAGCGATCGTGCGAGATGACGACCACGCAACCGGGGAATTGGAGAATGGCCTCTTCCAGTGCGCGCAGGGTCTCCACGTCGATGTCGTTGGTGGGTTCATCCAGCAACAACACGTTGCCGCCGCTCTGCAACAGTTTGGCCAGATGCACACGATTGCGTTCACCACCGGAGAGCTTACCGACATGTTTTTGTTGATCGGTGCCGCGGAAGTTGAAGCGACCGACATAGGCTCGTGAATTGATCTCGAAGTCACCCACGCGCATGATGTCGTGACCATCGGAGATCTCCTGCCACACGGTCTTTTTCGCATCCAGGTCATCACGGCTTTGATCGACATAGGCCAGTTTGACGGTGTCACCCAGGCGCAATTCACCTGCATCGGCTTGCTCCTGCCCCACCAGCATGCGGAACAGGGTGGTTTTACCCGCACCATTGGGGCCGATGACACCGACAATGCCACCACGTGGCAGATTAAAACTCAGCTCATCGATCAACAGTTTGTCAGCAAAGCTCTTCTTGACACCCTTGGCCTCGATCACCAGTTCACCCAGGCGTGGACCCGGCGGGATAAAGAGTTCATTGGTCTCATTACGTTTTTGGTGTTCCCTGGTGGAGAGTTCTTCAAAGCGCTGAATACGGGCCTTGCTCTTGGCCTGGCGTCCCTTGGGATTGGCACGGACCCATTCCAGTTCCTCTTTCATGGCCTTGGTGCGGGACGCCTCCTGTTTCTGTTCCATCTCCAGGCGTTTTTCCTTTTGCTCCAGCCAGGAGGAGTAGTTGCCTTCCCAGGGGATGCCTTCGCCACGGTCGAGTTCCAGGATCCAGCCGGCGACATTATCGAGGAAGTAGCGATCATGGGTCACGGCGACCACGGTGCCGGGGTATTCATGCAGGAAGCGCTCGAGCCAGGCCACCGATTCGGCATCGAGGTGGTTGGTGGGTTCGTCGAGCAAGAGCATGTCCGGTTTGGACAGCAATAGCTTGCAGAGGGCCACACGACGGCGTTCACCACCGGAGAGTTTGCTGACATCGGCATCCCAGGGTGGCAGGCGCAGGGCATCGGCGGCGATCTCCAGGGTGCGTTCCAGGTTATGGCCATCGGTGGCCTGGATCAGGTTTTCCAGTTCCGCCTGTTCCTTGGCCAGGGCATCGAAGTCGGCATCCGCTTCGGCATAGGCGGCATAGACTTCATCCAGCCGGGTCAGGGCCCGCTTCACTTCACCGAGGGCCTCTTCCACATTGCCGCGTACGTCCCTGGTCTCATCAAGCTGGGGTTCCTGGGGCAGGTAACCCACCTTGATACCGGCTTGGGGACGGGCCTCACCGTCGATCTCGGTATCGACCCCGGCCATGATACGCAGCAGGCTCGATTTACCGGAACCGTTCAGGCCCAGTACGCCGATCTTGGCACCGGGGAAAAAAGAGAGGGAGATATCTTTGAGGATAAATCGTTTGGGTGGCACGACCTTGCTCACCCGGTTCATCGTATATATGTATTGCGCCATAGCCCTTTACTTCAATTCAAACGTCTACAATTTAAACGGATTTAAAGCCAAATATTGTACTTGGTCCTAAGCCGGGAAGACAGATGTGGGGCCGTATAACAGGTAAAGGATTGGGGAATTGCGTCGATAACTGGATAAAGACTGACAATATTAAAGGGAGCTTTATCAGAATGCATATCTGTCTTATCCGCAAGAGACCTTACTGTCCGGCACTGTAAGTCAGTAAATCTACGTAGCTGTGATTATATGAGTAAACGTTTCCCACCGAGTATCCTGCGACGATTATTCCTGTCTTTCCTTGCTTTTGGCCTGGGTATGGGGATTGTGTTTCCCTATTACGCGCAGTTCTTTGTGGAATGGAAGCCGGGCATGTATTTATGGTTCGTGATCGGCTGTTTGATCGCAGGGGCCACGATAGGCGTGGTGAATTATACCCTGGTGCGGTTGACCCTGCTGGGAAAGCTGAAACAGATGTCGGTCTTGACCCGAAAAATAAGCCAGAAAGATTTATCTCAGGACTGCGTCATTGTTAGCCATGATGTGCTGGGTGAGATGTCGGCAGACTTTAACATTATGGTAAATAATCTGCGTGAGATTGTGACTGAACTGGACAGCCAGGCGGGGATATTGAATGAGGCGACGACGGGGCTTTACACCATCTCGAATAATTCAAACGACCATGCGCAAAAACAGAGCGAGCAACTGGAACAAGTTTCCACCGCCATGACTCAAATGGCCGCTACCGCGCGAGAGGTGGCACATAATGCCCAGGAGGCGGCTAGCGCCAGTGAGGTGGCCAATGAACAGGGTAATAATGCCAAGCTGGTGATCGTCGAGACCATGGGTGTAGTGGATAATTTGGCCAGCCAGGTGGAAAAGTCTGTCGGGGTGATGAATAAGCTGAAACAGGAGAGTGACAACATCGGCCAGGTGCTGGTGGTGATCAATGACATTGCTGAACAGACCAATCTGCTGGCCCTGAATGCGGCGATTGAGGCGGCACGCGCCGGTGAACAGGGCCGAGGTTTTGCTGTGGTGGCGGATGAGGTGCGCAATCTGGCCATTCGCACACAGGAGTCCACCATGGAAATTAAGGAGATTATTGCGCGACTGCAATCCGAGGTGGTGCAGGCGGTTGATGCGATGGAGATCGGGCACAAACAGGCCCTGGAAGGGGTGGAATATACTGAAGGCGCCGCTGAGGCATTGGCAGAAATCTCCGGTGCAGTTGGTGTGGTACTGAACATGAACACCCAAATTGCCAATGCCGCCAAGGAGCAGAATACGGTAGCGGAATCGGTTAATCAAAATATCACTGCGATTAACCAGACGGCGGAATATTCCCTGCAGACTACCGAAGAAGTCACCACAGCAAGTAATAAATTATCATTGATTGCAGCCAAATTGCTGGATGTGATCGGCCAGTTTCGCAACTGATGATGAATACATATTCTCCGTTTTTACGCGACTATGCGATAGAAGTCAGGATTGCGACTGCACCCCGGGAACAATTTACGGTAGCGGAAAAAGTGAACAAGAATATCACGCATATTTAATGACGCGGCGGAGGGGGCCTCGCAGGATACCCATAAGATGGCCAGGTTTAATGAACGTCTATCCGCACTGGTGGACAGGGTGCAGGCCATCGTCGCAGGGTTTAAACTCTAGGGAGTTTGGAAGTCTGCAGGATTGGGGTTGATTCTGCTGCTGCGTAGGTGGGCGGCTCAAATTCTTCCGATTTCTCGTTGT
>Ga0316193_10002807_pt1 | contig 12379 bp, 10 predicted proteins | sample MerIslsedime2_MG_FD_207735 | JGI IMG/M metagenome (GOLD analysis project Ga0316193, IMG submission 207735) | Coastal sediment microbial communities from Maine, United States - Merrow Island sediment 2 | ecosystem: Environmental > Aquatic > Marine > Coastal > Sediment | place: USA: Maine... | reverse complement strand
TGACGATGCCCGGGATCGGGGGTCTCGAAGCCTTCGCCGAGATGCGGAAGATTCGGCCCGATGCACGCATGATTCTCTCGAGCGGATACAGCGCGGTGGACGTTGCTGCTCGCTTCGAGGGGCAGGAAGTCGACGGCTTCCTCCAGAAGCCTTACGAGCCCGAGGCGCTGATCCAGAAGCTGCGCGAACTGCTGGAGGCGTAGCCGTCCGGTACGAATCTGGACTCGACCAGGAGCGTTCGCGCGCTGCGTCGATTCAAGCGCCGGCGCCGTTCCAGCTGCTCATCTCCTCCGCCAGGGACCGGCGGATGCGCTCGACGCTGCCGCCCCGGACTCTCTGCTTCGTCTCGCTGAAGGCGCGTCGCGGGAGAGCGGCCAGTCGCTCTGCCTCCGCCATCGCCTCCTCGGCGAGGCGTTCGGGGGGAACGATCCGGTCCAGGTAACCCGCATCCACCGCTCCCTCCGGCGTGTAGATCTCCGCCAGGATCACGGCTCGCTGGAAATGGCGCCGCGAGAGTCGATCCCGGGCGATCTCGACCGCAAAGACGGGCAGGGTCATCCGGATCGAGACCTCGTTGAGTCCGATCTTGAAGTCCCCGGCCACGCCGATGCGGAAATCGGATCCGAGCAGGAGCACCGCCCCCATCGCCAGGGCGTGGCCGCTGCAGGCCATCACGATCGGGAGCGGCGACTCATACAGGCGCAGCAGCAGCTCGGCTCCCGAGGAGACCAGGCCGCGTACTGCATCCGGCCCCGCCTTCATCGTGGAGAGGTCGAAGCCCGCCGAGAAGCGGCCGGGTCTCCCGGTCAGAAGGACTGCCCCGGCCTCCTTCGCGGCCCGATCCAATCCGGCGTTCAGTCCGTCGATGGCCACGGGAGAGAGCGCGTTCGCCTTGCCGTCGTCGAAGCGCAGCGTGGCGACCGTCCCCTCCAGCTGGTACCCGATCGGATTCTCACTCATGGCGAAGAAAGTACGCGATCGAGGCCACGCACGCAGGACGAGCCCTTGCGGCCGACCTGGCGAGAAATGAAGGCTAGTCGATCCGCTAGACGCGGAGCGCCCGGGCGCGCTCTTCGGTGAAGGCGAGGATCGCCTGCTCGGCCTTGGGAGTGTGTCCGGTGAAGCGCACGCCCATCCCGACGGGCAGATTCCGCCGGACCAGATTTCCGGGGACGTTGGTCATCACCACCTCTCCCGAGAGCCGCAGGTCACCGGAGGGGAGCGGCAACGAGAAGTGGATCAGTGCCTTTGGAAGCGAGGGACGGGGGGTCGCCAGGTAGGCGCCCTCTGCGGAAACGCAGTAGATCTTGGCCTGCTTCTCCCGCTTCCCCGTGGTGATGTGCACGGGCCAGTTGATGGGAACCCGCACCGACTGGCGCCTTCGCGACGGCGGCGTGGCTTGTGCCAGGGCGTGATTGATCTGGAACTGCAGTGTGTGGTCGTCGCAAGGCTCCCACAGGGCGAACTCGACCCCGGCGCGGCGGAGCAGGCTGCGCTCGTTGGGATCGGGCTTCGTCCCGGTCGCGACGAAGCGGAGCACCGGCCCCCTCGCCGGCGCGCGCAAGGCCGCCAGGGCCCGAGCCAGATCGGGAACCGGCAGATCCGGCGGGATCAATACGACGGTCATGGCGAATCGCAGATCGGACAAGGCCGCGCGGCCCTGGTCCACGGTCTTGGTGCGGAGCACCCGGTAGCCGAGCTCTCGGAGGCGCAGGGAGAGCCGCTCCATGGGACTCGCGCCCGCATCGATCAGCAATAGGGTGACGCGTCTGGCCATTGGTTCTTTCCCGACGATGAAGACCCGTTTGAGCTATCGGCGGAGCTGGCGGTCTGGCTCAGTGACCGATGTCACCGGCCACTTGCGCATGTGTTGCACAGCGAGTGCCGAAGTTGGCCAAAAACGCTTTGACAAACGGGGTTGACGGTCGATAAAACTGTGGGCTAAACCCCCTACTATCGGAATCCCTCCGGAGGGTTCTCCGCCTTGATCGTCTCCCCCTCCCGGCTCCAGGCCTTCCGCAGTGCTTTCGAGGAGGCCGCCTCCTCGACCGCTGCGAACCTCCAGGAATCCGGCCCCTTTCCCTGGGATCTGCGTGTTCCCCGTGCGGCGCTCTGCTGCCTGAGCGACTTCCCCGAGCAAGCCGTCTTCTGTGGCCAGGAGATGATGGCCTCCGTGATCGTCAGCCACCGCGGCAGGCTTCTCGGGACCTCGGTGCTCTCCCTCGAGCCGCGCCACGCGCTAACGCTGATCCGTTCGCTCGGAGTCGAAGGGGATCCCCTCGACGGCTTCCGCAGAGCGGGAGCGGGCGTACTCCAGGGAATGCTGGGATGGTTCGGTGCGGCGGGCGGCCCCCTGGCCGAGCTGGGAGATCCCACTCTCGAGGAGCGTTCGCTGGTGGCCACCGTTCTCGGAACCCATGCGCCAGCGAGTACGATGGTGGTCTCGCTCGAGATCGGCTTCGTATCAGCCGAGCAGGCCTTCCCCGCCTACCTGTACCTGCTCCTCGACGCCAAGGTCCTCCAGTCTGGGCTCGAGTGTCTGGAGGAGAGCGTCGGTCATTCCGGCGCCGCACTCTGCTGAAGGCGACCTGCTGAGCAAAGCGGGCTAGCGGAGCGCAAACCCCAGCAGATCCGAGAGCGCATCCAGGGCCTCCTCTGGCTGCTCGACCTTGATGGTCGTCATTCCGAGCTCCCGCGCGGCCTTGAGATTGCGCCCGATGTCGTCGAGGAACACCGCCTCGGCTGGCTCGATCGCCAGACTCTCGCAGGCGAAGAGGTAGATGCGGGGGTCCGGTTTCCGCAGCCCGACCACGCTCGACTCGACGAAGGCGTCGAAGTGGTCGCGCAGCTCGTGGGTGCGATCCTGCTCGCCCGCCCAGTTGTTGGTCAGAGCGCCGACGGCGATTGCCCGGCGGCGGATCCGGCCGATCGCCTCCAGCATCACCGGCCGCGGTCCGCACTCGCCGATCCGGAGCATTATTTCGACGGCCGAGACGTCCTGGCCCTCCCTGCGACACTCCGCCTCGAAGACGCCGAAGAACTCTTCCATGGGGAGCTCTCCCCGTTCCAGCCGGGGCCAGGCTCCACCGGATCCCGCCCCGATCACGACCCGATTGACGAAGCCGGTGGGGATGCCCAGCTCCCGCTCGTAGCGGGCAATCGCGTGGAGAGGGGAGTCGAGAACGACGCCGCCCAAATCGAAGATCACCGCCCGGTAGCCCATGGGTCGGCAACCTTAGCGAAGCGCCGGCCGCCGTCGCGGAGCCGGCTGCGCTCTCACCGGCCCGATTCGGCTCGGTCCGGTCCGGAGGCTCTCCCTGTCGAGACCTGCTCCGAGACCAGAAACCCTTCGATTCCGAGCACTTGACGGAGGCGCGCCGGAGGTCGATGCCGAGCCTCTGGCCGCCAGCCTTCCCGGCGGGCCGGTGGCATTCGCGGCTCAATAGAGGTCTCCGGCGCGCCGATGCGAGAGACGTGACGGCTGCATCCGATCTGATCGACGACGGGGCCCAGGAGACCAGGCCGGCGGTTCTCCCTCGCCTCGGTGAGGCCATCCCTCCCATCGTGCAACGCTTCAATAGCAAGGGAACCCTTGGAGTGGTGCTGCTCGATGCCTCTCCTCTGGCGAAAATCGAGGGGTCGTACGGGCACGACGCCTACGCGCGCGCCGCGAGCTCCCTCGGAGGACTGGTGCGGGACGCCGCCGACGAGGTGCTCGATGGCGATGAGCTGATCATGACCGGGGAGACCGGCCGTCACGAGATCGTGATCATGCTGTTTCGCGACCAGCGCGATGGGGAGTTCTATCGCTCGGAGCTTCCCGGCCTGCTCCGCGCCCTCCAGCGGACCATCGAGCAACGCGGTCACCGTGTCGTGTATCCGTATTTCCGAAAAGTTCCGATCCTGGGCATCGGGTTCTCTGCCGTGCAGCGCAATCCGTACTTTGGTGCGGAGACCCAGCTACGGGAAGCGCTCGAGGAGGCTCGTGGCGATGCCGAGCTCTTCGCCCGGCGCGAGGAGCGGCAGCGGCGCAAGAGCTTTCTCGGGATGGTGATGGCGGGAGAGGTGAGCTCGGTATACGAGCCCATCGTCGACGTCGCCACCAAGACCGTCTTCGGCTACGAGGCCCTGGCGAGGGGGCCCGCCGGAACCGAGTTCCACTCACCGGAGGCCCTCTTCGCGTCGGCGGAGGAGGAGGGCTTCGTCTTCGAGCTCGACTGCCTGTGCCGCAAGGCCGGTCTCGACGGTGCCATCGGACTTCCTTCCGGTACCGCGTTGTTCCTGAACGTGCTCCCGACGACCATCCACGATCCCAGCTTTCGCCCCGAGGCGCTGATTCGCACCCTGGAGAAGTGCAAGCTCCGACCGACGGACGTGGTGTTCGAGATCTCGGAGAAGGAGTCGATCTCGAACTTCGAGATCTTCAAGGAGATCCGGGACGAGTACAGGAAGCTGGGCTTCGGCTTCGCCGTGGACGACACCGGAGCGGGCTACGCGAGTCTCCAGACGGTGATCGAGCTGGAGCCGGATTTCATCAAGGTGGACCGCGCCCTGATCACGGGCGTCGATACCGACCTGGCTCGCCAGGCGCTCCTGAAAGCGCTCCACGCCATGGCGGGTGGCATCGGTGCCAAGATCATCGCCGAAGGCCTCGACACCCTGGAAGAGCTCGAGACCCTGGGAGATCTGCAGATCCCCTTTGGCCAGGGATGGCTGTTCGGAAAGCCCCACCCGCTTCGCGCAGAAGAGTAGGCCGGTACGACGAGACCGCGGCCGGGAGGCTAGCCTCCGGAGACCCGAGATTCCGCTTCGGGGCCGGGGGGTGTGTCATCGTCCAGCTGGTCGAGGTAGCCCTCGGGCAGGACGACCTTCTGGGTTCCGCCGCTCCTCCCGCGCGGGACGCGCATGGCGGAGGGAGGAAAGGGCTCCTCGCGGTTCACCTCGTCGAGAATCCCGGAGAGTTCGGAGAGGGTGGCGGAGCGGGTCAGCCGCGCCCTGAGGCGCGCGCTGTCGGGGAACGCCTTGGTGTACCAGGTGGAGTGCTTGCGGAAGGCGCGCACTCCCGGATCCTCGCCGAACCACCCGGCGAGTCGTCGCGCGTGCTCGAGCATCAGGTCGGCGATCTCTCCGAGATTGGGTGGATTCTCGGGCTCGCGCCCGGCGAAGACATCGGCCAGGTCGCGGAACAGCCAGGGACGCCCCAGGCAGCCGCGGCCCACCACCACCCCGTCGCAGCCGGTGATCCGCATCATGCGCAGCGCATCCTCTGCTTCCCAGATGTCGCCGTTCCCCAGCACCGGAATCGAGCCGACTGCCGCCTTCAGCGCCGCGATCGTCTCCCAGCGCGCTTCGCCGGCGTACAGCTGCGCGGCGGTCCGCGCGTGGAGCGCGACGGCGACACAGCCCTCGTCCTCGGCGATGCGGCCGGTGTCGAGGTAGGTCTGGTGGCTGTCGCTCACTCCGATGCGGAACTTGATGGTCACCGGGACCGGGCCGGCGTGGGCCACGGCTGCGCGAATGATCCGACCCAGCAGCCTGGGCTTGAGAGGGATCGCCGCCCCGCCGCCCCGCCTCGTCACCTTGGGCACCGGGCACCCGAAGTTGAGGTCGATGTGGTCGACGCGGTTCTCGTCGACGAGCCTGGCCACGGCCTCTCCCACGTAGCGGGGGTCGACGCCGTAGAGCTGAAGGCTGCGGGGACTCTCTTCGGGAGCGAAGTCGGTGAGCCTGCGCGTTCGCGAACTTCCCTCGACGAGGGCCCGGGCGGTGACCATCTCGCTCACGCAGATCCCGGCTCCGAAACCCCGGCAGAGCGATCGGAAGGGGGCGTCGGTGATCCCCGCCATGGGAGCCAGGACGACCGGGGGAGAGACGGAGATCGGACCGAGGGCGAGCGCGGGAAACTCCCCCGCGGCTGCGGGGGCCACGTCGCGGTTGATCTCGCTTCGGTAGCTCGGATGCATTCCGATCAGTAGCCGATCAGTAGCGGGGCACGCTCGGATCGATCTCCCGCGCCCAGGCGTCGATTCCGCCAGTGAGGTTGAACACGCTTCGGAAGCCCAGGGCGGCGAAGTGCTCCGCCACCGCCCGGCTCCGTCCGCCGTGATGCGAGTAGAAGACCAGGGGCGTGTTCCTGTCAAAGGTTTCTACCTGGGCAGCGGCCTCCGGATCGAGGAGCCGGCAGCCGTCGAAGCAGGCCATGGCTCGTTCCTCGGGACCGCGAACGTCGTAGAACCCGAAGCGCTCTCCGTCATCGAGGCGCGCCTTCAGCTCCTGGACGCTGATCTCCCCGGCCGCCGGGCGTGCGTGGCCGATCCGGAAGCCAGGACCACCGGGGGTTTCCTCGGCGTCGATGGTCACGCCAGCGGCGCGCCGGGCCGTGAGCGGATCGAGGTAGAGCGCGACGCCGTTCGACTCCACCCGCAGGTCCCCCGCGGCGTTGGGGGCGAAGAACAGGCCGTTTCGAAAGCGTGCGTCGATCGAGAGATGGAGATCTCGCACCTCGGCTTCCCCAGCGAGCCGGCCCAGGGCTGCTGCGGCGGCTTCGGTGATTTCGATCTCCGGTACCTCTGGATCCGGAACCTCGACGCCGAGCCTGGTGAAGAGTTCGCCCTCGGCGAACATCTCCTGAACCGTCTCCGAGCCTCCGACGAAAACTCCGTCCACGTAGAGCTGTGGGACCGTCGGCCAGGACGAGAAGGCCTTGATTCCCTCGCGCAGGGCCGGGTCCGAGAGCACGTCCACTGTGCGGTACTCCGGGAGGAGGTGGTCGAGAATCCGGGATACCGCCGCCGAGAAGCCGCAGCGAGGCGCGTCGCGCCCGCCCTTCATGAAGAGTACCACCCGGTCCGATGCGATCAGGTCCGCGATCCGATCTCGTATTGGCTGATCGATGTCCATGGGGTCTCCGCGGGCGAGGGCACTCGCATCACGGACTCAGTGTGATCATGTCCGTCAGAATCTCGAGTGCTTCACGAATCTGCGGGGATGGATCGGCGTCCTCTTCGGGATCGGACGGAACGGTGACACCAGCGGTATCCGCGTCGGCGCTTCCCGCCTCGCCGCTCCGGGGCACCCCGTCCTCGGAGCTTCCATTCCGCCCGTTGGCTTCCTCGCGCTCCCGGATCAGCTCGGCGAGCCGAACCACTCCGTCGTCGTCCTCGCGATCCGCCAGCTCTCTCTCGATCTCCTGGAAGTTCTCGTCCTCCAGAGTCCGGCGCTTCGACCTTCCCGCCAGCACGGCGACCATCGGCCGGGTGATCGGCTCCCATTGCGTCTTCTCGTCGTCTCCGTTGGCCTCGTCGCCACGGAATGGGGGAATCTGCTGGGCCGACAGGGAGTTCCGTTTGTGCCTTTCGCCAAAAGCGTCCGTATTCAAGAGGGATGGAAACATCACGTCCGCCGCGACGCCGCTGTTTTGTGTCGAGGCGCCTCCCGGTCGGAAGAAGAGCGCCGTGGTGATCTTGAGAGCGCCGAGGCCGGGCCGCAGCGGGAAGACGCTCTGGACGGTGCCCTTCCCGAAGGTGTGATCGTCACCGACGATGAGCGCGCGCCCGTAGTCCTTGAGTGCACCGGCGAGGATCTCCGAAGCCGAGGCGCTCCACCGAGATACGAGGATGACCATCGGGCCATTGAAGAGGATTCCGTCGTCCGGATCCGGCATCACCCGGCCTTCCTTCTCGTCGGATTCCTTGACGGCGACGATGCCGCCCTCGCTGATGAAGAACCCGGAGATCGCTACCGCGTCTTCCAGCAGGCCGCCTCCGTTGCGGGAGAGGTCGAGGACCAGGCCATCGACCTTCGCCTCCTTCGCCTGCGCCAGCAGCCGGGCGACGTCGCGGGAGCCCTTGCGCTTGCTGGGGTCCTGGTCGCCGTAGAAGGAGGGAAGGTCGAGTACCGCGATCTTGAGCTTCCGACCATCTTCCACCACGGTTTCGAAGGAGAGCTTCGCCGCCTGCTCCATCAGGTCGATGGTGTCCCTCTGAATGGCCACCTGGAGCCGCTCGGTATTCTCCCCCTGGCGCAGGATGGTCAGGTGGACGCGCGTTCCCTTCTTGCCGCGGATCAGCCGCACCACGTCCCGAAGCGCCATGTCGATCACGTCGACGGGGGGCTCTCCATCCTCTGCGACGGCGATGATCTTGTCCTTCGGCTCCAGCACCCCGAGACGGTCGGCGGCGCCGCCGGGAATGATCTGTTCGACCACCGCGTATCCGTCGCGCTCCGTCAGCGCGACGCCGATCCCCTCCAGGGAGAGCTGCATCTGGATCTGGAAGTCCTCGACATCGTCGGCGGAGAGATAGCCCGAGTGCGGATCCAAGGAGGTCGCGAAGGCGTCCAGAAACTCGGCGTAGACGTCCTCGCGCCGCTTCTCGACGCTCCGGCGGGTCTGCAGCTCGTAGCGGTGGATGAGGCGCCTCTTGGCCTCTGGCAGCTCGGTGTCGCTGCTCAGGTAGTTGGAGATGCCGAAGTGGGAGAGGACGCGAAGCAGGGCGTCGCGCTCCTCCTTGGTCTTCGGATGACCCCGCTCGTCGGGGTCGAGGAGCAGCTCCGCGGTGGGGTCCATCTTGTACCCGTCGCTGCCCACGAAGCCGCGGACGAAGCCTTCCACCTCGCGGTGGCGCGAGACGACCTCCTGCTGCAGCTCGCGGAGCCGGCTGCAATCGCCCTTCTCGGTCTCGCGAAAGATGTTCTCCAGCGAGTCGGAGATCTCCTCTACATCCGCTTCGAGGAAGAGCACCCGCTGGGGATCGATCCGCCGCAGGTAGTTCTCGATGGTGCGATGCCGGAGCTCCTCGGTGAGCTGGTGAAAGCGGATGTGCTTCTGGAAGTAGATGGTGATGAGATCCGGTATGTCCCCGCAGCCCAACCCAGCCGAGGCGGAACGAGGTACGGCCGTCGTTGCGAGCAACGCGAACAGCGCAATGCGAAGAATTCCCGTGTACATGCTCCTGGGATCATATCAATCGCCCGGCCCCGACGCGAAATGGGATGGGCTCGGGGACCTGGGCTCAGACCTAGTACCGGTAGTGATCCGGCTTGTAGGGGCCTTCCACGGGAACGCCCAGGTAGTCGGCCTGCTCCTGGCTGAGCGTGGTGAGCGACACGCCGAGCTGGTCCAGATGCAGCCGCGCCACCTCCTCGTCCAGATGCTTCGGCAGCACGTAGACCTCGTTCTTGTACTTGTCGGAGTTTTGGTGGAGCTCGATCTGGGCCATCACCTGGTTGGTGAATGAAGCCGACATCACGAAGCTCGGGTGCCCGGTCGCGCAACCGAGATTGAGCAGGCGGCCCTCGGCCAGAATCAGCACACTGTGGCCATCCGGGAAGATCCACTCGTCGTACTGCGGCTTGATGTTCTCGCGGCGAATGCCGGGGATCTTCTTGAGGCCGGCCATGTCGATCTCGTTGTCGAAGTGGCCGATGTTTCCGACGATGGCCTTGTCCTTCATGCGGGACATGTGATCGGCGGTGATGACCCCGAAGTTGCCCGTGGAGGTGACGAAGATGTCCGCGGTCTCGACGACCTCGTACATCGTCTTCACCTCGTAGCCTTCCATCGCCGCCTGGAGCGCGCAGATCGGATCGATCTCGGTGACGATCACCCTGCAGCCCTGGCCGCGCAGCGACTGTGCACAGCCCTTGCCGACCTCCCCGAAGCCGGCCACCACAGCCACCTTGCCGCCGAGCATCACGTCGGTGGCGCGCATCAGGCCATCCGGCAGGGAGTGCCGGCAGCCGTAGATATTGTCGAACTTGCTCTTGGTGACCGAGTCGTTGACGTTGATGGCGGAGAACAGAAGCGAGCCGTTCCTCTGCATCTGGTAGAGGCGATTGACCCCGGTGGTGGTCTCCTCCGAGACGCCCCTCACGCCCCCGGCGAGCCGACGCCAACGGTCTGGATCCTTCTCCTGCTGCTCCTTCAGCAGCGCGAGGATGACACCGTACTCCTCGGAATCGGTCTCGGGGTTGAAGTCCGGCACCTTCTCGGCCTTCTCGAACTCGACGCCCTTGTGAAGCAGGAGCGTCGCGTCGCCGCCGTCGTCCACGATCGAGTCCGGGCCGGAGCCGTCGGGCCACTCCATCGCGGTATCCGTGCACCACCAGTAGTCCACCAGATTCTCGCCCTTCCAGGCGAAGACCGGGACGCCCTTGGGGTCGCTGGCGCTCCCGTTGGGCCCCACGACCGTCGCCGCGGCGGCCGGATCCTGGGTGGAGAAGATGTTGCAGCTCACCCAGCGAACGTCGGCGCCCAGGATGGTCAGCGTCTCGATCAGCACGGCCGTCTGCACGGTCATGTGCAGACTCCCCATGATCTTCACTCCCTCCAGCGGCTTCTCCTCGGCGTAGCGCTGGCGGAGCGCCATCAGGCCGGGCATCTCGTGCTCGGCCAGGCGAATCTCCTTGCGGCCGAGGTCGGCGAGCTGGATGTCGGCGATCTTGAAGTTCTCGGGGGCTGCGGACATGGCTCTCTCCTTGCGGGGATTCATCTGTATATTCGGATGGAATGATATATTCCTGAGGGGCCCTGTCAACGGTGTCGCCGGAGAGGATCGTCGGGGAGCCATTCAGCGCCCGCAGTAGCGAGCTGGGGGAAATCGCGGGATGGAGAGGAAGGTGCCGCCAAATGTGGCATTCTCGGCCGTGGCAGCTGACGGCCGGTGAGGAATACGGACCAAACGCAAAGCGCCCGGCGGCAATCGCCGCCGGGCGCTGGAGGCCATCGGACGAGTGGTCTAGAAGCCCACCCCTCCTGAACTCACGCTACCACCACCCACCACGGCGGGATTGAACGGGGGCAACGCCTTGTCGAGGGCCTGGTTACGGATGTAGTCCTCGTTGGAGAGGACGCCGGGGCTCTGGAGGCTCACTCCACCCTGGAAAGCGGAGTTCGCGGGCGGGAGCGCCACATCCAGGGCGTGGCTGCGCAGCGTCTCGTCGGCGCTGCTGCGCAGGTACGGAGCGCCGCGCCAGCGGTCCCGAGTGGAGAGCCGCCCGCGGTGGGTCGTCGGCAGGGGGACGACGGCCGTCTCGGTCTTCTGGATCGTGGTGGTCGAGGACCCTTCCTGCGGCTCTTCTGCCTTGGCAGGGGAGCAGGCAAGGCTCAATCCGACAAAAGCGATGGTCGTGATGATGATTAAGCGCAACACGATGGCACTCCTCACGGTGGGAAGAAACTACCTTGGGCATAGCAATGAGCGTGCCAGCCTGAGACAGGGCTGATGAGCCATCTCCTGCACGGAGAGCGCCATCGGGGGTGCCATTCTGCCAACTCAGGCGGCACTGGTGCAGCCCTGGGATGCAGTCTGAGCAAGGAATGCGGGCAGACTTTCCGGCTACGCCTCTACCTGGCCGGCGTAGGTGGGGTCGTCGAGTCGGGGACGGTCGGGCCGGAGCCACGCGTAGAACGCCGTCCGCGCTTTCCGCGGGAGCCCCTGCGCCGCCCGCGCCGCCGGCCGCTCTTCCCCTCCTTGGCCGGCTTTTCCTCCTTGCGCCGGGAGCTACTCCGGCTTCCCCTGCCACGGGCCGAGCGCCGCTTGCGGTCCCGGTCCTTTCCCACCTTGGGGGGGGCCAGAGGCTCCCAGAAGCTCTCGGGTCGGTCATCCTGACCGCGGCAGCGGTCGCACATCCCACAGCCATCGATCTCCTTCTCCCCGAAGTACTCGCGAAGGAAGGAGGCGCGGCAGCCCTCGAGCATGGCGTAGGCCGCCACGGCGTCGAGCCGCCGTACGTCCTGGGTGCGAAGGGTCTCGAACTGTCCCGCGAGCTCCCTGGCGCGTTCCTCGATTTCGTCGGCGGGGACGGTCACGAAGACCGCGGTGGTGTCCCAGCGAACCAGCGTGGCCTCTTCGAGCAGTGCCAGCAGTGCTCCCGTGGTCCGCGTGCCGAGCTCGGCGGAGAGGGCCAGGGACTCGAGGTTCGGAATCTTCTCCTCACCCGCCCAGGCGGCGAGAGCCCTTCCCAGCTTGTACAGCTGCTCCGGCCGGACACGGCTGCGGGAGAGCAGGGCCTCGTGGATGGCGCGATCCTCCGGTGAGTAGAGCATGATGCAGTTCGCCCGCCGGCCATCGCGGCCGGCACGCCCCGCCTCCTGGACGTATTGCTCCAGGGAGGCGGGCGCCTGGTAGTGCATCACGTAGCGGATGTCCGGCTTGTCGATGCCCAGGCCGAAGGCGTTCGTTGCCACCATGACCGTGCGGCGTCCGCGCTGCATGAAGCCATCCTGGCTCTTGCTTCGCTCGCTCGAGGACATCTTGCCGTGGTAGCGGTAGCAGGGCACGCCGAAGCGCTGCAGCACCGCGTAGAGCTCGTCGACCTCGCGGGTCGTAGAGCAGTAGATGATGCCCGGCCGACGTACCCGCAGCGCGAGTCGAGCCAG
>Ga0316193_10002806_pt1 | contig 12381 bp, 10 predicted proteins | sample MerIslsedime2_MG_FD_207735 | JGI IMG/M metagenome (GOLD analysis project Ga0316193, IMG submission 207735) | Coastal sediment microbial communities from Maine, United States - Merrow Island sediment 2 | ecosystem: Environmental > Aquatic > Marine > Coastal > Sediment | place: USA: Maine... | reverse complement strand
ACGGCGGGAAGGTCTGTATAAAAGCCTCCGTCGTTCGCAGCAGGGGCCAGCTTGGGAATTTGCCTGTCAGAGGTCGCGGGGTCAGTGGCCGTTTCTGCGAGTGCTGAAACGGGCATGGTCGATATCGAGATAATTGCGGCTAAATAACAATACAATCGATGCATAGGGTGGCGCCTCACAATATTTAGATATCGAAAATTTGAATGGAATTCATAAGTATCTATTATAAAGATGTAAAAAATCAGGTTCCTTGATCTGGCGCATTGCAAATGTAGATTTTAGAAAGGGAACAATAGCCTTTTATAATTGTTTTGCCGCACTGTCAAAATCGCCTGGCAGGGAAATAGGACGGAAGGCCGGAATTTCCCGGTTTTGAAGCCGGAAACCGAAGCAGTAAAAAAGGAACATCCACGCGAAAATGGAGTCACAGCACATAATATGAACCGCGGGCCTGAAACATCCATAATTCACCGTGTTACAGGTGTATTGGTGTTTGTCTGCTTTGCTTTTGGACAGGCTTGCGCCGACAGCAAAGCTGAAAAAAAACCTGACGAAGGCAAGCCACTCTGGGAATTTGGTGTTGGGGCCTTTTCGGGCTGGCTGCCCGATTACCCCGCCGCCGGACAAAATACCGTTCGGACGATCGCCGTGCCCGTGCCGATCTATCGCGGCGACATTTTGCGCGTGGGTGGTGAGGAGAACAGGGGTGCGGTAAGCGGCCGCTTTATCAAAAACGATCGGTTTGAATTCGATGTAAGTCTCAGCGGCGCTTTTCCCGTCGATTCGGAAAGCAATAACGCGCGCCGCGATATGCCCGATCTGGATTATCTCTTCGGGGTCGGGCCTCAATTGAGATTCAAGTTAATCAACGAGCCCGGCCGCAGGAAGCTGAATTTCAATGTACAGGCGCGTGCTGTTTATTCGACAGATTTTTCATCAATTGACAGCCGTGGTTACGTTTTTAACCCGAAGCTGAATTACGCCCGGCAACATGTAAGCGACCTGGACCTGAAGGTATTCACCAGCGTGGGCCCCATTTTCGCGACTGAAAAACTGATGGACTATTTTTACCAGGTAGACCCTGAATTTGTTACGCCCACGCGCCCCGCCTATGATGCCGATGCCGGTTATCTCGGCTCGAATATGACACTTGGCGTGTCAAAGCGGTTCAATAAACGGTTTCGCTTGATGCTTGGCACCCGGCTCGGCATCCACACCGGCGCCACCAACGACGACAGCCCCTTGTTCAAGGACGAGCTGAACGTGAGCGTTTTTTCGGCTTTCATCTGGTCTATTTATCAGAGTGAAGAGCTTGCCCGTTGAATGTGTTGCGGGCACTGGTGAACGGCGCTCAAGCCATGATTTGATACCATATCGGTGATGTCAGGAGCTTAAACGCGGTGGTACGCGTACAACCCGCATACCCAGACCGTTGCCGGTCTGTTAGATTGAACGCCGGGATAACCAACAGCAGGGCAAGCCATGACCACCGAGCAGGACCTCATCGACCAGTTAACCGCGACGGGGGACTACAAGGTGATCCGCCGCCTCAAGCCCGTCGACCGGTACCATGACGATAGCGGCGCTCCCAAGCAGATCGGGCTTTACCTCGATACCGAGGCCACCGGCCTGAACCCGGACACGGACAAGGTCATTGAGCTGGCCATGGTCCCCTTTGAGTACGATGCCGAGGGGCGCATATATCGCATACTCCCGGCCTACAATGCCTTCCAGGATCCCGGTATCCCCATCCCGGCCTTTATCACCCGCCTCACGGGCATAAGCGGTCAGATGGTGGCCGGGCAGGCCATTGACCTGGAGCAGGTCGCGCAGCTGCTTTCCGGGGCATCCCTGGTCATTGCCCACAACGCCCGCTTCGATCGGCCCCTGGTCGAGTCGCTTCATGCGGGGTTTGAGACGGTCGCCTGGGCCTGTTCCATCGCCGACGTCAACTGGAACGAGGAAGGCTTCGAGGGGGTAAAACTGGAGTACCTGGGTTACAAGTACGGGTTCTTCTATGAGGGGCACCGGGCCACCATTGACTGTCTGGCCGGCATCGAGCTGTTGAGCCAGGATTTACCCAGCGGTGAACGGGTCCTGAAACGTCTGCTGGACAATGCCGGTCGGACCGACGTCCGACTCTGGGCCGATCGAGCGCCTTTTCCGAAAAAGGACGAGCTCAGGCAGCGGGGTTACCGCTGGTCACCAGGCGGGGAGGGTATTCGTAAGGCCTGGTACAAGGACCTGCCCGCGGACCAGGTCGATGCCGAGATGCGGTACCTCAACCAGGCTGTCTACTCACGACAGGTGGAGGTGCTGCCGATGGATCGGTTTGACGCGAAGCTGCGCTATTCTCGCCGCGTTTAGCCGGTACAAAGGGGACGCAGGGAACTTCAGGCCAGTCACCAGGTTCCAAGTCAGTCATCCAATCAGGGGTTTGCACATGTTCGAGCAGCCGTTTCGGCAGGCAGCGGCACTGGGGGTTGTGCTTTGGCTGCTGGCGACGATGGTTGCCGAGGCCGGCTCGCCGCATTACACGGTGGCGACCGATGAGCGTCTCGAATACCTCGATGTCAGCGTTTGTTTCGAAGCGGCGGTGCCGCGCCGGCTGACCGCCCGCCACCAACGCGCCCCGGACCTGCTGCGCGCAGCCCGGCTGCACAGCCGGGATGATGTCATCGAGCTGAAGCTGCAAGCTTCGACGCTCAGTTTGCCGCGTACCGCTGCCCCGGCCTGTGTGCAATACCGCGTGGATTTGAGTGCCATCAGTAAGCGGCAGTGGCGGTCGGGTAGCTGGCGTACCCGGGATGCCATCGTTGTCGATCCCGCACTGTGGCTCTGGTATCCCGACGGCGTGCGGGAGGACACGAGCTGGCGGCTCGATGTCGAGCTGCTGCCGGGGCACGACGTCTCGGCACCCTGGCATCGCATCGGCAGCAGCCAAAGCACAGTGACGTATGAAATGCGCGAGCGTATGCCGGGTTGGGATGCGCGCATGGCCATCGGTCGATTCAGCGTCGAGTCGATCGAGCTGCCCGGGGGGCGGATCAGATACGCCTTGCTGCCGGGCGAGCCTGCCCCCGATGCCGCGGCCATGCGGCGCTGGATTACCAGCGGCGCCCGCGCCCTGGTCACCGCCTATGGCCGCCTTCCAGTCGCCGATGTGCAGCTGCTGGTCGTGCCGATCGGACGCGGCGGCGAACCGGTGCCCTGGGGCGAGGTGCAGCGGGGCGGTGGTGATGCGGTCCACCTGTATATTGACCAGCGACTTCCAGCCGAGGCGTTCATGGCCGACTGGGTGCTGGTACACGAGCTCAGTCACCTGCTTCACCCGGTTATCGTCTCTCCTGACCGCTGGCTGTCCGAAGGTATTGCGAGCTACTACCAGAATGTGTTGCGGGCCCGCGCCGGACTGAAGAGTGCAGCGTGGGCCTGGGAGGCGCTGCATGCCGGGTTCGAGCGTGGCATTCGCGGTACGCCGCGCGGGCGCAGCCTCGCCGAGGTCAGCGAGACCATGATGCGCGACCGCTCATTCATGCGGGTTTACTGGAGCGGTGCCGCGATCGCCTTGCTCGCCGATGTGGAATTACGCCGGCGCTCGGCGGGGGCGCAGTCGCTGGATACAGCGCTCGCGGCCTTCGGCGATTGCTGTCTGCCTGCCGATCGCAGCTGGAGCGCGCGCGAGCTGATGCAGCAGCTGGATCGACTCACGGCTACCACGGTGTTCATGGATCTCTACCGGAAGTATGTCGATTCTGACGACTTCCCCGAGCTGGGTGCTGTGTATGCAGAGCTGGGCCTGCAGTCCATGAGCGCAACAAGGCTGCGCCTCGACCCGACGGCGGCGCAGGCGGCGATCTGCGAAGCAATCATGACCGCGCCGGAGGATTGAGGACCTGTGCGCCGGGCAACTGCACTGGCCGCTGTTTTCCTCGCACTGGTATTGCCTGCGCGGGCGATGTCCTCGCACACGTCCTTCCAGCGGCTGATCTCGGACCTCGAGACCTTGCAAGCCGGGCACGCAGTCCCCGGCTTCGCCCTCACGCTGGTGTCGGGCAGGCACGGTCTGCAAACCGGCGCGGGCGGGGTGGCCGATGTCGATAGCGGGCGCCGCGTCACTCCCGACACATTGTTTCGTATCGGGTCCATCACCAAGACCTTCAATGCCCTGGCTGTACTGCTGCTGGTCGAGCAGGGGCGTCTCGATCTCAACACCCCTCTGCGCAAGGTTGTTGCCGGCGCGCCGCTCGAGAATCCCTGGGCTGACGCACACCCCGTGCAGGTGGCGCATCTGCTCGAGCACAGCTCGGGCTTGCTCGATATCACGCGCGAGGAGTTTGATCACAATGCGCCTTTCTCCAGCCTGGAGGCCGCCTTCGCCTGGCGTCCGCAGGCGCGCGTGGTGCAGTGGCCGCCGGGTCTGCACCCGGTGTATTCCAACGCCAACGCCGGACTGGTCGGCCTGGTTATAGAGCGTGTGAGCGGACAGGACTACCAGCGTTTCATCATCGAGCGGCTGCTGCGGCCGCTGGGTATGCGTTCGGCGGGTCTTTCCGACGATGCGAGCACGCGCCGACGACTCGCCACCGGCTATGACACCGACGGCAAGACCCCGATCCCCTACTGGCACATGATTTTTCCTCCGCTCGGCGCGATCAACGCCACGCCGCGCGAGATGGGCGCGTTGCTGGAGCTGTTCCTGCGTCGCGGCATGGTCGGCAGCGAGCGACTGCTCGAGGCGGCCTCTGTCGAGCGCATGGAACGTCCCGCCACCACCCTGGGTGCGCGATACGGCCTCACCTATGGTTACGGGCCGGGACTGGACCAGTCTTTGCGTAAGGGGTTCAGGTGGTACGGACACGGTGGTGACGGCGATGGCTATCTGTCCCACTTCGCTTACAACCGTGAGGCCGATGCGGGGTACTTCCTGACCATCAACGCTTTCAAGCATGATGCCCTTGACGCCATGCGCGACCGCGTTCAGGATTATCTTACTCACGCCTTGTCACCGCCGCGACCGCCCCCATCGGACATCGACTCCGATAGCCTGAGACAGCTCACCGGAACCTACGTAGCGGTCACCCGTCGTTTTGCGTGGCCGGCCCCGGATCGACTGGACGAGGATCGCCTGCAGGTGGTGGTGGAGGACGGTGCACTGTACACGCGTTCTTCCAATGGCCGACGTCTTTTGATCCCGGTCGATGTGCACCGCTTCCGGCGCGAGGGACAGCCCCTGGCAACCATCGCGATCGCCGCACAGGACGGTGATCTCTACCTGCAGGCTGATTTCGGCAACTATCGGCGGGTAGGGGAGGTGCCGTGAATAACGCATCGCCAGGCGCTTTCGCCGCACAATTGAGCTGGCCGGAAGTGGAGCGGCGCGTCAAGGCCGGTGCCGTTGTCGTGCTGCCGGTCGGTGCAGCATGCAAGCAGCACGGTCCTCACTTGCCGATGAATACGGACTTCCTGCAGGCCGAATGGCTGGCCGCGGCATTGGTGAAGCGCGCTGAAGTGCTGGTTTGGCCTACCATAACCTATGGATACTACCCGGCGTTCACAGACTATCCCGGCAGCAGCAGCCTGACGCGCGAGACTTTCCAGCGTATGGTGCGGGAGATCCTGGGTGAGATCCGGCGTGCGGGAGTGCGCGCGGTGCTGATACTGAACACGGGCATCAGTACCATCGAGCCCTTGCAAGCCGCCGCGGGCGGCATGCCGGAATCAATGCGCATCGAACTGGCCAACATCTACGCGGGTCCGCGTTGCCGCCGCGTGACAGCAGCCATCGAACAACAAGCCCGCGGCGGACACGCCGATGAACTCGAAACCTCCATCCTGTTAGTCATTGGACGCGAGTCCGTTGCCCTGGACAAGGCGGAGACGTGGAGCCCGCCCGCCATGGCCGTCAGCGGTCCCTTCAGCCGCAGCGAACAAGACAACCCCCGTTATTCCCCTTCCGGTGTGTGGGGCGACCCGACACTCGCCAGCGATGAGAAGGGGCGCCGCCTGCTCGCTGCCATAGTTGCTGATCTGTTGGCCGCTGTTGAGACGTTATAGTGAATTGCACGCAGCCTTCCCGAACCAGAAGGAGCGATCCTTTTGCAGCAACTCGTCGTAACGCATGTGATGCGTTCCGTCGCAGGAAAAGGTCAGGCTGACCATGCCATTGAACAGGTTTATAGACGCCATGCGCAGATAGATGTTCTCGTCGCCCATGCGCAATGCCTGCATGGTGTCCAGAACCCGGGGAATATCCGCCTTTGGCATCAGTGCGCTGTCGGGATAGGCCCGGCGCGGATAAACCAGGCAGATATCCGGATCGGACAAGGCCTCGTGATCAAGTATCCGGTAGCGGAATGGATCATCCATCATCCAGATGGTTGCCCCGCTGCTCGAGAAGCGAATCTGGCACTGGAAGATGCCACGTTCTGTCAGTAATTCCTCCAGGATGGACAAGGCCTGGCTCAGGTTGCTGTCCATCGGACTCTCCACCCGGGTCTGCTGAAACAGCGTACCTCTGATCGCCGGGTCTCCCTTGATTTGCTGCCAGTTACCCGGTTCTTCGTACAGATCAGAGGTGACCGGCAAATCGCGCAGGTCGAAATCGGCAACGCAATAGCCGAGCATTCGCTGTTCCGAACGAACCTCCTGCAGCGCGGTCAGTGCGGGTCGCCGCGTCAGACGACTGATATAGGCGTCAGATAACAGGAAACCCCATGCCGGAACCTGCTCTTTCATATAGGGGCGATTGGACCGGTCACGCGCATAGTGCCCGGGATCGATCCCGGCGCGGCTGACATTGTCGCTGATCTGTATACCTTTGGTATCGAGCACATAGCGATAGCTGCAGTTGGGAACCGTCGCAAGCCCGTCTAACAGAATCGTGTTTAAACGATCCTTATCTCCCCAGGCGGATGTGCATTGTTTACCGAGTCGCTCCAGCGGTTCCCGCAGCTCGAACGCCAGTTCTTCACGTTGCCGGTAGATACAGTCTTTGCATGATTGGTGCATGGTTTTCCCCTCTGGATTCTGCAGTGACTCCGGAGACGCTGGTTGGCCTGATTAATCCGGCGTTTTGATCCGACCCTTTTGTAAGCCAGGAGTTCAGAGTACATTGCAGACACTCAAAAATGATCATGAATAGTAAGGCAATGTGTATGCCAACTTCCATGGACATAAGGTATCTGCGCTAAACACTGCGGTAATGGTATTCTCGGCAAGGTATGTCAGAGATTGAGCCTGCTATTTCTGTTTCCGATCGACGACACGCTTCATCAAGGCGACCCGCGTGCCTGTTCATATCCCGCTCAGTGGCCGCACGATGGAATTCGACCGTAGCGGAGTGTGTGTCGCTGGCTGTTAAGTATAAAGCTGTTAAGTATAAAGGGGAGTGAAAGCGATGGTACGTCTTCCGGGTATGTTCTGTGCTGCGTTACTGTTCAGTAGCGCGGTGTTGGCGGCAGGGCCCGATGCGGCGACGGCCAGGCTCATTCAGGAGTTGGGGCTCAAGCAAAGCCCGCAACCCATCCGCGAGGCGACCTACTGGCAGAAGCCGCGGCGCATTGTCGTGGTGATGGAGGCTCGGCAGCTGCAATCCAGGCCCGATGCGGTCAAGTGGTTGAAGCAAGTGGCGGGGGATGCCGAGATAGTCGTTGCGCCGTCCCGCAAAGAGGCGGCGAATCTGCTCGATGGTGCGGATGTGCTGCTCGGCTATTGCACGCACGAGACATTGAATAACGGCAAGCAACTGCGCTATATCCTCAATTATTCGGCCGGCGTCGACAAGTGTATGGGCTCACCCCTGATCCGGGAGCGCGATCTGCTGGTGACCAATATGCAACGCATCTACGGACCGGGCATCGCCGAACACACGATTGGCATGATGTACATGCTGACCCGCAAGCTGCACGTCTTCCACGACCGGCAGCGTGAGCAACACTGGGATCGCGAGGCGGTTGCCCGCACGCAGCTGTGGGAGGTACAGGGCCGTACCATGCTGGTCGTGGGCCTCGGCGGTATCGGCACGCAGATTGCGCGCCGCGCGAATGCCCTTGGCATGCGCGTGATCGCCACGCGTAATTCCTCGCGTGACGGGCCGGATTTCGTGGAGTATGTCGGACTGTCGCATGAGTTAGCCGAGCTCGCCGGGCAAGCCGATGTCGTGGTCAATGCCACGCCACTGACAACCGCGACGGCGGGGCTTTTCGATCGCGAGATCTTTGCAAAAATGAAGCCCGGCGCCTATTTCATCAATGTCGGTCGCGGCAAAAGCGTGGTTACCGACGATCTCATCGATGCCCTGAACACCGGGCACCTTGGCGGCGCCGCCCTGGACGTGCAGGACCCGGAGCCGCTGCCACCCGGGCATCCCTTGTGGAGCGCCAGGAACATCATTATCACCCCCCACATCAGCGCCGGCTCGGATGCGCAAATGCAACGTTTCTGGCTGCTGGTACGCGAGAACCTGCGCCGCTACACACACGGCGAGCGCATGCTCAATGTGGTCGACAGCAAGCGCGGGTATTAGCCAGTCAGCACCTGCTCAATTCAAAATAAAAGATTGATATTGCAATAACATAGGCTGTTGTTGCCTGTTCATGCCGTGCTCCAGGCACGATAACCACGAGCTGGAGGGCGATTGCGACGACGACGGGTACAATGACGAAGACCACGACCATGATGGCTTCTACGACGACGACCGCGATCAGGACGGGCGCCACGATGATGACGAACAGGAAGGTGAGGACAATGATGATGACCGCTCCTGCACTGGTGGGGCGTCGCCTCGGCCGCGATCGCGGCAGTGGGAAGGATGAATTCCCTGTCAACGCTGAGTGCGGGGCAGATTCAGGCAATCGCGGACCATCTTGCAACGCTATAGGAGATTAAAGGGCTCAACTGAAGGCGGTTTAACTGATTAACTTCCGTACCGTCATTCCGGCGAACGCCGGCATCCAGGAAAATCATGCATCTGGATGCCGGAACAAGTCCGGCATGACAGATTGATCAGAGCTTCCTTGCGGCAAGTCTCTGTGTCTCCAACCGGGTGTCGCATAACTCGTCGGGTCAGAGTGTGAGGTTTCAACCACTCTGACCCCTTGCTACACTTTCAGCTTGTGTAACATTCCCGCGACCCGATCGACCCGATCGACCCGATCGACCCGCTGAGGTAGATGAAATGACAAGAGTTCTCTCTCTGTTGTTGCTGGCTTTTATGGTTCTTTCCCCACCGGGCCCGGCGACAGCAGACGACAGCAAAGAGCTGCGCAAGCAGCGTCACGACGCCCGGCAAGAGCGACAGAAACAGAAAAACGCCCGTGCCGCCGAAATAAACGAGGTCACCAGAGCCTTCAAAGAGTATGCCCGTGATCTCAAGACCGACTACCGGGAGCAGGTGAAGGATCTGGATACCGAGTTCGAACTGCGGCGTGTGGAACTCAAGGCGGATCACGATGCCAGGGTCGCCGGCGCCGAAGCCGAAAACCAGACGAAGTTGATGGGTCTTTTTATGAATCCAGGGGTCGAGTTTACCGATCAGACCGTCCAGCAGCTGCAGGCAGAGGCAAAGTCTTTCGCCGATGCGCTGTTTACCCTGAAGAGGCAGTCAGCCGAAGAGTTGCAGGGGGAACTCATAGCCAACGAGGAAAGGAAGAATGCGTTGCTGAGCGAAGGGGATCGGATGGCGCTGGAGGAGGCTGCGAGTCTTGGACTGACCGTCGAGTATACCCCCATTCTGGCCAGCCCGATTGGCGATGGACTTACCAAACAGGAGGAGCGATGGAACGACAGGGAGAAGAAGGAGGTCGTCAAGCTTGAGAAACGGAACAGGAAAACTCTGAGCGAGTTCCGAAATGGCGGGAAGTTGCGTCAATGGGAAATCGGGAATTTGAATGAGGATTTCAAGCTTAGCTGGGACGAGAAAGCCGCGCTCCATGCGCTGGAGTCAGAACGGATTTTCTACCACACCCTGTTCATGCAGGCGGCCCAGGGGGAGCAGGTCGACCGGCAGAAGGTCATGGCACAAATGACGGAGCTCAACGAGAAGACCCAGCTCATCAACATCGAGTACCGCATGATCCGGGATAAGAACCGTATCACGCGCCGCGAGGAGAAAAAGGCGATTCTCGCCAACTGAGCAGGCGATTCCCTTTTAACGCTTTTCCCACTGATAGATGCGCGTCGGCGGGATGTTGAGTAGTTCCATCACCATCTGCTCTGGTCCCAGGAAGGGCCGACACAGGGTGGCGACTTGCCTGCTTACCTGGTATGCCACGAAGCGGCCGTTTGGCGCGAGCAGGGTGGAGATCGCCTCGATCACTTGAGACGCCTCACTAGCCTTCATAGTGGAAAAGGGAATACCGGAAATAACAGCCTCGGGGGCGTCCAGCCCATACATCGAAATGATTGTCTTCAGCTCGCTTGCACTACCCAGGTGTGCAATCAGCCGCTCGTCCTCAATGCTGCTGACCAGCGTATGAAAATGCGGGTTGATTTCTATACTCAAGAGCCTGGCGCCCTTGGGCATCGCGTTAAGTATCGCACGCGTGGTACCTCCTGTGCCGGAACCCAGCTCTACGATAGTCGTGGCTGAAGCGATGGCGGAGGTCCCCAGGATGCGTTGTTCAAGGAATCGGGAGCTGGGAATAATCGACCCGATCTGAAGAGGGTGTTTCAGAAATTCCTTAAAAAAGGCGAACCGGCCGTTCAGCAGGGAATTAACTGGCCTCGTGTCAGCTATTTGTTTTTTCAATAGAATTCCTAATAATGTCGTCCAGCACCTGTTATAACGCGTGGGCGATGACCTATAGTTTACTTTAATCGTCAGAACTCAGCGATATGCCCCGAAGCAAACAGAATATAACCACCGAACAGCGTCCACCCAGCCGCGATCTTCGCGTACTGGTGCAGTTGTTCACATTTCTGCACCCCTACCGCAGTGCTGTGCTGGCTGCGGTGATGGCGCTGCTGGTTGCGGCTGCTGCGGTACTCGGTTTCGGTGTTGTCCTGCAACGTGTTGTCGATCACGGTCTGGGCGGTGGCTCAAGTACGGCACTGAACCAGGCTCTGTTGCTGTTCCTGCTTGTTGTCACGGTGATGGCGGCTTCAGTGGCGGCCCGCGTCTACCTGGTCACCTGGATCGGTGAACGTGTTGTCGCCGATATTCGCAAGGCGGTATTTGCCCAGGTGCTCAAACTGGAGCCGGCGTTCTTCGAAGTGACACGCACCGGTGAAGTTATCTCTCGCCTGACCACCGATACATCGCTGCTGCAGGTTGTGGTCGGTTCGACGCTTGCCATTGCGGTGCGCAACGTGCTGCTGATCGGCGGCGGACTGGTGATGTTGGCAATCACCAGCGGCAAGCTGGCGTTGCTGGTATTGCTGGGCGTCCCTGTTGCGGTGATACCGCTGTGGTTGCTCGGGCACCGGGTGCGCAGCCTGTCGCGCAGCAGCCAGGACCGGATTGCCGATATCGGCGCCCTGGTTGATGAAGTGTTGTACGGCATACGCACTGTACAGGCGTTTTGTCATGAGCGCATCGATCAGCAGCGTTACGGTGATCAGGTGGAGGCGGCGTTCCATGCCGCCATTCGGCGTACCCGTGTCAGCGCGCTGCTCACTGCCACGGTGATGTTGTTCACTTTTGTCGCTGTCAGTATCGTGTTGTGGGTGGGCGGCCATGATGTACTGGCGGGGCGCCTCAGTGGCGGGCAGCTGTCGGCCTTTGTGTTTTATGCCTTGCTGGTCGCCGGTTCGGTCGGTGCGCTGAGCGAGGTGGCCGGTGAGCTGCTGCGTGCCGCCGGCGCCACCGAACGTTTGCTGGAACTGCTCAACACCGAACCGGTCATTTCCGTGTCGGCGGCTGCCGTTGCGCTTCCGGAACCCGCGCGTGGCGAGGTGCAGTTACGCAATGTCACCTTCCGCTACCCTTCGCGGCCCGACAGCCCCGCGCTCAGCGAGCTGTCACTGAGCTTGAAACCCGGCCAGAAGGTTGCGCTGGTCGGCCCTTCGGGCGCCGGCAAATCAACCCTGTTGCAACTGTTGTTGCGCTTCTACGATCCGGACGCCGGCGTCATTCGTTTCGATGGTGTCGATATCCGCGAAGCCGATCCACAACAGCTGCGTCAGCGCATGGCGCTGGTGGCACAGGACCCGGTCATCTTCGGCGCCGATGCCTGGGAGAACATTCGCTACGGTTTTCCCGGGGTCAACGATGCAGACGTGCGGCGCGCCGCCGAAGCCGCGCATGCAGCGGAATTTCTCGATCAGTTACCGCAGGGCTTCAATACCTTCCTCGGTGAACGCGGCATCCGTCTGTCCGGTGGACAACGTCAGCGCATCGCCATCGCCCGCGCCATTCTGCGTGACCCGGCCGTGCTGCTG
>Ga0316193_10002805_pt1:0-5000 | contig 12382 bp, 4 predicted proteins | sample MerIslsedime2_MG_FD_207735 | JGI IMG/M metagenome (GOLD analysis project Ga0316193, IMG submission 207735) | Coastal sediment microbial communities from Maine, United States - Merrow Island sediment 2 | ecosystem: Environmental > Aquatic > Marine > Coastal > Sediment | place: USA: Maine... | reverse complement strand
CGGCACAGAAACCGAACCACTGCTCGCCTCACCCCCTCTCTCATATACGCAACGCAAATATCAAGCAGTCACGCCACGGCGCGCGAGAGCGGAACTAGGGCGCGGTAGACCCTCTCTCTCCGCGCGAGAAGAACCGCGCCCGGTACTAGCGCACGCAAATCCCCAATCAGAAAAACTACACTCAACGCTGACAAAAGTCACATTGTAATCCCATTTCCATCCATTATACGAACAACACATTAATTTACCAAAAATTTCCATTACGAATCCACTAACAACTCTGTTACAACCCAATACTCACCTATCCACTGCGTACTGTAACCGTCCCCTTCCATCCATATACTTTCCACACACCTTACATCAGTGGAGCAACTTTCTGTACCCATCACAGAAAATAATTTAGCGCCCGCACCGGCCTCCCGAGGGGGAGAATTGTAGAAGCCATAACAGAGGCGCCCGCTAATTGGTCCACAGTAAACGTGACATAGTAAGAGAACGGGAGCGAATTTCGAAAATCTGCTGAGATACGATTCTTAACTAGCCCAATATCTAGGTTCAGTGCAAAAATGAGGCTTCTAGACGGCCTGGATCCTGAGATAAAATGAAACCCTGACGAGTTTTGACCCTATGCAACTGAAGCCTAAGTGATTTGTGGGGGAAGCTATTAGTGATGGTATTCGCACTCGAAACGTTGACGACAACGATGTACGAATTTCCTTTCCAAGAATAAGAGCAAACTCTTGTAAGTCTGCAGCTGCTGTAAAGTGTTATGTGTTCGCGTTTTCGGCTCATTCTGAATCGTACCTAGCAGCGCAGTTCAAAAGCGAAGACGTTTTCAGACACAGTGGCGAGCGAGTGGAGAGCGTAGAACCGAATATTTCACGTCGCCAACGCAGATGTCGTAGCCACATTACGTCGATCTACCTTACTCTCCACGGCCGCGAACTTACATGCTCCGAGACGACGCCCGGGATGATGGACGGAAGGAGGGTGTTGGACCATAGCGGTGTTACTTCCGGTATCCGGTTTTTCCAATCGAGGTAAGGATCCCTCTCCATTCGTGGATTGGCTTGGAGGCGGTCGTCTCCCTTCTTGTAAGCGCTATACTTGCCCGCTTTGGGGGCGACATTGTCGGCGGGGATACGCCGGAGCTTGGCGTCACACTCTCACCTCCGCCTTGACTGTAGGTGTCGAGTAATGTTAGTGCGGAACGCAGTAATCGCGGCGACTCTTGGACGGGCTGGCTGGGTGCGGGGAAACGGTTGTGTACGCCCGGCAGAGTTGCAATGGATCCCACACGAGAATACAGTATTGTCCTATTCTATTGTAAGCCACAGGGTGATGTCGGTCTCCCGCACATCGTTTGGCTACACGCCCGGCCCGGCAGAGATTGAATGAAGTCCAGCTGCACGCGTATAATATCACAATTTTTGTATCGGTGTTGAAAGAGTTGCGTACGATTGATTCACATTCGCATACATTCGAGATATATTTGGTCGGCCTTTAGAAAGGCCATTTTGGAGAGGAGCGGAGTGACGATAACACTAGCGGTGTAGTGCTTACGCCTTCTTCTCGCTCTTCTTGGGCAGAAGGACGGCCTGGATGTTGGGCAGGACTCCTCCCTGAGCGATGGTGACGCCGGACAAGAGCTTGTTCAGCTCCTCGTCGTTGCGGATGGCCAGTTGCAAGTGACGGGGGATGATCCTCGTCTTCTTGTTGTCACGAGCGGCGTTGCCAGCGAGCTCAAGAACTTCGGCGGCGAGGTACTCCATGACCGCGGCCAAGTAGACGGGTGCTCCGGCACCGACACGCTCGGCGTAGTTCCCCTTGCGGAGAAGACGGTGGATACGACCGACGGGAAACTGAAGCCCGGCACGAGATGACCGGGACTTCGCCTTCCCCTTCACTTTTCCTCCCTTTCCACGGCCAGACATGATGCGAAGGTACGAGAGCGGCGACGGAGATCGACGACACGGTAGGTGCGAGGTGCGGGACTGAGGCGCGAGCGGGGCATTTCGCTGTATTAGAACCCTCCCTCAGCCCTCGTGCGGGGGCTTCTGAGAGCGCGATGATGCTGCTCCGCCTCTCGAGCCCGCGAGGAACGTCAAAGTGCATAAAAAGCGAGCGAAGTGCGGCCCCGCACCTCACTCGCCCGTCTGTTCCCGCACCGTTCAGTAGTGTGTGTGTTCTCTTCGCGCATCATGGCCCCGAAAACCAGCGGCAAAGCCGCCAAGAAGGCTGGCAAAGCCCAGAAGAACATCTCCAAGGGAGACAAGAAGAAGCGCAAGCGGAGGAAGGAATCGTACGGAATCTACATCTACAAGGTCCTCAAGCAGGTTCACCCCGACACCGGCATCTCCGGCAAGGCTATGTCGATCATGAACTCGTTCGTGAACGACATCTTCGAGCGCATCGCCGCCGAAGCCTCTCGCCTCGCTCACTACAACAAGCGGTCCACGATCACCTCCCGGGAGATCCAGACCGCTGTCCGACTCCTCCTGCCTGGTGAACTCGCCAAGCACGCCGTCAGTGAGGGCACAAAGGCCGTCACCAAGTACACCTCCTCCAAGTAAGCGACCATCGTTCGACTCGTTCGGATGACTCGCTGCTCCAAAACGGCCCTTATCAGGGCCAACCAAATGTATTCTAAATGTGAGGAAACAGAATCATTCGTCTCTCGTTTGCAAAGCGCCAAGGCGTTGGGTAAGGGTGCGATGACTTTGTAATCGTAGAATAGATGAAGTCTGCAGGTGTGAAGGGAGGGGACGGGAGCGTGTCGATAATGTTGCTCACATTATGGATGGTAAAAAAATTCCGGATGAAAATTGCATACGGTCCTTGTGATATTTGACTACAAGTTCGTCTAGACCGCGTCGTTCTAGGCCCCCTATTATGCAAGCTTTTCAGCAGTGTTTGAGATACCAACAGGACACTAAGCGTGCAAAAAGCGATTCACTCGACGGACCGATAATATAATGCGAAGTCACAGAATATAGTGCTCACCTGCGACTGTTGTAATCTTAGAATCCCTCTTCCGACTGTTCCCATTCCGAGTGCGAGGTGGAGGTGGTGGCGGGCGACGCGTCGACTTCGATACTCCACCACTCCTCCCCCGGCCACGATCAGTAACCATCCAGCGCGCATCCCCTGGCCTCAGCGAGACGACAATATCTCAGTGATTGTAATAGAAAGAACGAGTACAAGAGAAGCAATGGGTTGACGATGTACAATCATTCATTTAGAGACGGATGTATTGGCTCTGAAAAGAGCCGTTTGGCGAATATTTCGCGTGTTGTCTCCTGACAAGCACGTTACGCACGCTCACCGCGGATGCGGCGGGCGAGCTGGATGTCCTTCGGCATGATCGTCACGCGCTTGGCGTGGATGGCACACAGGTTCGTGTCTTCGAAAAGACCGACGAGGTAAGCCTCGGACGCTTCCTGGAGAGCCATGATGGCAGAGCCCTGGAAGCGGAGATCCGTCTTGAAGTCCTGCGCAATCTCGCGAACGAGACGCTGGAAGGGGAGCTTGCGGATGAGCAGCTCGGTGGACTTCTGGTAGCGACGGATTTCACGGAGAGCAACCGTTCCGGGACGGTAGCGATGAGGCTTCTTGACTCCACCAGTAGCCGGGGCTGACTTGCGAGCAGCCTTCGTGGCAAGCTGCTTGCGGGGAGCTTTTCCTCCCGTAGACTTACGGGCGGTCTGCTTCGTACGAGCCATGATGCGGAGGAGTAGGAGTGCGAGGTGATGTGGATCGACCGACAGACGAGTGCGAACTGAGCCGCTGCCGGGCGCGGCGTCCCGCTTTTATAGCCTCCCGGGCCGGGTGCGGAAAAGTGCGGGAATCGGTTCTCTATAGCGTTCCGTCATCCGCGGCCTGGTGCGGCATACAAAAGCGGGAGAGTGCGAGCTCGCACTCTCAGTCTGTTCGCATCTGTCGTTCGCTTCGCACGTCGCTCTCTCGCACTTTGAACCATGTCTGGTCGCGGCAAAGGAGGAAAGGGTCTGGGAAAGGGAGGCGCCAAGCGTCATCGCAAGGTGTTGCGTGACAACATCCAGGGCATCACGAAGCCCGCGATTCGCCGTCTTGCTCGTCGCGGGGGCGTGAAGCGGATCAGTGGCCTCATCTACGAGGAGTCTCGTGGGGTGCTCAAAGTGTTCCTCGAGAACGTCATCCGTGACGCTGTCACTTACACCGAACACGCCAAGAGGAAGACGGTCACCGCCATGGATGTCGTCTACGCTCTGAAGCGCCAAGGACGTACCCTCTACGGCTTCGGCGGCTAAGCAGCATCTCCTCGCATTCCACCTAGTAAAACGGCCTTTATAAAGGCCAACAAATGATTCCGTAAATGTTTGAAAGAGAATCGTCACTAGAGCTCTGTTGTTCTTTTGTGTGTCTGAACTAACGATGGACTAAAAGCAATGCAACCGAGGTTCGGTGTGATTCAACTCCCAGTTTCTGATCCACGTTCCTTCGCCTACGGCCATAGCACCGAGAGCATACCGGTTCTCGTCCGATCACCGAAGTAAAGCTCGGTTGCGCGCGGCCAGTACTTGGATGGGAGACCGCCTGGGAACCCCGCGTGCCGTAGGCGTACAACTTTTTTGTTCCCTCGTTAGACGAGCACATTAGTTTTTTGTAATAAGTTATAGTCAACCACGGTAAAGGACAGAACACACACACCGCTGAGGTACACCAAGAAGTCGACTGTCAGTCGTCGTCTACTGGATCCGATGCGATGACGGGATCCCGGCGGTTCGGTGACGAGGGGCACGACGCCTCCAGTAAGGAAGATGAATAACCCGTGTTGTTGCATGGTCTCAACGTGTGGCGAGTTATCCCATGTGCCGCCTACACTCCCTTCGAAGGGGTGCTTTCATAGCAGATTACAATATCGAGACTTCCCGCACCGGCCTCGCGCCTAACGCAGTAACCGCGCCCTTCTCAGACGCGGTATTGTTGGATGGTCTCAACATTCTGGGCAGAGCGAAAAA
>Ga0316193_10002803_pt1 | contig 12388 bp, 8 predicted proteins | sample MerIslsedime2_MG_FD_207735 | JGI IMG/M metagenome (GOLD analysis project Ga0316193, IMG submission 207735) | Coastal sediment microbial communities from Maine, United States - Merrow Island sediment 2 | ecosystem: Environmental > Aquatic > Marine > Coastal > Sediment | place: USA: Maine... | reverse complement strand
CGGAATACTCTCAGGGTGCGGTTTTTGTTTCGCCAACTGCTCCAGCAGCGACACTCGGTCAACACGCCCCTCGCCCATCCCGACAATACCGCCACAGCACACATGGATGCCGGCCTCGCGCACGTTCCCGAGAGTATCCAGCCGTTCCTGATAGGTTCGAGTGGTAATAATCTCCCCGTAGAACTCCGGTGAGGTATCCAGATTGTGGTTGTAATAATCCAGACCGGACTCGGCGAGGCGAGCGGCCTGTTCCGCATCAAGCATTCCCAGCGTCATACAAGTCTCGAGTCCCTCCTCGCGTACCCGTTCAACCATCTCCAGGACCCGCTCGAAGTTACTCCCGCGCGGGTTGCGCCAGGCAGCGCCCATGCAAAAACGGCTGGCACCGGCCTGTTTGGCAGCACGCGCCGCCTCGACCACGGCGCCGACATCCATCAACTTTTCCGGCTCGACCGATGTTTCGTGGTGAACGCTCTGCGGACAATACCCACAGTCCTCGGGACAACCACCTGTCTTGATGCTCAACAGAGTACTGACCTGAACTTCGTTGGGATTGAAGTGCTGACGATGTACCTGCTGGGCACGAAAAATCAGATCGTTAAAGGGCAAGTCAAAAAGCGCTTCGATTTCATCCTGGCGCCAGTCAAAACGCAGTGCACCGGGTTCCATGTTTGTTGCTTCGTTAGTGGCTGTGTGATTCATGATGCTCCACGGGTAGTTCCATGTCAGGCCAGGTGTCGCGATGGATACGTAACAGATCCATGATCGACCAGGGGATGAGGGTTAGCGCAGCAAGCGCCCAGGCAATGAGGTAGTAAGTCCAGCCTCCACCCGGAATAAAGGTTGCCGCTGCCACAAAAAAACCGGTGACCGCGTAGAACCGGTAAGCCGCCTGCTGCGTGTAATGGCCAACCTTTTCGTTTGGGTGATGCCGGTTCATGGCGTAGACCAACATTGATAGCCCCAGCCATAGCATCCCAAGCGGGATCGGGACCACAACCGCCAGAATATTGCCATAGTTGAATAATGCTGCTGCCCTGCGTGCCTTGTGGCCCGGAAGCTGGACCGAGTCGCCGTGGCGGTCTGCGGAAATATCGGATTCGGTCACTGGCTTCAATGCGATACACTGCGGTTTGGGGGCAGAACTATGCTTGGCGCATCGCCCCAATGTCAACCATGGAGGGCTGGCTGTGGTTTACAACTGGCTTAATTATACGCGCGATTGGCTGCTGCCCACACGCTGCTGCCTGTGCTGCACGCCAACCCGCGGTGGACTCGTGATTTGCCGCGACTGTTACCGGGAACTCCCCTGGCTTCCGCCAGGGTGCGCAACCTGCGCAACACCACTGCCAACAGCTGCCGGCCTTACACGATGTGACCCATGCCAACAGCGCGCCCCCGCTCTCGATTCCTGCCACGCCCTGTTCGACTACCGGGCGCCGGTCAATCACTGGGTACGCAATCTCAAATTCCGCCAGGAGCTGCCCCTGGCAAAACTACTCGGTCATCTGCTGGCCGAATGCGTATCAGAAGGAAAAGGCTCAAAACTGATCCCGGTACCACTGCACCGGCGCCGCTTGCGGCAACGCGGTTTCAACCAGGCGCTTGAAATTGCCCGCCCGCTGCAACAACGAGGATACCGAATTGATTCGCACTGCTGCACTCGCACCCGGCACACCCCACCACAATCCGAGCTTTCGGCAATGGCACGCCTTCGCAATCTGCGCGACGCCTTCAACGTACGGCGCAGTGTTGTCGGTGAAAATATCATGCTTATTGATGATGTACTGACGACCGGCGCGACACTCAATGCGCTGGCCACCACACTTAAGCGGGCGGGCGCTGCACGCGTGGAAGCATGGGTAATCGCGCGAACCCCGGAACCGGGGGCGCGCTGAAGCGAAATGCTATAGCTTGCTCAGGTAAGCGGGCCGAATGCGGTCAGGGAATCCAGGAAAGCCGCACTGGGCGGGTTACCAAAACCGGTAAACAGGTTCGCAAAATTTGCACGATCCCCATTCAGCGACATGTAGTTCAGGAGAACCGTCTCGACCAGCAAATTGACATTGTTGGCTGCCGGGCTCGATGTGGTCTCCACAGAACCATCGGCACGGAAGTAACCAATCTGCTGCCTCAGTGGTGTTATCGGCCCGTTCGGATTATAGACCAGGAAGAACGACGCCGCGGTTGATGAGTTATCCCCGGTCCACACACCCTTGCCACGGCCGTTCGCACTGTTATCAAGCATACCGTTGCTGGCCAGTGAACCATCGCTGCACACATACATCATCAAAGGCACACCACGCCGAGCAGCATACTCCAGACAGGCACCCATGCAGCGCCCTGCGCGCAAATCGCGAACCTCACCGGTACTACGATCACCGGTGTGATAATCAAAGCCACCCATCGTAATTGTTCCCGCACCTGCGTGCCCGTCGACAACCATTTTCATGACCGAGGCTGTTTTGCGAAACTCGCCATCGCCATTGAATTCGGCGGGCGTAAAAATACCCTGAGCAGGATTACCTGCGTCGACACCATCGACAATGTCTCCATCAAGGCTGGGATCAATGTTAACGCCAGCAAACCGGTCCGCAATGTCTGCCGCTTTCAGGTAACCACAACGCATCAAATCCTTTACTACGGCATCAGCCCCGGTATTGATCGTTCCCGCCAGCCCTGTATTTGCCCAGCCCAGTTTGCTGTTACTGATACGCGCCACGGATTCCATAACAGCAACCACGTCAGCAGGATCACTGAGTATGCCGGTCAGGTTACCCGTATCCACCATGCCGGTAACGTCGCTGGGACGGTCGACCTTGGTCGGTCGGATTTCCGTATTAACCATGGTAGCCGGCGACATGGAATTACCACCGGAGTCAGAATTTCGCGACCCAATCAGCGTTACCACACCCCCCGCCGCACCGGCGGCAGCAATACCATACATCGGGTTATGCGGGTTGTTACCGGTATCGTTGTCAGAACGTGCAGGAATGATGGCGCCGTTAATATTTGCGCCCCGAGTCCCGGCGCGTTCGAGAATACCGCGCAAAAAGGCGCTGTCAGAATGAAAAGGCAGCCCCAAGGTCGTGTCAGTGAAATCGCCGTTACTGGTTGCCGTCTGCGCCGCTTCCGTTCCGCCAGGAATCATATCGCCAGGCAAACCAAGTTTGCTGTAACCCGCCGTACTAAGCACATCGAGCGGGGTGTTGCGGCCAACCAGCACATTGGAACCGGCAATGTTTGCGCCTCCGGCCAGATCGAAACAGATAAACGGGATTTTGCCGCCACCTACGCCGCCGAGCGAACAACCGATACTGCCCGCCAGCGTGGTCAGATCCCCCGACAGTGCCGCTTGCGCCATACGTGGATTGGTAAACAGGCTAAAAATAGACCCACCCATCACCATGCCGGTTCCGGAAATGAACCCTTGACGGAGAAAGTCGCGTCGTGAAACCGGACGTGAGTGATCCTGATGATACAAGGGCTCGTCTGGACGCAGATTTTTTGTACGCTTGGCCATTTTCATTTCCCCGTTTCTTTATTGAACCAGTACTGCGGCACTGCCCAGTGTCGATCCACACATCGCCTTTACGATCGCGCGTGTACGTGCTGCATTACAACCGGCCGGACAAGCTGCTGTAAGCCGGTCAAATAAACTATTAACGTTAACCTGCGCACCACCGAGGTCGTAACCGACCAGCTCGGTTTTGACTTCTTCCCGCGTTGGCGCATCGATCAGATCATTACTGCCACCATTCGTCAGACCGATCAGGTTGTCGTACAGTGCATCGACGATCTGGTTTTTCTCGACAGAGTCACCAACACCGAATGCTGTCGCGACATCTGAGCCGAAGCCGAAAACACCAAAGAAGGTACTGCGTAGCGCGACGTCATCAACCATCGCACTGCAGTACTCGATAGAGAGTTGTGCAATCGCCATCTGGTTCGCAGATACGAAGCCGTCCAGGTTCTCGACTGGTGGCAATTGCTGACGCAAGGTCTGGAAACTCGACTGCACAAGCGTCGGATCTACACCTGTCAGCTCCGCCATACTCGCATTAATCTCGTCAAACGTACGCACACCGATTTCCGACACAGCAGGTGGTGTCGGCAGGTCTGGCGGTGTCAGCGGCGAGTTCTCGGTAAACACATTGGTCTGCGCACCGAGTTGCTCGAACGTCAGGAAGAACTCATCCGTAGCCGGGCCGTCCTCCAGCGCAATGATGGTGCCGCGCGTCGACAGCACCTGCCCGGTAGCCGGGTCATAGCTACCGGCATCAAGCACGGCATTCAAATTTGTCCATGCCTGGCCAACCGTCGCTTCCCGACCATTGACACCGATTCGCATGCCTTGCACCGGAATATTATTCGGCGTGACATTCGGATCGAGATTAATAAAGAAGGGCTCGCTGAACAGGTAGCTATAGCTGTCGTACTGACTGACCTCGAACACGATGTAACTGTCCGGCAACGCAATGACATCACCGATAGCGAATAGCAGGAAGAACTTTTCACCGACACCCACATCGAAATTCTGCTGAATCTGCGGCTGGGTCAGCGCGCGGTTATGAATCGCAAGCATACGTACCTGACCGGCCCACGGGCGATCACCGGACACCTCGTTGCCGAGTATCAGCGCGAAAGTATCATCCCATTCAGTCAGGTTCCCCGGTGCGACCGGATCAATATCATCGGTAAATACACCATTAACATATATCCTGCGACCACTGATAGGATCGAACGTCATCACAACATGCTGTAGCGCAGCCTGCAGATCTTCGTCAGCATCCGCCGTTGACAAGGCAACTTCACCGTTCCCGTCTGTCGTACTTGACCGCTGCAGGAAATCGTAGTTGTACTGTGTCTGCCCCAATGTAAAGTTGCGCGCTGTGGTGCCGGCCGAGTAACTGACGATACGTGCAGGGCCTTCCTGTACGACGTTGGCCGGTACAACCCATGTCTCTACCGTGTATTCACCCGTCGCCTTGATCAGATCGCTCAGTTTCTTACTCGCGATGGTCGAACCCTGGGCGCGTCGCCCATTGGTAAATTCCATACCCCAACCGCCAACCCAGCCCTGATCGTCACTGAGTGTAAGATGTAACGCCGGATCAACACCACTGGAATCGATAGCCACGTTACCGGAACCGGATTTGAACTCATACAACGCAATAACATCCGATTCATATCGGCTACCACCACTCGCAATAACGCCATCCGCTACCGTAAGCGCCTTACTGATAACCAGCGCCGGATCGACAACAGTCGGCACAATAGTCCCGGCAAACGCCGTTATCGCAGCCTGCATGTCAGCGGCATCATTCGTGCAACTGGCGGTCCAGCAGTTGTGGAACTCGTCACGCAGTCGGACAACGAAACGGGAATTGGATGGCATATTAATATCCATCTTGGATTTGGCCGCCTCGTACGTCTCATCAATAGCAGCTGGATCCGGATTCGCAAAGAATGGAGACTGCGGGGTCGGCGACGAGTCAACGTGGCACCCCGCGCAATTTGCTGTCAGCAAGGGCCAGACCGTGGTTGCGAAGTCTGCCGATGACACGGGGAAGTTCTTCGTTGCACCCGGGTCCCTGATAACCGGCGCAGTCAGCTGGATCTGGCGCTGCCCACCTGCCACACCATTAGCCCAGGCTGCAATGTAATTCTCTACAATCGTAGCGCAAGCTGCGTTACTGGTTAGCCAACAATTGTGACCGCTGCCCACTTTAGTCGCCAGGCGCGAACTGGCAGGTGCATTCAGATCAACGAGTCCACTAACATCCGCATAGGCGAGATTGACGTTATCCTGCCGGACAAAACTGGGCGACTGACCGCCTTCAACATGGCAGCCGCCACAGCGATTTGTCGCACGCAGAGGTTCCCACAGGTTAATCTGGAACGCGCGGATATCTGTCGTCAACGCGACAGGTCCTGTATAACTTGACGCATTTACAACGCCACTATTAGTAGTCTGCGGATTCTCGCTTGTCTGCGCGCCACCACCACAGGCTGACAGCATAAACAGCAGCATCAAAATCGCGCCTAACCGGTAAGACCCAGCCCGGCCAGACTCGCCACCCCATCGCACACTTTTCGAAAACGCGCTCATAATGATCCCCTCACCTGTCACCGCCTAGTTACCCATGCACTGGGTCGCGGCTACAGCGAATACCTGTTTCATGTTGTAGTTTGTCTGGACGGTCAATACGTCACGCAATGCGACCATTTGCGCCTGATCAGGCTCGTTGAGGCACACCGTGCGATAGGCCTTTCTGACCTGGCAACTCGCGAAAGCCGTGCTATTGCCAAGTTCTTGCCCGAGTGACCCGGCACCGTTTCCGCTCCCTGTACCGGCCCCCCAACCCAACACAGCATTCCGACCACTGCGCCAGTAGTTATCCCAGCGGTCATCTGTCGTTATGTAGCCGTACTCAAAATTATTGGCATTGATCAGATACTTTGGCTGCACCACGCCGGGGGTATAGACCATCCTCCCCAGGCCGGAGTCGTAGTTGTGATAAGCGAATGCCTGTGCCAACGGATCCATGCCGGTATGACAACCGATACAGGAGTTCATATATATCCGACTGTCACCACCCGGACTCCGGGTGACGTCCTGACGAATGCGATCTGCCGGGCGCGTCGTATCCTTGAGCTGTTCGAGATCGTTGCAGAGATGATTCAGCAGGGTGAAACGAAGCATCGCGCGGTTGGTGCCATCGACAAAGAATGCCTGTGAAGCTGCCCGCGTCGTCATCACACCCGCGACACCGGCAGCCGGGATACTATTCTGCACTGACTGGGACGCGGTAAACAGATTTGCTGAATCGCTCAGATCAACGCTCAGGTCTTCCAGGTTCTGGTAATGCGTATTGTTGGACGCGGAATAAGCCGCCACACCGGGGATCGTACTGTCACCCACATACACCAGGTCAGCTGACAGCAGCGTATTAAAAGCGACCTCGTCCCGGACCATGCCGATTACGGTCGCGCTGTAATCGTTGAGCGGGTCGAAGACCGATTGCGCCTCATTGGTCCAGGGCGTCGCAAAATTCTTCAGCGTCGTGTTATAGAAGTTAAACGCGCGCGGGTTATTGTTCCGATCCAGCGCAAACAGCGCGGCACTGACCGCACCATTATTGATTATTTCATTCTCCATCGCCGTCAAAACAGCCGGTGTAGGGGGTACACCCGTTAGCCGATCGTGTATCCGCTTGGCCTGAGCGCGCTCCAGATCACCTGCCACCGCCGATGAGGCCACACACGTTGCAAGAGCCGCTGTGGCCAGAACGCCACGCCAGCCCGCCAGCCCGTTGCCCCGAGCCATGCTCTGTTTTTGTTCGTACGTCGATAACATTGAGACGCCCCTTCAGTTTGGTTTTCTCTTCGAGTCCGCTTCTAGCAATTACTGAACCAGCCTGGTTCCACGCCTACGTTGGGGCAATGTAAACCCGTGGTGACCACAAGGCTGTGAACCAGTCCACACTTAACGGCATCCCCCCGTAACCGTTTAACCCTCTGTTCAGATAACGAAATAAAATTTCCCACCCTGTGACAGGGATCGCAGTTTCTGCGTCAAATGACTGGCTATATTGCGATCGACGCGGTGCGGGGGCGCTGTCGCCACAAACCGACAGTGTCGGCGCAGCACGACAGGGGATCGCTGAAAAATGCTGAATTTGCCCTGAAAAACGAGCCAGACTCCACCGCGAACAGGCCACCGAATCCCGGCCCGATATTTGCTTTATAAACGCATTCAGAGAACAACGAGTCTTAATGTGAAACGAACACCCCGGGAGAATCAGATGCCCCGTCGACCACGGGTAATATCACTGGCAAACAGGCACATGCCGGCTTTCCTTGCGGCCATGCTGCTGAGTGCCTGTGGTGGCGGAACCACCAGCCCTGGTGGGCCGGATCCGCTCGTCGAAGATTTTGGCATCGCCTACGTCAGGCAACCGGCACCGGTTGCCGACACAGCCGATGTACGCGAGCCCACAAGCTTTCAGGCTGGAGGCGACCTGATTTACCGTGATCTGGCCTCACCCATCGCTAACGAGCGCAATGTCACCGGTCGGGTAACGACAGGTATGGGCGACGTCAAGGACGTCGAGGCATCCTTTGATGGCACACGCCTGCTGTTTGCCCTGCGCTTGCCGGAAATCGAAGGCGCAGCCCCGGAGGATCAACCGACCTGGAATATTTGGGAATACGAAATCGCCTCCGACACGCTGACGCGCGTGATTTTCTCCGACACGATCGCCGAAGCCGGGCAGGACGTTGCACCGCACTACCTTGCCGACAACCGCATTATCTTTTCGTCAACGCGTCAGCGCGCAGCCGGCGCGATACTGGTAGATGAAGGAAAACCACAATTTGCCGCACTCGACGAAGACGAAAATGAGCCGGCACTTGTGCTGCACATCATCGATGAAACACGCCAGAACATAGAACAACTGTCGTTCAACCAGAGCCACGATCTGGACCCAGTAGTACTGAGTAACGGGGAGATCGTATTCTCGCGCTGGGACAACGCCGGTGCTAACAGCGCAATCAACCTGTACAAAATGAACCCGGACGGCAGCCAGCTGCGCCTGCTGTATGGCGCCACAAGCCATGACACTGGCAGCAATGGCGCACTCATCCAGTTTCTCCAGGCGCGCGAAATGCCTGACGGTGAACTCTCGGTACTGGTACGCCCCTTCACCGGTAACAACCAGGGCGGTGACATTGTCGCCATCGATGTCGACAATTATGTCGACAACACCCAGCCGACAGCCGCCAACCAGGGCATCCTGAATGGGCCCGCACAAGTCTCGCGCACCTTCGGCGACGTCCGCACCGACGGACAACCGTCCCCTGCGGGCCGATTCAATTCGTTTTTCCCTCTATGGGATGGCACCGATCGCGCACTGGTCACCTGGAGTCAGTGCCGGCTTACTGATGGCACACGCATTCTGCCCTGCACCGATGAGACACTCGCCGACCCCGGCCTTGTCGAAGCGACACCACTGTACAGCGTCTATTTATACGACATGGATGCTGACACCCAGCGCCCGGTGTTCACACCACAGGAAAATATCCTCTACCGCGATGTCGTCGCCACGCAGCCGCGGCAGCAACCGAATATCATTTTTGACTCAATACCCGGCGTCGATGTCGACCAGACGCTGGTCGATGAAAACGTCGGCATACTGCATATTGCCAGCGTCCACGACTTTGACAGCCAGTACAACTCGCTCGGTGGACCGGCTGCCGACCTCGACGCGCTCATAACGACACCGGCTGACAACCGGCCGGCGCGTTTTCTGCGCATCATCAAGGCTGTCAGCCTGCCTGATGACAACCTTGTCGATTTGATCGGCGCCAATTTTGGACCTAACCGATCACTGGGCATGCGCGAGATTATTGGTTACGCACCTGTCGAACCGGATGGCTCGGTACGCGTCAAGGTGCCCGCCAACATCCCGTTCACCATCAGCGTACTGGATAGTAATGGCCGCCGTATTGGCCAGCGACATGATAACTGGCTTCAGCTTCGGCCCGGTGAAATCATGAACTGCTCAGGTTGTCACGACGCGGCAAGCAACATGTCACACGGCAATCCCGATGCCTTCGCGCCACTCAATACCGGCGCCCCCTTCGACGTCTATACGTTCCCCGGCACGGAACCTGTCCCCAACCCGGGAGCGATCCCAGGCTATACTGACGAAACCATGGCGCAGGCGCTCACTCGCGCCGTCCCCACGGCGCTGACACCGTCGGTCGACATCATCTACAGTGACGTCTGGACTAATCCAGTCGCAAACACGCCTATCAGCTATCTCTACGCGACGCTGCCCTATCTGTACGACACTCTCGACCCGACCACTGCCGAGCCCACAAGCACGGCCTGCCTGACTACGTGGACGTACCTGTGCAGAATCGTCATTAATTACGAAACCACCATTCACCCCATCTGGCAACAGGATCGTGGCGTGCTGGATACGTGCATTAACTGCCACACCGATACCGACGCCATGGGTGCAGACCGGGTTCCTGACGCACAGCTGGATCTGACCAACGGGATCTCGAACCAGAACGCGAATCACTTCAAGTCTTACCGGGAACTGATGTTTGGTGACAATGAACAGGAACTCGACGCCATGGGTGCGCTGGTCGACCGGCTGGTACAGGCCACCGATGGCATGGGTAATCCACTGTTCGAAGTGGATGCAAACGGTGACCAGATTCTCGATGGTATGGGCAACCCGATACCAGTCATGGTGACCATTCCAGTCGGTCGGTCCATGAGCTCTGCTGGCGCACTTTCAAGCCCGCGCTTCTTCAATATCTTTGCACCGGGTGGAACACACGATGGCCGGCTTACACCGGCTGAGCTCAAGTTGATCGCCGAATGGATCGATATCGGTGGGCAGTACTACAATAATCCGTTTGACGTACCACCATAAGTATCTGCAAACTAAATGGAACTTAGACACATCCAAATGGACAGGGATTTGCCCGTGAAATTTTTCGCACGCCTGCGTGTGTTCCTTAAATTCCTTGTTCCATGCCTGTTTCTGCTACCCGTGAGTGCGTCTGCTGGCGTGTTCAGTGGTCTGTTTGGCGATGATCAACCGATGGAAGTTGAAATCGCAGATCCCTACATCGAGCTTCACACCGGCGCCGGGCGCGGCTATCCAATTTTCCACGTTGGAGAGCGCGGCGAGTGGATCGAGATACTTAAGCGCAAAACCGACTGGTTCAAGGTACGCACCAGCAATGGCAAACAGGGCTGGGTAGAACGCAGCCAGCTGGAACGAACGCTGACGCCTACGGGTGAAAATACCGAGATCCGTGACGCTACGATTGAGGAGTTTTCGTTTCACCGGCTAGAAATTGGCGGACTTGGCGGCGACTTCGAAGACGCCGATGTAATGACCTTCTACGGCGGCTTTTTCTTCACACCCAACCTGTCAGCCGAGCTCTCGTACTCAAAACTGTTTTCGACCTTCTCGGACGCGGACATGCTCAATCTCGGCGTACTCATACACCCGTTCCCGGAATGGCGCATCTCACCCTTCTTTACCGTGGGCACAGGCGTTATAAAAACCGACCCCAAGACCACGCTGGTACAGGAACAAGATCGTACGGACCAGCTTGCCCATGTCGGCGCCGGTGTACGCGTTTACATTACTCGACAATTTATCTTCCGCGCCCAGTACAAGAATTACCTCATCTTCAATAGCGCCGACGACAACCAGGAGATCAACGAATGGCAAGCCGGACTGTCCGTCTTTTTCTGAACCTACTTGGCCTGAGCATCCTGCTGGCCCCTGTCTGGTCTCCCGTTGTGCTCGCTGCCAGTGACGAACAAGCGAATGAACAGGTCGTACGACCCGAGATCAAGCGCCGTGAAGTCCGCGAAGACGCGATCGACACAGAGGACTTCGAAATCGGCGCCTTCGCCGGCATCATGAGTATCGAGGACTTCGGTTCCAACCTGGTTTACGGCGTGCGTGGAACCTACCACGTGACCGAAGATATCTTTCTGGAAGCAGCATATGGCCGAACCGAAGGTGACGAAACCAGCTTCGAACGGCTGAGTGGCGCCGCCAGCATTCTCACTGACGATGAACGGGATCTCGACTATTACAACCTGTCGTTCGGCCTCAACCTGTTCCCTGGCGAATCCTTCATCGGGGAACGCTGGGCCTTCAGCTCGGCCTTCTACATCATTGGCGGTGTTGGCAGCACCAATTTTGCCGGTGACGACATGATGACCTGGAACGCCGGATTCGGTTACAAGGTACTGCTGAATGACTGGCTGGCATTACGCGTCGACGCCCGCGATCACATCTTTGATCTCGATCTGCTGGGTGAGAGCCGCACGACACACAACCTGGAATTCACCGGGGGGCTGTCAATATTTTTCTGAACTGTGAGCGACATCCTGTTTCAACGGATACTGCTCAAGGAAACTGCTCAAGATAGCGCCTGAATGCCTCATCCGGGCCCGATTTAACCCCGGAATTGGCTGGCCGCTACCTGTGATGCTGACAGGGAACTAGGAGACCATGATGAAATCAAAATTCACTTTTATGAAGCTTGCCGCTCTGCCGTTGCTGAGCTGCCTGCTACTCGTGGGCGGATATGCCACTGCCGCTGCCCCCCAGGGCCCTGCGCCCGATTTCGCGCTGAAAACCAGCAGCGGCGAAAACACACGTCTGAGCGAGCACCGTGGCGAAGTTGTCATGATTAACTTCTGGGCATCCTGGTGCGCGCCTTGCCGACAGGAGATGCCACTACTCGAAGAGCTGTACAACCAGTACCAACCTCTTGGATTTACTATCCTTGGTGTGAATGTTGAACAGGACAGCAGCAAGGCACTCGCTATGCTGGA
>Ga0316193_10002798_pt1 | contig 12394 bp, 10 predicted proteins | sample MerIslsedime2_MG_FD_207735 | JGI IMG/M metagenome (GOLD analysis project Ga0316193, IMG submission 207735) | Coastal sediment microbial communities from Maine, United States - Merrow Island sediment 2 | ecosystem: Environmental > Aquatic > Marine > Coastal > Sediment | place: USA: Maine... | reverse complement strand
CTGGCGCTGCAGGGTGCTCTCGAGAAGATCGGTATCCAGACCCGCACACAGACGGCTATTTCCATGCACGAAGTGGCCGAGCCGTATATCCTGCGCCGCGCCGTGCGGCACCTTGAAAAAGGACGCGTGGTGATCTTCGGGGCCGGGACCGGTAATCCTTATTTCACAACCGATACCGCCGCCGTTTTGCGGGCCCAGGAGATTCATGCCGAAATTCTCCTCAAAGCCACGAAAGTGGACGGTCTTTTCGACTCGGATCCGGTCCTGAATCATCAAGCGAAATTCCTGAGACAAATTACCTACATGCAGGTCATCGAAAGACAGTTGAAAGTAATGGACATGACGGCTATCTCGCTCGCAATGGACAATCATCTTCCACTGGCAGTCTTCAACCTCAAGAATAAGGGTAACATTCGAAAGGTCATCTGTGGTGAGGAGGTCGGGACACGGATCGTTGCCTGATGGGCAGGGGCTTACTTTCAAGATTAATTCTTCAAACCACGGAGTAACGTCATGATCGAAGACATTTACCAGGAAACCCGCGAGAATATGGGTAAATCGGTCGAAGACCTGAAAAGAGAATTCAAGAAGGTCCGGACCGGTCGGGCGTCACTGTCGATTCTGGACGGTATTCGGGTCAACTACTACGGCACGCCGACACCCCTCAACCAGATGGCCACGCTGGCGGTGCCGGAGAGCCGCTTGATCACTATTCAACCCTGGGACGTATCGGGGATCAAAGAAATCGAAAAGGCCATTTTGAAATCCGATCTCGGTCTGACGCCTTCGAGCGACGGTAAAATCGTCCGGATCGCCATTCCGCCGTTGACCGAGGAACGGCGCAAAGAACTGGTAAGGGTGATTAATAAGATGAGTGAAGAGCACAAGGTGGCCGTCCGGAACATCCGGCGAGACGCCAACGATATGCTCAAAGACCTCAAGAAGGAAGGCGATATTTCGGAAGACGAGGCTTTCAAGGCTCAGGATCAGGTTCAGAAAATTACCGACGACTACATCAATCTGGTCGAACAGGTCACCAAAGAAAAAGAGAAAGAGATTCTTGAATTCTAGCCCGGTGAGTCCTCTGGTTCAAGACCTCGATCCTGAAAAAATGCCCGCACACGTGGCGATCATCATGGACGGCAATGGCCGTTGGGCGAGGCAACGTCTGCTGAATCGCGTTCAGGGACACGAAAAAGGGGCTGAAACGGTACGCACCATCGTTCGGACCAGCCGTGAAATCGGGATTTCCCATCTGACCCTCTACGCTTTTTCAACCGAAAACTGGCAGCGCCCCAAGATCGAAGTGCAGGCGCTGATGAAGCTTCTGGAGCATTTTCTGGAAAGCGAACAGGACGAGCTGGTGGAAAACGACATCCGGCTCAACACCATCGGTGAGACCGAGCGTCTGACAACCGGTACACGGGAGGCCTTGGCACGCGTCATACACCTGACCGAAAACAACAAGTCAATGACGCTCCATTTAGCACTGAGCTACGGCAGCCGTTCCGAAATTGTCCGCATGGTGCAATTACTGGCGCAAAAAGTGCGCAGTGGAGAGGTTGATCCACGGGACATCACGGAAGATCTCGTTACCCAGCACCTGTATACCGGAAAAATACCCGATCCGGATCTTCTGATTCGGACCAGCGGAGAGATGCGCATCAGCAATTTTCTGCTCTGGCAGATTGCCTACACCGAGATTTTCGTTACACCTACCCTGTGGCCGGATTTCAGCCGGGAAGAGTTTCTGGGTATATTAAAAGAATATCAGCAGCGGGATCGTCGCTTCGGGAAAATTGACGTTTAGCCATTCGGGGTGCATACAGCCATGCGCGACCGATTTCGCTTCTCAGGCCGCCAAATCCAAATGACGACATTCGGGCTATGTATTTGAAACGCTGGATAACCGGGCTGATCGCACTGCCTTTCCTCTTTTTTTTTATTTACCGCGGCGGGATGTGGTTTTTTCTGCTGGTGGCGGCTGCAGCCGAACTCGGGCTGTGGGAGTATTTTCGCATCGTCCTGAAACAAGAAGAGAAAATCTTTTCCGCACTGCCGCTGCTCGGTTTTCTGGCTACCGGCGGGCTTCTCTGGGCGGCGTTCAAGGGAACTCCCGATCTCATGGCTGCGGTCCTGGCCTTCAATCTGATAGCCGGGGGTCTGTTGACCGTTCTACAATTCGGAACCCTTCCGGAAACCCTTAAAATCCTCGCCAAACAAATTCTGGGGATTGCCTACGTTCCGCTGTTCATATCCTTCCTGGTCCTGACACGGAACGGATCGGACGGTATGGGTTGGATATTTTTTTTGCTTTTTATCGTATTTGCGGGTGACACCAGTGCTCTTTACGTCGGTTCTTTTTACGGTCGGCACAAGTTGAGCCCGGCCGTGAGCCCGGGGAAGACCATCGAAGGATCGCTTGGCGGATTGACCGCCAACCTGATCTTCGGTGCGCTGGCCAAGGCGCTGTTTCTGCCGGGCCTGACCTGGCCGCAGACCCTGCTTTGCAGTCTTTTAATCGGGGCAGCCGGGCAGGCCGGGGATCTGTTCGAGTCGATGCTGAAGCGGGCGTCAAAGGTCAAAGATTCCGGCACGCTGCTGCCGGGCCACGGCGGCATCCTCGATCGTATCGACGCGCTGCTGTTCGCTGCCCCGGTTGCCTATTTTCTAAAAGTATTTATTTTATAAATTTATTTTCCGCTGAACTTTGAGCTCGGTGGGAAATGAACGGATGGCGTCTTGCAGATGAAGCGTTTGAGCATTCTGGGGTCGACCGGATCGATCGGCCGGAACACGCTGGCAGTGGTTGCCCGTTTTCCGGAGAGATTTACCGTCGTGGCGTTGGCGGCAAAATCGAACCTGCGGCTTCTTTGCGAGCAGATCGCTCTGTTCAAACCTGAATTGGCGGTCGTTCACAATCAACATCTGGCCGGTGAACTTCGGAAAATGCTGTCGGAGAGCAGCCGGGCCCGGGTGCTCTGCGGCACGGAAGGCTATTGTGAGGCGGCTTCACTGCAGTCGGTCGACATGGTCGTCACCGCCGTAGTGGGGGCTGCCGGGCTCGTGCCCACTCTGGCGGCCATAGATGCCGGTAAAGATGTCGCACTGGCCAACAAGGAAACCCTGGTGGTGGCCGGTGAAATCGTGATGCAGAACGCCGCGGCCCGCAACGTCCGCATTTTGCCGGTGGACAGCGAACACAGCGCCATTTTTCAGTGCCTGGCCGGTAGTCGTCCCGAAGATTTGAGCAAAATACTGTTGACCGCTTCCGGTGGCCCTTTCCTCAATCGACCGAAAGAAGAGTTCGCCGGCATCACGCCCGAATCGGCACTGAGGCATCCCAACTGGCAAATGGGCCCTAAGATTACCGTCGACTCGGCCACCTTGATGAACAAGGGGTTGGAGGTCATCGAGGCAAAATGGCTCTTCGGTGTGACGTTGGCCCAGATCGAAGTTGTCGTTCATCCCCAGAGCATCGTGCATTCAATGGTCGCCTTTCGGGATGGATCGGTGATGGCCCAGATGGGTGTTCCAGACATGAAAGGCGCCATTGCCTACGCGCTCTCTTTTCCGGCGCGGCTTCCCCTGGCTCAGCCGGTGCCGGACTTCACCAACGGCATGGCACTGACATTTCAGAAACCGGACCTCGAAAAGTTTCCCTGCCTGTCCCTTGCCTTCCGGGCCGGAGAAAGTGGTGGAACGCTGCCGGCCGTCATGAACGCGGCCAACGAGGTGGCGGTGCAGGCGTTTTTGAATGGCCGAGTCGCTTTCACGCGCATTCCGCAGGTCATCCGAGCGGTCATGGAAATGCATACGGTTATTGACAAGCCGGACCTGACGGCATTGCTCGAAGCCGATCGCTGGGCCCGTGCCGCTGCCGAAGAGCGGATCGATGCCCTTTAGATAAAGAGAATCATCTCCAGCCCCTTTATGAAAGGGAGAAAATTTTCCTCCCTTTGTCAAAGAGAGGTTGGGAGGGATTTAGTGCGTAAATAGAATTTTCACGCACTGTGACGGCCCCGAGCCATGATCGTTTAGTTCGAAAATAAAAAAATATGACGACATCCTTCAATCCCGTCAAAGGCGGTACTAACGGGCGCAACCGGAGAAATTTAACAAGGGTAGTCGCCTCCACCCGGATAAACGGTTGCAAACGGCGGCTGAAACTCGCCGCCGACGGTTTCTAAGACCGGACCTGGCCGGTTTTCGAAAAATGGCTTAGGATTAAGTCTGACGTTTGTGCATTCCATGTGTCAGTGGCTTCGGGTCCGGTCCAAGACCCCGTAAGCGGCTCAGACAGTCAGCCGCTGTTCGCAACTGTTTATCCGGGCTCCGGCGCATCGTTTTCATGCACCGTGGTGGGTTAAAAGGCTATAGCTGTTTAACGCGAAAATATAATTAACTTTTGTCCGAGGATAAAGTTCATAAGCACCGATTCGATAAAATCGATGACCTCCGTCATCCAGCTAAACCGGCTCAACAGGCTCAACCGGCCAAACGGGCCAAACTTAACAAAGGAATGTGCCTCTACCTCCGGTGTGTTATTTCAATGCATCGGTGACGCATAAGGCCATGAGCGTTTAGAACAGGACCACTTAATATGGGTACCAATATTTTTGCATTCGTCATCGTTCTGGGTGTGCTGATATTTTTTCACGAACTGGGACACTTTCTCGTTGCCCGGCTCTTCGGTGTGGGGGTCGAGCGGTTTTCACTCGGTTTCGGACCGCGGATATTCGGAAGGAAAATCGGCATCACCGATTATCGGATTTCCGCCGTGCCGCTGGGCGGCTACGTCAAAATGATCGGCGAAGAACCGGATGCCGAGGTCGACCCGGCCGACGTCCCCATTTCTTTCACCCACAAGCACGTTTTTAAGCGATTCTTGATCGTCGCTGCGGGACCGGCGTTCAACATCCTGCTGGCTGTTTTAATTTTTTACGGCATATTCCAGATATCCGGCACCGTGATCCTCAAGCCGATCATCGGTGAAGCCCAGTCCGGAACTCCTGCTCAGGCGGCCGGACTCGCCAAAGGCGATGAGATCCTGTCGATCGACGGACGTGCGGTAGAGAGCTGGGACGAGATGGCGACCATCATCGCGGCCAGCAAGGGTGCGCCGCTCGAGGTCACTTTCCGTCGCGACGGGATGAACCAAAACGTGACGGTGCCCCCGGAGCTGAAAACGACCAAGAACATTTTCGGTGAAGACATCCCGCGCTATGTGATCGGCATTACGGCCGCCGGTGAGGTCTTTACCAAAAAGTTGAGCCCGCTCGGGGCGATGAGCGAGAGTGTGGTGCAGACCTACAACATTGCCGAGTTGACGGTGGTCAGTGTCGCCAAAATCATTCAAGGCACGGTTTCTACCAAGACCATCGGCGGACCGATCATGATCGCCGAACTGGCCGGTCAACAGGCCAAGCTGGGGGCAACGAACCTGCTGTTCTTTATCGCCCTCATCAGCGTCAACCTCGCTATTCTCAATGTTTTACCGATACCGGTGCTGGACGGCGGGCATCTGCTCTTCTTTTTAATCGAGATGATCATCGGAAAGCCGGTCAACATCAGGGTCCGCGAGGTCGCCCAGCAAGCCGGGATGTTCGTGCTGATCCTGCTGATGATTTTTGTGTTTTACAACGATATCACCCGAATTTTTTCAGGCCAGTAAGAGTAAACATCCTTGAAGAAATCCCCCTAACCCCCTTTGTGAAAGGGGGAAAATTCTCCTCCCTTTGTAAAAGAGAGATCGGGAGGGATTTTAAAATGTGAACGTAATGACGAATCAAGGCCCTAAGTGAACGGTATGCCGCACCGACTCGAAATTGCGCTTAAAACCCATCTCGCCGATGCCGAAGGCGAGGGTATTCGACACAAGGCCCGCGATTATTTCGGCATCCTGCTCGACCAGGTCCGCACCGTAAACGTGCTGACTATCGATGCCGATCTTTCGCCTTCACAGCTCGAGCTCATCCAGTCCGAGATCTTCACCAATCCGGTCACCCAAATCTCTTCCTACGAACCGCTGCCGATCGAGGGGGACTGGATCATCTGGGTCGGATTCCGCCCGGGAGTGAGGGACAATCCCGGGAGTACGGCGGTGGAGGCCATCGAGGACTTGCTCAGGGCTCGGTTGGGAAAAGGCGAGACGGTTTACACGTCCAAGCGGTATTGCCTCAAGGGCCGGAATCTGACGGCAGCCGATGCGGACAGGATCGCCGGTGCACTGCTGGCCAATGACATTATCCAGCAGTGGAAAGTCTATGCCAAAAGCGATTGGAATCCGGCGGTCGGCGTCGGCTTCATTCTTCCCAAGGTGATGTTGAACCACACCCCGACCGTGGTGACGATTCCAATCGACAGCGACGCTGCGCTGCACAAGGTCAGCCGCGAACGCAACCTGGCGCTCAATCCGAACGACATTCCGGTCGTGCGGGCCTATTTCCTGAAGCCCGAGGTCAAGGCCGCACGGGTGGCCGTCGGGCTCGCCGATCCCACGGATGTCGAGCTTGAGTACATTTCTCAGGCTCGCAGCGATCATTGCAACCACAACACTTTCAGGGGACGGTTTAATTACGAGGAGGGCGACGGGGGCGAACGGGTCGTCGAGGACAATCTTTTCAAAACCTTCATCGAGGCGCCGACCCTTGCACTGCAGAAGAAAAAACCCTGGGTTATATCGGTCCTGTGGGACAATGCCGGTGCCGGCCGCTTCGACGAAGACCACTACTACGCGATTACCGGTGAGACCCACAACTCTCCGTCCAACATGGAAGCCTACGGTGGTGCCATCACCGGCATTGTCGGTGTTTACCGCGATCCATTGGGTACTGGCAAGGGATCGCGGTTGGTCATGGGCGGTTTCGGGTATTGCGTGGGCCCAAGGAATTATGCCGGTAACCTCAAGCCGCACCTGCACCCCCGGCGGTTGCTGGACGGTGTGATCGAGGGGGTTCGCGATGGCGGCAACAAGTCGGGGATTCCAACGACCGTCGGCCAGGTTCTCTTTGACACGGGCTACCTCGGCAAATGCCTGGTCTTCGTCACTGCGGTCGGCATCATGCCGGCGCGCATTGGTGGTGAGCCGGCCGAGTTGAAGCGCACCACACCCGGTGAACTCGTCATCATGTGCGGCGGTCGGGTCGGCAAAGACGGCATCCACGGCGTGACCGCATCCTCTGAGACGTATTCGGAAAACACGCCTGCCGGTCATGTGCAGATCGGCGATCCCTATACCCAGAAGAAAATGCACGATTTTCTGCTGGAAGCACGCGATCAGGGTCTGATTCGGTTCATCACCGACAATGGCGGCGGCGGGCTGTCGTCCTCTGTGGGAGAGTCGGCCCGCTTCTCCAACGGCTGTGAAATCGCGCTCGACCAGGTGCCCCTGAAATACGAAGGCCTCGACCAGTGGGAAATCTGGGTGTCCGAATCACAGGAGCGAATGACCGTGGCCGTCAGACCGCAAGACCTGGAGCGTTTCATGGCGCTGTCGGCCCGGCATGCGGTTGAGAGCACGGTTATCGGACACTACACGAATTCGGGTAAGCTGCACATTAACTACAACGGCCAAACGTGCGCGTTTATCGATCTTGACCTGCTTGAATCCGGTTTTCCGCAGTGGCAGTTCGACGCCCGCTGGGAACCACCGGAGAAGCGCGGACTGGTCGAACCGGTGTTGAAAGAGCCGACCGATGTCGGGAACCTGCTGACCGATATGCTGGCGCGTCCCAACATCTGCTCCAAGGAATGGATATTCCGGCAGTACGATCACGAAGTCCAGGGCGGTAGCGTGGTCAAACCGCTGGTCGGTGCCGACCGCGATGTCAACAGCGACGCGTCGGTCACAAGGCCGCTGCTCGATTCCACCCGCGGGCTGGCCATGGCCCAGGCGCTGCTGCCGTCCTATTCGACTATCGACGCGTATCACATGACCGCCTGCACGATCGATGAAGCGGTGCGCCGACTGCTGGCCGTGGGCGCACGGCTCGATCACATCGGCGGGGTCGATAATTTCTGCTGGCCGAACATCCAGTATGATCCGGCCACCAATCCGGACGGCCGCTTCAAAGCCGCTCAACTGGTGCGGGCTTGCCGGGCCCTGAAAGACATTTGCCTCGATTATGAAATTCCGCTGCTCTCCGGAAAAGACAGCATGTATGTCGACGGGCACTTGCCGGGACGCTACGGCGAAGTCCACAAAGTATCGGCCCTGGAGACCCTGCAATTTACGACCATAGGGGTCATCGAGGATGTAACCGCTTGCGTCACGATGGACAGCAAGGTGCCCGGTGACCTGGTTTATGTTCTCGGTATCACCCGCAACGAATTAGGGGCATCGGAATACTACCAGCACCTGGGCTACACGGGGCTGAACGTTCCGCAGGTGCACCCGCAGGCCTTCAAGGAGGTCTATCGGGCGCTGGAACGCGCTATTGCCGATGGTTTACCCGCTTCTGTTCATGGCGTCTACCGTGGCGGCCTCGGCATTCACCTCATTCTGGTGGCAATGGCGGGCAACCACGGTCTGCAGGCCGATCTTGCCCGGCTGCCGCTAGAGGGAGTGGACCGCAGCGACACGGCCCTTTTCTCCGAATCCGCCGGCCGGTTCATCGTGACCGTCGACCCGCAACGGCGGGGGGCGTTCGAAACGCTTTTCGAGGGATTGCCCTGTGCCTGCGTGGGACGCATCACCGAGGAGCCCATCTTAGCGATTTCGGGTTTGGACGGCCGCATGCTCGCGTCGGTGGGGATTCCGGAATTGAAGGCGGCGTGGAAGCAACCGTTTGGCGACCTGATTTAATTCGAAACTTGAAACTTGAAACTCGAAACTCAGACCTTGCAACCTGTAACCCGCAACCCGTGGTGGCCATAACATCTTGAGCGCGCATTCGATAAAATCGATGATATACTTTCACTCGATAAACTCAATAAACTCAATAAACTTAATTAACTAATCTGACTATTACTACGGTGCATGAAACTCAGTTGAGATTGTTGGGTCGAATTTTGGAGACGCAATGAAAATCGTTAAAGCCCTGGTGCTCACCGGTTACGGCTTGAACTGCGATAACGAAACCGCCCATGCGTTCGAATTGGCGGGGGCAGCTCCGGTAAAAGTTCACATCAATTCCCTTATCGACGGCAGCGCAACCATTTCCGACTACCGCATTCTGGCTTTTGTAGGCGGCTTCAGCTGGGGCGATGACCACGGCGCGGGCGTGGTTCAGGCCGTGCGTCTCAAGACCAGTATCGGAGACCAGATTCGCGAGTTCATCGAGAAAGGCAGGCTGATCCTGGGCATCTGCAACGGGTTTCAGGCACTGGTTAATCTGGGTCTGCTGCCCGGTCTCGGTCACGACTATCGCAGCCGTTTAGTCGCACTCACATACAACGACTGCGGCAATTTCCGCGACGACTGGGTGACTCTGAGCGTCAATGCCGATTCACCCTGCATTTTTACCCGGGGGATCGAGCGGATCGATCTGCCGGTGAGACACGGAGAAGGAAAATTTCATGCCGAAACGCCCGTCATCGAACGCCTGACCGCGGGCAAGCAAGTGGTCATGCGTTATGCCGCTCCGGACGGGCAACCGGCCGGCCGTCAATTTCCGTACAACCCTAACGGTTCGGTCGACGATATCGCCGGCATTTGCGACCCGACCGGTCGCGTGTTCGGCCTGATGCCGCACCCGGAGGCTTACAACCATTTCACCAATCACCCCCTTTGGTCTCGGCGGAAAGAATCGTCACGCAGAAAAAAGGAGAAGGTGGAACCAGAGCCCACACCGGGGATTAAAATATTCCGCAATGCCGTCGAATTTGTCAAAGGTGGTCTAAATGCTTCGGTTTAGTTTCAACCCAAAAGAGCGTGAAAAGATATTGATCAGATGAACAGCGTGCGAAACGCCGCGACCTGTCCGCTATACCACCGAATAACTTCTGCCTTCTTGACTTCTTTACTTTTTTTACTTCCCCTAATTCTTCCATTATTTTCTATCTATTGTCATTAACTTAGGACTGCTTTTTATAGTCCCCCTTCGGGAAAGAGGGATTTAGGGGGATTTTTGTCGCTATGTTAATGACATTGATTTTTATCCTATAACACTTACACCACTTAAGCGTTTTTTTTGTGTTGCTCATCTGGATTTCCACCGATAGGTATTCAGTCAGTTTCAATTGCACAACAGCGGGTCGACGTTCACCAGCGATTTGGCGTTATCGGTGCGGGACATCTCACAGGGGTAGGAGGTGCAATGAAAAGAAAGTGTTCGGGATTCACTGTCATTGAACTGATGACCGTTCTTGCCATCGTTGCCGTCCTGGCGACGCTCAGCGTTTCCAATTTCATATCCCTCCGGCCGCGCTACGAGCTCGTGGAAGCGGTGACCGACATCCTCTCGATGCTCCAAAACGCGAGGCTCCGCGCCGTAAAGGAAAACCGCCGGGTGGTCGTTCTTTTTGACCCGGACGGCAACGGCCGACTCGAAGGCGACTACATTGCTTTCGTCGACAACGGCAACGGCGGTGCCGGTGAGTGGACACGGCAGACCGAAGCCGGCGAACCTCTGGTGGCCTGCGGAAAGGTGCCGGAGGGAGTCCGACTCAGTCGCACGAGTTTTGCCCACGATCACCTGCGGTTTGACAGTCGCGGCCACCTGATGGACATCAATCGCAGTATCTATCTCAAAAACGCGAAGGGACTGACCAGAAAAATAACTGTCTATGCGTCAGGCAACTGTCGGGTGAACTGATGGAGCGAAAACGTCAACCGAAAAGAGCTGGTGAGAAGCAACCAGCGTGTATCTTTAGCGGCGGTTTTACTTTGATCGAGTTGATGATCGCCATGGCAATTGCCGGCCTGGTCCTGACTGTCGTCTACGCGACTTTCGGCTCGCAACTCAGAACCCATGTCGGTCAACAAATGACCGTTGAAATCCAGCAAAGTATCCGGGCTGCCTTCACGTTGATGCAGCACGACATCCGCATGGCCGGCTACGATGCCACATGGCGGGACGAAAACAATGACGGGTCGCACGATTTCAGGGATTCTGATCTGATCGACAACGATTGTGACGGTCGCGCCGATGCGGCGGATCCCGGACGGGACGAGGCCGGTGACCTGGCACGTTTTACCGCCGCCGGGGCGCATTACCTTCAGTTCCGTCTGGACCGCGCGAGAAACAGTGATTTCTGTGATTCCGAAGACCGCATCGGGTTCGGTTTTTCAACGACAAGGGATCGCAATCGGGACGGTGTCGCCGATGCGGGAGCTGCTCCATTGGGACGCAGCGTCGGTGCCGGCGGACTGCAGCCGCTGGCCGAAAACTTTCAGGCGGTGGCCTTCGGATATGCCTTTGATGACGACCACGGGGCTGCGCTGCCCGATGGAGAGATCGACACAAACGGCCGCAACATCATTTGGGCCTACGATAGCAATGCGGACGGGCTGTTGGACACCCTGCTGGACAGCAACGCCGACGGATTAGTCGACAGCGCAGACGATCTCGACGGCAACGGGCGGATCGACGACGCGGCCTTGACACCGGCGGTGCCGATCAGCCGAATTCGGGCGGTTCAAATTTGGCTCCTGGCCCGCACGCGGTCCCCGCTTCGGGATCACCTCGACACGGATACTTACGTAGCGGGAGACAAAGTTCTCTCTTTCGCTGACCACTATAAGCGGGAACTGCTGACAACCGTCGTCAATTGTCGCAACCTCGGGCTGCGCTGAAAAAGTGACACCGGTGTTTCCGAGATGAAAAAGGAGAGGCTCATGAAGCGAGATCTCTTGGAAGGGACAGCGACCGATCGATCGACAAGTCGAAATGGGTTTGCATTGATCGAGGTGCTGATGGCCATGGTCATTTTTACAGTGGGCATCCTGGCTCTGGCAGGCTTGCAGATCACCACGATCAACGGCAATGCTGCGGCGCGGATGCAGACCGAAGCCACCGCAATCGGCGCGAGGATCGTCGAACGGCTGCGGTCGCTGCCTTTCGATCACGAGGACCTGCTGCCGACAGTCCACCCGCATTCGCTGCTGGCCAGCGGCAGCCGCCCTTATGTTGTGAATTGGACGGTAAGAGCCGACATCCCCGTGAACGGCACCAAGACAGTGCGGGTAGTGGTGATACCACTCAACAAGATCAACGGCCGGACCGCAACGATCGACACCATCATCGCCGAATAGAGGAGACCAGTCATGAAGAAGGTGATCCGAGCGATCCACGGAGAACAGGGATCTGCATTGATAGTGACGATCATGGTTTTGGCCCTAATCTCGATCGTGGCCTTCTCGTCCGTTCGCAGCAGCACGACCGAGGTGCAAATTGCCGGCAACGAACTGCAACATCAGAAGTATTTTTATACGGCCGAGGCCGGTATCGAT
>Ga0316193_10002797_pt1 | contig 12398 bp, 12 predicted proteins | sample MerIslsedime2_MG_FD_207735 | JGI IMG/M metagenome (GOLD analysis project Ga0316193, IMG submission 207735) | Coastal sediment microbial communities from Maine, United States - Merrow Island sediment 2 | ecosystem: Environmental > Aquatic > Marine > Coastal > Sediment | place: USA: Maine... | reverse complement strand
TCCATCAGCATGGCCTTTAACACCGAGAATGCTGCAGGAACGCAGGATGATCTTCTGCAGCTGGTTACTGTCGTAAAACTCCAGGCGCTGCACGATTCCAAATCGGTCTCGAAGTGGAGATGTCAGCAGACCCGCCCGGGTCGTAGCTCCAATAAGTGTAAAAGACGGCAGACTGAGCTTGATTGAGCGTGCTGCTGGTCCTTCGCCAATCATAATATCGAGTTCGTAATCTTCCAGTGCGGGATAGAGGATTTCCTCAATAGCGGGACTGAGGCGATGTATTTCATCGATAAACAGGACATCACCCTGCTCAAGATTAGTTAACATCGCAGCCAGGTCTCCCGCTTTCTCCAGTACAGGGCCGGACGTCTGATGCAGCTTACCTTCCATTTCATTGGAAATAATATGGGCGAGTGTAGTTTTACCCAGTCCCGGTGGACCAAACAGCAGCACATGATCCAGTGCTTCGGCACGATTACGCGCTGCCGTAATGAAAATCTCCAGCTGTTGATGAATACTCGGCTGGCCAACAAACTCTTTCAGCGTAACAGGCCTTAATGCCCTGTCAAAAACCCGTTCACCGGTTTCTTCTTTAGTTTCTGGTGCAACCAACCGGTCAGTTTCTATCACCGTGACCCTCCGGACATAGCCTGCAGTGCCTGCCGAATCAGGGACTCACTGCTTAATTTCTCAGCCGCATCAGATTGATCGGCTAATTGACCGATCACTTTTTCGGCATCCTTTGCACGATAACCGAGGGCGGTTAATGCACTGATAGCGTCTGCACGGACTTCATCACTGCCACCGGCGACAACTGCATCTTCATCTCCAGACATACCCGGCAGTTGATTACCCCGCAACTCAAGGATTACACGCTCGGCTGTTTTGCGCCCTATTCCAGGCACCCTGGTCAGTCGCACCACGTCTTCGCAATTAATACAGAGGCGAAATTCTGTCACCGACAGCCCGGACAATATCGCGAGCCCGACTCGTGGCCCGATACCGCTTATTTTCAACAGGTGGCGGAAAAGATTGCGCTGATTTTCAGTGGAAAAACCGAATAACAGCTGTGCGTCCTCTCGCACGACAAGATGAGTGTGCAGCATTAACTCGCTGCCTTCCTGCGGCAGGTCATAAAATGTTGTCATCGGTGCCTCAAGCTCATAACCAACACCCTGCACATTCAACATCAGTGCTGGTGGCTGCTTTGACAACAAGATGCCATGTAATTGACCAATCATGATTTTGTTCTGGCTTCGCTGTTCATGCGTTGGCTCTTCATACGTTGTTTGTGCTCCAGTGTATGACTATGGCAGATAGCGCAGGCAAGTGCATCAGCGGCATCTTCCTGCGGTAAACCATCAAGTGCGAGGATGGACCGAACCATGTGCTGAACCTGTGCCTTGTCCGCCTGGCCATAACCGACGACCGACTTTTTAATTTGCAGCGCCGTGTATTCACCCACTGGTAAGCCCCTGTTTACACCTGCCGAAATGGCTGCCCCTCTTGCCTGGCCCAGTATCAGTGCCGAGCGGGCGTTATGTGAGACGAAGACTTCCTCTATCGCCATAAATTCCGGACAGGTACTGTCGATTATTTCAGATACGCCATCAAAGATGGTTTTCAATCTCGACGGCAGGTCTTTATCCTGCATTTTTATACAGCCGCTGGTGACATAAATCAGCCTGCCCTTTTCAATCTCAATCACACCAAAGCCGGTAATGCGGGAGCCAGGGTCGATACCAAGAACACGCATTAGCGAGCTTTATCCATGATTTACCTTGTACAATCTCACCTAAGATTACTCATCCTTCGAAATCATCCGGAAAAGACGCGTTGAAATGCACTTCCTGCACATCATCCAGGTCTTCCAGTGCATCAATCAGGCGCATCAGCTTCTCTGCATTTTCAGTATCCAGTTCAGTCTCTGTTGAAGCGCGCTGTGTAATCTCTGCATAGCCGGCCGTGAGCCCTGCATCGTCGAGTGCTTTTTTAACTTCGATAAAACTGTCTGGCACAGTCTGCACTTCAATTGATCCATCGTCTTCAGTAATGACATCATCGGCACCGGCTTCCAGTGCAGCATCCATGACCGCTTCTTCATCAGTGTCTGCAGGATAACCAATAACACCGATCTTGTTGAACAGATAGGCAACAGAACCGTCTGTACCCAGGTTACCATTGTACTTGCTGAAGGCGTGCCGTACTTCACTCACTGTGCGGTTGCGGTTATCGGTCATGCAATCAACCAGGATTGCGACACCCGCCGTTCCATAGCCTTCATAACGAACTTCTTCATAATTTACGCCATCGAGATCGCCGGTGCCGCGCTTGATCGCTTTCTCGATGGTGTCTCGCTTCATATTATTGGTCAGGCCCTTGTCAATAGCGGCCCGCAAACGGGGATTAGAATCCGGGTCGCCGCCTCCCATCCGTGCGGCAACGGTGATCTCCCTGATAAACTTGGTAAAAAGCTTACCTCGCTTGGCGTCCTGCGCACCCTTGCGAAAACGAATATTGGCCCATTTACTGTGTCCGGCCATTAAAATCTCCTGCGTTGTTTGAAAGTTCTTAATTCATATTGAAATCGAATGAAGTCTAGCATAATCCATTTCCGCTGGTGGTGGATAGGCAACAGTAAACATCTCTTTCCTTTTTACATTAAAGCTTGCCAACGGCACTTACTTTCAAAAATAGAGTTAGCACAGCAAGATTCTCTGATCTCAGCAATAATCGCCCTCTTTCGGTCACTTACTCGATCATTATTCTTACCTGCAATTTGTAAGGGTTCCCAGGTATTTTCTTTATAAGCATGATCTAAAACAGTAATATTGCATTACTCATGTTGAATCATGTCTGTGAATACCCGTTCAGCAGACTCAACACCCCTACACTGGTACAGAACTATGAGCGATAAAGACAACAATGGCCCCGACAGGGAAGAAGAAGTTCTACAAATAATCAAGGACACCCTGACAGCCATTGCCAAGGACACCTATACGCCACCGGAGCTTACTCACCCGCTTTCGAGTGACACGATTAACCAGATCCGAAACTGTTTCGCCGTCATTACCCAGCGCCAGCAGGAACTGGCTCGCGCCCGTGGTGAAGAATTTAATGATCGCCCGCGCTATATAGATGAGCCTAACGACACCTTTGTTGTCTCGCTGGATGATTTCCGCGACTCAACGAAAAAGGAGGACTGATCATGCCTTATTATGTCTACCGCATTACTGATTCAGCGGCGGGGCTGTTCAAACAGCTGGACTTGCTCGGCACTTTTGAGGCTTATCGCGACGCCAAACTGCTGACAAAAGAAACCCGCAGTAAAATGGACGGCAGTGAAGCCTCGCAAATAAAGGTCATGTTCGCTGACAATGAGCTGTCTGCCGAGGAGCAATTGCAGGAAAAACGTGACAAACCCATCGTAATGGAATGGGAAAAATAGAAAGTTCCTGGAGTTCGCCATGAACACCGCAAAAGACCTCTTCACCTATCGCAAAAACTGGGCGCACCGTTTCGGGCCAGCGCCAGTATTACCGATGATCCGTAGTGAAATGGATGAGCTAGGCTGGGATGTGTGCGACATCATTATTGTGTCCGGTGACGCGTATATTGACCACCCCAGTTTTGGTATGGCACTGATAGGTCGGGTACTGGAATCACAGGGCTTCCGTGTCGGCATCATCGCACAGCCCGACTGGCAAAGTGCCGAGGCATTCAAGGAGCTTGGCAAGCCCAGGCTGTTCTTTGGCATTACCGCCGGCAACATGGACTCCATGGTCAACCGCTACACCTCTGACAAACGCCTGCGCCATGATGATGCATACACGCCCGATGGCAAGGAAGGCAAACGCCCTGATCGCTCTGTGCTGGTTTATGCACAGCGTGCAAGAGAAGCGTTCAACGACGTTCCCATAATTATCGGCGGAATAGAAGCCAGCCTGCGCCGGATCGCCCATTATGACTACTGGTCAGACAAGGTCCGACGTTCCTGCCTGCCTGACTCTAAGGCGGACATGCTGCTATATGGCAATGCCGAACGTGCTATCGTCGAGATCGCCCATCGGCTGGATGCGAATGAAAACATAAAAGATATTACTGACGTACGCGGCACCGCATTTATGACCTCAGCTGTACCGGATGGCTGGACTGTCGTTGATTCCACTGATGTTGATACGCCGGGGAAAATTGAGAAAAAGGCTGACCCGCATTTTGACCCGTATGCCAGTCAACCCGACTGCTCACAGCAATCAGAAGCAGAGGCTACTGATTCGCCGAGCCAGCAAGTCGTCACACTGCACACCCGCCCACGTGGACTGGACCGCACGCACACCGTCCTGCGCCTGCCATCCTATGAACAGGTCAAGAGCGACAAAATCCTGTATGCCCATACCTCTCGAGTCTTCCACCTCGAAACCAACCCGGGTAATGCCCGGGCAATGATCCAGCAGCACGGTAATCGCGATGTCTGGTTAAACCCGCCGCCGATACCGATGACGACAAAAGAGCTCGATCATATTTACGAGCTGCCATATACCCGAAAACCGCATCCTGCCTATGGCGACGCGAAGATGCCGGCCTGGGAAATGATACGCTTCTCAATCAATATCATGCGCGGCTGTTTTGGAGGCTGCACCTTCTGTTCAATTACGGAACATGAAGGCAGAATAATCCAGAACCGATCAGAAAAATCTATCCTCAACGAAATCGAAACAATTCGTGACAATGTACCGGGCTTTACCGGTAACATCTCCGATCTTGGCGGGCCGACAGCAAACATGTGGAGACTCAAGTGCAAGGACCCGAAGATTGAATCTTCCTGCAGGCTCCTGTCCTGTGTTTACCCGGGTATCTGTAAAAACCTCAATACCGACCACGAGCCATTAATCCAGCTCTACCGTAAAGCGCGTAAGATCAAGGGCATCAAGCGTATTTTTATCGCTTCAGGTCTGCGCTACGACCTAGCTGTCCGTTCCAAAACCTATATTAAAGAACTCGCCACACATCATGTCGGCGGTTATCTGAAGATCGCCCCGGAACACATCGAAGAAGGCCCTCTGTCAAAAATGATGAAACCGGGCATCGGTGCCTATGACCGCTTCAAGCAACTGTTTGACCAGTATTCAAAAGAAGCCGGTAAAGAGCAGTACCTGATTCCCTACTTTATCTCGGCACATCCGGGCACCACCGATGAGGATATGCTGCAGCTTGCAATCTGGTTGAAATCAAACAACTTCCGCCTTGACCAGGTGCAGGCCTTCCTGCCGACACCACTGGCCATTGCCTCTGCGATGTACCACACGGAACGCAATCCATTAAAAAAGGTCAATCGCGATTCGGAAAAGGTTAGTGCTGTTCGAGGTGCAAGGCAACGCCGTTTACATAAGGCATTTCTCCGTTACCATGCACCGGAGAACTGGCCGATCCTGCGCGATGCGCTGAAGCGAATGGGTCGAGCTGACCTGATAGGCAATGGAAAAAAACACCTGGTGCCTTCGTGGCAGCCGGCGACGAAGCATCATAGTGCGAATAAACATGGGCAGAAGAAAAGATTTCAGCCAGCGAAAACACGTTTCACCGGTTAGTTAACATTTTCTCAATAATTTCACTCAATCCATGATGTAACATGGAAAGTCCTGATTTAGTGAATTGACATTATTAAGAGCCTGATTCACTTTGCCTGCACCAGCACCCACGGCGCGATAACGACTGCCCACAGTTCATGGCCTCCCTCGCTCCATCGACGCGCATCATCATCGCTGGTTTTTCCCAGCTCTCCGCTTTCCAGCCAGGCATCAATAATTATTTTGTCATCATGAATCATATGTGCACCAACCTCGACAAGGTCGAGCTCCGAGGACACGGTTAATAGAATCCCTCGGGCAAAATGGCGTTCCAGTTCCTGCCATGAGATACGGGCCGTCTCTGTATTTAATCTTGCAGACAGTTGCTCAAAGTCTTCTTTCATATAAATTCGTTTTCGGTTTTCGGTTTTCGGAACCATGATTGCTGAAAAATAGCATCCCTTTACCTGGCTGTGCGAGACACATGTTTGTCGGTTTTAATCCTATTAACGACATGCGGTAGCAAAAAATCGACGAGCTAATCACCTGTTAATTATGCCTTAATTTTCGGCTGATACATTTGCTGACGAAAACCAAAAAAAATATCCCCGCCACCCCAGGAGTGATCGTCATGGTTAAAAAATTCTTCGAATCGTATGGTATAGCTATAATTTGCCTGATTGCTGCAGTCGCATTGATATCAATCAGTGAATTTGCAAACGCTGATGATCAAGTCTCCATTGATAAGGCTAAATGGAGAGCTTCTGACAGTAAACTTGTCATTACTGGTGAAAATGCCGGTAGACACGGCGATGTCGAAATCTATAATGCCGCATCCAACGAGTTACTGTACTCGGTCAGAGCCAGCAGAAGAGGAACATTTGCCTCAAGGACTTACCCAACTACAGTGCCCTGCAGTGTAAAAGTCACTTCCCACGGGACCAGTGATGAAAAAGATGTCGATAACGCCCCCGAAGACTGTGATAACGGGGAGGCAAGCACTAACCAGCCGCCTGCAGCAAGTAATGATAGTGCAGTAACAAATCAGGACACTGCTATAACGATTGATGTGGCAGCAAACGACAGTGACCCGGATGGCAGCATCGACCTCTCTAGCATTGCTATTACCACTGATGTCAGCAATGGCGACACAACAAAAAACGATGGCGGCACGGTTAGTTACACACCCAAGGCTGGATTTACAGGTAACGACAGCTTCGCCTACACAGTTAAAGACGATAAAGGTGCAACTTCAAATGCAGCCACTGTAACAATCACTGTTAATACTATTATCAGTAGCGATACGTCTGTCAATTCTACCAGTCAGAATGGCGCCACCCCTGATGGCACCCCTGTTTCACCTGTCGCCGAGGAACCTGCTCCGGGTGATATAGGTTCCAGTGATGGTAATCACGTCGTGCTGGCAATCAACGACCTAGGTATGCACTGCGGCGACCTGGACACACGCATCTCCAGCATCCTCCCGCCTTTCCAGGTGCTGCTTGGCCAGGTGATCCGCAGGGGCGGCACACCGATCCTGAACCCTGCCGGCGTAGGCCTGGAGTACTCCGCTGCCTCCAACCCCAATGATCCGATCCTGAGCCAGCCGGGTGTCGTGCGCGGCCTGAGGCCCGACGGCAGCACCTACAAGACCAACTTCTGGGATGCGGTTGCTGGCGGTTCTTATGATGCATTCTATCCAGGCGGACTAGGCATTACTCCGCTGGCAACTGCGGTAACTGCGGACGTAGGTCTTCCGGTACCAAACGTTGAAGAACTTTACATTGGCCACGACGGAGTGGTCAACAGTGGAGATGAGGGCCTCACGGCTGTACAGCATGCAATGCCGGGGCTGACTGCACCGTACATGCTTAATGAACCACAGGTAGTTAAGGAGAAATACGGCGACAAACCGTTTTTCGTCAATTTCCCGTTTGGCTACGTGGCGGAAGACGTGAACTGGTACGAGGGCGCAGGCATCCCTTTCGCAGCCTACGACGACTTCGGTCGTGAAAACGCCTACCCACTGGTGCGTGTACAGGCCAAGCAGGGTTCCATGACCCTGGCGACAGTCGACACGGTGCTACCAATCTCGGGTGAGGCAAGCTGCATGAACTGCCACTCCTTTCCAGCTGATGTACAGAACAGCCGCACAGACAAGCCAACCAAGACACTAATGGATGCCGGACTGCCAGTGGTGACAAGCATGGACGACCCGGACGAGAATATGCCTCACGATGTCAGTGTTGAGTACGCGGCGGATATCAACCTCCTACGGCTACATGATCTGAAGCACGGAGCGAATTACGTTAATACCGAATGTGACGGTGAACCCGTCGGCGAGGACTGCCTAGAGAATGACGCCATTTCGGACCCCTGCACTATTCCAGATGACGATGAAAATAACCTGGATCCTGAGAATGGCTCTGCATCTTGCCTCACCAATCAGGCGCTAGTGCAGAAAAAGCCGGTGGTCTGCCAGGTGTGTCACTACACCCCGGCACTGGACCTGGCGCAGGTCGGCCCGATGGCTGGACCTCCGGGCAGCGACGCCAACGGCCGCAACCAGTTAGCGCATTCGAGCAACTCCAACGTAATGCACAGCCACCACGGCCAATTCACCGATCTGTTCCCAACGATGCCAGCGCCAATCCAGTTACCAGACGGCAGCATCACCAACCAGGCTGTGCGTCTGGAAGTACTAGAGAATACCTGCTACTCGTGCCACCCCGGCAAAAACGTTCAGTGCCTGCGCGGAGCAATGTTCAACGGCGGCATGTTGTGTAACGACTGTCACGGCGATATGAAACAGGTGGGTGCAGACTTTTCGCAGAACGTCTCGCCGACTAATCCTGCCCCAGCATCCCTGATTCTGGGCGGCGACTTCTACGACCCAAGCAGCACACAGCCTCGCGTTCCATGGGCTAACGAGCCGGGTTGCGGTTCCTGTCATACCGGTGATGCCAGCGATAACTTGCTAGGGGTGGTCGATAGTATCGTCAACACGCGGGATACTGGAGGCAACGTAGACGGTTTGCGCCTGCGCCAGGCCTACCGCACCGGCGATAGCAAGGCCACGCCCATCGTGCCAACCAATAAACGTTTCGCTGAACCTGCGGTGCCGGTCTCGTTCGCAAACGCTGACGGGACGAAATTCGACAACCCGGGTGCAGGCAACCCACAGCTGTATCGTGTTAGCACGGGACACGGGGGCGTGATGTGTGAAGGCTGTCATGGTGCAACCCACGCGGAGTGGCCGAACGCCAACCCGAATGCTAATGACAATGTAACCGCAAAGCAGTTACAGGGGCACACCGGACCCATCACGGAATGTACCACCTGTCATTCATCAAACTTCGATATTGATGACTTCAAGGGCAACCTTGACGGCAGTGGCTGGATGAAAGGCCCCCATGGCATGCATCCTGTCGGCACAGCAATGTGGAATGACAAACACAAGGAAGCCCTTCAAGATGCTCCAGCAAAAATCTGCTCATCCTGCCACGGCGCCGACGGACTTGGCACAGTACTGTCTCGCACAGCTACCGACCGGGTCTTTGAGTGTAAAGAAAACGGCACCTTATGCGGAAAAGACCAGAAAACAGTGTTTATCCCGAAAGGTACTCCGATCGGCTGTGTCGAATGTCATTCAAATGAAATTAGCGGGCGTGACGACTAAGCACGTCGTAAGTCTTTAGTCTTTAGTCTTTAGTCTTTAGTCTTAACAGGCTATTGGCTAAGGACTTAAGGAGCCGCTGATTTATTCGTCATTGCACCCTTCGGGTATTTCCTGCAGTCACGAGCACCGTAGCGCGGCAATCTCATACTGTAGAATCAATAGCTTAGTGATTGCCGCGTCACTTCGTTCCTCGCAATGACGGGCTTCACTGAATTAATCAGAGCTTCCTTACTATTTAAATCTCATTCAGGCCTTCTTGCATAGGCTTTATCAAAGATTGATTCAAGAACAGGGTGTATGCCTCGCAGTCCATCAATCACTGCCAGTGCCCAGTCAAAATATTCCTGCCTTCTTTCAATCCCCCAGCCGGCCGGCGGGTTATCGGCAACGTCCCTGAGGTTGCAGATTTTGTCAGCCAGTTTTACCAGCTTTGCTTCATCACTGAGCATGGCCGCATGGTTAATCTGTTCCTGCTTACGGTCTTTTTTACACAGATTCGCGTCATCTGATACTTCGAGAACGATGTCAGAAATCTGTTGACCAAAATGTTGAGTTAGCTCTTCCGCTGTGGTTTCAGTGTCTTCCACCGTGTCATGCAGGATAGCGCCTGTCAGCACATTAATATCTTCTATTCCGGCTTCATTGCACAGAACATCGACCAGTTGTATTGGATGGTTGATGTATGGTGACGCACAGACATCTTTACGTCGCTGATCTCGATGTTTGCTGGAAGCGAAAGCTAATGCCTGTATCAATTTTCCGTGTGTACTCATCAAACACCTTCCTGTTATAACCAGCGTACGAGGTAGTAGATAAACTGACCTTCTGATGACTTTGAAGGACCTGCTACATGGGCAGGGTAATAATGATTATCATCGTCTGCAGCAGCTATTGCTTCTTCTTCAGTATCCATGATCTGCACACAGCCCGCTGGAAAACGCTTGCGGCTTCGTCTCCTGGTATAGACCAGTGCAGAATGCACCTGTGATACTTTTGTTTCCGGGTCTGGCGGAACGATACCTTTCATGATGATATAAATACCTGTCGTTCTGATTGTATTACGAAAAGTAACTTAATACACAATCAACTATTGAGAATCTGAGGCATAAAAAAACCCCGCAATATTGCGGGGTCTTCTATAAAACTTAATACTTGTTTAAGTCAGGCGCCTGTGACGTTAGAAGCCTGCGGTCCTTTTGGACCTGTCTCTACGTCATATGAAACTGCCTGGCCTTCTTCTAGCGTTCTAAAACCATCTGAAGCGATAGCAGAGAAATGAACGAATACATCTGCGCTGCCGTCATCAGGTGTTATAAAGCCAAACCCTTTGGAGTTGTTAAACCACTTAACTGTACCTGTAGCCATGTACAAAAAACCTCAAAAAATAAAAATGAAAAAATATTACAAATGTCACCTTGCACTACAGCTTATGGACGTTATTGGTCTACTGAAATCGTGCTCAACAATATTGTAATTCTATTCAATAACGTGAAGATGCAAATGCATGAAACACGTTATTCTGCCCGAGTATATAAGAACAAATTATCATATACAACACCCTTCTTATGTCTGATTAAGCATGCAAATAACCCTTTCGACTGCCTCCTTTCCTGTCACCGCAATGCTAGAATCTATAGATTCTCCATAATTGATTGATCTAACCGAATGGCACTGAAAGCTACAATCTATAAAGCTGACCTGCAGCTAGCAGACATGGACCGCAGCCATTTCCAGAACTATGCGCTCACCATAGCTCGCCATCCTTCTGAAACAGATATTCGAATGATGGTTCGTCTTCTGGCTTTTGCCCTCAATGCTGATGATGATCTGCATTTTAGCAGAGGGATCAGTAGTGATGATGAACCGGACATCTGGCAGAAAAGCCTGATTGATGACATCGTGTTGTGGATAGACCTTGGGCAGCCAGATGAAAAACGTTTGCGCAAAGCGTGTGGTCGAGCAGAAAAAGTAATCGTCTATACCTATCAGAAGAGAAGTGCTGATGTGTGGTGGAAGCAAATCGAAAGTTCAGTTCTACGATTCGAAAATCTCAGCATTTTTAGTTTTGATGAGGACAGCTGTGATTCTCTTCAGCAGCTAGTCAATCGCAACATGAAATTGCAATGTACTATACAGGACGGGGAGTGCTGGTTAACTGATGGCATTTCATCGTCACACATTACATTGCAGCAGCGCAAGTAAAGGAAGGATATCAGTGGATACAGATAGTACAACAACCGAAGCCTTTACCCAGCTGACACCCGATCACATGCTCGATGCCATAGAATCACTGGGCTTAAGATGTGACGGGCGCTTCCTTGCATTAAATAGTTATGAGAACCGTGTCTACCAGGTAGGCATAGAAGACCAGTCACCGCTGGTGGCGAAATTCTACCGGCCCGCACGATGGACGAATGAAGCCATTACTGAAGAACACGAGTTCACACAAGCGCTGGCTGCGCTTGAAATTCCCGTCATTGCCCCTGTGATTGATAAGAATGGAGTCAGTCTGCACCAGCATGGTCCTTATCGCTTTGCTCTTTACCCCTGTCGCGGTGGCAGAGCACCGGAACTCGACAATCCCGAACATCTCGAGCAGCTTGGGAGATTTATTGCGCGCATACATGCCGAAGGCGCGACAAAAAAATTCAATTACAGACCTGATCTTGATATCGAAAGCTTTGCTATAAAACCGAGAGAATACCTTCTCACCCATGATTTCATCCCTGTTCATCTTATTGATGCCTATGAAAGCCTGACAACAGACCTGATAAAACAGATAGAACAGTGTTTTGATCGGGCGGGCGATGTAGCAAACATTCGCTTACATGGAGATTGTCATCCAGGCAACATACTATGGACTGATGATGGGCCACATATAGTTGATTTTGATGATGCCCGCACGGGTCCTGCGATGCAGGATCTGTGGATGTTTCTTTCAGGTGACCGTGCCTATATGACGGCTCGCCTTGCTGACCTACTGGAAGGCTATACACAATTTTATGATTTCAATCCTGTTGAGCTGCACCTCATTGAAGCGCTAAGAACCATGCGACTGATTCACTATTCAGCATGGCTGGCGCGACGCTGGGAAGATCCGGCATTCCCCCTCGCCTTCCCCTGGTTTAACAGTATGAACTATTGGGAGGACC
>Ga0316193_10002796_pt1 | contig 12400 bp, 6 predicted proteins | sample MerIslsedime2_MG_FD_207735 | JGI IMG/M metagenome (GOLD analysis project Ga0316193, IMG submission 207735) | Coastal sediment microbial communities from Maine, United States - Merrow Island sediment 2 | ecosystem: Environmental > Aquatic > Marine > Coastal > Sediment | place: USA: Maine... | reverse complement strand
CAACCACATGGTGCAAAAGGGCCGCGGCGTACTGGCCGCCGATGAAAGTGCACCCACCATCGCCAAACGCTTCAAGGCAATCGATGTGCAATCCACTGAAGACAACCGGCGCGCCTGGCGCAGCCTGATGTCGACAACAGCCGGTCTGGGTAATTACATCAGCGGCATCATCCTGTTTGAGGAAACGCTGGGACAAAAAACCGATGCAGGCAAAACCATCCCGGAGGCCAGCTGGGCACAGAAAATCGTACCCGGCATCAAGGTGGACAGTGGCAAGATCCCGCTGGCGCTGTCACCCGGCGATCTGATCACCCAGGGACTGGATGGCCTGGCTGATCGACTGCGCGGCTACAAGCAACAAGGCGCACGTTTCGCCAAGTGGCGCGAAGTCTATGCCATCGATAAACAGACACCGACGAAACACGGCATCGAGGCCAACGCCGAAATGCTGGCCCGCTATGCAGCCGTGTGTCAGGAAGAAGGCCTGGTGCCGATTGTCGAACCGGAAGTGTTAATGGATGGTGGTCACGATATCGAGCGCCACGCTGAAGTCACCGAGGCGGTGCAACATGCCGTGTTCCATGCCTTGCACCGTCACCACGTGGTGCTGGAATTGATGATTCTCAAACCCAACATGGTCGTGCCTGGCAAGGACTGCCGCCGCGCCGCACCGGATGAGGTGGCTACCGCAACCCTGAAGGTATTGCGCCGCACCGTACCGGCGGCGGTACCGAGTATAAATTTTCTCTCCGGCGGACAGGGCCCGGAAGAAGCCACTGCCAATCTGAATGCATTGAATCAACAGGCACCGGAGGCACCCTGGCGGCTGAGCATTTCCTACGGTCGCGCCCTGCAACAGACCGCCTTGCAGGTCTGGCTTGGCAAGCCGGAAAATACCCGGGCGGCACAGCAGGCCCTGCTGCAGCGTGCGCATCTCAATCATCTGGCCATGCTGGGTGAATATCAACCGGCGCTGGAAAACGATTAATTCAGACTATCATCCTGTGAGTAAACACTCCCTCGAAGACTGGATTCAGGCACTGAGTATAAAAGCGCAAAGTAATCCGACTTGCCGATTATTGCTATTCATGCAAGGTGGACAGTACCAATGACTCACCCCCCGGTAACAGATGCGCGCGCCAGCGATGATCCGCTCTCCACTGATCTGGAACTGGAACCCGGCGCCTGCCACTTCTGGTATAAGGTTCATTTAATCAAGGTGGCCCGGCGTTCAGGTTGCCGAGGCAGAACCAGGTGTCGGATATTCGTGCATGAACACTTTAAAGGCTGAAAGCCCCCCGGACCAGACAGCAGAAAACCTGTTACAGGTGATACAGGAGCTTGTTGCCGAAGTCCATCCACAGCGACCGCCTGCGGAAGTCATCGGTCTGGACAGCCGCTTTGAAAAGGATCTTGGTCTTGACAGCCTGACCCGCGTCGAACTGATCGCCCGGGTTGAAAGAGTATTTGAACTGGCCCTGCCGGAGCGCAGCTTCGCCGAAGTCGAAACCGCCCGCGACCTGTTACGCGCCATACAGGGAGCAGGAACGCCCCGTGCAACATTGACTGATTCAACAATAAAGGCGCTATCGCTGGGACAGGCGGAGGCTGCACCGGCCGCAGCAAAAACACTGCTGGAAGTTCTGGACTGGCACGTCGAACAGCACCCCGACCGACCACATATACAGATCTACCAGGATGAAGGTGAGGGTGAAAGCCTCAACTACCGGCAGTTGCAAGCTGGCGCCGCAAAAGTTGCCGCAGGCCTGCAACAGGCAGGACTGCAACCCGCCGAGCCGGTCGCCATTATGTTGCCCAGCGGTGCGGATTACTTTTACAGTTTTTTCGGCATCCTGATGGCCGGCGGCATTCCGGCCCCCGTTTACCCGCCCGCGCGTCCCTCACAGCTGGAAGACCATATGCTCAGGCATGCGCGCATATTGGCGAACTGCCTCGCGATTACGCTTATAACCGTGCCTGAAGCCCGCAAAGTAGCGCACCTGCTCAAATCACATGTGCCAGCCTTGAAACACATCGTGACAGTTTCCGAACTCATGACGTCCGGCATGATTGCAACACCCCCCACCCTGAACAGCAACGATATCGCCTTTCTTCAATACACATCAGGCAGTACCGGAAACCCCAAGGGCGTGATGCTGACGCATGCCAACCTGCTCGCCAATATCCGCGCCATGGGCCAGACCGTCAAAGCAAGCCCGGAGGATATCTTTGTCAGCTGGCTGCCGCTGTATCACGACATGGGCCTGATCGGCGCATGGCTGGGAAGTCTCTACTATGCGATGTTACTGGTGGTCATGCCGCCGCTGAGCTTTCTGGCCAGGCCGGAACGCTGGTTGTGGACCATTCACCGTTATCGCGGCACGCTGTCGGCGTCTCCAAACTTTGGTTACGAATATTGCCTGAAGCGACTCAGGGATAAAGACCTGGAAGGCCTCGACCTGAGTTGCTGGCGTGCCGCCTTTAACGGCGCCGAAGCCATCAGTCCGAATACACTGCAACAGTTCGAATCACGCTTCGCAAACCACGGGTTTCGTGCCGAGGCCATGATGCCGGTTTACGGACTGGCCGAGTCTTCCGTCGGCCTGGCGTTTCCACCTTTGAACAGGGGACCGGTGATCCATCAAATCGAACGCGCCACTTTCATGCGTTCCGGGCAGGCAAACCCGGAACCGGGTCCAGGGCAACATGCGCTGCGCTTCGTTTCCTGCGGCACGCCCCTGCCCGGTCACCAGATAAGAATAGTTGACTCGGCAGGACAGGAGTTAGCCGAACGCCAGCAAGGACGGCTGGAGTTCCGCGGCCCCTCTGCCACCAGTGGTTATTACCGCGACGCCGACAACACCCGCAAGCTTTTCCACCAGGACTGGCTCGACTCCGGAGACCTGGCCTACATAGCCCATGGCGAGATCTATATCACCGGGCGGATCAAGGACATCATCATTCGTGCAGGACGCAACATCTACCCCCACGAACTGGAAGAAGGCATCGGCAATATCCCCGGTATCCGTACCGGCCGCGTTGCCGTGTTCGGCAGTGTCGATACCAGCACAGCGACAGAACGGCTCATTGTACTGGCGGAAACCCGTAGCAAGGATGCCGGCGAACGGCACAGGCTGCGCACCGAAATCAACACGCTCGCCACCGACCTGGTCGGTGCGCCACCGGACGAAGTCGTGCTGGCACCACCCGCTACCGTGCTGAAAACCTCGAGCGGAAAAATCCGCCGCGCGGCCAGCCGTGAACTTTTCGAAAAAGGCGAAATCGGCAAGCGCCAGCGCAGCCTGCCCTGGCAAGTCATACGCCTGGCGCTGGCCAGTGTGCTGCCGCAGATCCGTCGTGCATTGAATGCCCTGTCAGCAATGGCGTACGCCGTTTACTGCTGGCTGGTGTTTGCAGTACTGGCCCCGGTCGTCTGGCTCTGCGTCACCCTGCTTCCCAACCACTCCCTGCGCTGGTCTGCCATGCGCAGCTGTACCCGCTTGCTGGCGAAAGCCACCGCAACCCCTGTCAGGGTCAATGGCCGTGAGAATCTGCCTGCAGACGGAAGTGCCTATGTGCTGGTCGCCAATCACGCCAGCTATCTCGATAGTTATGCACTGGTTGCCGCCTTACCCGCAACATTCCGCTTTATCGGCAAGGCAGAACTGGCAAAAAGTTTTATCATTCGCAAGCCTCTGGAAAACATTCACACCGAATTTGTTGAACGTTTCGACATCAGCAAGAGTGTCAGCGGCAGCCGGCATCTTTCAGACGTTTTACAGGCAGGACATGCATTGATGTTTTTTGCCGAAGGCACCTTTAGCCGCATACCGGGACTGATGCCCTTTCACCTCGGCGCTTTCACGGTGGCTGCTGAAGCCGGGGTACCAGTCATTCCGGTAGCCATCCGCGGCACACGTTCGATATTGCGGGCTGACAACTGGTTGCCCCGGCACGGCTCGATACATATCGACATCGGACCAGCTATACATCCCCGGGACATTGAAAAACAGGCCGGCAAGGACGCCTGGAAAGTCGCCATTGCCTTACGCGAGCACTGTCGCAAATTTATTCTGCAACATTGCGGGGAACCTGACCTTGAGTAACACACTCGTGCGGTTCCTGGCATACTGTATGCCGGTTCCTGCTACAGGAGTAGCCACAGGTATACTTCATACAACGACGCTACGGAGCGACCTCTGGCGCTCTGCAGATCTTTCTGTCACACCCCTCTGTACTGCACAATTCATTTCCGGCTCATAGCGCACCGGCAGGGAAACGCAACTCGGCAATCAACGGCAGGTGATCGGAGGCCACACGCGCGAGCTCCGTGTCCGGGACCTCGATATCCAGCACAGCGGTGGCCGGATCCACGAAGACATGATCAATACGGGCCATGGGAAAACGTCCGTAGAAGGTGCGCCTGGGCCGGTGGTTATCCAGTTCGATCTGTGCATCATGAAGACACGTACGCAACCGACGGCAAACCGGTGAGGACGGCAGCGCGTTGAAGTCACCGCATAGCACGACCGGACCCCGACATTCCGGATGCCCCAGCCAGTCGGACCCGAGCAGCGCCTCTGCCTGCACCCGGCGCTCGCGCGGCAGCAGGCCCAGATGAGTGTTTAGTACCTGATATTCAATACCGTTCAACTCGATTGCAACCCACAGAGCGCCTCGTGGTTCAATTCGGGGCTTGTCGGGCAGGCCCGGTAACGCACCGGCCTTGACCAGGCGCATGGGCAGATGGGTCAGAATTGCATCGCCGTAGCGCTCTTCCTCGATGTACATGGCCGGATGGAAATGGAAGTCCATCTCCAGGTAGCGTGCAATGAGGTGTGCCTGGTCCATGCCTTCGGTACGCGCCCGGCCCGCGTCCAGTTCCTGCAGTGCAACCACGTCCGGGGCGTAGCGGGCGATGACCCGCGCAATTCGCTCCGGGGCCAGTTTGCCGTCCATACCGATACAGCTGTGCACATTGTAGGTCATGACACGCAGGGTATCCGTTGTGGCGGTACGCTGTTGCCACCCGGGAGCTTTGCGTTCGCCGCGACCCAGAAAGTGCAACGCGGCATGACGCAGATCGGCCGCACGCAGGCAAGCGTTGCCGTCTTCCGGCAAGGGCACGTCGCCCGGTAGCAGTGCAAACGCGCTGGTTTCCTCGGGACCTGCACCACCGTGCCCGCCATTCTCGGTTACGAAGCTGCAGGGTGTCGCACCGGCCCGCCAGCCAGAGAGGATGAAATCCCCCGCATCCGGGTGATGACACAGTGAAATCAGATCCCGGGTGGCTTCCGCCAGGAAGGGATGATCAGCACCCAGGAGCTCGGCATTCTGCCGCGGCAGGCTGTAGCTACCGGTGTCGGTCCATGCCGTCACGCGCTCAGGTCCATCCGCTGTCAACACCAGCGGCACTCGTGCGGTGGTTGCCAGGGCGCGGGCAATGGAATCACGTGTGGATACGTCCAGCTCTCGATCGTAATAGACGAAGCCGACCGGCCCCATTCCTGCCACGGTCACCTGAGCAACGCCCTGGTCGCCCGGCGCGGGGCCACTGACCGGGAACAGGCGCTGGATCCTGTTACCGCCAAGCTGTCGTACGCGTTGCGTCTGAACTCCGCGCAGCACCGGCACCGACTCCAGGCCTGCGTTTACACCAAGATCGGCAAACACCGCGGACACCGCATCCTTGATACTGCGGCTGTATAATATGTGATAGGGCTTTACTTCTTCCTGTCCATGGTCGGAATAGACCCAGACGTCATAGTGACGGTGCGTCGAGCGCTGTGCGGCTCGCCAGATACGGGCGATGGCATCATCGATACCCTTGAGCGTCCAGTGCGCGAACAGCGAGGACGGGCCGCGGCGATGCGCCTGTTCGTCGTAACCGAGAAGATTGAGGTGGATGACAGGCAATCCCCTGGCAACATCGATTTTTGCACCGATGGTAACAAGCTCGCGCAACAGGATTGATATCGCCACGCGGGTCGGTACGAATTTCAGCTCCTTGATGAAATCATATCCAGCGAACAGACCGCGTACCAAATCCTGGATGGCGAGAATTAATTCGAGCAACAAAAGCACGCCGAGGCGCACGAAGCTCCAGGCATTGCTCAGGATCAGCAGTCCCACAAGCAGCGGATTGGCACGGCGCAGCGATGGCCCCCATCCCATTGATGACGGGCAGAAGTGAGGTTCAGCGGCGCCGCCCGTGTAGTTGTTTGCATAGGAACTGCCCCCCTTCAAGAGTGGTTCCCCGCCGTGCTCTTCCAGTTCGCGTTCCACTGCGGCCGCTACAGCAGGCTCGACCATGCGTACCACCTTTCCGGATGCGCTGTCCAGAAAATTGAAGCCCGGAACCACAGCTTTCACACCGTAAAACAGTTCGCCCTGAAACGCGGCGGTTGTCGCTGGCACACCGGCGTACATGCGGTGCTGCCGGTAGCGTTCGCGCTTGATGAGTCTGTGGAGAAACGGCATTTCGCCCCGTTCCAGCGCGTGGCTCAACCGGGTATGGGAAAGACCATCAATCTGCACCATCACCAGGCCTGGTGAGGTTGGCGGTGCCGTTGACCTCGGCAGGCGCAGCAGGGTCGCCAGCCACTCGCTGCGGCTTATCGCGCGGCGCAACCGCCGCAGGAAGACTTCGATACGGCCAATCATTCTAGTGCTCTATCCGTGTGATAATTGCGCTGAATCCGTAATCATCACATGGAAAAAGCACTTGGGGGCCTTTGTGTTCAGCCGGTTTCTTCATCAGCACCCAGTGCGGCATCGGTAGCGCTGCCGATACCTTTCAGTATTTCCCACTCCACCTTGATGAGGTCCAGCAAGTGATGCCAGTGTTGTTCCTGTTCCTGTTCCTGTTCCTGTTCCTGTTCCAATCTGTCTGCCGCTATCCCGTCACGCAGGTTCGTATAACAGGCCAGCGCCTTGTCGGCCGAGTGCGACATGGAGAAGGCTTCAGCCGTATCCAGCGCTGCCCGCTCGAGTTCCCGAACCTGTTTTGCTGGCAGTCCTGCCACCCACTGCATTGCCGATACAAAGGCCTTGATCGATTGCGCATGCAACAAGCGGCCATTCTTATAGTCCCTGACCACTTCTCTCACACCGCATGCATCCAGGGCAACGACCGGCAAACCCGCCGCCATTGCCTCGGTCAGCACCATGCCCTGTGTCTCGCTCTTCGAAGCGAAGGCAAACAGGTTCATCGCGTGCAGGGCGTCGGCCAATTGCTCATGTTCGAGGATGCCGGCAATGTGTAACCGCGCATCGAGCCCTTCCCTGCTAAAGATCTGCCGGATAGTCATTTCGGATGGGCCTGTGCCGATCAGCAGAAAATGTGCCCAGCTTGTGGTCTTCAGAAAAGCCGCGGCAGCCTCGGCCAGAAATTCCAGGTTCTTTTCCGGTGCCAGGCGGCCCAGGTGCCCCACTACAAAGGCATCTTCGGGGATACCCGTCGCCACCCGGAAACGCCCGCCATTGCCTTGCGTGAAGCGTTCTGTCTGCACGCCGGTAGCTACCACGGTGATGGGCGTTGCTACACCGCGTTCTCGCAGCAGCGCCATAATACTCTCGCTGGGCGCGAACACCTGGTCGGAGAGGTTGGCGTAGCGGATCGCGGCCTCAATGATGAAACGCCTGAGCTTCGGGGCATCGCCCGGCACGTAATGAGTATATTCCTCGTACAACGTATGGTGGGTAAACACCAGCGGCAGACTGCGATAACGTGCCACGCGTAATGCCGTAACACCCAGCAGGTAGGGATGATGCGCATGGATAATGTCCGGAGCAAACTCATCCAGGAGCACGGTCAACAGACCGGAGACCGGCAGAACGACCGAAAAGTCGCTGCCGTTGAAGTTCTGAATTGCCGGAATACGTACCACATCGATCTCATCTTGCGGCATACCGGGAAATTCAGGCGCAACCACTAGCACCCGATGGCCGCGGCGCCGATACTCGGCGGTGAAGGCCTCCACCGAGCGCGCAACACCACCGATGTGCGGGGTGAAGGTGTTGGTTAGCATGACGATGTTCATTTGTCTTCGCCCGTTAACCAGACAGATGACTCGCCGGGCTTGGAAATGACCGGCTGGTATCCTGGCAAGCGTACCTCGATGGTCGGTGCGGTGGCGTGCCCCTTATCATGCCAAAGGCCCTGCCAGGCGACATGCACACGTTGATGCATTTCCGTTTCGATAGTGAGCGTCAGTGGCCCGAAGCTGGTTGGCGCCGGACCGAAGCTCAGCGGCGAACCGACAACCAGCCAGCGCGACGCTACCCCGGCGCCCAGAATCAGCCGGTCGCCCTCCTCACGCACCAGGCAATTGCGGACCATCAAGACCCATTCAGCCGCTGCCCATGCATGCTGGCCGTCGCCCATACAGCCACCGCGGGTGCGGGGATGAATGGCTTCCGGCCACTGGCCGGTGGGCGTGGCCAGTGCCGCAACTGTATCCATCAGTTCCAGATAGCGGGGATCGCCGGCCCGCAGCAGTACCTGGGCCATATGCAGCGTCAGGTAGGGATTGATGCCGGCGTGAATCATGTCCTGAAAAAACCCGCCTTTAACACGGCAGTTCTGCATAAGAAATTCGATCGTCCCGAGCAACTGCGGATCATCCGGCGGACACAATTGCACGGGGTAGCCCACGGCCAGTGAACCGATGGCTCCGGCATCCAGTCGGCGATAGGGCGAAGCCGGTATGGCGGTTCGATCGAGGCGCGTGACGTCCCGCGCAAGACTGCGATCCACGGCATTCTGAAATGCCTCTGCCTGTTGGTGAAATTCTGCCTGCGCTGCATCATCACCCATCAGCCCGCCAAGGGTAGCTGCCGCGTGCAGTCCGGCGATGCCCCAGAAGTCGTCCCAGTAATAATAGTCGTTAGGACCGAGGTGCTCGGCGCTAAAGCCCGCGGGCAGCAGGCCTGCATGGGGTGAATCCCCGTCGTCGGCCAAACGCTTCCCTGGAATCCAGCGCGCACCGCGCTCAATTGCTTGCCGCCAGGCGGGCTTTGGCGGCTGGCCGGTGAATGTGCAAAAGCGTTGCATGATCCACAGCGCCTGTCCGTTGGAATCCCATTCGCCTTCCTGGGAATGGAAATAGCCGTGTCGCGTCTGCCGCGCGGGAAAGCGATCCAGCGCGCGTTCTGCACGGTCGGTCAGACCGACGCATAACAGGGCATAAATGATAAATGCCGCATCGCGGAACCAGAATCGCTTGTAAGTATAGGGGCCGGGCCAGACATCTTCCGGGGAATGCAGGACCAGCGTCCGCAGGGCCGCGTCATAGAGGAACTGCACACGCTCATCCGGCAGCCGGAGTTGGCAACTCCCTTGCAAGGCATCGTCCCACGCGTTGCCGCTGACCTGTGGCATGCGTTGCGCGTCCGGCAAGGTAATCTCCGCCGCTATGTCACGGGAGTTGCCGGGTTCCAGTCGAAACATTGCCGCCGCGGTAACCATGCCCACGTCACAGACACCCTCGGCCTGGTCTTCCCGGTCCTGCAGATGAATCGCCACATCACCGGCATGATAATCGGAGACATGATGCCGCTCTGCCGGCACACTGAATGTGAGGGCGTGTTGCCCATCGACGCTCCAGGCATTGCGCTGCGGCGAAAGAACAACCTTGTGGATGAAACTGATCCCCTCGGGATTACAGGGGCGCAATGCCAGTACCAGCCAACCGCCGCTGTCGCAGCGGGCGTCAAGCCGCAGCTGGCAAACCGGTACACCGGATTCAAGCCGCACCGTGACATGATTACGCAAGGCCATGCCGCGCTGCTGCGTTTGCGTGATCACTGCCAGTCCATCGTGCAGGTCCAGCTCCTGACTGCAGGATTGCGCACGTGACGGCAGCAGGCGCTGGCCGTCATCCGTCACCAGCCAGCTGTCCAGTGACCAGCCGTCGTACCAGGGTGTCAGCATTCCGCACGGATCGACAATCGGTAACTCCGGACAATCCGGCCAGCCGATGGCCGTCCAGTTGCGATGGCTGAGATTGACGTGAGTGATGGAAAAGGCGCGGGGGACAAAGGCATCATCTTCGGGATCGAACTGGCGTTCGATCCAGTACGGCCAGACCCAATCCAGGTTGTGCTGAATCACGCGGCTGTTGATCAGTCCACGTGCATGAAACACCACGCCGGCACGCAGCAGTTCGACCGGCTCACCCACCTCTGATGGCTGCGCAAAGCGATGCAGGCGGGCCAGCAGCGCGATCGGGTCCAGGAAACCGTGCGCGCGGGCGAGTCGTCGAATGAAAAACCGCCAGGGCAACCATTTCAGCCAGGGCATCACACTTCCCCCTCTGCGTCATCTTCCGTATACCTGGCCAGTGCACGGCGCGCCAGGTGGTTGAGATAGACAACCAGGCAGATGACCGCGAGAAATCCGCCACCGTACAGAACCCATTCAAATGGGGTTCGAGCCGCAATGTGTCCTCCAGGGACAGCGATACCGGCGGCAATCGAACCAAGCCAGACATTGTGAAGCGAGAGTGGAATAATGCCGACGAAGGTGCCACCCATGAATCCGCGCAACGAGAACTGCGTTAGCCCGAAAAAGTAATTGGACAGCTTGAAGGGAAAGAACGGCACCAGACGCGTTAGCAATATGATCTTCCAGCCCTGGGGAGTGAGCTCCTCACTGACCAGTCTGAGTCTGGCGTGGCGCAGCACAAACTGAGAGGCTCGCTCAGCGAACAGATAGCGCGCGATCAGGAAGGCCAGCGTCGCGCCCAGTGTCGTTCCGACCACCACACAGACTGCGCCCTCAACCACGCCGAACACGAAACCGGCACCGGTAGTAAACATCACGCCCGGAAGCAACAGCACGACCACCAGCATTATGACCACAATGAACAGCAGCGGCCCCCAGATGCCCAGAGCATTCAGCCAGTCGAGAAAGCGCAGCACATCCTCATGGACATCGAAGTACATCAGCAATGTGACCATCAGCGCAACAAACAGGACACTGATGACAATGACATGAACAATTGAGGGTTGCCGGGCCATCTTTATAATTAATCCTTCATCTCTTGTGTGTCGGGATCACCGGGAGATCAACAGACGGCTCGCAGCAAAACCGTGCTTCAGCATTTTCGATAGCACACGAGCCAATGCCTTCTGCTATCGATTAGTTAATGTTTATATCTATTTGTTAATGCGTGCATTGATCCTGATCAACGTTTACGCCTTTCATAGAGCCTGGTGGCTTTCCTTGATATATCAGAAGCGGTGCGTGGCCGCAGATGCCGGACAACCGTTAGAGATGGCTCAGCTGTTAGACCAGCCGACCTGGGCAGGTTTTGTCTATGTGGCCTTCGTCATTGATGTCTTTGCCCGACGCATTGTTGGCTGGCGGGTTGCCAGCACGATGCGTACGGATCTGGTTCTGGATGCGCTGGAGCAGGCGCTATGGTCGCGGACGGGAACTGAAGGTCTGGTCCACCATAGCGACCGTGGATGCCAGTACCTGTCGATCCGCTACACGGAGCGTCTGGCTAAAGTGGGTATTGAGTCATCAGTCGGAAACACCGGTGACTCATACGATAACGCTTTGGCAGAGACGATCAATGCTCTGTGCAAGACCGAAGTGATCCGTCGACGTGGCCCCTGGCGAAACATTGATACGGTTGAATATGCCATCCTGGAATGGGTTGACTGATTCAATCATCGGCGGCTACTGGAACCGATTGGCAATGTGCCATCGGCGGAGTTGGAACAGGCGTATTATCGCCAACTGGAAGGGTCAGCCATGGCGGCCTGACTCAAATAAGCGGGTCTCCGGAGAACCCGGGGCGATTCACAGGTCAAATGGCGCAATTTATTCTGACATCAGTGCGCGGCTTCACAAGCCCGATCACCTGGTTTTTAACCAGATACTCGGGTTAACACTTAACCCATTGTTTTCAAGGGAAGTAAAAAAGGAAGGGTAAAAACAGAAAGTAGAAAATACATTCAATATCTTCTCTAACTTGCTGTTATATTTAATTGCGCGCCCGGAAGGATGATTCGGGCCTATGGCCCTCACCCCTTCGGGGCCGCCGTCGCTGCGCGACGACGTTGTCTCGCGCCTGCGGCGCTCGGCTCGAACCTCCGACCGCCTGGTTCGTAGTGTTCCAGTCTAAACGCCCTATCCTTCTGTTCTCTAATTAAATATCAATAATGTTTATCCAATAGAATTTGCCTGTTTGGGCTGTGTGCCTCTATTTGAGGTTATTTGGTGCAATCTATTGGACAGCTGAGACGATCGTTTCTCCAGTCACCAATCAGAAAATTACATGGCTATTCATTGTTATTGCACTGCGGTAGGCTTTTTCAGACCGCGAGTGCCGCTTGAACAGCAACTCTCCAGGTTCTGGCAAGAATTCCTGGATATCTCACTGCAACC
>Ga0316193_10002795_pt1 | contig 12401 bp, 7 predicted proteins | sample MerIslsedime2_MG_FD_207735 | JGI IMG/M metagenome (GOLD analysis project Ga0316193, IMG submission 207735) | Coastal sediment microbial communities from Maine, United States - Merrow Island sediment 2 | ecosystem: Environmental > Aquatic > Marine > Coastal > Sediment | place: USA: Maine... | reverse complement strand
GGTTTCCAGGCAGCCGTCTGGGCCGGCTTGATGCTGGCGGCGCTGCCCGTGCTGGCGCAGCCAGACGGCGCCCCTTTGATCCTCATCCTGAACAGTTATGACACGGGCACCGCGCCGTACGCCCGCGTCAGAGAGGTCTTCACGGAAGAATTGGAGCGCAGGTACGCGTTGCCTGTCGCCTTTCGCCAGTACGATCTCGACCAGCGAAACGACAATGATCAGAGCCAGGACCAGCTGAAAGCGCGCCTGTTGCGGGTCTCGTATCGCGATTCGCCGCCAGACCTGGTTGTAGCGATCGGGCCACCGGCCATCAGCTTCTGGATGGCGAACAGGGATTCGGTCTCCATGGAATCGCCGCTCCTTGCCGTGGCGGCAGAATTCACGGTGGATGCAGACAAGCTTCGTCCCGGCGATGGCGCAGTTGTCACCCGGTTCTCGTTCGCCGACACGGTCGAAGACATCCTGGGCCTGCTGCCCGAGACTTCGCGTCTCGTCATGGTTTTCGGAGCGTCAGAGCTGGAGCGCAGACTCGCTGGCCTGGCGAAGATAGAGCTCCAGCCCTACTCCGGCCGAATTGGCGTGGAGTACACCAATGACCTGGCGCTGGGAACCCTGCAGCGCAGGCTCGCCGGCTTGCCGGAGGGATCTGCGGTGTTCTACGGTCTATTCAACAGTGATGTGAACGGGCTCTACCTGGAAGACTACTCCGGGCTCGCGCTCGTCCGGGCGGCCAGCAGCGCACCGGTTTTTGGCCCCTTCGATGATTTGCTCGGCCGGGGCATCGTGGGTGGCCGACTCATTCAGCTCGACAAAATTGGCCGTGAGATGGCATCGACGGCTGAAGACATGCTCCGCAAGAACTCGAGGGAGCAACGTTGGAAGGTCGTCGGCCTGAGTCAGCCCGATTACGCCTGGCCGGAACTCCAGGCATGGGGCATTGGCGCCGATCGGCTGCCGCCAGGCAGCACCTTGCGTTTCCGGCCACCGACCCTATGGGAACAGTACACTGGCTGGATCGTCTTGGCAGCGTTCGTGTTCGTGGCGCAATCCCTGCTGGTGGGCGCTCTTCTGCTGGAGTACCGGCGCCGCCAGCGGGCCGAACGCGCGAGCGTCAACCTGAGCCGCCGGCTGATCACGGCCCATGAGGACGAGCGCCGGCTCATCGCCCGCGAACTGCACGATGACCTGTCGCAGCGCCTGGCGCGGGTTGCGATCGATGCCAGTTACGTAGCGTCCAACCGGGGCAGCGACGCTGCGAACGAAGTGCTCGAAAACCTGCACCCTGATCTGGTGCGCATCAGCAAAGACGTGCACGACATGTCTTACCGGCTCCATCCTTCGCTGGTTGACGACCTGGGTGTCGCTGCCGCGCTGCGGGCTGAGTGTGAACGGTTGCGTCATCGCACCGGCGCCGTCATTCGTGAGAACATCAGCGAGGTACAAAAACAGATTCCACGGGACACGGCGCTCTGCGTCTACCGGATTGCCCAGGAAGCGCTGACCAATGCCATCAAACATGCGGGAGCCGATGCCATCGAAATTTCCCTGGAAAACGACAGCGGCGCACTGCGATTGAACGTCCGCGACGACGGTGTCGGATTCGACATCGCGGACGGTGTCCCCGGCAGCGGCCTCGGCCTGTCGAGCATGCACGAGCGCGCTCAACTGGTGGGCGGTTCGCTGAGTATCCGCAGCCAGCCCGGCAAGGGCACCACGGTCAGCGCCTCGGTGCCATGCGGGGGGCTTACCCAATGAAGCGTGCGAGCGTGTTACTGGCGGATGACCACCGCATCGTGGCGGAGGGTCTGAAGCGCCTGCTGGAACCCGAATTCGACCTGGTCGGCGTGGTCGAGGACGGCCGCGCATTGCTGGCCGTGGCCAGGGAACTCCGCCCGGACGTCATCGTCTCCGACATCAGCATGCCGGAACTCAACGGCGTCGAAGCGCTGGAAGAGCTGAAGATGGAGAATCCCGGGGTTCGGGTGGTGTTCCTGACCATGCATCACAATGTTGCCTATGCCCGCCAGGCGATGGATGCCGGCGCCCTGGGTTACGTGCTCAAGCATTCCGCGGCGGAAGAATTGATCCTGGCGGTGCGCGCGGCGGCCGTCGGTAAAACCTTTGTGAGCCCGGCGATCGCCGGCGAGTTGCTGCAGGCCATGCGGGACGGTGACAGCGTCACTGACGACCCGGTCCGCAAACTGACGCTTCGGCAGCGGGAAATCCTGCGCCTGCTGGTCGACGGGCATTCGGCCAAGGCGATTGCCGCGCGCCTCGATATCTCCCCGCGCACGGTCGAGTTCCACAAGTACTCGATGATGGAAACGCTGGGCATTTCGAACAACGCGGAGCTGATCCGCTTTGCCCTGGAGAGTGGCGCCAGCGAAATCTGAACCGCTTTAGCCCGCATCCTGCTCCACTCTTCGCAGCCAGGCAGGGCTGCCGCTGGGCAGCCGCAGTAGTGCAGTGGTTCAAATTGCGCGTTGGAGGGCGGACTCAGACAATCCAAAATCCGTTGACACGTACTGCTCTCCGCGCAAGACGGCGCTTATGGCGCAGGGCAAGTCGCGGCCGATCGATCGTTTGAGAACAACGCCATGCGCGCCTGCCGCGAGCGCCAGGCGGGCCACGGCTGCCTCGTCGTGCACGGATAACACGATCACCCGGGGGGTCGGCGACAACAGGCTGATCTCCTGCAGCAGGCGCGGGGAATCGGGACCCGCAAGCGACAGGTCGAGGACAATCAGCGCGGGCGCCAGCTCTTGTGCACCCTCTCGCAGAGTTGGCGCGTCGCCCACGACATAAACCGTTTGGAATTCCGCTTCGAGCAGATCCCGGACTCTTTCGGCAAGTACCGTGTGGCGGTCCGCCAGTATCGCGCAGTTGGAATCTTGAGGTGCCATGCTCCTGTTACCGGCCATGTCGGGTAGCACCCCTGGAGGTGCGGAACGATCGTTCCATTACAGTAGGCACCCGCGCGTGAACTTCCGCTACTCGCAAATTTACCAGTCGCAGGCAGAAAGTTTGCGGGGGAAATGTCCTTCGGTGTGCGTGCTGTGCAACGCCGTCGTGATGCGCAAAAGTCACATCGCCCGCGCAAATTCTTGTCCTTCCGCCCCGTAAAATTACGAGTTACGACACGGAAAGCGGCCACCTAGACTGTTGAGTGACATGCGGCACGCACGCGGGCGCGTGCAGGTGCCGAATCCAGGTGGACAGGAGTAGAACCGATGAAGCGCATTCCCTTACACCCCGGGATATTCACATGGCTCGTCGCCATGATGGCCCTGGTCATCGTCGTTGCGGCGCCCGGCGCTTTCGCACAGGCAGGCAGCCCCGAACTGCCCAAGGAGAAACAAACCAGCCTCGGTCTCTACCTGACCGCCGCCGAGGCCTACGAGAAGTGGCGCACGGATCCGGAACACATCAAGGTCCTCGACGTCCGCACTACCGAGGAATACCTGTTCGTCGGTCATGCGCCGATGGCCTGGAATGTCCCGCTGATGTCGCAAACCTACCAATGGAACGCCGACAAGGAATACTTTGCGATGCAGCCCAATCCGGGCTTTGTATCCCAGGTGACTGAATTTGCCAGGCCATCCGACACGCTGCTCGTGATGTGCCGTTCCGGCGGCCGCAGTGCGATGGCTGTCAACACGTTGGCTGAAGCCGGCTTCACGAACGTCTACCAGATTGTCGACGGTATGGAAGGCGATGCAGTCATGGACCCCGAAAGTGTTTACCGGGGCCAGCGGCTCAAGAATGGCTGGAAAAACTCAGGGATACCCTGGACCTATCAACCCGACCCCGAACGTATGCGATTCGTTACCAAGCAACCTCAGGAGTAGTCAGCATGACAACTGAAAACAGCCGCGAAGAAAACGGCGTCACCCGGCGCGAAGCGTTAATGTCCATCGGCGGCGTCGCCGCCGGTGCCGCTCTTGCCTCCAGCGGAGTGATCGGAACTGCACAAGCCGCTGAAGCCGGCAGCCGGGCCGTGAAGAAAGAGATTGACGGCAAGATGACCACCACGATCAGCCTCGATTGGAACGAGGTGTACTACACCAACTGCCCACTCATCTCCGCCAGCAACGTGGACCAGGAGTTGGGCTGGACTGCGGAGGAATACGGAAAGCTCGGCGTGAAATTTGCCTATTTCCGCTCAGTCCCGGAGACCGACTGGTACCCGCATTACATTCACAACCAGGAAAACCTGATCCGTTTCGGTGGCTTGTTCCCGCCTATCCATGTTAATGCAGACTATCGCAGGACCCGGATGCTGGGCCTCACGCATGTCCCCTTTGAAGGTGGTTGCCTGATGGTGCGCGCCAAGGACAATCTGTTTCGGATGAGTGACCTGAAAGGCAAGAAGATCGGCATCACCAGGAGCCTCAACACGCTCAAGAATGACTGGTGGCGCATCCAGGAACACCAGGGCATCCTGTTGATGCTGCAGATGAACGGCATGACGGAAAAGGACGTCAAACTAGTCGATTTCCCCTACCCGGACGACTGGTACGACGATCCCGCCATGCTGAAGCCCATGATCAACCCGACCTTTTGGCAGTTGAATCGTGACCACAAACACGACCTGGCTTTCCGTCCGTTGGAAACGGCACTGCTCGAGGGCAAAGTCGATGCGATCTACTCACAGAGCAAGGTCTTCCAGCACATTCAGGAAGCGACGGGAGAAATGGCTGCGATTGAAGACCTGTCCAAATACCCGGACTGGAGGCTTCAGGTAGCCAATATCCCCGCCATCATCACCTGCACCGACCTGATGGCCAAGGAGCACCCGGAGCTGGTCGTCGCTTTCATGAAAGGCATGATCCGGGTGGGGCGCTGGTCCAACGAACACAAGCGTGCTGCGGCGGCGATTCTCAACAAGCAAACCTACTACCTGGACGAAGCGGATACCTACGAGGGCATCAAGCATGTTGACATGGTGCCCAACCTTTCGGCGCAGAACCTGGCCATGGTCAACATCGGCAAGGACTTCATGCTCAAGCACGGCTACATCAAGAACGACTTCGATGTAGAGAAGTGGGCCGCTCCGGAGTTCCTTGCACAGGCCGGGAAAGAGCTGCTCGAAGATAAGATCGAAATGCGGAAAATGGAAAAGATCCCCACCATGCAGGGACGGGTTGGCTAGCTTGGCGGAGTCGCAATGGACTGCCTGCGTGGAAGACCTTCCGACAACGGCCTTCCACGCTGCGTTTCGTCCTTGCGGGGTTTTCCACCTGCCTACTCGTTGATGAATTTTGGTAAATGTTAAACGCACCTTGCCGTCGGCTCCACAGCGCGGGACCGTTCCTCGTTCTGTGATCTGCGGTACATTGGATTCCGGTTAATCCAGGCAGGTGCTTCATGACAATACTCTCGTCATCATGGAACGTGGCATCAAGGCTTCACGTCCGCAGATACACGGGTGGCGCGTTACTGGGGCTACTCGCACTTGTTCTCAGCCCGCTTGCACAAGCAGCCGCGGCTGCTGACATCGACCCGAGCGGCAGGCCGCGCATCGGCCTGGTGCTGGGCGGCGGCGGCGCCAAGGGCGCTGCCCACATCGGCGTGCTGCGCGTGCTTGACGAATTGCACATTCCCGTGGATTGCGTGGCCGGAACCAGCATGGGCGCGCTGGTGGGCGGCACCTTCGCGTCCGGCGTGCCCGCGGAGGAACTCGAGCGCGCCACATCCGCGATCGACTGGTCGAGCACCCTGGGCAAGGAAGGACTGCGCGACCGGACCCCGATCGAGCGCAAGCTCGAGGGCACGACCTACACCAACCAGCTGGAACTGGGCCTCAAGGACGGCAGCGTGGTCCTGCCCGGCGGTCTGTTGAAAACCCAGGACATCGAGGACGTGATCCGTGGCCTGATCAACGACGCCCGCTTCCAGCGGGATTTCGACCACCTGCCCATCCCGTTTCGCGCGGTGGCCACCGACATGGTCAGCGGGCAGATGGTGGTGCTCGGCAGCGGTGACCTGTCGGTCGCCATGCGCGCCAGCATGTCGATACCCGGCGCCTTTTCGCCCGTCGTGATCGGCGAGCAGGTGTTGTCGGACGGCGGCATGGTGCGCAACCTGCCGGTGGACATCGCGCGCGAGCTCTGTGCCGAAGTGGTGATAGCCGTCTGGTTGACCACGCCCGAGCCCAAAGCTGAGGATCTCAAGTCTGCCCTGTCACTGGTGTCCCGCTCCATGGACGTGATGATCGAGGCCAACGAGCGCGCGCAGATCCAAACGCTGACTCCGGATGATGTTGGCATCCAAGTGCCGATGGGCGACATCGGCACGGGTGACTTTCAACGCGTTGCCGAGGCCATCGTGTTGGGGCGTGCTGCTGCCGAGGCGCACATCGCCGAGCTGCGCCGCTTCTCGCTCCCGGAAAGCGAGTACCTCGCCTGGCGCGATTCGGTCACTTCGGCGGAGGCGAAACCGGTCCACCTGGCGGAGGTTCGCATCCAGGGCCTGCGCCAGGTGAGCCCGGCGTACGTTGAGACACAGTTGCAGAATCTGCAGCCCGGAGCCGACGTCGACAGCCGGCAGATCAAGGAAGACACGGACCGTCTATACGCCCTGGGCGATTTCGAACGCATCGAGCATCAACTCACCGGTCCACCGGAGGCGCGGACGATGGAAATCTCGCCGGTCGAAAAATCCTGGGGCCCGAACTTTCTCCGCTTCGACCTCGGGCTCTCCGCGGAGGGCTCGGGAGACCTCCTTGCGATTCTGCGCGCCGACCACACGCGCGCCTGGATTGGGGAGCTGGGCGGCCGCTGGAACAATTCCCTGCAGATCGGCCGCAAGACCGAGCTTGCCACGGAGTTCTACCAGCCGCTGGACCAGGCGCACGACTTTTTCGTCCGGCCGGCGGTTCGGTACGAAAACAACCTGCAGGGGATCTACTTCGATGGTGAGCAGGTGGCGCGCTACTACATCAGCGACTTTTATGGCGAGCTGGCCGTCGGCGCCAACATCGGCACCCGGGCGCAGCTGAGTGCCGGCCTGCGCAGCGGCTGGGTGAAGACGGAGCGGGATACCGGATCGCTGATTTTGCCGGAACAGGAAAAGGAGGGCGACTCCAGTTTGTTCCTCAATGCGGCCTATGACACGCGCGACGACATCGGCCTGCCCACGCGCGGCAGTCTCATTTACCTGCGCTACGTGCATTCCGGTTCATGGCTGGGCGGCGAGCAGGACTACGACCTGGCGGAGGGCGTATTCACGAAATCGTATCCCTGGCGGGGCGACTCGCTCAGCCTGATTCTCGGCGGCGGCAAGAAACTGGCCGGCGATCTGCCCGCGTCCCGCGACTTCCGGCTCGGCGGCATCCGCTCGTTCCCGGGTCTGCGCTTCGACGAACTTCGGGGTACGAATTACTGGTTTGCCGGAACCAGTTACCTGTGGAAACTCGCCGACATCCAGCCGCTGTTCGGCCAGGCGCTGTACGCGGGGCTGCGGCTCCAGGCGGGCCGCATGACGGGGCGTAACGATCTGCTGCGGAACGCCGGCACTTTCTATGGAATCGCCGGCTCACTGAACGGACGCACCCTGCTGGGGCCCTTCATCCTGTCGCTGGGCTACGTCGACAACGACAGCTGGGAACTGCAATTTACCTTGGGGCGGCCCATTCCGGAGGGTTCGGCACTTGACGCAATCCACTGACCGCAGGCAGCGGTTGGCTACCATGGCTACGGCAGCAAGTGGGTTATGCTACCCGGATACCGCGAGGGGGCCGTCCTGAGCAGACCTGCGCCACCGCGGAGACCGGGAGCCACAGGGGCAGTTATATGACTGGATTGGACAATGGCGTGTTACAGATCGGACCTTTCCTGGCGGTAACGATTGGCATCGTCGTGCTGTTCATCGGCAAGCGCCTGAATGACGCTGTCGGCTTTCTGCGCGAATTCAGCATTCCGGAACCGGTTACGGGGGGACTGCTGTTTTCGCTCTGCACGGCGCTCCTGTACGCCGTGAGCGACGTCGCCATCGAGTTCAACCTGGGCGTGCGCGATGTGCTGCTGGTGTATTTCTTCACCACGATCGGCATCAACGCCAGCGTCAAGGACCTCCTGTCGGGTGGCAAACCACTGGTCATCCTGCTCATCATCACGATCAGCTACATGTTCGTGCAGGATCTGCTGGGCATCTCGGTGGCGCGGCTGTTTGGGCAGCCGGCCGCGGTCGGCATGCTGGGCGGCACGGTTTCGTTGATTGGTGGCCACGGCACGGCGATCGCCTGGGCGCCGCAGATCGCCGAAAACTATGGCGTCGCCAACGCGATGGAAATCGGCATGGCCTGCGCGACGTTCGGTCTGATCCTGGCCAGCCTGATGGGTGGCCCGACCGCCAAATGGCTGATCAGCCGGCACCAACTGCAGCCGCGTGACCAAGGGCCGCTGGACGTTGGCACCTTGGTGACGGCGGCGCCCGTATCGAGTGATCCCATGGACTTCCTCGACGCGATCCTGGCCCTTCACATCTGCATATTGCTGGGTTACAGCCTGAACGCGGGGCTAGAGGCCCTGGGCCTGGACCTGCCCCTGTTCGTCACCTGCCTGTTCGCCGGCATCCTGATGACCAACCTGGTGCCCCGCTCCCTGCCGCGGTTCTCCGGCAGGGCCTGGCCCAGCCGCACCCCGCAAATAGCCTTGATCGCCGATATCGCGTTGGGGACCTTCCTGGCCATGTCGCTGATGAGCCTGCAGCTGTGGACCCTGATCGAGATGGCCGGCCCGATCCTCACCATCATGGCGGCACAGTTCGCAGTGGCGGTGGCGATCAACCTGTTCGTCGTGTTCCCGGCACTGGGAAAGAACTACGACGCCGCGGTCGTCTGTGCGGGCTTCGGCGGCATTTCGCTCGGCTCGACGCCAACCGCGATGGCCAACATGTCGGCGGTGACGACACGCTATGGCGCCTCCCACCTGGCCTTCATCATCGTGCCGCTGGTCTGCGCCTTTTTCATCGATATCGCCAATGCACTGCTGATCCCGTTTTTCCTGGCGCATTTCTGATGCGCTGGGCCCGCGCAACGCACAGCAACCCCTGGGTGTTCGGTTCGTGGTTCCTGCTGGCGGGGCTCGGCATGGCAGTCATCGCCATAAAGGGCGTTCACAAGGGGTCCAATCCCCTCGCAGGGCGGCTTGCAGGCCGCTTGTGCGCACTGACCGTCGCGCTGCTGGCGGCGGGCCATATCACTTGCGTGTCGGCGCAGCCTGCCAACCCGCAGGCCTCGGACTACCGCGAACCGGAGCCGGCGGTGACCGCACTGCTGACCGCGCCGACCCCCCCCGAGCCACTGCTGCATGCCCGCTCGGGCCAGGTGGCCCTGCTGTTCCGTGAACCGGTCATCCGGATGGAACGGCTGGCCCGGCCGCGCCTCGGCCTGGCCGGTTTCCGCTTCGACCCGGAATCGCAGACCTCGGGCGTCAATCCGCTGATCTACCGGATCGAGGTCGTGTCGGTTACCGCAGACCCGGAACAGGAGCCCGTGATTTGGGTGCCGGCAGGCCGGGCGGTGCTTGACTTCGTGCATTTCTCACCCGACGGCCGCACGTTGTCGGCCCTGGCGATCGGTGACGGTCCTGCGCGGTTGGTGCTGTTCGATATCGCTGCCGGCGAGGAGCGGGTGTTGGATACGCCCGTCAATGCGTCATGGGGTGATCCCTGCCGCTGGGTGGGCAACGACGGTCTGCTATGCCGCGTCATACCGGACGACCGCGGCCTGCCGCCGGCCGAACGGTTGGCGCCCATCCTGGTGGAACACTTCGGCGCGGCGACGCCATTGCGCACCTCCCAGAACCTGCTGGAGAACTCGTACGAGGATGAACTGTTCGAGTACTACTTCAGCGCGCAGTTGGCGCAGGTCGATCGTTCCGGCAGCTTGCGGCGCGTGCCGGGACTGCGGGGCCTGATCCTGAGCCTGGAACCGTCTCCGGACGGCGCCTACGCGGTTCTGACCCGCATCCAGCGCCCCTTCTCGCGGTTGGTGCCGGCACGCCGCTTTCCCAGCTCGGTCGAGCTGTGGGACCTGGCGCAGGGAACGCAGCTGTATGCGTCCCGCCCCAGCGGTTATGGCCTGGAAGACGGCGAGGCGGACCACGAAGATCCGCGCCGCGCCACCTGGATGCCCGGAACGTCAAACACCCTGGGTTTCATCGACAAGACGCGGGACGCGGAAGGCAAGCGCGTGTACCGGTGGATGGCGCTGCAAGCCCCGTTCACTGGTGAGCTCGTGGAGGTTGCAGCCAGCAGCAAGTTGATCCGGCGCTTTGGCTGGACCACCGCCGGGACGCCGCTTTTCACCACCAATGGCGATGCCGCCAACGAAACGCGCGTCTACGCGGTGTTCGAGGACGGCGCGAAGCAGATCTGGAGCGGCGTCACCGCGGACCGCTACGACAACCCCGGGCGGGCGCTGCGACTGGACGGCAGCGAGGGGCCCGTATTGGAAGTGGACGGCAGTATCTTCCTGGCCGGCGATGGCCTGAGCGAGCAGGGGCCCCGGCCATTTCTCGACGTGGTGAACCTGCAACAGCACAAGGTGCAACGCCTGTTCAGTTCCGAACCGGGTGTGTTCGAAGCCGTGCTGGGCGTGCTGGACGCGCGTTTGCCCACCTTCGTCACTTCACGCGAAACCGAGATGGAGTCGCCGAATCTCTACCTGCACCGCGGCGCAGAGCGCACCGCCCTCCGGCGTATCCCCGATCCGTTCCCGCAGTTGGCCCACGCCACGCGCCGCGTGCTGACCTACCGGCGGGCCGACGGCGTGGAACTTTCCGGCACGCTGTACCTGCCGGCGAACTACCGCGAGGGCGAGCGCCTGCCGACCCTGGTGTGGATCTACCCGACCGAGTTCTCCGACCGTGAGCAGGCCGAGCAGATGGACATGCGCTTTTTCCGTTTCCACAAGGTCAAGGGGCCCTCTCCGCTGGCGGCCGTCGTGGCCGGCTACGCCGTGCTGCTCAATCCCACCGTGCCCATCCTGTCCGAGGGGGGTGAGCCAACCGACGACTACCTGCCCCAGCTTGTGGCCAGCGTCGAAGCGGCGGTTGATTACCTGGTCGCGACAGGCGTGAGCGAGCCCGGACGCCTGGCGGTGGCCGGGCGCAGCTACGGCGCGTTTTCCTCGGCCAACCTGCTGATTCACTCGGACCGATTCGCCACCGCCATCGCGATGAGCGGCGCCTACAACCGCACGCTGACCCCGTTCGGCTTCCAGCACGAACGCCGCTCCTTCTGGGAAGCGACCGACTACTACGCCAGCATTTCACCGTTCTTTCACGCCGATCAGCTGAAGAGGCCGATCCTGCTGGTGCACGGTGGCAGCGACGAGAACCCGGGCACCCTGCCGAGCGGCGCGCGGCGCTTCTTCCACGCCCTGGTCGGCGCAGGCGGCGCCGCCCGCTTCGTTGAGCTGCCCTACGAAGGGCATCATTACTGGGGGCGGGAAAACGTGTTGCTGGCCGCGGCGGAAATGCTCGACTGGCTGGACCGCTTCATCGGTCCGAATCGTTCCAGGCCCGGAGGTCAGGAATGAGGTGGCCTGTCCGGGCCGGTCCGCCCGGCGGGCCCCGACCGGGCTAAAGCTGGGAATCCACCGGGAATATCCCGATAAAGCCGACGCTGAAGCGCTGCCAGAAGGTGGTCTGCGGCTCGGTCGTGTAACGGATTTCCTGGTCGCCGCGCCGTTCGATCCAGGCCAGTTCCTGCCTGCCTGCCGGTTTCGCGGGGTCCCTGGGTGCCAGTACCACGGAGTAGCAAGCCTGCTGCAAACCCGTGCCGATGCTGTTCTCGAGCTGTCGCGCCAGGTCGGGGCTGTCAATCAGGATTCCGATCTCGGTATTGAGTTCAACCGAGCGCGGATCCAGGTTCATCGATCCGATGAAAACCCGCTGCCGGTCGATCACGAAGGTCTTGGCGTGCAGGCTGGCCGCCGAAGAGCCTCTGAACGACAGCCTGCCGGCGGCCTTCGTGTCCGCCTCCACGGTGGGCTTGAGCTCGAACAACTCGACGCCGCCCTCGAGCAGCTTGCGACGGGATTTCTTGTACCCCGCATGCACGGCGCCGACGTCCGTCGACGCCAGCGAGTTGGTGACGACGCGGACGTGCACGCCGCGCCGGACCGCTGCAACCAGCGCCGCGGTGCCCTCCTTGCCCGGTACGAAATAGGGCGAGACGATCAGCAGGTCCGATTGGGCCTGGCCCAGCAGGTTGCCCAGCTGCTCAAGCAGCACCTCGGTGTCCTTCGCGCCCTGGGATTTTTCCGGCACGTCGTGCAGGGCAACCATGGCTCCCCAGTAGAATGGAAGGTCACGGGACTGGAGGTGCATTCCGAGCGGCGTGGAGCGCATCGCCTCGTAATATGGCGCCCCGGTCTCGGTGATGGAGGTGTT
>Ga0316193_10002794_pt1 | contig 12405 bp, 14 predicted proteins | sample MerIslsedime2_MG_FD_207735 | JGI IMG/M metagenome (GOLD analysis project Ga0316193, IMG submission 207735) | Coastal sediment microbial communities from Maine, United States - Merrow Island sediment 2 | ecosystem: Environmental > Aquatic > Marine > Coastal > Sediment | place: USA: Maine... | reverse complement strand
AAACACCACTAGCAGAATCAGTGCAAACACCAGTTCCGTACCCAGCCGCCGTTTTGCAGCTTCCCTGAATGTGCGGCCCAGCATCGCTGGTTGCTTCCGTTCCAGCTGCGCGCTGATGGCGTAAAGGCCCAGGCACAACACGGGCGCGAGAAAAATAATGCCGCCCATAAAGGCCAGCGGAATCAAAAATCCGCCATAGCGCATCGCGAGTGCACCCAGCAACAGGCATATAAGCGCCATGATGGCGCCGTAAGTCAGGCTTAGACGCGGTGCGACCCGCATGTCGGCGTAGCCTTCGGCGAGCCAGCGAAATGGCGCTGTTATCTCCAATTGGCGACAGGGGGCCAGAAAAGGCAGCTGATCATGATCTGCGGTAGTAGGTGGTTCGCTGTCGGCCATTGCTGCGCCTCCCCAGGCTACGGTTACATTTTTTTAGATAATGTACTCTTGTATGAGCTGAATTGCAGCGCATAACTGGCTATAGGCTGGGTATGCAAATTTGCAGCGATGCATTCCCGAGTCCAAACGTGATTCAGAAACATGGATGTCTCGCGGCGCTTCAATGAGAATCCAATGGCCCATCAATGTTGCTTCTGCGCCGCAAAGCCCGCTGTTTCGCTATTTGTGTGCGAATATCCGAACAGTGGACAGTCGGCCCCGGGTTGCGCCCAACTGACTGCTGCTAGACCAGAATTGAATAACTCGTTACAAATTCCGTCTGCGATAATTAAAAATTAGTTTGGCTAGGCTGCATACTATGAAAATTCGATTACCCGCAATAAAACTCGTTCTTGTTTTGGCGATCGCCTTTTTGCTGGGCGCGTGCGATTTGGAAGGCGAGACCCCCGTCGCTGGGGCCAGCCTTGCGACCGGCTTGCAAGCAATGCAGTCAACCCGTGGCGATGAGCGAACTTATTATCTTCAGCTACCGACAGATTATGGGGATGAAGCTGCTGCGGTATCACCTTCTGTTGCCGACCCTCGTAAACCCTTGCTTATTGCCCTGCATGGCACGGGCGGCACCCACCGGCGCTGGACAGACGAACAGCTTGGCTATGACCTGATCGATGCAGTTGGCGATGAGGCCATCATGGTGTTCCCCAATGCCCTGGCGGATGCCAATGGCAGTCAGCAATGGAGTTTCGCATTCGATTTCGATTTCTTTGAAGATTTGCTGGCGGAACTCGATGCCCGTGGTCTGCAATATAATCCCAACAAGATATTCGTAACCGGCCACAGCAGTGGTGCCGGCATGGCCCATGAAATTGGGTGCCGCTTAGGCGATGTTGTGCGAGCGGTTGCGCCGAGCGCCGGCACGCTTATTAGTACTGAGTGTATAGGCTCGGTAGCTGTGCTGATGTCGCAGGGGTTTAATGATCAGCTGGTTAAATACGATATTGCCACGGGCGGTCGACGCTACTGGGTCCTGTACAACGGCTATGATCTGGATGCTTCGACACCGGGGGAGGTTCCGCCGTGCGTGGATTACTCGTTGTTGGGGGCGGCCAATACACCGTACCCGGTTTACTGGTGCGAACACACGGAAGGCAGTCTGGATGATTTTAGCGGCCACCGCTGGGCCACTTTTGCCGGTGAAGCCGTCTGGACCTTTTTCAAAAGCCTGCCGGAAGTAGAGCCCACAGCTGAAGCCCCTGCGGGTGGGGGCAATGAGCGAGCGCAAATTCCCAGCGATACAACAATCACCTTTACACTCACGTATCCGGACAACATAGCACGTCCACTGGATGGGGCGATCTCACTTTATCCGGAAGAGTATCTGGCGAACCCGACTTTCGCCATCCCTTCGGTATTCCTGAGTAGCCTCTTCCCAGTTGGGCAGGTCGCGCCGGGCGACACCGTTACTTACACGGTGCCAATTAGTTTCTTCGTCTTCTCCGGCGACCCTGTCTCTTTCCCGTCGACCTGGACACTAAGCATTAATATTTATGTGGAAGGCGGCACCCGGCCTACACCCACGGCCGGGCTTGATCATCAGTACCAGCAGCTTATTACCTTTGACCTGAAAGAGAATCCCGTGGTGATTCCTGGCGTTCTGGAGTTGAATCCAGCAGCGTGCTTTTTTAATTGCGATTAGCGGTAAATTGCATCAGGCTGGACTCGTGACACTGCGGTTTTAAAAGGGATCCTATGCAAGCGCTGCTAAGAACGCCCCGTGCGCCACTGACCTTTAGTCTGATGGCTGTGTTCGGCGTAATCGTTTTCGGCCTTGCGGTCGGTGTGCTCATGCAACCCGCCGTGCAGATTGTCGGCATGGAACGCACATCCGAGTTGGTTTGTCTGCAACTCGCCTTCACGCCTGAGCGTGCCGCAGAAGTCGTGCTGGCATTCCCGGTGGAAGCGCGAATGGGGATTGCGCAGCTGCTGGTACCGGGCGATCTCGCGCTGGCCTGGGGATACGGGTTCCTGCTCGCGGGGCTTATGGGCCTGCTGGCAATGCGGCTTACCGGCGCGTGGTTCCGCGTAGGCGCCGTTGCCATGTGGATACCGCTTCTAGCCTCAACCTTCGATTGTATCGAAAACGCTTTTCTCTATGCGATCGTAGTGCCGTTGGCAGAGAATCCGGATGCAGTGATTGCCGCGGTGTTGCCGTTGATGGCAGGTATTGTTTCGACTATTAAATGGGTCGCACTTTGTGGCCTGACGCCTGCTTTTGGCTTCGCCGGTATTGCTAAAGGCATGACTATCGATCGCAGCGGCACAGCGCTGCTCATCTATGCATTGCTGTTCGTGACATTATTTTCAATGGTAATGAAACCTATTCAGGATATTCCCGCATGTTTCTGAGTCGGGCGCCTGGATAATGGCTTTCATCCGGCGGCACCCGCTGTTTGGTTATTTTCTGCTCGCCTATTTTTTTACCTGGGCGATAGAAATACCGGTCATGCTCGCCGCCAGAGGAGCAATCGACTTTCATTTACCGCTGGCGCTTGAGGCACTGGCCGGGTTTGGGCCCTTCGCGGCGGCAGTTGTTGTGATGAGTCTGATTAATGGCAAAGCCGGCGTCACAAAACTGATTGCGGGTCTGTTTCACTGGCGAGTACCCGGAATCTGGCTGGTATTCACGCTGGTTTCTCCGTTCGCAGTTTTGTTTGCGGCACTGGCTATGACGGGTGAAACTTCAAAGTTGTTTTCCGGCGATTTGTGTCGCGATCTGGTGACGGGCGGAAAATTTTTGCAGTTGTTACTAATAGGCGGTTTACTGCGCGGCATAGGCGAAGAGCCTGGCTGGCGAGGATTCGCACTGCCATTTTTGCGCCGACGTTTTGGCCCACTGATGGCGACAATCTCATTGTTTCCAGTCTGGTGGCTTTGGCATCTTCCAGCATTGTTGACGCGTAATGAATTTCAGCCGCTTCAGTTTGTAATGTTCGGCTTGGGAATTTTGGCCGCGACTGTCTGGTGCACCTTGTTATATGACGCTACCCGCAGCATTCTCATGCTCGCGTTGTGGCATGCGCTTATAAATATCACGCGGGGAATGGCTTTGAGTGCTTCGATGGCTGCTTTCCTGGCCTTCGCAAAGGTAGTGCTTGCAGTAGCGGTCATTATCATCATGTATTGGTTAATTCGTCGCCCCGCTGTTTACAGTGCGGAGCCCCAGGCTGGGTAAATCCGGCTGCAAGCTGCCAGAGTTCGCATTAAAGTATAGAATTGGGCTCCGGACAGGCAGACTGCTTGCCTGACCAATTAGATAAGAATAAGAAGCAACGAGAACTCACCAGGCCGGAAGCGGATTATTTCTCCTATGAAATGGTTAAAAGGTATTAGTGTCGCTGTAGTTCTGGGCCTGGCTGTTTTTGGGGCGAGCCGCTTGCTGCCAGAAACGGAAGAGGTGGTGGATGTCTACTATCCGACCAGTTTCGAAACGACACCCTATGGCGTGATCGGATTTCCGAGTTTCAATGCTAAAAGTGGCCGCGACTTTATGGACGGTGGCGTCAATGCCGTTCAGCAGATGGCTGGGGGCACACTGGTATTGCCTGATAATGCCTCTGCGGAAAACCCGGTGCCGGTTGTGGTCATACTGCATGGTTCGGGCGGTGACTGGACGGGCCGCAGTGTTAATACCGCGATGTATCTCGCCAGCAATGGTATTGCCGGTCTCGCGGTTGATACCTTTACTGCGCGCAATTTGCGATCAACTGATGACTATCTGGAGCGCCTGAAAAAGGCGCCTATCTATACGCAGATGGCCGATGCCTTAAGTGCCTTGCAGGCGTTGCAGAACCACCCTGCCATTGATAAGGACAAAATTGGCGTAACCGGCTTTTCATTGGGGGCGGGCTCTACTCTTTATATGATGTTTGAACCGGTCATCGAGAATGTGCTTGGCAAGGATGGGCCCAGGTTTTCTGCTTATGCAATGTTCTACGGCGGTTGCATGGTCGAGTTCGATGACTTTCGTGTAGAAGGTAGCCCGCTATTAATAATGATGGGTGGTGAGGATGAATCCATGTCCATCCCGGGATGCCAGAAATTTCAAAAGCGCTTACAGAAAATGGGCGTTAATGTTGATCTAAAGGTATACGAGACAGCTGGTCATGGCTGGGATGTCCCCTATCCGCAGGCGTTTCAGGAAGGTGAATGGGTTACTCGTGACTGCGTGATGAAATGGACCAAAAATGGCCGCAACAAGGAAATGACCAGTGGCTATTCTATGGATAGTACCTACGGCGCATTTATGGCTTTGGCTCAGTGTGCCCATAATGATGGGTACACTATGGGCTATAACGCGGACGCCGCGAAGCGCTCACTGGAGGACTTACTGCAGTTTCTTCGGGAAACGTGGGGCATCGACGGCAGGTCCGAAATCAAGTAATTTTCAATATTATCAGGAGAATTTAGTGAACCAGGAAACCGAAACAGCAACACCCGAGTTCGACAAAAGTGGTCTGTATCGTGAGGACTCATACACCGACCGCAAGGTTGGCAGTATTCGGCAAATGACACCGGTTACAGAAACGGGTGACCGCGATACTGACCGGCCAGTCGTTTTTCTGGGCGCAACGCAGGTCATGACGGGTGCCGGTCCGGTGCCGCTCAATTTTGAGATACCGGGCGAAACGCTGGGCGACGCGGCTGACAATTTTGGCGCCTGTGCTGAGCAGGCCGTAGAAGAAATGGCGGTTAAGCTGGAAGAAATGCGTCGTGAGCAGGCATCGTCTATTGTTATTCCCGGTCAGGGTAATTCCGGTGGTGGCTCCGGTCTGGTAGGCGTTTAATGCCTGTCTGAAGCCGTCAGGCCCGGGCAGCAATAATTAGATACTAAGTGGGGTGTATCATGGGAAAGCGTTACGAAAATGTTCTTGAGACGATCGGTCAGACGCCGATCATTCGTATTAACCGCTTAGGTCCCAAAGGGATCAATTTGTATGCCAAGGCAGAATCTTTTAATCCGCTGAGTTCGGTGAAAGATCGTCTTGCGCTGGGTGTTATAGAAGCGGCCGAAGAAGCCGGTGAGCTGCAACCCGGGCAGACCGTTGTTGAAGCGACAAGTGGCAATACTGGTATAGGTCTTGCAATGGTTTGCGCTGCCAAGGGTTACCCGTTTGTGTGCGTCATGGCTGAAAGCTTCAGTATCGAACGCCGAAAAATTATGCGCTTCCTTGGTGCCAAGGTAGTTCTCACACCTGCTGCGGAAAAAGGCAGCGGCATGATTAACAAGGCAAAAGAACTGGCTAAAGAACACGGCTGGTATCCGACGCGCCAGTTCGAGAATGAAGCGAATGCCGACATGCATTCGCGCACCACTGCCGTGGAAATACTGAATGATTTCTCTGACATCACGTTGGACTATTGGGTCACGGGTTTCGGTACCGGTGGAACCCTTAAGGGTGTTGGCCGTGTGCTTAAGAAGCAATCGCCGGACACAAAGATCATACTGTGCGAGCCTGATAACGCGCAGATACTGGCAAGTGGTGTCGCTCAGGAGCGCAACGCCGATGGTTCTCCTGCCGCGAGTCATCCAAGTTTCAGCCCGCACCCTATGCAGGGCTGGACGCCGGATTTTGTGCCGCAGTTGACCGAGGATGCGCTGAGTTTGCATCTGGCCGACCGAATTTTGCCAGTTAATGGCAAGGATGCGTTGGCAGCCTCGCATAATCTTGCACGGCAGGAGGGTCTCTTTGTTGGCATTTCCGGTGGTGCGACATTGGCTGGCGCGTTGCAGATCTGCGCGGAAGCACCGGAGGGTAGCAACGTTCTTTGCATGCTGCCGGACACCGGCGAGCGCTATTTGTCGACGCCGCTATTTGAAGATATCGAAACTGACATGAATGCGGATGAAATGGAGATATCCCGCTCCACCCCCAATTATCAATTTGGTTGAAGACCTGCCGGTCATTGCAAACTTTAGTTAGTTCTGGAAAATAGTTTGGGGCGCGTGCCATGAGTGCTGAAGAAGAATTCGTTGCTGATGTCATAGCTGATACTACTCAGCCGGTGGTTATCTTTGCGCTTGAGTGGTGCGAATTCTGCTGGTCTGTGCGTAAGTTGTTTAAGCAGCTGGAGATTCCCTACCGATCCGTCGACCTGGATTCAGTTGAGTTCCAGGAAGGCGCGCGCGGGCAGCAAATACGAGCGGTACTGGCTGAGAAAACAGCAATGAAAACCATACCCCAGATATTCATCGGCGGGGAATTTGTGGGTGGTTGCACCGATGTTTTCGACAGCTGGAAAGCTGGTGATATACAAAAATTACTGGAACAAAACGGCGTTAGTTATGCCACGCAAATTGAACTGGACCCTTACCGGTTCTTACCTGACTGGTTGCACCCCAGGTAGTCAACACCGAGACGAGGGTGCAGTGCATTTCCTGTTTGAGGCTCCGGCCAGGAAACGAACGGCGTCTGATCCCCTGTTAAGACTGACGGATGCTGCCATATCTACAACAGAAGCAGCCTCAGCTGCTTTCCCTGGTTGTTGTGAAAATCGATTGACGGACTATCGTCCTGGCTAATACACCATTGGTGGATAGTAGAAGTTTGCTGCCCGGCAATTGTCTGTGAGCGTGATGGTCATGTTGATTTCACCCTCCGGGGTCGTTTCCACGTATTCGAGACCGCTGGGGTCGAGCCGCAGGGTCGGCGTACAGAAAAAACCGTCTCCGTCACTATCAAGCCACGCATGAATTGCGAGCCCTTCACCCACGTGTACCGGATATTCGAAGGTGTGCGTAAACACGGGAGATTCGCTTTCAAAGTCTTCTATCTCTTGCAGCGGATGTTGCAGTTCCCCGGACAGTGACTCAAGGTTGTACAGTCGGAAATGCAGCATCCCTTGCGGCATCGGCCCGGCGCTCATTTTTACCTCGCCGTTGATAGTAATCGTTTTAAATGTACCGACGGGTGTGTCGCTGCAGCCTGCGAGTAATAACGTTAAGGTCGCAGTTACAAAAAATCCGGTTGCCTGGGCAAATCGATTAGTCATCATCGTCATTCTCCCGAAGCGATTTCAGTGGGTTCCGCGGTTTGGCCAGGTGCCGCTATGCCGAATACTCGGCTGAAGTTTCCAGAATAAACCTGGCGTATTTCATCAGCCGTATAGCCATTTCTTTGCATCGCTGCCGTGTAATTCTCCAGATGAGATTTCAGATATCCGGGGAACTGCACTCCGTCAGACCCATAAATAACCTTATGCAGCACATTGCCTTCTTTCAGCCTGACCACAAAATCATCAACGATATCTTCGCCGCGATCTGCGCCCAATGCACCTGGTTCAAGGTAGACATTGTCATAGGTTGCAGCCATATAGATCGCTGAATCGACATACGTCAGCGCTCTCTCTTTGGTGTCGTAACCGGTATGGCCAAGAATAAAAATTGCTTGCGGGTACATTTTCACGGCTTCTTCCAGGTACAGCGCATCGGCATATTCCGGTTCATAACGTGTGCCGGGGTTGGGGCTGGTCCCGGTATGCAGATACATGGGTTTGCTGTACCGGCCCGCGATCTCGTAAATAGGATAGAAACGCTCATCGTCGAAGCGCATCTGCTGGTGAGCATGGGCCAGTTTTATGCCCACCATGCCAGGTAGTTGCACGCCGCGCTCAAGTTCAGCCAGTTGCATAGCGCTGTCTTCATTCCAGCGATCAGTGCGAATACTTGCAAAGCCATAAAGACGCTCCGGGTGCGCCATCACCCGCTCCGATACAAATTCATTCGGGGCCAGCCCCGTGGTATGAGGGCTATACAGCGCAAACACGCCGGCACCATAAATGCCTGCTCCGTTCATTTGGCCAAGAATATTGTCGGGGCTAAGAATCCAGTCTGTCACTGGCCCCATCGACCATTTAAATCCGGTTGGCACGCGCTCTGCCAGACGATCCTGGAACCCGGGGGGCATGTAGTCCCATGCGCCAGTGTGAGTATGCAGGTCGAACACAGGAATCCATTCACCGTCAATCTCGACTCCCCAGTTTGCCGGTGGTTCGGATGAGCAGGCGATCAGGATTAAAGCGGCCGCCAGAGTGGCAACGACAGGCCTTATTACTTTCATTGCATTTCCCCGCAAGTTAGTGCGATAAAGTTTGGTCGGGCGACAATCTAGGTTTGATGAGAGCTTTGGTCAAGTTATTTGAATTCTATGCCACTTCAGCCGCTCTGCCCCGTCAATTGCTGTCGGTTTTTCGCCCGGTAGTTGAAACCATTCGCGCCAGCGCATAAAGTATTCCCATAACAATTACTAGCCACGCTAAACCAAAACTATATTCAGTCGTGGTCAGATATCTGACGGAGTAAGCACTATGTCTCTTGGAGACAATCAGAAACCACGTTCTACGTGGTGGCATTCTTCAGCTGCGGGCCGCAGCTGGTTTAGTGCCGTAAAGGACAAGCAGGGTAGCAAGGAAGCAATGAACCGATCTTTCCCGACCGGTTCCAGAATTGGCCTAAAACAGGCTAAGAGCTGATAGTTGTGGCGGTGCGCTTTAACCGGCGAACCTGAACCTAAAGTCATCCCTAATGCCGGGTCCCCCGGATAGCGTACAATTGCGTCTGGTTGGTTTGGAGCGTGTTTGCAGTGCTGGAACTGGGGCTCAAGGTATTCATTGCTTATCTTGCCGGGTCGCTTAATGGCGCACTTTTGGTCGGTTGGCTAAATGGGGGTGTCGATATACGCAAGGTCGGCAGTGGTAATGCTGGCGGCACGAACGCATTGCGCACCCAGGGTAAGCTGTTCGCTGCGCTGGTCCTGCTGGTCGATATTGGTAAAGGTGTGTTGCCTGTATTGTTTTTGCCGGGTCTTGATTTGCCGGGTGTAGGCCTGGACCCTGAAGTTTCTCGTGAGTGGCTGACGTACGCTTGTGGCGGCGCTGCAATTTTTGGCCATTGTTATCCAGTCTGGTTCCAGTTTGCCGGTGGCAAAGGTGCTGCAACGACGCTGGGTGTGCTGGCGGCTGTCGCGCCACTTACTATTTTGCCTGCGGCCGCTGCATGGTTCGGCGTGTTGATGATTTTTGGCTATGTGGGGCTGGCCACCATAGTGTCCGCCTTCGTGATTCCCGTTTTTGTCGCCTTTACGGATTGGCCGGATCAACCGGGTCTTTTTCTTTTCACCAGTCTGGTTGCGCTATTCGTGGCTTACACGCACCGATCGAATATCCGTAAGCTGATGCAAGGGCAAACCAGGCCTGATATTGGTTTCAGCCTGATGCATCGTTCGGACTAGCCTCGATGTCGACACAGCAACGCTTGCTTGGTCTGCTGGCTGACGGACAGCTTCATTCCGGAAATGAACTGGCAGAGGAACTGGGTTTGTCCCGGGCGGCCGTATGGAAGCATGTCGGGCAACTGGATCAGCTTAATCTCAAGGTGCGGGCGCAGGCGGGGCAGGGATACAGGCTGAACGCTCCGCTGGAGTTGCTCGACGAAGAAAGAATATTCAGCTCTTTGCCGGCCGATATCAATCCCAGGCTGGAAAAACTTGAAGTGCTATGGGTCACCGAGTCGACGAGTGATTACCTGATGCGGCAGGGTCGTATCGAACCTGGCAGGCCGCGCGCATGCATAGCGGAATTTCAATCGGGTGGCCGAGGTCGCCGGGGCAGGCAATGGTTCGCACCTGCGGGGAATGGCCTGTGTTTATCCATCGCGTGGTGTTTCCCGAGTTCTCCTGCAAGCCTTTCCTGTCTTGGTTTGGCGGTGGGTGTGGGGGTTCTAAGGGCGTTGCGGGCCTGCGGAGCTAAAGATGCGCAACTGAAATGGCCAAATGACGTCGTTGTAGGGGGGCAAAAACTTGCAGGTATTCTTGTCGATGTTCAGGGTGAAGCCGGAGGACCGCTGCAGGTAGTGGCGGGTATCGGGGTTAATTACGCGTTGGATGAGGATACTGTAGCTGCGATTGAGTCAGCTGGCGGACTGGCCCCGGCTAGCCTTACGGATGACGACCTGACTCAGCGAGTCAGCAGAAACGAGGCGGCTGCCCGATTGATAGCTAACGTAATAGAAGTCTTGCAGCAGTTCGAACGCAGCGGCTTTTCTGAATTAGCGCAGGAGTGGTCGGCTGCGGATTATCTTTGTGGACGGCAAGTGGTTGCGCGAACGGACAGCGCGGATATCGTGGGGGTAGCCTGCGGCATTTCCGACGATGGGCTATTAGGTTTGGATGTTGATGGCGTTACCCAGTGGCTGCTGACGGGTGACGTTAGTGTTCGGGCGGCGTAACGCTGGTGTGAGAGCGAGTAATATTTGCTTGTGAAATTGTTAATTGACATAGGCAACACCCGTATTAAATGGGCGTTTGATAATGGCAGCGATCTCGTCGCAGCAGGCGAAGCCGTGCATCGAGGCCAGCCCGCCGGGTTTGTGGCCGAAGTTTTTTCGACATTGGGCACGGTTCCGGAGTCCGCTTACGCGGTTAACGTGGCAGGTTCAGCAGTAGAAAAGGCGTTGTCTGATGAGTTGCATGCTCGTTTTGGCGTAGAACTCGCCATGGTGCGCACCGCTGAGCGTTTTGGGGATGTCGTAAACGGCTATCGTTCAATGGATCAGTTAGGCGTAGACCGCTGGGCAGCGATAGTGGGTGCGTGGTATTTGTGTCGACAGTCTGTTTGCGTGGTCGATGCGGGCACGGCCGTAACGATTGATGCAGTTACCCGGGACGGGCGGCATCAAGGCGGCATCATAGTGCCCGGACTTGCGTTGATGCGGGCAGCTTTGCATAAGGATACCAGTGATATTTACGACTTCGTGCGGCAAAGTGAAGGACCGCTGGAAGGCGCCGATTGGTTTGGCAGGGATACCCAGTCGGCAGTGGAGCGGGGCGCTGTATTTATGCTGGGTGCCGCAATAGACAAGGCGGTCAGGGAAATGAGCGTGGCGGGAGAATCGCCCATTATCGTGTTGACCGGCGGCGACGCCGATACACTAGGGCCGGTGCTTGCGCATCCTGTTGAACGTCATCCGTTGCTGGTGCTTGAGGGTTTGCGCCGGCTGGCGGCAGGGTCTGCAGATGCGTAATTTTTTCCTGTTGATTTTGCTGATAAACCTGCTGGCGTTTGCCTACCAAAGCTGGATTATTGAACCGAATATTGCGGTCGAGCCCACGTATCTGGCTCAGGATGTCCCTGAATTGTTGGTTGTGCCTGTGCCGCGGGCAGCCCCACCAGCGGCGGCAGAGCCGTCTGCGGATGAGGCGGAAGGGGCTGTCTCTTCTAAGGAAAGTGAGCCAGCATACCGGTGTGTGCGCGTTGGGCCATTCCCCCGTGAAGCTGACGCGGATGCAGTGCGAATTGCGTTGCAAAAGCAGGAAGCGACCGTGCGGCAGACCGCGAAGGAAGGCAGTGTCTGGGTGGGTTACTGGGTGCAAACGGCTGGTCAGGGTTCTCGTAGCGCCGCTGAAAAAGCACGCGATTCCCTGATTAAAGGGGGCATGCCAGATGTGTACATTTTGCCGGATAATGAAAACTTTCGAATTTCCCTGGGGGTCTTTCGCCTTCGGACCAGTGCGGATCAGGTGGTCAGGGAGGCCCGCAAAATGGGTTTTGATTCGCGTGTAATTGAGCGCTATCAGCCCGGCACCAATTTCTGGTTGTTGGCCCGTATACCCGGTGATCGTTCGCTTAAGCCCGGAGATTTAAAGAGTGTTTCAGGCCAAATACTGCGCACGGAAAATCTTTCTTGCGAAGATGCAGGTGTTTAGCTTGCCCGCGAAGCAGCGTATCTCTATCATCCGCTTTCTTGCTGATCTGCTGGCTCTCTATCGGTCGCAGCAAAGAGTCAGTGCAACGCCGGAATAGCTCAGCTGGTAGAGCAACCGCCTTGTAAGCGGTAGGTCGGGGGTTCGATCCCCTCTTCCGGCATACCTTCCCCACCCAAAGCCCTGTCCTGATGCCAATTCAACCAGCGCCGTTTGAGTGTGCAGCTATTAGTACGTCGGGGTTGGTGTT
>Ga0316193_10002791_pt1 | contig 12408 bp, 10 predicted proteins | sample MerIslsedime2_MG_FD_207735 | JGI IMG/M metagenome (GOLD analysis project Ga0316193, IMG submission 207735) | Coastal sediment microbial communities from Maine, United States - Merrow Island sediment 2 | ecosystem: Environmental > Aquatic > Marine > Coastal > Sediment | place: USA: Maine... | reverse complement strand
ACCGAGGACGAGGCCCGGGCGGGCCATGGGGAGGCGGTCAAGGTCTATCAAACGCGTTTCACCCCCATGTACTACTCACCGGTAAGCCATAAACGGGTCACGGCCATGAAGCTGGTGTGCGTCGGCGGCCAGGAAAAGATCGTCGGTTGCCATATCATCGGGCTCGGCGCCGACGAAATGATGCAGGGATTTGCCGTTGCCATCCGCATGGGCGCGACCAAGCGGGATTTCGACGATACCGTGGCCATCCACCCCACCAGCTCAGAAGAACTGGTAACCATGCGCTGAGTCGCGGCAACCCGACCGCAAAGGTCTGAACATGACGATTCGCCGCTTTGAAGGTCACTTACCCCGACTGGCAGACGGTGCCTGGGTGGACGAAACTGCGGTTGTCATCGGTCGTGTCAGCCTCGGGGCAGACGCCTCGGTCTGGCCCAACAGCGTGGTACGGGGGGACATTCAGCGCATCGAGATCGGCGCCAGAACCAGCATCCAGGACGGTACCGTCATTCATGTCACCCATGACAGCCGATTCAATCCGGGCGGGATGCCAACGCACATCGCGGATGATGTGACGGTAGGCCACCGGGTCATGCTACACGGTTGTACGGTCCAGGCATTTGCGCTGATCGGGATGGGCGCCGTCATCCTGGACGGCGCTGTGGTCGGGCAACACTGTATGGTGGGCGCGGCCACCGTCGTGCCGCCGGGCAAGGTGCTGGAATCGGGATATCTGTATGTGGGCACACCTGCAACGCGTCGCCGGCCACTGACCGACTCCGAACTGGAACTGCTGAGCTATTTGCCCCAACACTATGTGGATCTCAAGAATCGACACAATACCAGTGGCTGAGCCGTTTAACGCCCCGCCAGCGGACCGAATGCGGAACAGTTATGCACATTCGAATACACGTCCATGCGACGCAAAGAGATATCACTCAAAGCTAAAGCCAAACCGACGACATGCACACTAACATATTAAAAAATATGACTTAGTGTGATTTTTTGGCATTGACTGCATAAACTACGCGAATTGCGCGGACAAATAGGCCCGAAGCCGACCGGAGCAAGTTACGCACAGAGTTATCCACATGCCCCCAGGGGCATCGGCTTGAACAGATGTCAGGCCCATGTGGTACCGGGAGCCTGTACGGCAGCAACATGCCCGAGCCCATTATCAGAGTTGCCGTACCCTCGCCGCTGAATCGGCTGTTCGATTATCTGCCGCCGGTGGGGATCTCCGCCAAGCTTGTGCCGCCCGGCACCCGGGTTTGGGTGCCGTTCGGTCGGACCCGCCAACTGGGCATGGTGGTGGAACGGGCCGACACCAGCGATTGGCCTCGATCGAAGATACGCCGAATCCTCGAGATCCTTGACTCCGAACCGCTGATTCCGGCGGACCTGATGGCCTTGGGCCGCTGGGCCGCTGCCTACTACCATCATCCGCCGGGTGAGGTCTTTACCGCACTGCTGCCGACCCTGTTCCGTCGCGGCGCGGCGGCAAAGACGGAAGCCGTGCGCATCTGGTCCATCACGCCGGCGGGCCGGGACGGGCTGCAAAGCGCCGCTCTCGGTCGGGCGCCGCGCCAGCGCGCGCTGCTGCAAAGCTTGAATGTCGCCAGTCCTGGACTCAGCGATGCACAACTGAACAACCTCCTGGCACGCTGGCGTGAAGCGGCCAGGACCCTGGTTGTGCGGGGTTGGATCCAAAGCGACGCCCACCCGTCGGTGCTCGCTTCGCCGGTTGCGCCGCTCCGGTCCGGGCCTGAACTGACAGACGAGCAACAGCGGGCGGTGACGGCTATAGAGTCGGCCGCGGGCGGGTTTCAAGCCTTGTTGCTGGAGGGGGTAACCGGCAGCGGCAAGACCGAGGTGTACCTGCAAGCGATCCTGGCGACCCTCGCGCGCGGGCAGCAGGTTCTGGTGCTGGTGCCGGAAATCGGCCTCACTCCACAGTTGCTTGGGCGATTCCGCGCCCGACTACCGGCCCATCTGGGGGTACTGCATTCGGCGCTGGGGGATCGGGAGCGGGCCAACACCTGGCTCGACGCGCGTGATGGTCGCGTGCCGGTGATTGTTGGCACCCGATCGTCGGTCTTCACACCATTCCATGATCTGGGCTTGATCATTGTGGACGAGGAACACGACGCCTCGTTCAAACAACAGGACGGCTTTCGCTACTCTGCCCGCGATCTGGCGGTGTGGCGCGCTCAACAACAGAACATTCCGGTGGTGTTGGGCTCGGCGACCCCCTCACTTGAGGCACTGGATAACGCACAACGCGGCCGCTACGCGCACCAACGGCTGATGCAGCGTGCCACCGGTGCCCCGGCACCGTCGATTCAGCTGGTGGACGTCCGCGGTTGCCGGATGCAGGCCGGGCTCGCTCCGGTATCGGTGATGCGGGTTCGGCAGCACCTGGAGCGGGGTGAACAGGTCCTGGTATTTCTAAACCGCCGCGGATTCGCCCCGGTATTGCTCTGCCACGCATGCGGCTGGTCGGCTACATGTCCACGCTGCGACGCCCACATGACCATCCACCGGCAGCGACAGCGGCAGATCTGCCACCACTGCGGACATGAGCGGGCCTTGCCGGATATGTGCCCGGACTGCGAGGCGGGCGACCTGATCCCGGTGGGCCAGGGCACCGAACGCATCGCGACGGATTTGTCGACGCTGTTCCCGGATCATCCTCTGGTGCGGATCGACCGGGACAGCACCCGGCAGCGCGGTTCCCTGGAGCAGGCCCTGGAGGCCGCTACAAGCGGCAAGGCCAAACTGCTGGTCGGCACCCAGATGCTGGCCAAGGGGCATCATTTCCCCGGTGTCACTCTGGTGGTCATACTGGATGTGGATCAGGGGCTGTTCAGCGCCGACTTTCGAGCCAGTGAGCGAATGGCGCAATTGGTGCTCCAGGTGGCGGGGCGTGCCGGACGCGCAGAATTGCCCGGCACGGTGATGCTGCAAACACATCACCCCGAGCATCCCCTGCTGTTGCGATTGATCGAAACCGGTTATCCCGGTTTCAGCGAGGCCGCCCTGGGCGAACGACGGGAAGCCGGCTTCCCGCCGTTCGCGGCGCAGGCGCTGCTGCGGGCAGAAGCCACCGACCGCGCCGCACCCGATGCGTTCCTGGCCGCTGCAGTTGCCCTGGCGGGGCGCAATCCGGACCTGGATCTGTGGGGCCCGGTACCGGCCCCGATGGAAAGACGTGCGGGCCGCTGGCGGGCGCAACTGCTGATTCGCACCCGGGAACGCGCCATTCTGCATCGGTTTCTGGACCGATGGGCGCCGGGCCTGGAGACGCTGAAGGAAGCGCGTCGGGTCCGTTGGTCGCTGGATGTGGACCCGATGGAGATGTACTGAGCCGCTACCGGGTTCCGCTGGATGAGGCAGATCGGTCATGGTTGTTCTATTGCCAAGATCCGCAACCATGAAACGGTGCATTTGAGACCCGAAATACACGTTCACGAATAGATCAGTGGATCCCCAACCGTAATCCGTTCCCAAACGCCGGACAGCCGGGGTTCGCGAATCCGCCCGGAGGTGTCAGAATGATGCGCCCATTGGGCCGCTCCCGGCACCGAACAGGATACGCTGCGTTTGAAAGCACATCTTCAACAGCTCGTGGTAAGCGCCCTCGAGGACATGCAAGGCGCCGGCCTCCTGCCCACGGACTACACTCCATCCGCCCACATGGAACGGGCCCGAGACCGCAGCCACGGGGATTTTGCGTGCAACGTGGCCATGACGCTGGCCAAGGTGGCGCGACGCAAGCCCCGGGACATCGCCCAGGAGATCATCGACCATCTGCCCGACTCCAAGCTTGTGGGAAGCACGCAAATCGCGGGACCGGGCTTTATCAATTTCCGGCTGGCACCCGCCGCCTATCACAACGTGGTGCAGGACGCCCTGGATCAAGGGGACGACTTTGGGCGCAGCGAACTGGGGGGTGGCCGCCCGGTGCAGGTGGAGTACGTGTCGGCCAACCCGACCGGGCCTTTGCATGTGGGGCACGGACGGGGCGCCGCCTATGGCGCCACCGTGTCCAATCTCCTGGCGGCGGTGGGTTTTGCCGTACAGCGTGAGTACTACGTCAACGACGCAGGGCGGCAAATGGATATCCTCGCCACCAGCGTGTGGTTGCGCTACTTGGCGCTGTGTGGCGAGCCGTTCGACTTTCCCGCCAACGGCTATCGCGGCGAGTATGTGATCGACTTCGCCCGCGTCCTGCTGGACCAGCAGGGGGAAGGCTACCGCGCACCGGCCGACGCGGTGTTCAGCGGATTGCCCCTGGATGAACCGTTCGGGGGAGACAAGGAGGCCCATATCGACGGGCTGATCCAGCGGGCGCGCGAATTGTTGGGTGACAATCGCTACCGGCGGGTGTTTGAGTTGGGGCTGAACGGCATACTGGAGGATATCCGGGCCGACCTGCATGAATTCGGCGTGGACTACGACTGCTGGTATTCCGAACGCTCATTGAGCGAGCGTGGCCTGATCGGCAAAGCATTGACACGCTTGCGCCAGGCCGACCAGGTCTATGAGCGGGACGGCGCCCTCTGGTTCCGATCCAGCGCCTACGGTGACGAGAAGGATCGGGTGGTTCAGCGCGAGAACGGCCAAACCACTTACTTCGCCTCCGACATCGCCTATCACATGGACAAGCTCGACCGCGGTTTTGAGCGCGTCATCGACGTTTGGGGCGCGGACCATCACGGCTACGTGCCCAGGGTGAAGGCGGCGTTGAGCGCTCTGGGCGAAGACGCCGATCGGCTGGACGTGCTTCTGGTTCAGTTCGCCAACCTGTACCGGGGCGGCGACAAGGTTCAAATGTCCACCCGCTCCGGGAGTTTTGTCACCCTGCGCGCACTGCGTGAGGAAGTGGGTTCCGACGCCGCTCGCTTTTTCTATGTGATGCGCAAAAGTGAGCAGCATCTGGATTTCGACCTGGATCTTGCAAAATCCCAGTCCAACGAGAATCCGATGTACTACATACAGTACGCCCACGCCCGGGTGTGCAGTGTCATGCGGCAACTGTCGGAAAAGGGACTGAGCTTCGACGAGTCGGACGGCATCGCAAACCTGCCAGGCCTGACACAGGCTCATGAGACCGAACTGCTGTACAGCCTTTCACGTTACCCGGAAATGCTTGAGTCGGCGGCCCTGAACGAGGAACCGCATCTGATGGCGCATTACCTGCGCGAACTGGCCGGCGACTTTCATGCCTATTACAATTCGCAGCAGTTTCTGGTGCAGGATGCCCACCTGAGAAACGCGCGCCTTTGCCTGATCCAGGCGACGCGCCAGGCACTGGCCAACGGATTGCGCCTGCTGGGTGTATCCGCGCCCCAAAGCATGTAAGGGCCGTGAGCACACGACGCGACTACAAGACCCGGCCCAAGAACCGGCCCACAAACCGGCGCCCGGCCAAACGCGGGGCACCGGCATGGCTGTGGATGACAACCGGCGTGATGGCGGGTTTGTTCGTGGCGATGCTGATTTACCTGCACCGCCACAGCGCACCGCCTGAAATGACGGCTCAGCCACCGCCCGAGGAAACCTCCGCACCACGTCCGAATACGCCCCCGGCCGACGCGGAATCCGGCGAACCACGCTACGATTTCTACACACTGCTACCCAAGCGGGAGGTGGAGATTTCCAGCGAGGATCTGGAACCGGCCAGAGAGCGGGAGTCCAAGAGCCTGGCCGACGGACCCTGGCTGCTACAGGCCGGCTCGTTCAGACAATACAGTCAGGCTGACGCCCTGCGCGCCCAACTCGCCCTGAACGGGTTCGAATCCAGTATTGATCTGACCGAGGGTGACAACGGCGTCTGGCACCGGGTTCGACTCGGCCCGTATACCAGCAAGCGTGAAGTGGATCGGATTCGCTCCAAACTGGCTCGAGCCCAGGTTCGCGCAATCATTATCAAGGCTTCGCCCTAGAGTCTCGTCCCATAAGTTTGTTGCAAACTAACGAACTTACGGGACGAGCCACCAGCCGGTCTCACCGACCCGCGGAGCACGGGTCCACGTGCATTCGGCCGAATCGCACGCTACCATTTCCGGCCGCATCAGAATCCGGTTCAGCCATGCTTTATCACATGATCGACGATCTTCGCATCGCCAACATGAAACCGCTGATCCCGCCCGCCATCCTGCTGGAGGAAATGCCGGTGGAGGCGTCTGCGGCCGAGCATATTTCCGCCGCACGCGAGGCGGCCACCCGGGTGGTAAAGGGCCAGGAGGCGCGTCTTCTGGTGGTCACCGGGCCCTGCTCGATCCACGACGTTGATGCGGCATTGGAGTATGCGGGTCGCCTCAAACCGCTGGCCGAGCGCCTGGGCGAGCAGTTGTTGATCGTAATGCGGGTCTATTTCGAAAAGCCGCGGACCACCGTGGGCTGGAAGGGGCTGATCAACGATCCGGATCTGGACAACAGCTTCAAAATCAACAAAGGGCTGCATGTGGCCCGGGGACTGCTGGTGGAGCTGGCCAACATGCAACTGCCGGTGGGCTGTGAGTTCCTGGACACCATTACGCCACAGTTCATGGCCGACCTGGTCACCTGGGGCGCCATCGGCGCCCGCACCACCGAATCCCAGGTGCATCGCGAGCTGGCTTCCGGCCTGTCCGTGCCGGTGGGCTTCAAGAACGGCACCGACGGCAATATCCGGATTGCGGTGGATGCAATCCAGGCCGCGAGCCACCCCCACCATTTTTTATCCGTAACCAAACAAGGGCTGGCCGCCATCGTCTCCACCAGCGGCAACGATGCCTGTCACCTGATCCTGCGAGGCGCCAGTGCCGGCCCCAATTACGATCGGGAGTCGGTGGCGGACTGCGCCGAAGCACTGGCCTCTTCGGGCCTGAGACGAAACCTGATGGTGGACTTCAGCCACGGCAACAGTCGTAAAGATTACACCCGTCAACCGATCGTGGCGCGCGACGTGGCAACCCAGCTGGCGGAAGACGAGGATTGCCCGATCTTCGGGGTGATGATGGAGAGCAACCTGGTGGAGGGCAATCAGTCCTGTACCGATCCCGGCACCCTGACCTATGGCCAGAGCATTACCGACGCCTGCCTCGGTTGGGACGATACGGTCGAGGTGCTGGAGCTGTTGGCAGAGGGCATGCGCAAGCGCAGCGCTTGAGCCCGCGGCAGACGACACTTCAGGGCGCGGCCGGCAGATCCACCGGATACAGGATGTCGGAATCTCCGTGCACGGAGTCATGGGCCCGCACCTGCACCTGGCGCAGACCCGTCGGCACGCGCACACCGGAAAGGCTGCGGGTGAAGGGTTGTTCGTTCACATGGGGATGATATAGAACCCGGCTGCCCAGCACCGTCCCGTCCGGCCCCAGCACGTCCCAGCGGTCCGCGTAGTGGTCCCAGCCGGTGTCGCCATGCTCCAGGGTGACGTCAAACCGATAAGTGGAAGCCCCGGTCGGCACCACTTTGACCTCCACCACCGTCACCTGGCCGGCCAGGGCGGCCCCCCAACACACCGCCAGTGCGCCTGCGAACATCATTGCAATTCGATTCATGTCCGGTACTCCATCCGAGTGTTTCAACCGGGCGTCAGGGCTGCTTCAACCGCGGCCTCGGCGTGAATGCGGGTGGTGTCGAAGACCGGCACCTCAAAGTGGCTCTGGTCAACCAGGAGACCGATCTCGGTGCAGCCCAGGATCAGGCCCTGCGCCCCCTGCTCGATCAGGTTCCGACCGATTTCGCGGTACCGGGCCCGAGACCGCTCGTTGACGATGCCTGCACACAGTTCAGAGTAGATGACATCATGCACCACGGCACGGTCGGCGGCATCCGGAACCCGAACGTCCAGGCCGAAGCGATCACGCAGGCGCCCGCTGTAGAACGATTCCTCCATGGTGAAGCGGGTGGCCAACAATCCGACTCGGCTTATGCCCGCAGCCTGCACCCGCGCGCCGGTGGCATCCGCTATGTGGAGCAGCGGGATGGTCACGGCGGCCTCCACGGCGTCGGCCAGCTTGTGCATGGTGTTGGTGCAAATCACCAGAAAATCGGCCCCACCCGCCTGCAGGCGCCGAGCGGCATCGATCATACGGTCGGCCGCTGCAGCCCAGTCGCCCGCATGCTGCAGCGCCTCGATCTCGGCGAAATCCACCGAGTACATCAACGACTCAGCCGAGTGCAGCCCGCCCAGCCGGGCGCGTACACCCCGGTTGATCAGGCGATAGTATTCCACCGACGACTCCCAACTCATGCCGCCAATCATGCCGATGGTCTTCATTCGTCCTCCACGGATACAGTGGATGATGACTCGCCGCCGGCCTTGGGCTCGGGCAGCATCCCCATGTAATCCACCGCCTCGTCCAAGGCCGCCTGTTCCAGCAGCCAGGCCGTAAACGCCACGATCCGGGGCCGCTCGGCATTCTCTTCCGGACACACGGCATAGTAGGCGTACTCGGTGGGCAGATTGAGTTCAAACGGACGCACCAGCCGACCCGCCTTGAGATCGGCCCGCGCCAAGACACCACGCGCCATGGCCACGCCCTGTCCCGTCACCGCCGCCTGCAACAGCATGCTGGAGTCAAGGAAAATGGGGCCTCGATCCCACGGCACCGAATCCACGCCCGCCGCCATCAGCCAGTTCCGCCAGTCGGTATGAGCCTCGTCATGCAAAAGGGTGTGGTAGCGCAGGTCCTCCGGGCAGCGCAGGGGATGTGCGCCTCTGAGCAGTCGCGGGCTGCAAACCGGAAATATGTCCTCGCTCATCAGTCGGTCACAGCGCAGCCCGGGATAGTCGCCGCGTCCGTAGCGAATCCCCATATCGACGTCATCGCGCTCAAAATCCACCCGATGCACCGACGGCGCCACCCGAATGTCGATCTCCGGATGCCGGGCACTGAACAGGCCCAGCCGCGGCACCAGCCAGCGGGTGGCAAAAGACGGCAGCATGGTGACGGTGAGCACACCCCTGGACTGCTCATCCAACAGGCGTTCGGTGGCGTCACGCAACAGGTCGAACGCCTTGTGCAAATCGGGCAGATACGCCTGGCCGGCGTCGGTCAAACGCAAACTGCGTCCGGCGCGCTTGAACAGCTTTATGCCGAGATAGTCTTCCAGTCCGCGGATCTGGTGGCTGACCGCCGCCTGGGTGACGTGCAACTCCTCGGCGGCCCGTGTGAAGCTGAGCTGCCGCGCAGAGGCTTCAAAAGCCCTGAGTGCATTCAAAGGTGGAAGCCGGCGCATCGGTGCCCTCTAGCTCCCTTAGATTTTCTCATGCCTAAGATGAGACATAATCGTTTGCTAATATACCTTTAAGCCAATAAATTGATTGCATGAAGTGTGCAAACTGCCTTGTTTCACACATGACATAATCTTGACAACCCGGAGAACGAGCATGAACCATTCAAGTACCTTTTTCCACCCAGGAAGATCCGGTGGCTTTCTCGGTGCCGGGCCGATCGGCTGGCTTCCGAGCCTGTACGTTGGACTGGAAACGGTAAGCCGGCGCGTCGAGGAGCGACGCCGGCTCAGCCAGTTGGATGATCATCTGCTGGAAGACATGGGTCTGACCCGCGAGCAGGCAGACCGGGAGGCGGCCAAGCCGTTCTGGCGGCGTTGAGCGGTACCATTTACCCCTATGGGCTAAACACGGCCCGTAGGGGTACACGAGCCCAACCTGCCAATACGTGACGTCGTAATGCAATCACGCTGCCGTGGTCGAGCATGGCCGGTACGAACACCCTTCCTCAAGGTACATCGTCTATCCCCGGTTACCCCGACAGCCGTGGAATGAGCACTGGCTCACTCTTGAGTGCGACAGTGATCTGAATTCTGGCGTTTCAGCGGTAGTACTTCTGCATCGCGGAGCGATGCCGCACCAGGGCCGCAACGACCCTCAACGCTGTTTCCCAAATGGCTTCACTATGGCACAGGAATAACCTCGTGCACCCCGGAGTCTTGCTGTCCTGCGCTCATTCGAGCGCGCCGAACCACTGCGGATGGGCGCTTGTCGCCTCGCCCGTCGCGCGCGCTCCTGACCGTGCCACCGCAGGCCCTTCCGTTCTCTACACTGTCTACTGTTGGGGCGCACACGCCATGGAAGCGGGCCAGATTCACTCTGGGCGTTGCGCCGGCAATTTGTCCGTGCATGGCTCGTATGCCAATAGCTCAGGCGTGCAGGCAGCTCGCACCACTTACAGCGATGCGCCGCGACGTACGGACTCACTTTGAGCACTCGAAGATTACTGGCGGCCTGCCTTCACCAATGCAGCGAATCTCCATTACAGGCGGTATGATCCCACTTCCACTAGAGATGTTAGAGCGAGCAGACGACTGTGGCGAAACGGCGACCCAAGCGAAAACCGGCAGGCACTTCGGGTGCCCAACAGCGCACTCGGCCGCCAAAGGCGACCAAACCCGCACGGAAACAGGTATCCCCGGTCGTGAGCAGCCGAGCGCCGTTGCTTTTGGCGGCCACAGTGCTGGCCGGACTGGGCGCCGTGCTCACTGCTTACCTGACCTTCACCCGCTGGCTGGGAGAGCCTGTCGCCTACTGCGACGCCGGCTCCGGTTGCGACCTCGTGCAGGCGAGCCGTTGGTCGTCATTGCTGGGTGTGCCGCTGTCTTTCTGGGGCTTTCTAACCTACGTGGTGCTGATCGCCTTGCTGTGGCACCTGCGACGCAAGCCCGCCGCCTGGGCCCGCGCTCTGACCGTGGCCGCCTTCGGCACGGGCATGAGCGTCTACCTGACAACGATATCGGTGTTCGAGATCGAGGCGACGTGCATCTACTGCCTGACGTCCTTCGCCATCATCGCCACGATCACGTTGATACTCCTGTTTCTCCGGCCACCCAACCTCCAGCGATTCGACTGGGGGAAATGGGGAATCGGCACCGGGGCTGGGACGATCATGGTTCTGGCCGTTATGCACATGCACTTCAGCGGTGTGTTCGATCCCGCGGCCGGACCTGAGAAACCCTATTTGCAGGCATTGGCGACGCATTTGAACGACGCAGACGCCAAGTTCTATGGCGCTTCCTGGTGCCCACATTGCCAGGATCAGAAGGTGTTGTTCGAGGCCTCCGCGGATCGACTTCCGTATGTGGAATGCAGCCCTGCCGGGCGCGGTGGGCCGGTAGCAACGGATTGCGTGAACAACCGCATTGAAAGCTATCCCACGTGGATCATCGAGGGGCGGCGTCATGAGGGCGTTCTGACGCCGGAGCGCCTTGCTGAGCTGACGGAATTCCAATCCCCTTGAGCCGGCCACCATGTATTTGAGCCTCCAATCTGCTTCGTCCAGAATGAGCCAGAGACGCCTTAACGTCGTTATCCTTGCTTCACGTTGGATTGAGCTTCGCGGTTCGGCTGAAGCTCCGAAGTGCCGGGACATGCCGGTCACGATTGGAATCAACCGCTTGATCAAAGAGACACAGTAGAGATGAACACCCCTACCTCGCGGGCCGAATCGAATGTCACGACAAGCCGCTCCCGGCGGATCTTGATTTGGGTCGGCGGTGTGCTTGCGGTGCTGGCGTTATTGTTCGTACTGGTGGTCTTCGTACTGCCCAGCCCAACGGCACGATACGTAATCGAATCTCAGCTCGAACGCCTCGGAATCCAACATGACGGCATCGAGAGCATCGACATCGATCTGTGGAACAGTCGTGTCAGTGCGGGTCCTGTGCAGTTCAAATCCGGGGACGCCAAGGACGGCCAGATCGGCGAAGCCGGCTTCGATTTCAGCATCTCCGCCGTTTTCGAAAAGCGAGCCTTCATCCAGACTTTCTTCTTGCGCGGTGTTGACCTGTTTATCAAACGCGGCGAAGACGGCCTGATCACAGTCAACGGAATCGACTTGACACAGATGGCCATGGACGACGAGGCAGCACCCGCCGACGCGACGGAATCGGAGCAAGAGTCGAGCATCGGTGCGGGGGTCGAGAACTTCGAGTTCACGGACAGCCAGCTCGTTTTCGAGGATTTCACCGGCGGGTCCCTGACCATGGATGTCAGCCGCCTGAGCCTGCGAGGATTCCGCACCTGGGATCCGGATGACGCCGGCTCATTCGAACTCGAAGGCACTATCAACGAAATCGAGCTGAAGTTGAGCGGCGAGACGCGGCCTATGGCGGACCCTCTGACCATTGAGCTGAACAGCAATGTGAAGGGTATAACCATCGACAGGGTGGCCCAGTTCATCGGTCCAACCGGCCTCGAGCGCCAGGCAGGAAACATCGATACCGTGGTGCACTATGACTACGCCATTCACAGTGACGGGAACGTGGCGGGCACGGTCAACGGCACCTACACATTCAGTGATTTCGACATTGCCACCGCCGAAGGCGAGAATTTGACGCTCCAGTCCGCGCAATTGGACGTCGATCTGGAGCAGACATTCAGGCCGGACGAGAGCG
>Ga0316193_10002788_pt1 | contig 12415 bp, 12 predicted proteins | sample MerIslsedime2_MG_FD_207735 | JGI IMG/M metagenome (GOLD analysis project Ga0316193, IMG submission 207735) | Coastal sediment microbial communities from Maine, United States - Merrow Island sediment 2 | ecosystem: Environmental > Aquatic > Marine > Coastal > Sediment | place: USA: Maine... | reverse complement strand
TTGTTGCGTGGCACCGAGCCATGACCCAACCCCGCCTCGTGGTGCCTGGCGACACGCTCATGATCACCCGCCGCACCCTGCGCCGCCATCACCTCTTCCACAACCCCACCCGGGTTGGCACGTGCGGCCACCCTGGCGCGCTTGTTGCGTGGCATCACAACCCCACCCGGGTTGGCACAACCCCACCCGGGTTGGCACGTGCGGCCACCCTGGCGCGCTTGTTGGCATCACAACCCCACCCGGGTTGGCAAGGACTGCCACAACCCCACCCACAACCCCACCCGGGTCACACAACCCCACAACCCCACCCGGATTGGCGTCCGCCACCGCACGTGACGGCATCCGCCACTTCGGCCGGCGCATGCACGCGAAATCACGTGCGGCCACCCTGGCGCGCTTGTTGCGTGGCACCGAGCCATGACCCAACCCCGCCTCGTGGTGCCTGGCGACACGCTCATGATCACCCGCCGCACCCTGCGCCGCCATCACCTCTTCCGTCCCGATTCGGCCATCCGCCAGCTCTACCTGTACACGCTTGCTGTCTGCGCGCGCCAGTTCGGCATCCTGGTCCATGCCGTCACCCTCATGTCGACCCATGAGCATCTCCTCGTCACCGACCCCGAGGGCCGCTACCCCGACTTCCTCTGCCACCTCCATCGCCTCGTGTCGCTCGGCACCAAGGTGATTCGCAAGTGGGAAGGCCCCACCTGGGATGCCGAGCCGCCCTCCGTGGTGCGGCTGTTGACCGAACAAGCCGTGATCGAAAAGCTCGCCTACGTGATGGCCAACCCCGTCCAAGCGGGCCTGGTCCGCCACGCTCGAGACTGGCCAGGGATCACCGTGCTCCCCCACGAGCTCGGGCGACGTGTCTGGTCCGTGAGCCGCCCCGATGCGTACTTCGATCCGAAAAGCGCGCAGTGGCCCGAGACGACGGAGCTCACGCTGACGCTCCCTCCGAGCCTAGAGCAGAGCTACAGTGCACAAGCGGTGCGCGAGTCGGTCCAACAAGAGCTTGAACGCCGGGAGCGCCTGGCCCACCAAGAGATCCAGAAGCGCGGCTGGCGCATCCTTGGCGCAAACCGCGTCCGTCGGCTCTCGCCGTATCGACGCGCCACGAGCTTTGAGCTTCTTCGCGATCGAAACCCGACCTTCGCCGTAGGACGGGGACAGAAGAAGGTGTTCTTCCGTGCCGTGGCCGAGCTTCGCGCCTTTCGGCAAGCTTACCGACACGCGCTCGAGCAATGGCGCACCGGGCTACGAAGCGTCGTGTTTCCGCAGGGCACCTGGTGCATGTGCCGCGTGTACGGCGCCGCGGCCCAGACCTAGCGCAGCGAAACCGTCGACCGGACTCGGGCGCCGATGCGCTGGTGCGTCCGGACGGCCCGACCAAGAATGGAAGCGTGCGTTCGCGAGCACGGTAGGCGCCCTGTCGGGGGCCCCAGTCCGCTTGGGCTCCGTCGTGTAGACGCCAAGCCACGCCCTGCACGCTCCGGGGGGCGCAGCCCCGCGTGCCTTCCACGGCTCAACCCAAGTGGGGTCTCGTCCAACCCAAGTGGGGTCTCGTCGCCTTCCACGGCTCAACCCAAGTGGGGTCTCGTCCCTTCCACGGCTCAACCCAAGTGGGGTCTCGTCCCACGGCTCAACCCAAGTGGGGTCTCGTCGCACGGCTCAACCCAAGTGGGGTCTCGCGTAGATCGATGGGCTTCGGGGCTGACAGGGTTCACCGCGCCATGTACTGTCCCCAAGATGAAGACGCCACCGAGCCCAGACACGCCTGAAAATTGGGGCGCGGCAAGTCGCAGCTACGCAGACGAAGTGGCCCCGCGCATGATGGAGGCCTACGCCGACGAGTTTGCGGACCGCCTCGATGTGGACTCCGACACCGAGGCGCTCGAAGTCGCCGCCGGTTCTGGGGCACTCACGCAGGCGCTTGCCAAGCGGGTGAAGTCGTTGCTGGCGACGGACTTTGCCGAAGAGATGATTGCGATTCTGCGTGAGCGCATGCGGGCAAACGGCGTAGAGAACGTCACCTGTGAGGTGATGGATGGGCAGGCGCTCGCGCTCGATGATGCCAGCTTCGACCGTGCCGCGTGCAGCTTCGGCCTCATGTTGTTTCCCGACCGCGCCAAGGGCTTCGCCGAGCTTCGGCGGGCCTTGCGTCCCGGGGGGCGCGCCTTGGTGACTGGATGGGCCGGGCCCGAGAATTTTCAAGCGCTCGGCATCTTCCTCCAGGCCGTGCGCATGGCTTTCCCCAACATGCCGCCCCCGCCCGCGCCTCCGCCCGTCTTCAGCCTCGCGGACCCCGATTCCTTCAAGGCTCAGATGGAAGCCGCTGGTTTCGATGAGGTCGAGGTCAGCTTCGTCTCGCGCGAGCTCGAGGTGGACGACTTCGACGTCATGTGGGGCATGCTGACCTCCGGCGCACCGCCCGTGCAAATGCTCTTCGACCGGGTGGGGCCACAAGGCAAGGGGAAGGTGCGAGACACACTCGCGGGGATCATCGAGCAACGCTTCGGCAGTGGACCGATTCATCTGACGAACGTCGCAACGGTTGGAAGCGGACATGTGTCCTTGGCAGAACCACCGGACACCAACGCCCGGTTTTGACATCGGTCCTCAACATGTTCCCAATGGGCTAAGAGCCCCTTCGGCGGCGCTTACTGCGGAGCACGGGCGGCGGCAACCCCACCTGGGTTGAGGCGTGGAAGGCACGCGCGTCGAATCGTCCCGTCACTGCCGCGCGGCCGAACGCTGCAAATCGTGCGCTCTAAGACGGGTCGGCGCAGGCCCTGCGTGAGCCCTGCTCATCGAACGCTCGCAACCGGGGATCGTGGTATTCTCACGCCGTGCGCAAAGCGGTCATGTGGTTTGCCGTCATCATGCTCCTGGTCGGCGGCTTCGGCTCGCTTTCGGCAGGCGGAATAGGGGCCACGGCCATCATGGCCCTCTCGCTTGCAAGCGCTCTCATCCTGCTCGACCTTGCCGGCAAGCCCGCAGCGCGCTCGGTGAGGTCCTTTGTCGGCTTCGGGTTGCTCGCCGTGGCCGTGGCCGCTGCTTTCGTCATGGTCTACGAGCGCTTTTGAGTCGAGCGACGACCCTCGAGACAAACATGATCGAGTTGGTGCGATCGACGAAGAGCTCTTCGTCTTTCGTAGCTCCGAGTGTTGCGTTGTACGGGGTCGCCAAGAGAAAACTGGTCAGTGATTTCAGATGCAGCTCGGAAACGCTGTCGAAATCGCAAGCTCCAAAACCAGCTAGCTTCGCAGCTTCCTCGGAGGCAACCGGATCGATGTGGAACTGGACGTATCCCTCCACTCCACGGGTCCTGATACCGAAATCCGAATGCACCTCCGCATAGCGTTTCGCGTACGCCTCGTGTGTGTAATCCGCTCGGCGGCGCATCAGATACTGGAAACGAACCGGTTGGGGAGCACTCGGCGTGAACACGTGGTCGCGACCGACGAGGACGGTCGAGGCCGACAGGTCGGTGTGAGCGCTCGCGCGTAAGCCGTCAGCAAACCCTTCGAGCGCGGCGGCGAACGACGCCGGCTCCGCGTTCGCGCGCAGCTCGATCGTCACTTCGTAGCCGTGAATCTTAGCCGCCGATCGAAATGGGTCGATGTCGAGCGATGACATCACCGTTGCGCTCTTGCTTGGAGACGCAAGACGCTCGAGCAACCTAGCCGCAATCTGTTCGCTCTCCTCGACCAGTCGCCTCGTCTTCCCCTCCGTCGCGGCCAACAGGACGAGGGCTTTGTGATCAGGAGAGATGTCCATACAATTCTCGAGACGCGGCCGTCAGCTCCGAAACGCCATCGTCATCACGTCACGTGGAATCTCGTCCCGGGTTAAAGGTGTCGCGACTTGCTCCGGCGTCGGACCGATTCGTTGGACGAGCGGGTCGAGTGCTTCGAGGTCGAAGCCGTAGAGCTCTGCCGCGTTCGTGCCCAGCATCCTGCGCACCTCGCACTCGTCGATGTCGTGAAAGGTGAAACGGATCGACTTCCTCGTGTGTGGGTAGGTCCCTTCGTAGTGCGGATAGTCGGACCCCCAGCAGATGCGATCCGCGCCGACCACATCGCGATCGGCGATCTCGCGTGGCGATGCCGCGCTCGCTCCGTACCAACAACTGCGCTTCGCATAAAAGCTCGGGGGTTCGGGCGTGACCGAGTTCCGGTCGAACTGAAGCTCGCCGAGAACGCCGCGCCGAACCATGTCCCAGACGCGATCGAGCTCGGCCAGTCGCTCGGGAACCCAGGCACACCCCGCTTCCGTGATGATGTAGCGAAGATTCGGGAAGCGGTGAAACACCCCCGAAAGAAGCAAGTGAGCGTAACCTCGCGTAGAGAAGAACAAGAGCTCCTGAACGCGGATCGGCAATGCGATCGGGTACGCTCCGTAGTTCGGTGAGCCGATGCCCCCGTGCTGGTTCAGCACGACCCCGTGGTCTTGGCAGGCAGCCCAGAAGCGATCGTACTCTGGCGCATACAGAGGCAGGATGTGCCCGGTGTCGTCCGGGGGCACTTGGGGCAGCAGAATCCCGCCTTTGAGCCCATTCTTCGCGATCCACTCGATGTCTTTGATCGCTTCGTCGATGTCGTTGAGGAAGACGAGGCCGATCCCCGCGCGGCGTTCGGGGTGCTGATTCTGGAAATCGAGCAGCCAGCGGTTGTGCGCCCGAATCCCTTCGAGCCAGAGCGGAAACAGCTCGTTCGAAGGGTTGCCCGCGATCAGCGCGCTGGTGCGGAAGAACGGAGGCACGGTGTTTGGAAAGAGTACTTCCCCAGCAACGCCCTCCTGGTCCATGTCGCCCAAGCGAATCTCGTCGTCCCAGTTCTTCTGCTTCTTCGAGCCGATGTGTTTCTTCTGCGGGTTGCTGTAAGAGCCGCGCCATTCGTCGAAGAGGGCCCGGTGCTTCTCATCGAGGTAGTCCCGATAGGTATTGATGCTCGCCCCGGCATGGGAGTCCGACGTGATTACGGCATAGGGAGTCGCGCTCATCACGAACGTTATAGCACCGGCCTACACCATGGTTCACGTGGCACTGCCGCCAATCTTCCAGCAGCAGCTTGACGCCGAAGTACCCGAAGATGAGAGGGAAGAGGCTCATGCGTACGTTTAGGTTCCAGTGTCCTTTGGACGTGCAGGTTCGAGTCCTGTTCCTCGCACCACGGTGATGTTGCCGCTCTCGAATGGTTAGCGGCCGCGGCCGGAGGGGGCGCTGCTACCCCTGCCGGAACCGCCCGATGGGGCGCTGCCGCCCCTGCCGGAACGACCGGAGGATCCCGTGCTCGAGCCTCCGCCGAAGATGCCTCCTCTCGATGAGCCCGAGCTCGGGCTCCAACCAGAACCCGATCCCGAAGACTTGTGTCTGGAACGGCCGATCGAGGTTCCGCGAGACCGAGTCGAAGAGGAGGTGCCCATGGTCTCGATGCGCCTGTAGTTCAGCGGGGGTTGGCTCACGATTCGACTGCTCGAGCCAGGCACCACGCTCCGAATCATCGGGCCGGTCCCGGCGCGCCCGAGAGCTGCAGCGCTCGCCGCTCCTGTCGGAGCCCGATAGATGACCGTTGACCGCCCGGCTGGAGCCTGACCGTCGGCCGGGGCGCGGGCTGGCGAGACATCGTGACGACCCGGGACTGCGCGGCTAGGCGCGACGGGCGCTGGTGTCGGGTGAGCCGTCGTCGGCCGCCGCGCAACAGACCTGTGCACCGGAGCCGGACGGTGCCCAGGGTAGTACGAATGAAAGTACGGCGGATACCAAAACCACGGTCGGAAGTACCCAAAGCCGACGTACACGCCCCACGGGTGATAGTAGCCGGGCACGAACCACCAAACGTTCGCGTAGAAATCCCAACGCGGGTGAACGAAGACATAGTTGACCCGTTCGACTACGCAGTGACCATCTACCCAGAGGTACTGGCCGTTGCCGTAGTACCAATACCCATCGACCCAAATCCCGCCCGCGCAGACCGGAATCTGCTCCCCGGAAACGACCACCTTGGGTGGCGGTGGAGCTTGCCTGGTAGCAACGACGGGCTGGGGCTCCTGGACGACGATCACCGTCTCGCCGTCGACCTGCTCCGTCGTGCCTTCCTCGGATTCGACGACCACGTAGGCCGTCGGAGCCTCCGTTTCGGTAGCCTGTCCCTCGCGAAGGTAACCGTCGTGAGACACGTCCACGTCGTACGTGACCCCCGTGTCCTTGTAGCCATCCGGTCCCTCGTAGTCGTCAGCCGACGCCGGGACCGCAAAAGCCGTCACCATAGACACTGCAAGCAAAGCGACGCATCGAGTAAGTAAAAGCATGAGCCCTCATTTACATTAAGCACCTTCCACACTCCTCGCAGCCTCGGCATGCCGCGACTCATCCACAACCAGGTTGTATTCAACCAGGCGCCCACCGAAATACCCTCTTCGTACGCGCATGGCAGACGCCCGCTCAAAGCTAGCGACCGCCGCACGATGCCTGCGTTGATCGGCGCCATGATGAACGGCATGCCGAATGTTCCAAAGCCACGGTCGAAGCGAAGCCGATTCCAGCCTGCAACGGATCGAGATGTAGCTTTGAAGGTGCTTGTGAAGATCGTTCACTCCGTGCGTGTCCCCTGAGTCACAGGCGCATGCGTGACGCCGAGATTCACTGCGGATATGACGAAATATTTTCGCCACCCACGGTCCGTGAGGCGGGATGTCGTTCCTGCAAGCGGCGAGCGGTTGTCAGACGCTGACTTTGGGAACTATGCTCATCGCGGGCAAGGGGAGGTCGCGATGTCAGACTCAGAGAAGGAACCCGAAGGTACTTCGGATTCATCCAAGCGTATACTTCCGAGAAGAGAATGGTTGACCGGTTTCGCCGCCGGAGGGGTCGTGACTGCCGGCGCCACGATTGGGTATGACTCATGCGAGGTGAGCCCGCGAGTATCCGATTCAGCGGAGCTCGAGTTGAAGTACATCGAAGCTGCGGTCGAGCCTTTACGGGACGGAGACCACGTCGCCGAGGGAAAGCGCCAGGGCCTCCTCAGCGATGAGATTCAGGGAGAGCTAGCAGGGGACGTCAACGAGTACCTGTCGACGACGTACCAGGCCCTGGTCTATTCCGAGCTCGTAAACGGTCTGCCGGAGACTCTGCGGAGTGGCGAAGAGGTGCAGAGCGACATCGCTTCGATGTCGCCCGTGTTGGATCAAGCGGTCGCGGATGCGTACTACGTGATTGGGATGGCCGACGACGATGTCAAAACGCTGCTCGATCGCGAGGTTCGAGACAACCCCGACGTGCTGATGGATATGGCGTCCGGCCTCGACAAAGATGGAGCGCGGCACGGCATGGGGATTCGCGGCCGACTCCGCCTTCGCCGGGCGTCGCGCCAGCTCTCTTCGAGGCTTCGTATGCAGTCCGCGAACGAGGTCATCGCCGAGCTCACCGATCAACTCACGAAGGTCTCGGAGCGCAATACCGCGCGTTCAGAGGGCGACACCGGTTTCGAAGTTAGCTCGGCTGCCAAGCGGATGTGGGCCGCGTATCAGGAGCCGGTGCGCGGCGTCGAGAAGTGGCATCCGGAAGCGTACGCCGATCCGATCCATCCTGAGCCGGCGCCCGAACCAGAGCCTGCCGCGGGCGATCTGGGTTCCGCGGAGGAGAAAGCATTCGACGACCTCGAACGACAGCAGCGTGCGAGTCTCACGCGCCTCGAGCAAAAGGAGCAGGCGCTGACCCGGGCGTCCCGGGGGTTGGCCGGTGCGGGCGCGGGGCTTCTGATCGGCGGCGGAATCGGTTTCGCTGTCTCGGGTGGAGTTGGCGGCATGGTCGCAATGTGTATTGGGGGGTTCCTCCTTCTGATCGCGCTCTTCGTTTTGGCCGCCCGCACCCGGCGTAGAAAAGAGCTCGAAGAGAAGCAGGGCCGCTTGAAGTCCACCGGCGACCAGTGAGCCAATCACCACACATCACCGGCTGGGGCGTCGCGAGTGCGCTCGGCGTCGGCCGGCATCGCTTCCGCGCTGCGGTGCTCCGAGGCAACACCGGAATCGCGGAAATCCAGCGCTTCGACACCTCTCCCTTCGCGACCCATGTCGGCGCAATGGTTGCTGGGTACGAAGCGGATGAGCGGGACCCGACCTTGCTTTGCCAGGAGTTCGGCCTACTCGCGCTTCGGGACGCGTTGGCCCACGCTGCACTCGACATCGAGCGGCTTCGAACGATGCGGGTCGGCCTAACCGTGGGTGCGAGCCTCTTCGGGGACTACAACACCGAGAGCCTCGCGCGTGACCTCGCCAGGGAGCTCGGCATCTCGGGGCCTTCGATTACGATCTCCACCGCGTGCACGTCCTCGACGCAAGCGATCGGCTTCGGTGCGGACCTGATCCGTGAGGGCTTCGTCGACATCGTGCTGGCTGGGGGTGTCGACGCGCTGACGCCAGCGCTCTTTTCAGGCTTTCACGCCCTCGGCGTCCTCAGTGAGAGGCCCTGCACGCCGTTCGGCCGGCAGATAGGGACCACGCTCGGCGAGGGCGCCGGCTTCGTGGTGCTGGAACGCAGCGGTTTACGGGACGCCATCACCCATGCGCGGCTTCGCGGTTACGGGCTTTCTGGCGATGCCTATCATGAAACTTCCCCGGAGCCGCGCGGGCGCGGCGTGGCAGCCGCAATCCGAGGCGCGCTCGACGATGCCGGCGCATCCGAGACCGACATCGGCTACTTCAACGCGCACGGCACTGGCACGATGGCCAACGACACGGCCGAGTGGTGCGCCGTTCAATCGGTGTTCGGCTCGGAGCTCGGCGAGTCGTTGCCGCTGAGCTCGAGCAAGGGGCATCTCGGTCATGCGCAGAGCGCCGCTGGTGTGCTGGAAGTGATCACCACGCTCGAGTGCATGCAGATCGGCTTGGCGCCGACGACTGCGGGCTTCGAAGCGGCGCGTCCTGGCGGGCCGCCGCAGCCTCTCGGCTCGAAGCAGCCGAAGCCGCTCACGTACGAGCTTGCGCTGTCGAGCAACTCGGCGTTTGGCGGCAGCAATTGCGCGCTCGTATTTGGGAACGACAGGCCCGCGTCGAGCGCCCCGGAGCAGCGAAGGCGAGTCTTCGTGAGTGGAGCCGCAGCTCTATGTCCGGGCGTGAGTCAGATTTCCGAGCTCGCATCGATCTACGAAGCAGAGCCCGAGCCTTTGCACGGAGAACTCGACCTGGACCTGGCTGCCGAGCTTCCGCGAGTGGATGTCCGCGGCATCGATCGGGCGGCGGAGCTTCTCACCACGGTGACTTCGAGAGCTCTCGGAGACGCGGGCGTGCAACCGCGAGGGAAGGCCCGCGGGCGCACAGGGTTGATCGCCGGAACGCTGCGTGCCTCTCCCGACAGCCTCCATCGTTTTCATACGAGCCTGGAAGAGCGGGGAATCGCCAAGCCCGACGCCACCGCGTTTGCGCGAGTGCTTCCGAGCGCGGCACAGAGTGCGTGCGCGAAGGCGCTCAACCTCCGTGGCCCACAGAGCACGATCACCATCGGCGAAGGGAGCGGCCTGATGGCCGCGGTCATGGCGACTTGGATGCTCGCCCGGCGGCGGGATGCGGACCGCATGGTCGCCGCTGCCGTCGATGTGAGGTCTCCGAGCTCGCCCGAGGGCGCTCTCGCCGACGCCGCCTGTGCCCTCGTCCTGTGCACCACGCCAAGCACGGTGGAAGTGGCAGGAATCGGGTTGGCGGGCCCAGAGCAGCTGGACGATGCGATCAGCGAGGCGCGGCGGGGGTGGGGACGTGAGGAGGCACCCGAGCTGTTCATTGAACGCTCGGACCCGTTTGGTGGCATGCCCGCGACTTCGTCGTCCTTCGCGCTCGCGCATGCGCTGAGCTCGCTGCGTCGAGGCGCGGCGGGGAGCGCGCTCATCGCGAGCAGAGGGACGACCGCAAGCGTGGCGATGATCCTCACTTCGATCGAGGTAACTGGCAATGACTGAGCTCTCCGACTACATCGCATCCCGAGAGGCGGTTCTCGATCGCGTTCGGCGCTTGCTCCGCGAGACGATGAAGCTGAGGCTCGAACCGGAGGCTATCGATCCTGACGCGCCTTTGTTCGGGACTGGACTCGGCATGGACTCCGTCGACGCCGTCGAGCTCGTGGTGCAACTCGTTGAGATGTTTGGGCTGAGGCTCGGCGATTCACTGTTCGTCTCTTCGAAGATGCGCACGGTCAATACGATCGTCGACGCGATTATGGAGCTGGGCGATGAGCCTTGAAGAAGAGTACACATTCGTCCGTCATAGCGCGGCGCTCAGCCGCATGGAGCACGTGCAGTGCGTCCGAATCGAGGGAGAAGACGCGACCGAAGCCGTCGACGCGATTTGCTCGGGCGACCTCTGGGTTCGGGATGGCCGAATGCGGCAGACGCTGATCCTCGACGAACGGGGTCAGCCAATTGCAGACGTCTACGTCTGTCCGGACGACGACGCCTGCATCCTGTTGTTCGAGGGGATGACGGCCAGCGAACTCTTCGAATACATCGACCGCTACGCGGATCCAGAGCTCGAGATCCGACCGGTCGATCTCCGTCCGACGCACGAGCTGATATCACTCCACGGCCCCTACGCCTGGGAGGTGCTGAGCCGGTGGCTCACGCCCGACATCATCGGGCTTCCATACCTGAGCTTCTACTACTTCGACCATGGGATTTGCTTTCGTGCGGGCAAGACCGGCGAGTACGGATACGATCTGCTGGTTCACAGGGAGCACGCGGGCGATGCGTGGCAAGACCTATTGGGGCTCGTGAGCGCCGTCCGAGGAGGCGAAGTCTCTCTCGAGACTCTCGATCTTTGTGCGCTCGAGAACGGCTTCTTCTCGGTCCGCCACGGTTCGGTGGACGGCCTCACACCGCTCGAGCTCCAGCTTCAGTGGCGGGTGTCGGCACGAAAACGCTTTCCTGGTATCGAAGCGATTGAAGAGCGGAGAGCCGAGGGCGTGCGCCGTCGCTTAACCCATTTCGTGGCGAGAGACGGGGTGCGAGCTGGCGACGAGGTTTGTAGCGCAGACGGTCCGGTCGGACGGGTCGGGAGCGCGATGCTCTCTCCCGGTGTCGGTGGTATCGTCGGAACGGCCCTGCTCGATATATCGGTTGCACACCCGGGCATCGACGCCTTTTTCGCGAGCTACTCGGACACGAAGCGCCCCATCCGGACGATTTCGAGCCCGGCGCTGTTCAATCGCAGCCTGCTCGTCGATCCCCACCGGCATACCTACGAGACGCGGGACCGGTCGATGGACCCCCCTTTGTGGCAGGGGGCGCTGCCATGAAGCGCTTCGAGGGACGTCGAGCGCTGGTGACAGGAGCGTCGCGCGGGCTCGGGCGGGACATGGCGCTTCGGCTTGCGAGCGAGGGGGCCTCGGTCTTCGTGGGCTTCCGGAATCGACGCGCCGAGGCAGAGGACTGCGCCGCAGCGTGCGCGGCGTTTGGCGTCGATGCTTCACCGCTTGCCCTCGAGCTCCAGGATGCAGCCTCCGCCCGCGCGGCCATCGCGGCGCTGCCGCCACTCGACGTGTTGGTGAACAACGCAGCAACCCTTCGCGATCAGTTCTTTCTGCTCCAGTCCGACGACGATGACGCAGAGGTGATTGCCACCAACTTGAACGGCACGATGGCGTGTATCCGAGCTGCGCTTCCCGGCATGCTTCGCGCCGGACACGGGGTGATCATCAACGTTGCGTCGGTGGCCGGGCTCCACGGGAGCCCCGGGCAAGCGAGCTACGCAGCCTCCAAGGGCGGCGTCATCGCGCTCACCCAAACCCTGGCGCGCGAGCTCGCCGGTCGCGGGATTCGAGTGAATGCGGTTGCTCCCGGGATCTTTGATGCCGGGATGGCCCAGCGCATGGACCACCGCGCGCGAGAGGCTCGCTTGGACTCGCTTCCGATGGGTCGCCTCGGGCGTTCGGAAGAGCTCGCGAGCGTGGTGGCGTTCCTGGCTTCCGACGACGCCAGCTACATTACGGGTCAGACGCTCGTCGTAGACGGAGGCATGACGGCATGATCGCGTGGATCGTAGCAGGGCAGGGTGCGGAGCACGCCGGCATGGGGCTCGAGCTCGCTCAATCGTACGCGCCGGCGGCCGAGCTCTGGGAGCGGGCGAGCGATGCCGCCAGCAAGGACTTGCTTCAGCTCTCGGAAGTTGGCGGGAGAGCGTTGCTGCGCACGAAGTATCTCCAGCCTGCACTCACCGCTGTGGCGCTCGGCGCAGCGTCCTTCCTTCGTGACGAGGGGGTGGAGCCTCTGATGGCTCTCGGGCATTCGGCCGGCGAGGTCGGGGCGCTCGCGCTCGCGGGCCACATGAGCTTCGACGACGCCTGCGAGCTCTCGGCGAAACGCGGGCGTGCAATGGCTGTGGCCGCGAGAGCCGAGCCGGGTGGTATGGCGGCCGTTCGAGGCTCCGAGGCAAC
>Ga0316193_10002784_pt1 | contig 12421 bp, 10 predicted proteins | sample MerIslsedime2_MG_FD_207735 | JGI IMG/M metagenome (GOLD analysis project Ga0316193, IMG submission 207735) | Coastal sediment microbial communities from Maine, United States - Merrow Island sediment 2 | ecosystem: Environmental > Aquatic > Marine > Coastal > Sediment | place: USA: Maine... | reverse complement strand
TGTGGTCTGAAGCATATGATGCTTGCCGTAGCCGGGGAACCCGGCATTCCGCCCATAATCACGACGGTGGGCAGTGTGATCTTCGTTGCCAGCGGAACTCCCAGGGAGAATGCCCTTCCGACTCGATTAGCCAGGGCCCACCATTTTCCAATTGCCTGCTGTTTCTTGTTAATAAGCGACGAACTTTGTCACGATTTCAGTCATTTCATTCATCCTGAATAATCGCAAAGTCTGTAACTAGCTGTGAATCAACCACATTTTGTCCTGATCACACATTTGGTATGAATTATGCATGGTATTAGACACAAGGGATAAAAGAGATTTTCTCCCATTCAGTAACAAGGAGGTTACTCAAATGTTCAATTCGATTATCTCTGGCACCAATTCTAAGCAAGTCATGAACCGCTTGATTTTCCTCGCGGTATTGCTGCCGTCGGTAAGTGTTTTCGCTGAGCCTTCGGTTGCACCAGTTAACCAGGCAACCCAGGCCACTTCCGTAAACCAACAAACGACGAGCCCGCAGGCAGTTGGTTCTTACAAAGCGGTCAATCGGAAGCAGTCCACTGCTAGCAAGTCGGTTAATTCCAGGCCATTCAGTACTCAACGGGTGTTCAAGGACGATTACGAACGCCACCTGGTCGGCGTCACCAAGTCCCATCAAACGGAGATGGTTTGGCTCAGTCAGCTAAATCGAACTGAAAAGCCCAACCTGAGAAAGATAATTTGGCTCAATCAAAAAAATCGAGCCGACTAGACGGCGTATTGTTACGTCACGTCGCGATAGACCTCGCGAATCTGCCTGCCCTGCAGCATGTCAAGGAGTATGTGGCCAATTATCGGTAGCCAGATCGAGCCGCTGATGACGAAGAGCGCGCCAAATGTCAGACCAATGAGGCCCGTGCGAATAATACCGCCGACCCCCTGGTAACTGTGGCAGAGTCCGAACACGATGGACGACGCAAACACGGCGGGCCAAATTGACATGAAGGTTGTGAGATACCAGAGCACGAAACCGCGGAAAACGATTTCTTCGACGATGCCCGCGGTGATGGATACGCGATAAAACCTTTTCAGCTCCCTGTCATCCTGCGGCAGGAAATGACCGAGGTCGCCAAACGACTTCCTGTGTTTTTCACGTTTGCTTTGCGGTAAACCTCGAATGGTGACTGCCGACCGCATCATCGCGATACTGCCAATGAAAATAAGCATCGCGCAGAACCAGAACCCGTTGCCGCCCGGCTGGACAAACCCCAGGGCCGTGACGGGTCTCAGCAGGATAATCCACCCGGCAAGCAGAATCGCTAGAAAAATCCATTCGGTGACCAGTGTCTCCAGATACAGTCTCATGCGGTCCGCACGTTCACCCGCAGCGATTTTCTTCAGGTATCGGCGATAACTAAACCAGCCGTAAATCGGCTGCACGAAAAACAGTATAAAAATCAGAAAATGGTCGAAAATAGTCATTGTTTTTGCTATCCTGAATATTCACTAATGTGTGAATAATAATATTCACGAATTGGTGAATAATCAAGAAAAAATTTTCAGCGAGAGTATCTTCATTGAAAGAAAGATATAAAATCAATAGCTTGGAGCAAGTCCGTCTGCTTTCGGATCCGTTCAAGCTAAGCATCCTGCAGGCTTTTGCCGAGGAAGAGCGTACGACTAAAGAGGTCGCTGAGACCTTGAAACAGCCGATCACCAAGCTCTATCGGCATGTAGATGCGTTGCATGATGCGGGGCTCCTGGAAATCACGCAGGAAAAACAGAAACGTGGTACCGTCGAACGTCATTTTCGGGCCGTCGGCAAACGATTCGAAGCCGATCAATCACTATTTGCCGATGAATCTGACGATGAGTCCGATTCCGTGCGTGATCTGTTTCGGGCCAGCGAAGACGAGATTGTTAATGCGATCAGGTCGATGAGCGACAACGAGCGCAAGGCAACCTTCGTGAGGATGCGCATCAAAGGTTCCGCAGAACGCCTCGATGAACTTCAGCGCCAGCTTATCCAGTGGGTCGAGGCCGTGCAGGACGATGTTGCAGATGCCGGAGAAGAAGCATTTGAAGCAGGCGCCTTGATCGCGTTCTACCCGGTCACCTCGATCGACGAAAAATCAGACTGAATTTGGCAAACACCGTGCTTCATGCGAGACTTCAGTCCACCGTTTCTCAAAGAGGAAGCCGCCCGTGACTTATCCGTTCTATTGTCTGTTCGCCGCCATGGTGCTCCTTTATCTCTCCAAGGTTCCCCTGGCTATTGCCATGGCTAAAGAAGGAGGGAAGGGATACGACAATCGTCATCCGCGTGATCAACAGGCCCGACTTACCGGTTGGGGCGGCCGCGCGCTGGCAGCACACCTGAACGGCTTCGAGATTACCCCGGTATTTGCGGCTGCCGTGATCACGGCTCACCTGTTCCAGGCCGACCCCTGGTGGAGTTCCTTGTGGGCGGCAACTTTCGTTTTCAGCCGGATCATTTATGTCGTGTTTTACCTCGCCGACATCAATCTGCTGCGATCGACTGTATGGATGATCGGGCTTGCAAGTTGCGTTGCGCTTTTTGTGCTTGCGATGTAAATAGTGGCGTCCCTGATTTCATTAATATTCAATGATTCTGAGCATTTCGCATGACCAGGTTTTCAACATTTATTACAGAATTACGCCGGCGTAACGTATTTCGTGCCGGTGCTGCCTATACGGTACTCGCCTGGCTGACAATGCAGGTTGCCGACATTCTGCTGGAAACCTTTTCTGCTCCGCCCTGGATCATGAAAATTCTGTTGCTGGCGCTCGCTGTGGGCCTGCCGGTGACGCTTGTGCTTGCCTGGCTGTATGAACTAACCATCTCGGGCATCCAGCGCACAGAGAATGTCATCCCCGAGGAGTCCATCACCTACGTCACAGGTAAAAAGCTCAATTTTGCGATCATCGGTGTCCTGACTGTTGCGGTCACCATTTTCGCCGTTGACCGGTTCGTTCTTCAGAACGGGAGCGCCTCGCCTGCTGGCGACAATTCGTTCGCTTCCGTGGGTGTGATGCCCTTCAATATTGAATCCCGGCAAATAGCGCCATTCTTTGGCCAACTGTCCGCTGATCTTACCCGCCTGTTGCAGCGCAGCAGCAGGATTCGAACGGCATCGTTTGATGCGGTTGACGCATTACCGGCCAACTCATCGCCCATCGAAGCGGCTACTCAACTGGGTGTTCGCTTTCTCATCAACGGGGTTATCGGCAAAACGGCGGACGCCATCCGGTTGAAAGTATCGTTGTTTGACCGCGAAGCCGGAGAAGTCGTCTGGGAACGTGAGTTCGAAGACGCCCATTTGCAGCAAACCACCAACGCCGTTGCCAGCGAAATTTTGCTGGAGATTCACGGCGGACCGGTCGCGCCGGCAACAGAGGATAGCGACCCTGAAGCATACGAGATCTATTTGCGGGCGAAACAGCAAGACGCCATTTCCCGAATGAGCGATGAAACCGAGAAACTTTATCGCGAAGCCATCGCCATTGATCCGCGGTTCGCCCCGGCGCTGGCGAGCCTGTGTGATTTTCTGGCGGGCCGTTTCGGGACCAAGAGAACCACTGCGGACTTTGAAGAAGCTGAGCGCGTGTGCCATCGCGCATGGACCATCGATGCACAATCTCCCGTTGTGCAGTACGCTCTTGGCTCGCTTTATGCAGAGTCCGGACAGACTGAAAAAGCGCGGGATGCATTTACGTCTTCGCTCGAAATCAATCCGGGTGCGTTGAACGCACAGATTGCCATTGCTGAAACTTACCATGAAGATGATCCCGGGTTGGCGGAAAACCTGCTCAAGCGCATCATTGAACAGCATCCCGGAAGTCCTAATGCGTACATGAGCTTACAATATCTTTACTGGAAACAGGGCCGCTATGCCGAAGCGGTGGACACCATGAAATGGGTGATGCGGCTGTTACCCAACGACGAGGGTGTCAAATTTCGACTCAGCAGCACGATGATTCTGGCCGGGCAATTTGCAGAGGCTAAAGATCTATTGATCCCGCTGGTTGAAAACGATGCGGTGGACCTGGCGAGCATCAACAGCAACCTGGCCACCATCCTGTTCTTTGAGCACGATTTTTCTGCTGCGGCGGAACTGTATCTCGATGCAATCGAAAAAGAACCCGAGGATCCGGTTTACTATCGCAATCTTGGCGATGCTACCTGGCATCTGGATGGCCCGGGCGTGGCTGATCCGATCTTCCAGGAAGCCATCCGCCTTGCGAAACGGCAATTGGCCATCAACCCGGATGATTCATATGCGTTGTCTTCGGTGATGGTCTCCGCAGCGAGTATTGGCGATATGGAGGCTTATCAGAAGGCCAGGCAAAAAATGATCGACAGCTGGGGGAGCGATCCCCAAACACAATATGATTTTGCTATTGCCGCTTCACGCCTTGGAGAGATGGGGGTTGCGCAGGAACACGCACGTAACGCCTATGATCTTGGTTATCCGGTCGCATTGTTGAGAGCCGATCCGGATATTTCAGCCACAGGCGTGACATTCTAAAGCTGTTCCCATGTAGGAAACATGCTGCTTTTCAAATACCTGGAGAACTCATGCAGGCGTTGGGAATAGACGTAGGCGGAAGTGGTATCAAGGGCGCGTTGGTGGACCTGGATACGGGTGAGCTGACGACTGAGCGTATCCGGATCAGGACTCCGTCCTCATTCAAGATCAAGGTGGTTGCGAAAACCATAGCCCGCCTGGTCGACAGGTTTGAGTACCACGGGCCCGTCGGCATCGGCTTTCCGGCAGCGGTCGCGAATGGCGTCGTGCTGACACCCCCGACTGCTCATCATGTGCCCGGCTGGGTGGATGAATCCATTGACGACATTTTCTCGGCCGCGACCGGATGTGCCGTAACGGTGCTGAACGATGCCGATGCCGCCGGTCTGGCGGAAATGCGGTTCGGCGCCGGCAGGAACGTGGACGGTGTTGTCATCACCGTGACGCTGGGGACCGGTGTCGGTGCGGGCCTGTTCATGGATGGGCGGCTTGTACCCAATCTCGAGATCGGCAAGATATACCTTCCGGGCCATGATGAGGTCGTTGAACAGTACATGGCTCAGAGGATCAAGAATGAGCAGGGCCTGACCTGGAGTGAATACGGTGCGCGCCTGAATGAGTTCTGTCTCCATGTCGAGCATGTTTTCTCACCGCGCCTGATCATTATTGGCGGCGGTGTGAGCGAAAAACACGAAAAGTTTTTGCCTGACTATCCACTCAAGCGAACGGCTGTTGTGCCGGCGAAGATGCGCAACCAGGCAGGCATATCGGGTGCGGCGGTCTGGGCTGCTGAATCCTTCCGGATCAGTGGAAAATAATCTTCCTGCGAGGTGTATCCGCGCACTGTTTAATGCAGGTCACTCGCTACTTCTGAGAACAGGCGTCTTAGCCACCGGTGTGCCGGGTTGTGCTGCAACAACGGGCTCCACGCCATTTTCAACTCAAACTCGGGGATTTTAAACGGCGGCGGTAAAATGATCACTGCCGGATTGTCTTTCATCAGGTTGGCCGCTTTCGTGGGCAGGGTAATGATCAGGTCCCGCAGCTCAGCCAGCTGCATGGCCACCTGGTAATGGCGGGTAAAAACCCGGATTCGGCGAGTTTTTCCCAGCCTGGACAGCGCATCATCGACCCAGCCCAATTGCTCGCTGGCGCCCGGCTCCACACCCACACCGATACCCATGCCGGTTTTACTGACCCATACATGGCCGGCCTCCAGGTAGCTTTCCAGGTTGAAATGTTCTCGAATGGGATTGTGATGGCTGATCAGGCAGCAAAAATCATCCCTCCAGATCGTGCGTTGGTGAAAAGATTGCGGCAGCGCATCAAAGCGGTTGATGACGAGGTCAACATTGCCCCGCTCGACATCCTCGAAGCTCACGTCGCTGGGGGTCAGGATGTCCAGCGTGATATTGGGCGCCTCGGAGCGTATCCGCCGCAATAGATGGGGCAGCAGAGTGGACTCACTGTAGTCACTGACTGAAATTCTGAACACGCGCTCCGAGTTTGAGGCATCGAAGCCCTTGTCAGGTTCAACGGCTTTTTCAACCGAAGCCACAATCTCGCGCACCAATGGCTGCAGCTCCAACGCGCGCTCCGTAGGACTCATGCCATGGCTGGTCCGAACCAGCAGAGGATCGGAAAACAGGGTTCGCAAGCGCCGCAGGCCATTGCTCATCGCGGGCTGGCTGATGCCCAGGCTTTCGGCTGCACGGGTGACGTTGCGGGTTCGCAGCAAGACGTCCAGGTACACAAGCAGATTTAGGTCAATGCTCTTGATGTTCATTTCATACTACTATTAATAAGATACATTTCTTGATGGTGATCGCCCGACAAGGTATTCACAAGAGAAATGGTGAATATAAGGATCATTGATTAGATAAATCAATCAAGAGTAGCTAGAATGCGGTCAGTTTGCAAGAACTCCCGCTCAATATTTCACTTATATTTCAATAAGTAAAGAGGATCGACCATGTCAAAATACACCGACGATATCGCGTCTCTGGAAGGCGTAATAAAAGCTGCTGGCGGCTCCTGGGATGCCATCTCGCCTGAATCTGCCGCTCGCATGCGTGCTCAAAACCGGTTTAAAACCGGTCTTGATATTGCCCGGTATACGGCGGACATCATGCGGCGTGATATGGAAGAATACGACGCAGATTCTTCCCGGTATACCCAGTCTCTGGGCTGCTGGCATGGGTTTATCGGCCAGCAGAAGATGATTTCGATCAAGAAGCATTTTGGCAGCATGATGAAAAAGTACCTGTACCTGTCAGGTTGGATGGTAGCTGCTTTGCGCAGTGAGTTTGGTCCCTTGCCGGATCAATCCATGCATGAGAAAACATCAGTTCCTGATCTCATTGAAGAGTTGTACACCTTCCTTCGCCAGGCCGACGCCCGTGAACTGGGCGGTCTTTTCCGGGAACTGGATGCAGCCCGCGCGGCCGGGGACGCGCTGAAAGAGGCTGGCATTCAGAAGAAAATTGATGACTTCGAAACCCACGTCGTACCGATCATCGCTGACATCGACGCAGGCTTCGGTAACGCAGAAGCAACTTACCTGTTGGCCAAGAAAATGATTGAAGCCGGTGCCTGCTGCCTGCAAATCGAAAACCAGGTATCTGATGAGAAACAATGTGGTCACCAGGACGGTAAAGTCACCGTTCCACATGCCGATTTCCTGGCCAAGATCAATGCATGCCGCTATGCCTTCCTTGAACTGGGCATCGATAACGGCATCATCGTGGCGCGCACCGATTCACTGGGCGCAGGACTGACCAAGCAGATCGCAGTAACCAACGAGCCGGGCGATCTTGGCGATCAATACAACTCGTTCCTCGATTGTGAAGAAATTTCGCCGGAAGAGATGACCAATGGTGATGTAGTACTGAACCGCGACGGCAAGCTGTTGCGTCCGAAGCGCCTGCCGTCCAACCTGTTCCAGTTTCGCGCAGGTACCGGTGAAGACCGTTGTGTGCTTGACTCCATTACATCCCTGCAAAATGGTGCTGACCTGATATGGATCGAAACCGAAAAGCCGCACATCGGCCAGATCGGCGGCATGATCAACCGCGTGCGGGAGGTTATCCCTAACGCCAAGCTGGTTTACAACAACAGCCCGTCATTCAACTGGACGTTGAACTTCCGCCAGCAGGTATTCGATGCCTGGATCGAAGAAGGGAAGGATGTATCAGCTTACGATCGTGCGCACCTGATGAAAGTTGAATACGATGACAGCGAACTGGGCAGGGTTGCTGATGAAAAAATCCGTACCTTCCAGGCTGATGCAGCCCGTGAAGCCGGCATCTTCCATCACCTGATCACTTTGCCGACGTATCACACCGCATCCTTGTCGACCGACATCCTGTCGAAAGAGTATTTCGGCGACCAGGCCATGCTGGGTTATGTGGCCCATGTTCAGCGGGAGGAGATTCGCCGCGGCATCGCCTGTGTTAAACACCAGAACATGTCGGGTTCCGATATCGGTGATGACCACAAGGAATATTTTGCCGGTGAGGCTGCGCTGAAAGCGGCTGGTAAAGACAACACGATGAACCAGTTTGGCTGATTCTTAATCAGTTTGTCACAAACAGAGGGGCGGACTCCGGTCCGCCCCTTCTTTATTGGAAGCTGAAAATTCACTAAAAATTGATGCGGTTTCTGGCATGATCATTAGCGGGTTTTAGGACAATGACCGCAACAACACATCATGCTCAGAATTCTGTATTTATCGCTGTTTGTTCTGCCAGGCCTGGTTCAGGCCGAGGACCGCTATCACGTGGTTTTTTCAGACCGCCTGGAGACGGTTACGGTGGAGGCATGCTACGACGGTAATCCGCCCGGATATCTGTATCGCAACGATGAGGCCCAACCCTTCGTTAACCATATTCTGGCCAACCGGCAGGCGATTGATCCTTCTTCCCGATATGGCCGGCTCCGCGTTCCGGCATTACCGGCCGACAGCTGTATTGAATGGCAAGTGGACCTGGGACGGGCTGCAGAGTCCCTGAGCGATCGGCTGGCGCTGAATACGGGCGGTACTTATCTGACCAGCGGAAGTCTTTGGTTCTGGCGTGACGATGAACGACGGAATATTCGCATCGATGTGGAATTGCCGCCGGGTGCTTCCCTTTCAACGCCCTGGCAACAGCTGCCGCACGACCCGAATATGCCCGGCAATGTTTTGAGTTTCAGACCTGCCGACACTCCAGCCAGTTGGACATCGCGAATCGCCGTCGGAAAATTCAGGGTCCAGACGATTCCCGTTGCAAATAACCATCTGAGGCTTGCTGTTGTGGGCCAGCCCACTGAACGACAGCAGCAGAGATTTGCGCAATGGATCGGCGAAACCGGTGAAAGTGTCGCCACGGTCTACGGCGAATTCCCGCAACCCGGGGCCCAGGTGCTGGTTGTGCCGGTGGGCCCGCAACGTGCCACCGTGCCGTGGGCCCACGTGATTCGCGGCGGCGGACCGGCGGTGGAGTTATTTGTCGATGAGAACCGGGATCTGTCCAGCCTGCGCAAGGACTGGACCGCCACGCATGAGCTCAGCCACCTGCTATTGCCCTATGTGTCCAGCGCTGACCGCTGGTTATCCGAAGGCCTGGCCTCCTATTATCAAAGCGTTCTGCGCGCCCGCGACGGGCGCCTGAGTGAGCGCGAAGCCTGGCAAAAACTCCACAAAGGTTTCCAACGGGGCCAGGCGGCCACTCGGGACGGAGTAGATCTTGCGGCCGCTACGCGGGGAGGATGGGGTAACGTGATGCGGGTTTACTGGAGCGGCGCAGCGATGATGCTGAAAGCCGACACGCAATTGCGCTTGCGATCCGGTGGCCATCAGTCGCTGGACACGGCACTCTCTCAGCTGCATGACTGTTGTTTTGATCCGGGCAAAAGCTGGAGGGCCAGCGAACTGTTTGCCCGGCTCGACCGCCTGACCGGCTATGATGTTTTTTCTGAACTCTACCGGGAGCATGTGCCGGATGAAAACTTTCCGGATATCAGCCCGGTTTACGATTACCTTGGCCTGGTGGCTGAAACCGGGTCGATCTCACTGGATCAACATGCTCCGGGCAGCCGGACCCGGTCATCCATCATGCGCCAGGAAGAGGTGCTGCGGTATGACTGATGGCTTGAGGTTTGGCAACTGATGATATTTGATCTGCATTCGCACACCACGTTTTCTGACGGTGTTTTATCCCCCCCGGAACTGCTACTGCGCGCTACTGAGAACGGCGTGGACGTTCTGGCGATCACCGATCATGACACGGTCGATGCCTTCCAGGACCTGCCGCCAGCTTGTGAGAAGATCACGCTGGTTCCCGGGATTGAATTCTCTACCCAGTGGGAAAGCACCGGAATCCATGTACTGGGACTGAATATTGATCCCGGCAGTGATGCCATCAGCGCGGGTTCGCGGTTTCAAACGGATGCCCGCGCGGAGCGGGCGCGGCGAATTGGGGAGAACCTGGAAAAGCAGGGTATAGAAGGGGCGTTTGCCGGAGCTGCCGCACTTTCGGCCGGCAGCTACATCGGCCGACCACATTTTGCGAAACACCTGGTCAATACCGGCCAGTCAAAATCCATACAGGCGGCATTCAAGCAGTACCTGGGCATGGGTAAGGCTGGTGATGTCCGCCAACACTGGGCCGGGCTCGCACAAGTCATCGAATGGATACGGGATGCAAATGGGATTGCGGTACTGGCTCACCCGTTGAAATACAAAATGACCCGAACGCGTCTGAAGAGGTTGCTCGACTACTTTATCCAGGAAGGCGGGCAGGGCATGGAGGTGGTTTCAGGCAAGCAACTGCCCTATCAAACCGCGGGAATGGCGCAGCTGTGTGAAGAAAAGAACCTGCTGGCCTCCTGTGGCTCCGATTTCCATATGCCTGACAAAGTCTGGGCGGAGCTGGGTAAGCTCGCGCCCTTGCCGCGCAACGTGACACCGGTATGGGACCGGTTCTGAGGGCGGCAATTCCCGGGACAGTCATCATTTTTATTATTGTTGGTACAGCGCATTTGCACGATCCAGAAATCGGGCCCTTTCGACGGGGTCTTTGCGTGTGTATGCAATGTAACGGTACTGGGCGAAAATCCGGGCTCTGAGGCTGTCATTCCAGGGAGCAACGGCCAAAGCATCATCGAAAATCCGATACTGTTCGTTAATCGTCGTGCCTTCCAGGAATTTCTGAAAACCGGACAGATACCGAAATTCGGCAGCGAGAGACTGACTCAGCCTCAACGTGCCTGACGCATCCAGTTGCTGGCTGGCAACCAATCCGGGAGAAGCCGCCATCTTCATCTCGATGATGAGGGCATGGTTTGCAATGAATTGTGTACTCTTCTCCCGGGCATAGTCCCATGGGTAATAAAATTCGTAACGGGGATGCTCCAGCGTGTTGACCGGGACGCCTACCAGGGCTGCGCGCAGCACATCCTCGTCTGCAATGTAATGGGGTATCACCGCTTCTGCCGAGGTAAGACCATAGGGAGCAAGGCTTTTGAAAGTATCAGGTTCCTCAGCGAAGCGGCGCCTGATGTGATCCAGCCTCACTGGCACCGGCTCATTGGATCCGACCAGGATGGAATTCAAAGGCCCCCGCTTGTGGGCTGGCAGAAAATACCAGAGTTGGGTGTGTGGAAAACTCTGTGAGAATGTCTTCAGTATCATTCGGTACAGATCTGGCGGCAGCGTCGTTGGCACCCACTGTATAGCCAACCCGCCAGGAGCCAGGTGGTCCCTCAGAAGTTCGTAATACTCCAGGGAGTAAGAAAAACCATTGGAGGCGTAGTCGTCGGCAGTCTTCTCGTCAGCTGATATAACCTGGTAGCGGGCGTTGCTCGTACGCAGAAAATTTCCGATGTCGTCGACCACAACTTTCAGCCGCGGATTTTCCAGTACGTTGTGATTATACTTGCCGAACCAGGCAGCGCCCTCGACCACGCCAGGCTCGATTTCAACCCCGGTAATTTCATGCACCCGGGGATGCAGCGCGCTCTCACCGAGCAGTATCCCCGATCCGATCCCGACTGAAAGTTCGCTGGAAACATCATCGAGAAGCAATTTAGGCAAGTGCGCCAGCAGCAGCTGTTTGAATTCGGTAGGCCCGGTGCCGCCAATTACAACACCATCGACACTGATGTGCTTTTCACCGTTTCGAGGATTGACGTAAACCTTGGTGGTGGCCAGCGGCCCCTCCCGGTAGAAAAGAGTCTGAAAATAGTTGCGTTCCCCATACGAAGGGAACTGGAACTGCAGCGGAGCCTGGCTCAATAGCACGAGGGCCAGGACCAGCGAAGCCGGAAGCAGGAACTGCCAGCGGGCACGGCGTGGATGCCGGAACAGCCGCAGAAACAGAATCACGAAGCCAAGACCCACATTGAGTATGGCCATGGCCAGTATGCCTTTCTGGATTCCCAGCCAACCCAGCAGGAACAGTCCCGGCAGCAACGCACCCACCACGTTCCCGAGGGTATTTACAGCGTAAATCCTGCCAACAGTAGCGCCGGTTTGCTGCAGGTTCCTGGTGGTAATCTGCCCCACTAAAGGAAAAGTGGCTCCGATGAGGGTGGCGGGAATCAGCATGACCAGGAACGCAGTGCCAAAGCTGATAAGGATCATCGGAACGGGATGTGCGGCGCTGCCAATAAGGGTTTGGTTAAGCGATTGAGGGTCGGCGGCGCCAAACAGAAGCGGCAGGGCCATTGCAGAAAAAATACCAAGCAGGACCTGCAGCCAACCGAAGACCACCGCACGGTCCCGTACCCGCCGGATGATGAATCTCACCAGGTAACCGCCCAATGCGATACCGGTAAGAAACGCACTCAACATGGTAGTGAGCGCATAGGTTGAATTGCCCAGGATAAAGACAAGCGAACGTGTCCAG
>Ga0316193_10002783_pt1 | contig 12421 bp, 12 predicted proteins | sample MerIslsedime2_MG_FD_207735 | JGI IMG/M metagenome (GOLD analysis project Ga0316193, IMG submission 207735) | Coastal sediment microbial communities from Maine, United States - Merrow Island sediment 2 | ecosystem: Environmental > Aquatic > Marine > Coastal > Sediment | place: USA: Maine... | reverse complement strand
CAGTGCCGATATGTTGCTACAGGGACATATCTTCTTTCCTGGCACGGTCGAAGAAGACGTCGAGGATGGCAACAACAAAGCGGCTGTCATCAAGGGCAGCATCTGCAGCGAGGACCTGTACAAGCAGTTGAATCGCAGCGGAGGCCGCGGACATCACGGCGGAAGCCATCATGATGACTAAGCAGGAGAGTATGTAAGTAAATTATATGATGCCCGGATGTTTCGAAAGGGGATCAGGACGACAATGGCGGCTTCGGCCGCCGTTTTTATTCGGTCCTGAAGGTCCGGAGATGGCCGAACTTTACCGTATGCCACAGCGCTAGGCTGTGGCGCTGCTCTCGCGACGAACGGTGAGTTTCTGACCAAAGCCGGACTATTAGACTAATTCCAAATAAGAATCCGCTAACAGGCGGTTCACGACCCGAAAAAGACATTCGCGTTCCATCAATCGCTGACCGCCATGGAAGGCTGAAGGCCGAGGCGGTTAGTCCCCGTAAGCCGCGAGGCGAGACTGTATACCCGACGTGCGTTAGCGCCAGAGGGGATACAAAGCGAGCATCCGAGCGCGGCGTCGAGTCATCTCGGGAGCTGGCGACGGAGTCGCAACGAGCGAAGCGATGTTGTGACGTAGTGCCAGTGACCGGGACGGCCGGGGCACAATGATCTGTCGAAGATCGAGTGCGAAAGGGCGACTGGGAAGTCCCGTTTCGCATCACGAGATCAAAGACTCAACTCACTTAATTTTGGAAATTATCGTTGGGCATCGTATCGATGATACCGCTTTTCTATACGTACTTTCCCCTATTTTGACCATCCAATTAGACTGAAATTGATATATATCAGTGTTTATCACGCAGCAACTTGTTACTTATTCAATAAGGAGATCGTCAGGATGACACAAGGCGACAGGGTGTTTTGGTAAGTAGATACCTAGAGTTTACGAACATCACAATTAGACGGATCGGAGGATAACCATGAAGAGAGATCACGCAAAACCCATCACAAGGATATTTTTCGCGTTGCTTACTTCGCTGGCATTAAGTACGACTGCGTTCGGACAGCCCGAAGTGCTAGGATTTAATGTCACGAAATATGCAGATGTACCGGCACCTGACAGCATCGCTTTTTCCCCTGATGGAGCGCTGTATGTTGCACCCGTTCAAAATTTTACAAGGATATATCGCATAGCCCCCGGCGGCTCGCCTGTAGAGCAATACGGAGATACGACTCTGGGAGATTCCTTCTTCCGTGGCATTGCTTTCGATGCTAGCGGTGCGATAGCTGGAGTTGCTGGTTCAGTGCTTGTGGGTGACGGTAGTGATCTTGTTGCCATTCTCCCTGATCAAACAACAGTTCCCCTACTATCGATTACGGAGCCAGACAATATAATCTATTTAACATTTGATAGGGTAACACGACTCTTGATGAGCTCGTCGGGCACCACAGCTGGATTTAGTATGTGGGTAACGACTGGCGCCGCACCAATACCGTGCGGAAACGGGTTCGGTGGTATGAGTGTTGACGGAGCAAATCGGATCTATTACGGATTTGTTTCAGGCCAAGTAGCTGTTAAGGCACCCGACTGTACTCAGTTGCCCGATTTGATACAAGCGGGTGATGTTGGGATATTTAATGTGGCATTTGGACCTTATGACTCGGCATGGAAAGGCAACCTGTTCGCGATTGCCAGATCAAGTGTGTATCGCATCACGTCAGACGGCACCATCGTACTCTTTGGAACTGGGTTTGAAGATACTTCCGATCTCGCATTTGGCCCTGATGGAGCGCTCTACGTGGGCGACACACCTGCCAATGCGATCTACCGCATCACTCCCGCTGATATAATGACTGTATCCATCGACATCATGCCGGGCAGTGATAAGAATCCAGTTAATCCGCACTCCAAAGGTACACTTTCGGTCGCGGTACTGACGACTGATGACTTCGACGCGAGCACGGTCGACGCCAACTCTGTACGGTTTGGCCCCAGTGCAGCGGAGCCTATCAAGTATCGACTGGATGACGTCGATGACGACGGAGATATGGATTTGCTGCTCAAGTTTAAGGATAGAGACACCGGAATCGAGTGTGATGACACAGAAGCGACTCTTACCGGTGAAACATTTGACGAACAAAGTATCGCCGGAACTGACTCCGTTAAGACTGTCGGCTGCAAATCTAAGACGTGCGAAAATAAGAAACATCACATGAATCATCATGATGACGATTGTGACGACGATAAAAGGCACCACTGGAAGCATGGCGATAACAAACATCACAAGACGTAACACAACAAGCGCCATAGTGAACACGACGATGACCACAAAAGGCGTTAATAGGGGAGTAGTTTAAACTCACATACTACTTCGAGTAACGGCGATCTCCGGGTCGCCGTTTTCTTGTGAGCTGTATGTCCGAAGTTGGCCGGTTATGCCCCTTGCCGGCCTCATCAATAATCGCGCCTCATGATCACATTGAAGGACAAGTTGCCGACCGAATGGTCGTTTAATGATGGCGAATATAAGTAAACAATGTAAGAGAAAAAACGACACATTGTAGTCCTTCGGCTAAATGCTGGAATGGCTGGAAACCAGGCGAAAAGGTGCGCCGTGCTCGGTTCCTTCACAGCGACATGGACAGCGGACACCGGCCGGTTTGATGGGGCGACGTGATTCCGCTCCGGCCGGGTAGGCCGTTGCCTGTTCGGCTAGTCGTCCGCGGTCCAGTCGAACTTGCCGCTGGCGCCGCGGTACTTCTTGTCGTAGGGCTTGGCCTCGATGGCGATGTTCTTCGGTTCAAAGTCCGGGGGCAGCGTCAGCTCGCCTTCGACACCCTGCTGCCCCGTGAAACGCATATCGAGGTAGGGGTGCGTTTCCGATGAGACCTGATTGAGCGAGAGCCGCACTGGTTTGCCGTTCGACAGCCCGTTGACGGCGATCCAGATCGTGCCCCACACTTGGTCTGCCTCGTTGCCGGGATGAATGACCGAAAAGCTGAACCGGAAGTGGTTGTCGCTGTCGGTCGGTTCGACCTCCACGTCCGTCAACTTCAGCTCGTTGGATGGTCCATCAGCGACGGTAGCCGGCGTGTCGACTTTCGGTACCTCCTTCGAGACAGTCCCGGGTGGCGGCGGCTTTTTGCCGGCGAGCGCGCGGACGATGGCCTCCGCTCTGCTGACGGGATTGCGGCCCGCCTGGAGGTCGCGCTCCAGTTTCGCGATACGTTGCCTGAGCCGGTCGAGTTCCTGCTCGAGCTGGGCGATGCGCTGCTCCGAGTTCCGGTCCGGCGCCGCGCTGCCGGGCACTTCGATTTCGTAAATACCTTCTTCTTTGTACTTGTCAGTGGCAATCATGGAACCTAAAGCACCGACGTAGGAATTGTCACCGCCAACGATTGTGTAGTGGCCTTGAGGCTTACTATTGTCGACATAGCCGACAAATACTAGCGCGCCCTCTCCAGTGGTCAGCGTCCGAGTACAATGCTTCTCAGTCTCAGAGAGAAAAAGGCAGCGGCCTGAAGACCTGCCGATCTCGTTACCTTTTGCATCGACTGCTGGTGCACTCCAAAGCTCGACATCACCCGACGAGTTCCCGCCAGAGTCATCTTGGTCTAGAATCTTGAAAACGCCCTTGGCGGTCTGTTCGGTGAACTTAAGAGACTCAGCTAGCGCAAGCGATGTCGGCAGTGCGACGACAAGCACAACTGCAATGCCCTTGTAGAACAACATCACTCGTCTCCGCGTTAAAAGTGCAAATGCACGTTAGACTTGAGCTGCAAACGCTTTTCAGCAACCCAAGTGTGACGAAAGCGCTCAGGGTGCTTTCACCACAGCGTGTCAGTGGGAATCAGTATAGCCAAGTAAGCGAAATCAAGAAATTCTTCACCGTGGCGGATTTTAGGATAAGCTGACAGACACCGGGAATGTCGTGTTCTGGCCGGTTATCGCCGTTTCCGGCACCATCATCAATGAGGGTGCGACTGGATGTCGAACGGCAAGTAACTGGCCGAACTAGGAAGTCCACGTTAAGGATCGGGACACCGGTGTCATAATCGTCTGAAATTGCCTCATCGGTAGGCGTGGAACCACTAGCGTGATTAACTCGCTCGTGACAACAGAGTGCAGAGATAAATGACGAACAAATTGTTCCAAGACGTAGTTGCTGCCGGTAGTGTTCTACTGAAGAAAACATTCGTTCAATACTTACTTGTCACCGGTGTTTGTATACTTTTGTATTATCTTACCTTTGACGAATTTTGGCTAGATATCGCGCTACTTTACACATTTGTTACAGCGACGATTTTGGGTATTAGAGCTAATCGTCGCTCCGGTGGTCCCAAGGGCACCTCCCATGGTCCCGCTGGTGGCCCCGTAGATTTTGGTGGCAATGGCGATGGGAATGGCGGCGGCAATGGCGGCGGCAATGGCGGTTGACGTGGTGTAGGGTCGTTAATTTGCGTCTATGCTTTAGCTCCAGGCGACACCGCAAGCAATGCGCCGCGCTTGAATCCAGCGGGTGAATGACCGAAAGTGGCCGTAGTAAGACGTTGCGCATCGGTTCAAATCTGCACCTTTACACCAGCTTAAAGTAGATAATTTCACATTCCCCGTATCAGGCCGGAAAGCGCCTTTTTGCGCCTTGAATGCGCCTTAATTGCGCCAATATATGGAGGCGCACCTATAAAGTAATTAAATAACATGTGTTTATGCTGATACAGCACCGCATTAAGTATGTGCTGTTGCTCTATTTTGCGGTTTGTTGTAGTATTTTACCTGTACAAATAAACAGGCCGCTAAGGTGCTACCAACACCCCAGCGGCCCTAACCATTACCAGTCGAAAGGAGACTCGCAATGGCTTCAATACGCAAGCGTACCAATAAAGACGGTTCCACGTCATACCGCGTAGACATTCGATTGAAGGGGCACCCAGCAGAACGTGCAACCTTCAAACGGCTGACGGATGCAAAAGACTGGGTGCAGGATACGGAATCCGCTATTCGTGATGGCCGGTACTTTAAGACACGGGAATCACAAAAGCACACCCTGGGCGACCTGATAGATCGCTATATCCGTGACGTATTACCCACCAAGCCCAAGCAGTCCGCAGACCAGAAGCAACAGCTTGAATGGTTCAAGGCTGAAATAGGCGCACACACTTTAGCAGACGTGACGCCCGCAAAGATCGTTGAATGCCGGGACAAGCTGCTGACTGAAAAACTCAAGAACGGGAAGACTCGCGCACCGGCAACAGTAGTTCGTTATCTGGCGGCTCTGTCCCATGCTTTCACCATCGCGGTAAATGAATGGGGCTGGCTGGACGATTCGCCCATGCGAAAGGTGAAAAAGCCAGCGTTACCCCGTGGACGTGTTCGCTTCCTTTCCGAAGACACCACGGACGGAATAGACGGTGAACGGACTCGCTTACTGAAAGCCTGCGAAGAATCCAGCAACCCCTATTTATACCCGGTGGTAGTGCTGGCCCTATCCACGGGTATGCGGCAAGGCGAAATCATGGGGCTGACCTGGGAAGACGTGGACCTGCACCAGGGCAGGGCGACGCTGCACGAAACCAAGAATGGCGAACGGCGCGTTGTTCCTTTGTCCGGTAAAGCCCTGGAACTGCTGAAAGCCCATGCCAAGGTTAGGCGGCTGGATACGTCCCTGTTATTTCCCGGCAAGAATCGGCAAAAGCCTATGGACCTACGAACACCGTGGGAAGCTGCCATAAAGAAGGCGGGCATTGAAGACTTCCGCTTTCATGACCTGCGGCATAGCGCAGCATCCTACCTTGCTATGAATGGAGCATCCCTGGCCGAAATAGCCGAAGTCCTGGGCCATAAAACGCTGCAAATGGTAAAGCGTTACAGCCACCTTTCAGAAGCGCATACAGCGGGCGTAGTGGCGCGTATGAATGAGCGGATATTCGGGCAATAAAGGGGAGGTGTAAGGCATGAATGAAACACATGACCCGGAAGATGAATTAGATCAAATGCTTGATAGGACTGTTGATGACGTCGCTAAAGCTATCAAAGAAAGGGAGATTCCGAAATATGATGGTGTTCAAGGTGAACCACCTGAATGGGTTCCAGAATGGGCCGTTTTATACTTTGAAGGCTACAGGGATAGATTGTTATCTGATAGAGGATTTGAGGTTTCAGCCTTACTTAAATTGATTGAGCAGTATAGGAAAGAATATTTCAGGGAAGAATATACTGATGGTGTTTTGTTTCCTTATTTCCGTTATTTCCGTTGTCCCAAGACTTACCCTAATGGCCAAAGCGTTGATCCCCATTGCTTCCATGATGAAATAGGTTTTCTTACTTGGATCAGATGGTGTGTAGGGCAAGGGAAAGAAAAAGGGCTTGAAATACTTGGTGGTGGTTTTGCGGTTAGTGGAGTTAAATTTTCTTCTGGTGGATCACCAAAAAAAGGCAAGGAATATGAGCCAAAGAAAAGCATCAGGAAAATCTGCGAGTTTATAGGATCATCAAAATTTGATGATGTGCTGGACAAGTTGCGTGATGCTGAGTTCTGTATGAATAGGTACGAATCGACTCGAGACCCAATCGGAGTTTTATTCGCCGGGGTTTATGATGGCACGGAGACAATAAGTTATTTAAAGCGCGGAGCCCTCCCTAATAGACAAAAGCAGATTGGCTTCAAAAGATTGAAAGATATCTTGGATGAATTAAAAAAATAGCGTTTCCCGGAGTGCCGCTATTCCGGGAATAGCATGTCGTAACCTTTCCGAGCGTAGCAATACTGCTGCGTTTTGCTAGATATTGGAGAGAATGACATGCAAACAGAATCTGCCACACGCCTTATCCCTGTAAATCGTTCCCCATAGGGTTTCAGCAATAGAGTCATTAATTGCTGAATTTCGTAAAACACACCTTTGAGGAATAATCATGCAAGCAGAAAGCAATACCACACGTCTTATCCCCGTAACCCGTTGGAATGATAGTCACGATTGGCCGCCCCAGGGTGGTTTACGTCACTTAATTTTCCACGAACATGAAAATGGCTTTCACAAGTGTGTGCGCCGTGTAGGAAGGCGTGTGCTCATAGATGAAATGGCCTTTTTCCAGTGGGTAACAGAGCAGGGAGGGGATGCCAAATGAAAAAAGCCCCGCTAAAAAACGGGGCCGGTAAAGAATACATTGACGCTGTGAACAAGCTGTATTCTACGCCACCCCGCCATAGCTGTAAAAGCTGTGGCATTCTTACCCATTGGCCGCTCTGTCCTACCTGCTATCGCTGGCGTATTCACTTTAACGCTTTGCAACAGGCTATGCGGGCGATACGGGGGCGCGTATGAATAGCGCCGCACCAGCCCGTAACTTTAAAGCCACCGCCGCCGCTGCGCTGGCCGCCGCTGACGCCGTGCTAAAGCACTGGCTGCCAGATGGAAAGCTGAATGGTGCCGAGTACGTCGCACTGAACCCGACGCGCAGCGATAACAAGGCCGGCAGTTTTTTAATTAACACCACCACCGGGCAATGGTCCGACTTTGCCACCGACGACGCGGGCAGCGATCTGGTTTCGCTTATTGCGTATCTGGATAACTGCAAGCAGGGCGAGGCCGAAAGCCGGCTGGCTGAATTTCTCGGGCTTGACTCTAAAAAGAACGTGACACACGTGACGCACGTGACAGGCAGGAATAACAAGTGCAAAAACAGCATCTTAAGCGCTGCCGAAGGTGTCACGTCAGCGGCACCGACGACACGTGACACACGTGACACTCAACCGATACCAGCCGACGCACCACAGCCGGCATTCACGCACACGGAGCACGGCAAGCCGGCGGCAACCTGGACATACCGCGACCACCAGGGCAAGCCGCTTTTTTATATTTGCCGTTTCGACACACCCGACGGCAAGCAAATACTGCCGCGCACATACGACGGCACCACGTGGCGCTGGAAAGGCATACCGGCACCGCGACCACTTTACAACTTGCACAACTTGGCCGACCGACCTGACGCGCCTGTAATTGTGACCGAAGGCGAAAAGGCGGCAGACGCGGCGGCGCTGTTGTTGCCTGACTGCGTGACCGCCACCACACCGAACGGCGCGAAGGCTGCCAACAAGGCCGACCTGTCACCATTGAAAGGCCGGGCAGTCCTGATATGGCCGGACAATGACGAACAGGGCGCAGACTATGCCGAACGCGTGGCCGAGCTGGCGCACGAAGCCGGCGCGGAAACTGTCAAGGTGTTACGGCTGGACAGACTGCCGGAACAGTTACCACCGAAAGGCGACGCCGCCGACGTTGCCGGCTGGACACCGGAAGCAGGTGCGGCGTTGCTGGCTGATGTTGACGCCTGGCGGGAAACCCAGAAACCGGGCAAGCAAAAGCCGGAGTTACCTTTGCGCTTCACTTTGAACGCGGACGGCGTTTATTACCAGGGCACCAGCAATGACGGCGAAGCACTACCGCCGGCCTGGATATGCTCGCCGCTGCACATAACAGCTATGACACGCGACGCCGACGGCAATGCATGGGGCCGGCTGCTGGAGTTTCATGACCAGGACAACCGACCGCACCGCTGGGCCATGCCGCTGGAATTGCTAGCAGGCGACGGCAGCGAATACCGGCGTGCGTTGCTGTCGCAAGGGCTGCAAATAGCACCTAGCACCAGGGCGCGGCAGCAGTTAACTGAATACATACTAACAGCACCCATACAGGCGCGGGCGCGTTGTGTCACGAAAACCGGCTGGCACCAAGGCGTCTTTGTACTGCCGGATGAAACGCTAGGCGAAAACGGCGAGCGCATTCTATTGCAAAGCCTGCACGAACCAGCCGCGATGCGCACCGTCGGCACCCTGGAACAGTGGCGCGATAGCGTGGCGCGTTTCTGTGTGGGCAATTCACGTCTAGCACTGGCCGTTTCGGCTGCATTTGCCGCACCGCTGCTGGACATAACCGGCGACGAAAGCGGCGGGCTGAATTTTCAAGGTGCAAGCAGCACCGGGAAAACCACTGCCCTGGCTGCCGCTGTTTCAGTGTGGGGCGGGCCTGACTATCTGCAACGCTGGCGGGCAACGACAAACGGGCTAGAAGCGACTGCACAGACCCATAACGATGCGCTGTTGTGTCTCGATGAACTGGCACAGGTTGAAGCAAAAGAAGCCGGCAGCGTGGCTTATATGCTGGCTAACGGCACAGGTAAACAAAGGGCAAGGCGTGACGGGCTGGCGAAACCGAAAAGCACTTGGCGGCTGCTATTTCTGTCTGCGGGCGAAATAGGGCTAGCGCAACACATGCGCGAAGCTGGTAAGAAAGCACGCGCTGGGCAGGAAGTACGACTAGCCGACATACCAGCCGACGCGGGCGCGGGACATGGACTATTTGAAAACCTGCACGACTATGCCGACGGCGGGGCATTAGCCGACGCGATAAAAGAAGCAGCACGCACCCACTACGGACACCCAGCACGCGAATACCTGCTGGCATTAGTAGCAATGGACAAGAAAAAGCTGCGGGAGCGTCTGCACACTATGCGGGCCGACTTCACCAGCGAAGCATTGCCGGCTAACGCCGACGGCCAAGCGCGGCGCGTGTGCGACCGTTTCGCATTGATAGCCGCCGGCGGCGAACTGGCTACAAGGTTAAACCTGACAGGCTGGGAGCGTGGAGCAGCAACACTGGCTGCGGGTGTCTGCTTCAAAGCATGGCTAGATAATCGTGGCGGCGCAGGCGCCCAGGAAGAAAAAGCGGCACTGGCACAGGTAACACGGTTTTTTGAACTCCACGGCGAAAGCCGCTTTTCGCACCTGGACAGCACCGACACCCGCGATCCAAGAACTTTTAACCGCGCTGGATTCAAGCGAATGCGTGCCGGCAGTGCTGAATACTTCGTGCTGCCGCAAGCGTGGCAGACAGAAGTCTGCGAAGGCATAGACGCAAAATACACAGCGCGGCTGTGTGTTGAACACGGGCTTATTCAACCTGACAGCGAAGGTAGCGCGACATCAACGCACCGGCTTGCGGATATGGACCGGCGCCGCTGTTACCACTTCATAAAGTCGGGGGTGGATACATGAGAACTGATTATTTTGACGACTTGCTACCGGATAGCGTCACGTGTGTCACGCCACAAAAGAACGAGTACGTGACACCTGAAGCTGGAAAGGTGACAACTAAAAACAGTAACTTAGGCGAAGCGTCACGTGTGTCACGCCTGTCACGTGTAAAAACAGGTGACACCGAGCATAACGAAGCTATACGGGAACACCTTGAAGAACGCGCCGCCATTATGGAATACGACGGCGGGCTACCCCGAGATAAAGCCGAAACCGAAGCACGGCGAACGCTGCGGGTGTTTGAATACAAGCTAGCAGATAACCCTGGCGCTTGGCTGGTGCTGATAGCGCCGGGCTGTGAACTTGACGAAGCGCGGGAAAGTCTTAGGAGGCGTTTTGGCAGTCGATTTCTCGACGTAAGGAAGCATAATCATGCCTAACTCAACAACGTGCTCGTGTTTCTCGCTATACCAATCAGCCCCAGCAGGCCGGAGTAGTTAGGACTCATTATTCATCAATAGAATCTGGGATTCTCAGGCACTTCCTTAGAGATGGTATGAAATTCTCCCCGGGCACTGTGTCACTAGAGTTAGATAGCCCGATCAACCTTGTTGAGGCGCAGATTGGATCTTCACCTACATACTTTAAATAACGCCGATACCACCAAGGAAGACGATAATAGCTTGCTCGAATTTCTGCTGCGTGCTTCCGGTTTTGGTCCTGCCTTTCCCTGCGTTTATTTTGCATTTCTTCATTTAGGCCTCTTGCATCAATCACATTAGCGTAAAAGACTAAATCTGAAGTAACCTGATGCTTTATGTCTAGATACCTAAGCAGCGGATTCATCCAAAAATTAATTACAAGATAACTAGCCCCACCGCCTAAAATACCGAGAAATAACGCAAGCATTTCAACCCCTGAATCTTCCATGTGTACAGATACCTATTTCCGCTTAGCCATCCCAACCGACCCGATCAGGCCTGAGTCGAAATGCGGTTTCTACTTTATCGGGCTTATTACTTTTCTGGACTTACCACTTTCTCCGGGAAATTCTTTAAAAAGAGCATATATGAGTGATGGCATGACGCTAGATATTTGTCCACTACGCCCCTGAGATTTTACTTCTGATTGGTAAATCGGTGTGTAATCACCCTTATCTACCGCCGCTTTCGGGTAAACGTTAAGACGAAGAACACGTGTGTAAACCGTTCTAGAACTCGTGGATGTACCGACCACACCATAGCTGGGAGTATACGTTGTGGTTGCGCTACCGTAAGCGGTATTGCCGTATGCCGTAGCAGTGCCTGTTGTGTGTGAAGATGAAACACCGGTTTGCCCAAATTTTGGCGAAGAAACCACCTTTTCCCTGCCGTCATCAATACCGTATACGAAAGTCACCAGATAATCCGCGTCATCTAGTGACGTTTTAATTGCTCCATGCTTTTGGATTTCTTTCTCAACTAAGTTGCAGTAGGTTCGGTACTCCAAGTTATTTTCTTGGCCTTGAAGTGGAGCAAATGCATATTTAGCGCCGGTTACATCTCCTTCGATCTCGTGAAATGACGTAACGTTGGATTTAACAAGCGACGCACACCCAGAGAGTAGAATTAATAACATGCAGAAGATTGCATTAATTCTTGCGGTCATAGCATTCCTCTCATTGTCATTCTGAAGAGCTGAGCGACATCCTGGCGCGCCCTGCGCCGTCCTGGCGGTCCTGTTACTGAAGACTATAGGGCTATGTAATTGATTGTCGTTGACTAAAGTCAATCAATCATGAAAAAAAGGGGAGTTACTTGCAAAGAAAGCAAAGCCGCCATATAGGCGGCCATGCTGGCGTCAGGCGATTACGCATATCGGGTGACACGCGGACGCGGCGGATACCCTAACCAGTTACCCGCCTTATGTATGCACTGCCTGATTTCCACGTAAGCTTATTCTTATGCGTGTAGGATTGGGATTACAGGTTCAACGCGGACACAAAAAAGCCGCCCGAAAGCGGCTTGTGTAGATGTGATAGAAGTTCGATAGTTAAGCGGCTGCCAACCATGCCCCCCCGGATTCGGCAAACTTCAGACATTCGAGTGCATGCCGTTCGCGGTTTAGTCGTGTCAAACGTTCCAAAATGTCATGGAGCGTCGATTCCTCCTTGATATACTCTAGATACATCTGGCGCAAAATCCGGTCGGCTGGACCCTGAATATCTGCGCGGCCATCGTCGCTGCTTTCCCAGTTACGCACTGACGACTCAGCGACGCCCAACAGGTCGGCTAATTGCACTTGTGGCAAATCCATCTCTTTACGCAAGAAGCGCACTTCAGCGCCCGTTAACGCACCTTTGTTCCTTACGATATCCAAACCAATAGCACGATGCAGCCCTTCCAAATTATGGATGG
>Ga0316193_10002782_pt1 | contig 12422 bp, 7 predicted proteins | sample MerIslsedime2_MG_FD_207735 | JGI IMG/M metagenome (GOLD analysis project Ga0316193, IMG submission 207735) | Coastal sediment microbial communities from Maine, United States - Merrow Island sediment 2 | ecosystem: Environmental > Aquatic > Marine > Coastal > Sediment | place: USA: Maine... | reverse complement strand
CGCCTGATGCCGGACTGGTCCACCCTGACCATTTTGCCCTTCGCCGAAGGACACGCGCAGGTTTTGAGCGACATGATCATCAGCAAAACCGGTCAGGTGTGGGCCCATTGCCCCCGTGGGTTTCTCAGGCGGCAGATAGGTCGACTTGAAAAATTGGACCTGATGCTCAAGGCCGTTTTCGAAAATGAATTTTTTCTGTTACGCAGAAATGCCGCAGGTGCACTGGAACCGGCCGATAATACCGTCTTTTGTGCCACTGGTTCGATGAATCTTCATCGAGCTTTGATTATTGATCTTGCCGATGCCCTCATCGCACAGGGGCTTGAGGTGGAAGGCTACTATCCCGAGTCCGGCCCCGGGCAACAGGAAGTGAATATACGCTATGCCGAGGCCATGCGGGCAGCCGATCAACAGATCGTCTATCGGGAAACCGTACGCGGTGAAGTGACCCGGCACGGACTTATCGCCTCATTTTTACCCAAAATTTTTGAAGACAAAGCCGGTTCGGGCTGCCATCTTAATTTCAGTTTGTGGCGTGAAGGAAAAAATATCAGCGGTGATCCTCAGCAGGCCACTGCCATCAGCCCTGAAGCCGGCGCTTTTATCGCCGGGATCCTGGATCACCTGCCGGCCCTGTGCGCCGTCACCATTCCCAGCAAAACCTCGTACCGACGCATCCAGCCGCATTTTTGGGCGGGAGCGTTCAGGGCCTGGGGCCACCAGAACCGTGAAGCTGCCGTCCGGGTCTGCAAAAACAAGCAGGGAACCCGGGCCAGCCGCTTTGAATATAAAACCATGGATGCCACTGCCAACCCCTACATTGCTCTGGGCGCCCTCATCGCCGCAGGACTCGATGGCCTCAGCCGCAACCTGGAGCTTCCCGAGGAAGTTACCGTCGATCCTGCATCGATTTCCGAGGAGCAGCGCAGTGCCGGAAGAATCGATCGGCTGCCGCAAAATCTGGGCGAAGCGCTTGATGCCCTGCGCAAAGACATCGTGCTTCTGGAAGCAATGGGCGCAGAACTCGCCAGGTCTTATATAGCGGTGCGACAACATGAATGGGATAATCTTAAAGACTTAAAACTGGAGGAGGAAGTGGATATGCTGGTTGAAAGGTACTAGGAGCATTGAATATTTTCGATTGAAGATTGAAGATTGAAGGAATTCTGTCCATCTTAAAAAGGACGGAGCGAAGCGACATCACCAAATATTCAATTTGCAATCTTCAATTCAACTTTGTTCGGATTAGTTTATCAAGGACTGAAAGGTATCGCATCCAGATGAATAAATTAAGCCGTGAAATTCCAATCGTCCCGCAAAAATCGGCGTTGCTTTTTATCGATGTACAAAACTACAATGCGCGCTCTGATGGAGGTGAATACAGGGACGAGGGTCTCACGCCCGCAGAGGCTGAGACGACATACGATTACTTTTTTAAACGCCTCAAAAAGGTTGCCCTGCCAAACATGCGGCGTCTGCAAAAGGCCTGCCGCCCAAAGGAAATCGAAGTCCTGTACACAGTTATTGAAAGCCTGACCGCAGATGGACGGGATCGCAGCCTTGATTACAAGATCACCGGATTTAATGTACCTAAAGGTTCATCCGACGCCCGGGTTCTTGACGAGATCAAACCGACAGATGATGAAATCGTGTTTCCGAAAACCTCATCGAGCGTTTTCATTTCCACCAACATTCACTATATTTTGGGCAATCTCGGCATCGATTTTCTGATTATCAGTGGCTTGCTGACGGATCAGTGCATCAGCTCAGCGGTGCGTGACGCCTGCGACCTGGGTTATTTGGTTACGCTGGTCACCGACGCCTGTGCCACCCACACCCAGCAGCGGCACGAAACTTCCCTGGACCACATCAAAGGTTACTGTCGCCAACGCACCACCGACGAATTTCTCGCGGAACTGGCGCAGATTTAGATGGGAAACCATGTTTGGATTTGGAATTCGTTTTAGCTCCTTAATTGCCGATTGTTTGACTAAATGCGTCAAACAATTTCGATGGGGTATTGTAATCAATAAGTATTTTAAGTGTTCAATGCTCAGGGGTTCAACACAGGGGAAATCATCCGTCCTGAACACTGAACACTCGCATTACCCGAGGCGTCAAAGCATTGATCAACGTTGATTCAAATTTGGAGCAAATTTCAATTATATTTGGATAGGTTTTCCGCTTGGGAGTTTGTAAATTGTTTTCTACCAATTCGGCCTTGTTAAACGTTGAAGATTTAGAAAAACGTTTCGGCGGCATCACCGCCCTGACGGATTACAGCGTCAAGATCCGCCGCGGTGAACTGGTCGGCCTGATCGGTCCTAACGGGGCCGGCAAGACCACGGTGTTTAATTTGCTTTCCGGTGTCCTCAAACCCACCGGTGGTAGCATCTACTTTAACAACAGAGATATCACCCGCCTGCGGCCCGATCAGAATACCGCTCTGGGCATCGCCCGAACCTTTCAGAATATCCGGCTCTTTAAAGAACTGTCTGTCCTCGACAATATTAAAGTTGCCTTTCATATGCGCCTGGGAAGGGATCTTTGGAAAACACTTTTTCATACATCGCAATACCGGCAGGCTGAAATTGAAATGCGGCAAAGATCTTATGAAATTATGGAGCTGTTCGGCCTGGTGTCCGTCAAAGACATACCAGCTAAAAACCTGCCGTACGGGATTCAACGACGCGTAGAAATTGCCAGGGCCATGGCAACCCTGCCAAAACTTTTGCTGCTGGATGAACCCTCAGCAGGACTCAACCCCAACGAGACCGAGGAACTGGTCAAAATACTTCAGAATATCCACCGGAAAAATGATCTTACTATTTTTTTGGTCGAGCATGACATGAAACTGATTATGGCAGTATGCCAGAAAATTCAGGTGATTGATCGAGGCCGCATGCTGACCATGGGCACCCCCGACGATGTGCGCCATGATCTACGGGTCATTGAAGCCTATCTGGGGAAATCAGACAGGGAAAATATAGGGCGATGAAAATCACGGATAACGTGGCCGTTAACGATCATCCCATTTATTAGGAACAAAAGTGGGCTCACTTTTTAAAAGTAACCAGGCGAAAGAAAGCATGATTTTCGCCGGCCGAGGGACAATCTAGATGCTCAGGATCGATGACATTCGCGTCTACCGCGAACAGACCTATGTTTTGCAAGGAGTGAGCCTGGATGTGGGCCATGGAGAAATCGTGGCGCTGATCGGTGCCAACGGGGCCGGTAAAACATCGATGCTGCGCACAATTTCAGGGTTACTGCGGCCTGAAAGCGGGCGCATTCTTTACAAACCGCATGGCGACGGCGAAGAAATCGACATTAGCCGGGTATCCGCCGAGCAGATCGTTGCCCTTGGAATTTCCCATTGCCCGGAGGGCAGGGGAATTTTTTCGCGACTTTCCGTCAGGGAAAATTTAATGGTCGGCGCCTATCTGAGAAAAAACAAACAGGCGATTGAACAGGATTACAGACGTATTTGCGGGATTTTCCCGATCCTTGGTGAACGGGCTCGACAGACAGCCGGCAGTCTTTCCGGCGGCGAGCAGGAAATGCTGGCAGTGGGTCGGGCCCTGATGAGTCGGCCCCGGCTGCTGATTCTTGACGAACCCTCACTGGGATTAGGCCCCATTATCATTGAAAATTTATTCCAAGTTCTTAATGACATCAACGCTGAGGGCGTGACGATCCTGCTGGTAGAGCAAAATGCAGTCATGGCACTTGATTTAGCTCACAGGGCCTATGTGCTTGAAAACGGTCGGGTGACACTGTCCGGCCCCAGCAGGGAACTGGTTTGCGATGAGAAAGTCCGCAGTGCCTATCTGGGTGGCGCATAAAGCTTAGGCCCTTAGGAGCATTTTTCTGATAACTTGTTGTAAGAAAATGAGGTTTACTGGTTTCAGGTGTCCGTGTGTCAGGTTTCAGCAATTCAAAATCTCAAATAACAAATTACAAATAACAAACAAATCACAATGACCAAAATTCAAAACAATTGGCGTTTGATCGTATTTGAGATTTGGATAAGGATTTCTTCCTATCTAAATTTTTAAAAGAGCAGAGCGAAGCGACATCCACAATTCGTCCTTCGTCATTCGTCATTCGATATTCTGCGGTTCGCTTTAATAATAGCTTTATGAACATAGAATACATTGCACAGCAAATAGTTAACGGACTCATCCTGGGCAGCATGTACGCCATGGTCGCCATTGGTTTTTCAATGATTTACGGAATCATCCGGCTGATTAATTTTGCCCACGGCGACGTTGTGATGATCGGAGCATTTCTCACCCTCGGACTTTTGCAGGCTGTGGGTGCACCGCTTCCCCTGGTTGCACTGGTGGTTCTGGCGGCAGGCGCCGTCATTGGTATTCTCATCGAGAAAGCGGCATTCCGGCCCATGCGAGGTGCCCCTCAGGTTACCGGATTCATTGCGTCTCTGGCAATCTCCATTATGCTTCAGAACTTAGGGATTTTATTCTTGACCGCCCAGCCCCGTAATTTTGCCTTCCCGGATTACCTGCAAAAAGTCATCCATATCGGCGGAGTCAGCTTTCGAATGGTGGACCTCGTCATCATGCTGAGCGCCCTCAGCTTGATGTGCGCTCTGATGTTACTCGTGAAAAAAACCAGAATGGGCATGGCCATGCGCGCCACTGCGGAAAATATTGATGTGGCCCGCCTGATGGGCATCAACATCAATCGCACGATTATGGCAACCTTTGCCGTGGGCAGCGCCCTGGCCGGTATCGCCGGATTGATGTGGGGCGGCAAGTTCGGCCAAATTGATCCGCTGCTCGGTTTTATACCCGGACTCAAATCTTTTGTAGCCGCGGTAATCGGGGGGGTGGGATCCATCCCCGGGGCCATCATCGGCAGCTATGTATTGGGGCTTTCGGAAGTGCTGTTTGTGGGTCTGTTGCCGCCCATCTATTCGGCCTATCGCGACGCCTTTGTGTTTGCCACGCTGATTTTAATTCTACTGATTTTGCCCAATGGTATTCTCGGAGAGAAGATGGAGGAACGCGCCTGATGAACGGTATTCGAAACCATCTGATTTTCCCCGCCCTGATTATTGGCGGAATCGGGTTTGTTGCCATTGCACGGAGCACGCTTGATGAATATATTCTTTCCATTATCAACTTTGTCGGCATATATGTAATTTTAGCCGTCAGCTTGAATATTACCAACGGGTTTGCCGGGCTGTTTTCTCTCGGGCACCCGGGTTTTATGGCCATCGGGGGCTATGTGACGGCTATACTCACCTTTCCCGTCGCGCGAAAGTCCATGTTTTTGGAACTGCCGCAATGGCTGGCGAATTTGCAATTGCCTTTCATCCCGGCTCTGATTATCGGTGGTATTTGCGCCGGGCTGACGGCGCTGCTGCTTGGCCTACCGGTTTTGCGCTTACGGGGCCATTATCTGGCAGTGGCCACCATGGGCTTTTTGATCATTGTTCAGGTCCTCATCATCAACTGGGAAAGCGTGACCCGCGGGCCTCTGGGACTAAACGGGCTATCGGCCTTGACCAATCTATGGTGGGTATATCTGTGGATGGTGGTGACTGTTTATGTCAGCTGGAAAATAAAATTTTCTTCTTATGGACGGAGCATGTTGGCTGTTCGTGAGGATGAGACGGCCGCCCAGTGTCTGGGTGTAAACATTTTCAAGACCCGGGTCGCCGCGCTGGTTATCGGTGCTTATTTTGCAGGCATTGCCGGGGGGCTCTGGGCTCATCTGGTGACAGCCATTACCCCGATGTCATTCTCGCTGATTCTGGCTTTTAACATCGTGGTCATGGTTGTGGTGGGTGGAACCGGCAGTATTACCGGTTCATTTACTGCTGCGATCATTTTTTCGGTACTCACGGAAATCTTTCGACCTCTGGAGGAAAGCTTTAATGTATACGGGATCGGTGAAATTCTGATGGCCCTGATATTGATTCTGATTTTAATATACAGGCCGCAGGGTCTGTTCGGCAGTCGGGAGCCTGGCGTTTTTCACGCTCGGCACACCCGATGAGATGTATGTTTATTTCATCGTTGAAAACCTGGTCCTTTGGGCCAGGTCAGAGGCAGTTGGCTATGCCGTGAAAAGGGACGACAAGAATACAGAATTCAGGAGACAGAATTCAGAATAAGGTAATCGCCTTCGGATCAGCCGGAAAATATAAAATGTGTCGGCGCGAAGCGACATCAATCTATTCTGACTTCTGGCTCCTTGACTTCTTGTATGAAACTTGGTTTGAGATTCCACCTGGCCGGAACAGTGAACAGATTGAACGTCGAACATCGAACGCCCAACATCGAACGTCGAATATTGATGACGCTACGCTTTATCTAATTTTAAAACAAGCGAACCGCAGCCTGCGACGAGCTCAGCCGAGTCGAATTTCGAAGGCCAGATTCGCTTTGCTTAGACTTTTTTTAAATTGACAGAATACATTATTCGATGTTGGACGTTCAATGTTGACAATCTCGTAAAAAGTTAAAATTATCGGATTTCGATCTCATAACCTATTGAAATTATTAAGTTCAATATTTTAAAGTTGGCTCTTTTCGGACTTTTTAAGGTACCATCAATGTTCGATGTTTGATATTCATTTTTTAGTTAACCCCTTACATGAAACTACATCCCAAGAGTTTCTTTTTCGATCAAACTGGCCGTTCGTATGAAACTTAATGAAATTCAATACCATTTTCATGAAGTTTCCTGTTCGATCAAACTAGCCGATTCGGCAGCCAGCGGCGGGGCTAGCTTCTGAATTCTGAGTTTCAACACCGGCTAACGTTAAAAGCCCTTTCCAAGGGCCAACCAAAGCCTGGTCCTCTGGGCCAGGATTCTTTACTTTTTAATCGCGTAGCATTTTATCATTTTAATCCCGGTAGATTGCCGGTGCTCCTTAATGGGAAGCGTTAAAAAGCTGAAATGTTACCAAATGCAGAAAGGAGGAAGAGAGTATGCAAAAAAAAATGAGTTTAACGGTGGCAGGTATGGTATTGTCGCTCCTGTTGGTGTTTCCGGCGCTGGGAGCGGAAACGATTAAAATTGGTGCCCTGTATAATCTGACCGGCGGGATGTCCTCAATTGACGCACCGGCACTAAACGGGGCAAAATTACAGGCCAAGCTAATTAATGAAAAAGGGGGGGTGCTGGGCAAAGAACTGGAAGTCATCGGCATCGACACCAAGACCGATCAAAAAGCTGCGGCCACCGGTGCTAAAAAGGCCCTGGCCAATGGCGTCGTGGCCGGCATCGGCTATGGGGACACCACCTTTGTGATGGCGGCCGCCCCGTTATTTCAGCAAAAAGGCGTTCCCTTTGTCACCTCGGGCGCCACCCATCCCATGCTGCCCAAATGGGTTGGTGACTATATGTTCATGACGCCTTTCGGCGATGATGATCAGTCATTTGCCATCGCCGACTATTCGGTCAACAAACTGGGTGTTAAAAACGTGGTGGTGTGGACCGACAACTCCATGGACTTCACCAAGGCATTGTCTAAATTTTACCAACAGCGGGTCAAAGAGCTCGGCGGCAACGTTGTTTTGGAAGACTTCTTCATGATGGGAGATAAAGACTTCTCGGCCCAAATCGCCCGTTTGAAGAACGCCAGTCCCAAAGCGGATGCCGTGTTTATTTCCGCTATTCCCAACGAGGCCGGGTTGACGGTCAAACAAATCCGTGAAGCCGGGTTAAACCTGCCCATCGTCAGTGGCGACGGGTTCGATACCGAACTGGTCACCAGCGTGCCCGGTGACAAGCTGGCCAACGACGTCTATTTTTCCACCCACACCTATCGCGAGGACAATCGTCCCGAAGTGGTGGCGTTCGTTGAAGCTTATGAAAAAGAATACGGCCGTCCGCCTGAAAATGCGTTTGCCGCATTAGGCTTCGATGCCGTAGGCTTGATCGCGGATGCCATCCAAAGAGCCGGTACCACCGACGGCAAAGAACTGCGTGCTGCGCTGGCCGGTACCCAGGGATTTAAGGCCGTAACCGGTGAGATCACCTACTCACGACCCAGCGGTGTACCCATGAAAGGGGTTTCCATCATCAGCGTGCACGATGGCAAATACAAGGTCGAAGAAGTCTGGTTCCCGAAGCAATAGCATCACAAAATACCGCCATCCCGTCACCTAAGACGGGATGGCATTAAAATTTAGAATGACAAATGACGAATGACGAAGGGTGGAATCGCTACGCTCTGACTTTTTAAAAATCGATAGAATAAATTCATTCGTCATTCCTATCCTATCTATCCGGTGGGAAATACACTGAGAAGATGGTCGCTACCGATTGGTGACACCCCAAACCGTCTTTGCAATGGGGACATTTGCTGATGGTCCCGGGGCAGGTGTCGCTGTCTTTCGGAATAAAAGGGCAGCGGTATGATTCCAGCCTGATCTTAAAATTATAACGCTCGGAGAAGATCTTCATGCGCAGCAGATCCGCCCCTTTTCCGCCGGCATTGAAGTCAAAAGGTCTTTTGCTCGAATAGTCCATTGTCTCCTGGGTGGCAAAAAAACCTTCAAAAATTCGAGTTTTATTTTCTTTTGTAATTCCGACCCCGAAATCACGCACCTCCAGCAGCGTCCCCTCGCCCTGTTTTTTCACCACGACCTCCAACTTTCCCTCGTCCGGCGTATTTTCGATGGCGTTTTTTATCAGACCATCAATTACCTTTCGCAAGGGGTCCGGCGGTATCGATATGGGCGCGGTGGCACTAAGTCGGGTTATAATATTGACCTGACGATGGACAAAAGCCGGTTTAAGGAACTCCAATCTTTTGAGAACAAAGGTATCCAGCTGAATTTTCTTGGCAATCAGTTCCCCGCTGCCACCGGCACGATAGGTATCCTCAATGTTTTTTTTGATACGCTTAACAATTTGACCCTCCCCGATTTGTTCAGCAATCAGCGTCTCCAGTTCATCAGCACACTGGTCCAACAGATGGGACAGCATCATGCGGGCTTTATCGGTTTTGTCCTGCAGGATGTCATCAATCTGATACTGCATCTCCAGCAGACGATCGAGGTTCTTGCGGGCTCTTTCGATGGTGGGTTGCCAGCTTTCCGGGGGTAAACTCTTCAGTCTTTTTTCCAGTATCACCAGGGACGTGCGTAGAATCGCTATCGGCGTTTTCAGTTCATGGGACAGGTGGTTTATCACTTTGTCTTTGGCCCGGTTCAAGCTTGAAACCTCCATGTAAGCTTTTTTGAGTTCCGCGGAAAATCTGGCATTCTCAATCGATAGGACCACTGTTCCAGCCAGCATACTCAAAAGCTCGACATCGGACTGGTCAAAGCCGCCTTCTTTTTTGTTGACGGCGCATAAAGTGCCGATAATTCGCTCCTGGCTTTTTAAAGGTACCAGCAGCAGATTGCGGGTCTGATACCCTAGCTTTCGATCCCGTTCGATATGAATTTCAGAGTCCTCAGCGATGTTGTTCAAGATGACAGTTTTTCCGGTCCGGATCACCTTGCCCGCAACCAGTTCATCCATGGAAAACCGAACCTCTTTGGCCCGCTGCTGGGTAGCTTTGTCATCATAGGCGGCACCGCGCAAAAAAAGTTCCTGACGCTGTTCATCCAGCAGGATGACCACTCCGCCTTCAGTGCCCATTAACTCCTTGATCACACCGCTCACATAATCCAGCACTTCAGGTAGCTCAAGATATTCGGGCAGTTCCATGCTGATCCGCAACATGGCCTCGTTGTTTCGGGCAATACGTTTCTCCCGGGTGATATCTCTGAGAATCACCAACACCCCGGCCGGCTCACCGTTGGCATCCGAAAAAACCGACGCCCTCCAGACTACATCCAGAATTCGGCCGTCTTTTGTGAGACGCCTGGTTTCATATCGATGGATCACCTTTTCCTCGAGAAGCTTTTTGATGTGCTCCCTGGTTTCAACTTCCAGATCTGCCGGTACGTAAAGAATCCGTTTTCCTCTCAATTCCGCCAGGGTCCAGCCGAAAGTTTCGCTGAAAGCAGGATTCAGGTACGTGACCAGGCTGTCCACGTTGAATACAAGAATGGAATAGGGGGCAAAATCAAGCAGGGTCCGAAACCGCCTCTCGGATTTCAGGCGTGCCGCCTCGGCATGTTTGCGCTCGGTGATGTCCTGCAGAGTTTCCAAAGCACCAAACACGTTTCCCTGGGAATTCGTTAACGGGGCAGCCGTGAAAAAAAGCCATTTGCCTTTTTCGCCGATATCCGAAAAAAAGTCCTCCGCTTCATATGCTCCTTCTTTAACCAGAGATCTTTTTAATTTGCCCTGGTAATAACCGGCCATCTCCTCTTGGGAGGCACCATCCACGATAAAATCGGCCATGGTGGGTCTGGCGGCGGCATAAAACGCCTTCCAGGGATCGCGGGTGCCGACAATTTCATCGACGGTAATACCGGTCAGATTCTCCATGGCCGTATTGTAGTGGGTAACGACATGGTCGTTATCAATAACAAAGGTAGGAATGGGAATGCTTTCGATAATTTGGGTCAGCCGCTCTTGAATTCGCCCTAAGACTGCTTCCCTTTTCCTGTGGTTTTTATCTGCTTTTTGCAGTGAGTCGATTTTTTTTAGCAGTTCTTCATAGGATGGCTTTTGACCCATTTGTGACACCCCTCCAAAGCTTGGTTTTTCAATCCAAAATACCCTAACCGGGGTAAATAAATCAATACCGTATGCCCGATTTAAAAATAAAAAAGGGTGGAACCGTTTTAGCTCCACCCTCTGGCGTTTCGCCTTAATAATTGTAACGCTAAGACACTATCATAAATAATGAATCATCTTTCAATACAAGAACTATCTCCAGTATTTTGATCCTTACTTTTTGGAAAAGCGCTTGGTATTTCGTTTCCAATACTTCCTGAAAAAGCCTTCTTTCTTTTCCCTTTCTAGGGCCCTGATTATTCCCGAGCCTTTGAATTCTATCCAGGCACCATTGAATAAGATATCTCCCTGTACCGTCAATAGGGTGTTTTCTGAAGGAATTTTTATTTTCTGAATAAGGTCCTGCCGATTAAATCTCACCGTCAGGAGCTTTTTTGTCCGGTAAAATCTCTTTTTTATTTTAGCAAGAAAACCGTTTCCGTAATCAGAATACGCACATATCCGGAACCCGTCATCCAACACAATGCAAACGCTGGGGTCATCGATCTCTCTCGCATCGTAGTCGACAGGCAGTCTGATGGTTGCTCGGATCCACTTACCCTTGTTTTTCAAATAAAGCGTGTCAGGTTTAAACTGAATTGTTGCCCCTACCGGCAGCGCGTTAACTTCGGCCTGGACACTCGCCGTGGCACCCTTGTCATCGGTGACCTTTAACATGACGGTGTATTTACCGGCGTCATAATAGATATGCGACGGCGCAACCTCATCGGTATGGCCGCCGGCCTTGGGCAGGCTTAACGCGGTGACAACGCCGGCGTTAATGTTTTCGTCGCCGAAGTCCCATGCATAGCTGACAATTTGGCCGTCATCGTCGTAGGATGCCGAACCGTCAAATACGATTTCCTCCCCGACGGTAACCTCCAGGTACATAGGCTCAACGACGGCAACCGGCTCTTTATTTAATTCCGAATGAGGTGGTGGTGGTGCGGATACAGCGTTGCGTTCCCCGCTGGTGCCGCCTCCATAAATAACCGGATCGGCGAAGGATCCGTCACCGTTGCCCAGCAAAACGGCAACTCCTGCACCTGCCGAACCGAAATTCGCAGCCACCAGGTCCTGATTTCCGTCGCCGTTAAAGTCATAGTTATCGAGTGGTGATAAGTTCAGATCATACTCATAACTGGCCAACCATTTAAAGGTGCCGTCTCCATTACCCTCATATATATCCAGATAGTCATAATATGCCGCCGCAATATCCACCTTACCGTCTCTGTTAAAATCGGCCGCTGCAACCCCGTAATACGGAACATAATTTCCATTAGTATCTTTTAGGCCTTCAAAAGTAAGCATCGTAAAGTTCCCCTGACCGTCACCAAGATTAACAGAGAAGGGCTCATCGGTGGATTGTCCACTGGTAGACGGGGCAATGACAAAATCGGCATGCCCGTCGTTATTAAAATCGGCTGCATCCACACCGGCCGACAAGTATGGCGCTGCATCTTTTAATAAAAGAGGATCCGCAGGATCAGTGCTGGGACCTGTAAATCCAAGGGCGCCATCGCCCAGGTACAGCCCGCAGTTAAAGCTGGAATAATACGATATAACAAAATCAAAATTGCCGTCCTCATCGAAATCGGCAACCGCCATGTCCATGGGAAAATACCCTGTCGACCATCCGGCAACAACGACCGGCGATGCAAACTGATTGCCGGGACCGATCTTTTCAAAAAGAAAAATATCGCCGCCAAAGAAGCCGTCGCCCATTATATAGTCAAAATCACCGTCATTATCAAAATCACCCA
>Ga0316193_10002780_pt1 | contig 12424 bp, 10 predicted proteins | sample MerIslsedime2_MG_FD_207735 | JGI IMG/M metagenome (GOLD analysis project Ga0316193, IMG submission 207735) | Coastal sediment microbial communities from Maine, United States - Merrow Island sediment 2 | ecosystem: Environmental > Aquatic > Marine > Coastal > Sediment | place: USA: Maine... | reverse complement strand
CGGATTCGCGCCCCGGCCGATCGCCGCGTTGCCGGTGAACACACTGCTGTAGATCTGCCAGGAGACCCCGATGCTCGATGTTGCGGCTCCGTTCGAGCAGACGTTGCGGGCGAACGTGCTCCGCGCCACGACGACCGGAAGTCCTGCGCTCTGGCTCAGCACGCGGAGCGCACCACCTCCGACATCGGGCCCGGTCGGGTCGCATCGGTTGTCGGCGAACTCGGTGTCGACGACCTTGACACGACCACCGCGGACGAAGACCGCACCGCCACCGCCGCCCTCCGCGGTCTGGCCCGTGCTGTCACCCTGGATGAACCGCAGGCCCTGGATCGTCAGTTGGGGATGATCCTGGTCCTGGCAATGCGACGTCGTCCAGACCTGAGCCGGGTCACATGTGTTCATGTACAGGATCCGGCGCTGACCCGCTCCGCTGAGGGTCACCTTGCCGCCACCGTCGAGGACGACGACCCGCGAGGTGTTGACGACCTTCGCTGTCTGCTGCATCACGATCGTCACCGGATCCGGGCCGCAGTCGAAACCGATGATGCCCCCGCGCGCGACTGCCTCGACGACGGCCTCGGAGGTACAACTCGCAGCTGTGCCCGTGCCGATCCGACGATCGGGGCGAGTCGTTTCGACCGGGCCCGCCCAGGGTGGGATCGGGGGCCCGTTCGGATTCCCTGGAGCCGTCACGGGCGGGCGGAGCCGAACCGCGAGCGCGTTCGCCGAGGCAGCGCCCCCCACGGACGTGAGCGACGAGGCGGTGACGTCGGTGGGCGCGCCGTTGACCGAGGATTCCTGGCCGACCGCTGTCAGCACGAACAGTGCAACGACGGCCGTTGCGATCCAGCGCACATGGGGTCATCGACACGACGCGGGTCGAACGTGAGCAGAATCCCGGGTCGTCAATCGGCCCAGTACGGGTCGCGCAGGAAACGCTTCTTCAGTTTGCCGTGGGCCTCGCGGGGCAATTGGTCGACCACGTCGTACGACTTCGGCAGCTTGTACTGAGCGAGGCGTTTCGAAGCGAACCCGGCGACATCGTCGAGGTCGATGGGGCCTGGTCCCACTGGTTCGATCACGGCCTTGATCTGCTCACCCCATTCAGGATCGGGAATCCCGAACACGGCCACGTCGCCGACCGCTGGATGCTCGCTGAGCACCGCCTCGATCTCCGCTGGATACACGTTCGAGCCGGCGATCAGGATGAGATCGACACGCCGATCGGCCAGGTACAGGAACCCGTCGGCATCCATCCATCCGAGGTCGCCGACGGTGAACCGACCGTCCGACAGCTGGATCGACGCGGTCTTCTCCGGGTCGCCGTAGTACTCCGGCGCACCATCGGCCCTCCGGCAATAGATCGTGCCGACCTCGCCGAGCGGCACGTCGTTGCCGTCGTCGTCGACGATCGAGTACTCGATACGTGCCGATGCCTTCCCGACGGTCCCCGGATGGTCGAGCCACTCCTGGCTGTCACAGATCGCCGGGCCAGTGCCTTCGGACGAGCCATACATCTCATAGATCACCGGCCCGAGCCACTCGATCATCGCCACCTTCGCCCATGACGGGCAGGGTGCCGCAGTGTGGAGGATCCACTCGAGCGACGACAGGTCGTGAGCGGAGCGCTCCACATCGTCGAGCTTCAGGAGCCTGATGAACTGCGTCGGGACCATCGGGGCCGTCGTGATGCTGTGCCGTTCGATGAGTTCCAGCGTGGCAGCGGGGTCGAACCGTGCGGTCACGACGACTGGCTTCCCCTTCGCAAGCGACGCAGCCAACACCGCACTGCCGAGCGCGTGGTACAGCGGTGTCGTGATCAGTGTCGCTCCGTGTTCCGGCATCCGCACCAGCGATCCCCACCCACCCCACGTCGCTGCGAAGTTGGAGATCCCCGCACCGAGCTCGGCACGCGTCACGCCCTTGGACTTGCCGGTGGTACCGCCGGTGAACATCAGCGGCGAGCCCGAAGGCCGTTCGTCCAGCACTTCGTCGCCGGCGTCGTCGAGCCAGGCTTCGTATTCCGGGCCGAGTTCGATGATCGTCTCGATGGTGCCCGCATTCGAGGCGGCATCTTCGACGAGTGAACGCAGATCGCGCTCGACGACGACGAGGCGGCAAGCGCTGTCGTCCATCAACGCGGCGATCTCCACTGCGGTCAGGTGCCAGTTGAACGGGACGATCCGGCTCCCGGCCCGAGCGTTGCCGAGCGAGAACTCCGCCCATTCGACGCGATTGCGGGCGAGCACACCCCACACGTCCCCGAGACTGACACCGGCGCCGTCGAGCGCTCGTGCGAGACGCCGAGCCCGCGTTTCCACCTCGTCCCACGACAACACGCGGTCGGAAGCGATGACCGCCGCGGTCATCGGATCGATCGGCGACATCAGCCGTTCCGGTTGCGGTTCCCCCATGTGCACGCAGCGTACGCATGCTGCAACACTCGAGATCCATGGGGACGACCGACGCGCTGTTCGATCTGACCGGACGGGTGGCCGTCGTGACGGGCGGGTCGCGCGGGCTGGGGCGCGAGATGGTGCTCGCGTTCGCCGAGCGCGGCGCGGACGTGGTCATCGCGAGCCGCAAACTCGAGGCGTGCAAGGCGCTCGCCGGCGAGGTGCAACAGCTCGGCCGACGAGCGCTCCCACTCGCCTACCACGCAGGCGAGTGGAACGACAGCGAGCGCTTGTACGACGCGGTGTACGCCGAGTTCGATCGATGCGACGTGCTCGTGAACAACGCCGGGATGTCACCGCCGTACCCGAGTGTGGATGCGATCTCCGAGGGCCTCTACGACAAGGTGATGGACGTCAACTTGAAGGGACCATTCCGACTCTCGGCCTTGATCGGCACTCGCATGGGCGGTCCCGACCACGGTGGCAGCGACGGTGGCTCGATCATCTTCGTGTCGTCGATCGCCTCGCATCGACCCAGCCCGAACGAGCTCGTCTACGGCGCCGCCAAGGCCGGGGTGAACAACTTGACCTACGGCCTCGCACGGACACTCGGACCGAAGGTGCGGGTCAATTGCATCGCGCCCGGTCCGTTCCTCACGGACATCTCCAAGGCGTGGGACCTCGACGCATTCGAACATTCCGCGAGGGTCGGCTTCGCGCTCGGCCGCGGGGGCGAACCCCACGAAATCGTCGGCACCGCGCTGTACCTCGCGAGCGACGCATCGTCGTACACGACGGGAACGGTGATCGACGTCGACGGTGGGCCCCGTTGATTCGTCACCTGAGCCAGTGATGGACGAACCCGGTACGCCTCTTGCATCGGGCCGGGCGGCTGATGCACTGGCTGCACGGCGAGGCGGCTCCTGTTGCGACGGTGTACGAGGCGAAAGGCCGTGACCTCGTCATGGAGCTCGTCGTGGGCCCGAACGGCACCGTCGTTGCCCACGGTGACCTCCACCCGATGAACGTGATCCTGGGGCCGCAGGGTCCCGTCGCGATCGATTGGACGAATGCCGGTCGAACCACGGCGGCGTTCGACGCCGCATCGTCCTACGTGCTGATGTCGACCTTCGAGACGAACGGAGCAGTCGATCGGGCCGGGCAGCGGCGACCGATCGGCTCCGAACTGACCCGCCCCCACGTGACCATCGGCACGCCGGCCTCGCTACTGTGACCGTCCATGGAGATGCACTTCGCAACCGTCTGGGAATCGATCGCCGACGCGATCCCCGAGAATCCGGCAGTGACCCACGGGGAGGTCACCCGCACATGGGCGGAGTACGACGAGCGGTCCGCGCGCGTCGCCGGGGCGCTCGATGCCGCCGGCCTGGGACCCGACTCGAAGACGGCGCTGTTCATGTACAACTCGAACGAGTACATGGAGTCGCAGTACGGCGTGTTCAAGATGCGCGGCGTCCCGATCAACGTCAACTATCGATACCTCGACGACGAACTCTGGTACCTGCTCGACAACTCCGATTCCGAGGCGATCATCTTCCATTCGTCGCTCGGTGACCGGGTGGCACGGGTGGCCGACCGACTCCCGAAGCTGAAGCTCCTGATCGAGGTCGATGACGGCGATGCCGGGCAGGTTCCGAACGCCCGCCCCTACGACGAAATGATCGCCACGAACGACCCGATGCCGCGCATCGAACGCTCCGAGGACGACCTGTACATGCTCTACACCGGCGGCACGACCGGCATGCCCAAGGGTGTCATGTACGACATGGGCGGGCTGACCCGGGGGTTCGTCACGCTCGGGCTCCCGATGCTCGGGCTGCCGGCACCGTCCGACGCTGCTGAAGTCGCCGGCATGATCAAAGGCGCGTCGGCGAACGGCCCGACGCTCGTCTCCATCCCGTCGGCTCCGCTGATGCACGGCACCGGGTGTTGGCTGGGCTGGTTCATTCCGCATCTCGCCGGCGGACAGGTGGTCACACTGGAGAGCCGCAGCCTCGATCCCCACGAACTGCTGGCCACGGCGGAACGCCGCACGGCGACGTCGATCACGATCGTGGGTGACAGCTTCGCCAAACCGATCATCCGCGCACTCGACGAGGGCAAGCCCGACGGTGGTTCCTACGACACGTCGTCGATCGGCATGTTCATCTCCTCAGGGGTGATGTGGACCTCGGAGGTGAAGCAGGCACTCCTCGACCGCATCGAGCAGGCAGTGCTCGTCGACGCGATCGGCTCATCGGAGGGGTCGATGGGCACCCAGATCACGATGAAGGGCGTGCCGACCGAGACCGCCAAGTTCACCAAGACTCCCGAGACCAAGGTGTTCACCGACGACGACCGCGAAGTCCAACCCGGATCCGACGACGTCGGGATGGTCGCGGCCGGCGGCAACGTGCCGATCGGCTACTACAAGGACGAGGAGAAGTCGGCCCGCACCTTCCGCGTGATCGACGGCGTTCGCTACTCCTTCCCCGGCGACTTCGCGAAGGTCGCCGGGGACGGTTCCCTGATTCTCCTCGGCCGCGGCAGTCAGGTGATCAACACCGGCGGCGAGAAGGTCTTCCCCGAAGAGGTCGAGGAGGCCGTCAAGCGGGTGCCCGGTGTCCGCGACTGCCTGGTCGTGGGGCTGGAGAACGAGAAGTTCGGCCAAGCGGTCACCGCCGTCGTGTCACTGGACGACGATGCTGCTTGCGATTCCGCCGGCATCATCGCATCGGTCAAGACCGACCTCGCCGGGTACAAGGCACCGAAATCCGTCATCTTCGTCGACCACGTCCCCCGGGCCCCGAACGGCAAGGCCGACTACCGCAAGGCCAAGGAACACGCCGAGGTCGCGAGCTCCTGAACGCGTAGCACCCGGCGCATCGCTGCCTCGTCGTGCTCGGCCATCGGTCAGGCCTGGAGCTTCTCGACGAAGAAGTCGAGAACGCGCGTGACGCTCGCGTCGTCGCGCTGCTCGGTCAGCACCGAGTGATCGCTCGCCTTCGAGCTCGGGAGTTCGACGGCGATGAACGCATCACCGAGCAGTTCGCGCAGGGACGAGAACCGTTCGCCGACCAGCTTGTCGCCCGTGAACCGCAGCCCGAGCACCCGACATCCTGCGGCCGCACGCTCAGCGACCGCCGCAGCATCATCGGGTGAGAGGTTCAGATCGGCACCACGGGACTTCCCGATCGGGAACGGCATCGATGGCTGCGACAGCACTGGCGCGAGCATGATGTCGTCGACCATCATCCCGAGCGCGAAACCGCCGGAGAAGCACATGCCCACCGCGCCGACGCCGGGCCCGCCGACCTCCTGATGGAGATTGCGGGCGAGCGCACGGAGCCATGCGATGACCGGGGAGGTCTGGTTGAGCGCGAACGAGGTGAACTCCCGAGCGATGCAGACCTTGGCCATCTGCTGGGCGGTGTAGGCGTTCGTCGGAGCCTTGCCCGGCGTGCCGACCAGCGACGGCATCACCACGGTGAATCCGCGGTCGACGACCTCGTCGGCGAACTCGGTCACGAGTGGTGTGATGCCCGGGATCTCGTGGATCACGACCACACCAGGACCACTACCTTTCCGGTAGGTCGGATGGGTGATGCCCGCGGCAGTGAATTCGCTCGGCTGCCACCCCTCGAGAACGGCTGTGTACTCAGGCTTCGTGCTCATGTTCTCCCTCGTTCGTGCTCACCGACGCTGCATCGCTTCGAGCGCCGACTCGGCCAGGATCTCCGTGCCGACCTTGAAGGCGTTCAGCTGTTCGTCGCTGATGCCTTGATCCCCCATCGCCCCGTGGAGGTAGCGGGCGTAGACGCCTTCTGAGATGACGGCGAGACGCCAGGACCCGAACGCGATGTAGTAGTCGATCTCCGACAGATCACGTCCGGTCCGAGCCCCGTAGCGTTCGAGCAGTTCGGCAAAGGTCGGGAAGCCCTCGATCCCGGTCGGGTCGTTCGGGCGGGCCTGCACCGTGCCAGGGTCCGCCCAGTACACGCCGACGTACCCGACATCAGCGAGTGGATCGCCCAGCGTGCAGAGCTCCCAATCGAGCACCGCATTGATCCGGCCCTGCGTCGTGTCGGTGAGGACATTGCCGAATCGATAGTCGCCGTGCGCGATCGAGACGCCTTGCTGCACGGGCATCTTGGCGGCCAGGCGACGAGCCACCTCATCGACCGCGGGAAGGTCGCGCGTCTTGGATCTGTCCCACTGGGTGCTCCAGCGCTTCACCTGACGCTCGACATAGCCCTCCCGCTTGGCGAGGTCGCCGAGCCCGACCTCGTCCACGTCGACGGCGTGGAGGTCGGCGAGCACGTCGATCAGGTGCAAGCCGGCGCTGCGGCGAGCCGCAGGAGTCATCGCCGCACCCTTGTCGGCACTGTCGAGGACAACGCCGTCGACGAATCCCATCACGTAGAACGGCGCACCGTTCACCTCGTCGTCGGTGCAGAGCCCGAGCGCGGGCGGAACCGGCACGGAGCTCAATCCGACCGCCGAGATGATCTTGAACTCACGCGCCATGTCGTGGGCGGTCGCGAGCACTGCGCCGGTCGGGGGACGCCGAAGGACGTACTCGACGCCGTTGGCGTCGGTGACCGTGTAGGTCAGGTTCGAGCGACCACCGACGATCAGCGTGAACGCGAACGGCGCCGCGGCGCCGTCGACGTGTTCAGCAAGCCACGCCGTGACGCGCTCATGGTCGATACCGTGAATCGGTTCCTGCACGGCAGCCGACCGTAGCCGAGCACCCTCGACCTTCACGATGTGTCAGACACATCGTGAACGGATCAACCGGGTCGGCCGACGCCGACGACCTTGCCCCAGTTCACCGAAGCGATCGAGACGGTCTTGCCGGTGCTCGGAGCGTGCACCTGCGTCCCGTTACCGAGATAGATACTGACGTGGCTGATCGGGCTGTAGAAGAAGAGCAGATCGCCTGCTTGGGCCTGTTCGATCGGGACGCGAGGCGTCGACGCAAACTGGGCGCGCGACTGGTGCGGGAGCCCCACGCCCGCTTGGCCCCAGGCGTACGCCGTCAGGCCGGAACAGTCGAAGCCGACTCCCGGGGTCGAGGTGGCATAGCGGTACGGAACGCCTTGCTGGCCGAGGGCTGCCTGAACGGCGAGCCCTGAACGTGACGACACCGCTGGGGCGCTGTACCCGCCACCTGCGCCGGAGGCGCCGCTGCTCGACGATCCCGACGTCGAACTGTCACCGCTCGAGTTGCCCCCGCCCGAGTCGCCCCCGCCGGAGTCGCCCCCGCCGGAGTCGCCCCCGCCGGAGTTTCCGCTGGTGGAGACCGCAGCTCGAGCTTGTTCTTGCACACGACGAGCCGACTCCTCGGCCCGTCGTTGTTCTTCCTCTTGGATGAGCTGGCCCAGCTTGGCCTCGGCATCGGCACGTGCCTGGGTGTACTCAGCCGTGAGCGACTCGGTCTGGACCTTGGCCTGGGCCAGCGTCTCGGCCAGCTGTTCGGCCTCCTTGCGCTTCTTGTCCAACGCCGAGCGTTCGTCGTTGATGTCGTCGACCAAGGCATCGAGTTGATCGGTCGTCACGTCACCCGCGCTGAGCGCGACTCTGGCGAGCTCCTCACGCTTGAGTGCGTCGTTGAGGTTCGCGGCATCCTCGAAGAGCGGGCCGAGCGGGGCGGCGCCACTTCCGACGAACGACCGCAGTGCCATTTCGCTCAGGTTGGAACGGAGTTCCGCGAGCTCAGCTTCCTGCTCGCCGATCCGAGCTTCCGCGTCGGCGATCTCGAGATCGAGCTGGCCTTGCGTGTCGATGGTGTCGTTGTAGTCCTCGCCGAGCTTGAGGGCCTTCTCCTCCAGCCGTTCCAGCTTGTCGACGATGTCCTCGACCCGATCGCGCTGCTGGTCCACGGACTGCGCCTGGACGGCGGTGGGGGCCATGGCGGGGGCGATCAGGGCGACGGCAACCGCGGCGGGGATCAGGAAGCGATTCAACATTCGGATGACGAGCCTAGCGAATGTGACGAACGTGTTGCGAAAGCCTGACGAAACTTCGCGTGACGCGCGTCACTCGACTTTCCGAGATGAGACGCATCGTCAGAGCGCGATCAGAGCGCGATCAGACCCCGCGTCTCATTCCCATTCGATGGTGCCGGGGGGCTTCGAGGTGATGTCGTACGCGACGCGGTTGATGCCGGAGACCTCGTTGATGATCCGTTGCGACATGGTTTCCAGCACGTCGTAGGGAATCCGGGCCCAGTCCGCGGTCATCGCATCATCGCTGGTCACGGCCCTGATGATGATGGGGTGGCCATAGGTGCGCTCGTCGCCCATCACACCCACCGAGCGGATGTCGGCGAGCACCGCGAACGACTGCCAGATCTCTCGTTCCAGCCCGGCCAGACGCAATTCCTCGCGCACGATGGCATCGGCGTCCTGCAGGAGCGCAACCCGCTCGGGGGTCACCTCGCCGATGATCCGCACACCGAGGCCCGGACCGGGGAACGGCTGGCGCCACACCATCTCGTCGGGCAGCCCCAACTCGGTACCGAGTTTGCGGACCTCGTCCTTGAACAGTTCCCGGAGCGGCTCGATCAGCTCCAACGTCATGTCCTCGGGGAGCCCGCCGACGTTGTGGTGGCTCTTGATCACCGAGGCGGTGCCGTCGGTGCCGCCGCTCTCGATCAGGTCGGGGTACAGCGTGCCCTGCACGAGGAACTTGGCGTCGGTCAGACCGCCGGTGTTCTCCTCGAACACCCGGATGAACTGCTCGCCGATCGCCTTGCGCTTGGCCTCGGGTTCGGTGACGCCTTCGAGCGCAGCGAAGAACCGGGCGCCGGCGTCGACGTGAATCAGCTCGATGCCGAGGTTCCGACGGAACGTCTCGACGACCTGATCGCTCTCACCCTTTCGCATCAGGCCGGTATCGACGTAGATGCAGGTGAGCTGATGTCCGATCGCCGTGTGCACGAGGGCGGCGGCGACCGACGAATCGACGCCGCCCGACAACCCACAGATCACCCGGTCGGTGCCGACGCGTTCGCGGATCTCCTCCACCTGCTCGTCGATCACCGACGACATCTCCCAATCGTTCGCGATCTCCGCCCGCTCATGGAGGAAACGAGCCAACACCGCCATGCCGAACGGCGAGTGGACGACTTCTGGGTGGAACTGCACGCCGTAGATCCGTCGCTCGTCGTTCTCCAGGACCGCAACCGGCGCGCCCGGCGTCGACGCGCTGACCTCGAAGCCGGCAGGTGCGTCGGTGATGCCGTCGAAGTGGCTCATCCAGACATCGTGTTCCGCGGGTGCGTCATCAGGGAGGAGCAACGACGGTCCGGTTCGGGTCATCCGAGCGCGGCCGTACTCGCCCTGCATGCCCCGGCCGACCACCCCACCGAGCTGTTGGCCGATCAGCTGCGCGCCGTAACAGATCCCCAGCAACGGCACACCGAGGTCGTAGATCGCCGGATCGAGCGACGGTGCCCCTTCGACGTGGACGCTCTTCGGGCCGCCGGACAACACGATGGCGGCGGGCTTGCGCTCCGCGACCTCCGCAGCCGTGATCCGGTGCGGCACGATTTCGGAGTACACCTTGAGCTCGCGCACGCGGCGGGCGATCAGCTGGGCGTATTGGGCGCCGAAGTCGACGACGAGAACGGTGGGGCGGTCGTGATGCTGCGGTTGACTCAAGACCGTGAATCGTAGATCAGCGTCGTGGATGGTCCGCATCCTGATCGCTCTGGCCGTGGTCGCACTCCCAGTCGGCGCCGCCTCCGCCACCGTCGGGGCGACTCCGCCCGACACCATCCCCGTGACGACCGACGACATCACGGTCGACACCGCCAATCCGTTCCTGCCCGATGATCAAGACCTGACCACCTGCGTCGGAACCCTCGAACGACCCGGTTGCGGCAGTGAATCGCGAGGCGGTTGGCACCAGAACCTGGTTGCCGTCGCGATGATCGGCGGGCTCCTCATCGTCTTCGGACGGGTGGCCTGGGGCATCAGACGACATCGTGGCGTCGACAGCGACGACGTAACCTCCGCGTCGTGACACCCGACGAGTTCCGAGCCCACGGGCATGACCTGATCGACTGGATCGCCGACTACATCGAGGGCGTCGAGCAGCGCCCCGTGGCCGCCCAGGTGCAACCGGGTGATGTTCGGTCGCAACTGCCCGAGCACCCGCCGACCGAGCCCGAACCCTTCGATGCGGTGATGGCCGACATCGAGCGGGTGATCGTTCCCGGCCTCACCCAGTGGCAGCATCCCGGGTTCTTCGCCTACTTCCCGTCGAACACGTCGTATCCGTCGATTCTCGGCGAGCTGATGTCCGCCGGCCTCGGAGTGCAGGGCATGAGCTGGGTGACATCGCCTGCCTGCACCGAGGTGGAGACGCTGATGCTCGACTGGATGCAGGAGTTGCTCGAGATCCCGAGTCGGTTCCGGTCGACGAGTGAGACGGGCGGGGGCGTCATCCAGGGAACCGCCAGCGAAGCGACGTTGGTGGCGATCCTGTCGGCTCGCTGGAGGGCCACCGCGGGCGACGTGAACCGTGGCGGTGACACGACCCGGCTGGTCGCCTATTCGACATCGCAGGCGCATTCGAGCATCGAGAAGGGGCTGCGGATCGCCGGCATCGGGACCGACCGGATCCGGATCGTCCCGCACGACCACGCGTTCGCCATGCGACCGGACGCCCTCGCCGAGATGATCGCCGACGACCGTTCGGCAGGGCTGGTCCCGTTCTTCGTGTGCTCGACCCATGGCACGACGTCGTCGATGGCGTTCGACCCGACCCCGGCGATCGGCGAGATCTGCGAGCGCGAGTCGGTGTGGCTCCACGTCGACGCCGCGATGTCGGGCATCGCCGCGCTGGCTCCGGAGTTCCGCTGGGTCAACGACGGGCTCGACCTCGCCGACTCCTACTGCACGAACCCCCACAAGTGGATGGGGATCAACTTCGACTGCAACCTCTACTGGACCGCCGATCGGGGAGCATTGCTCGGCGCGCTCAGCATCCTCCCCGAGTACCTCCGCTCCGAGGCCGCCGAGGCCGGCGCGGTGATCGACTACCGGGATTGGCAGATCCCACTCGGGCGACGCTTCCGATCATTGAAGCTGTGGTTTGCGATCCGGTGTGAGGGTGTTGCGTCGTTCCAAGCGATGATCCGCCGACACGTCGAACTGACCCAGGACCTCGCCGGTTGGGTCGCTGACGACGACCGCTTCGAGATCGTCGCACCGCATCCCCTCAACCTGTTGTGTCTCGCACTGCGCAGCGACGCCGACGCCGCCACCGACAGACTGATCGAGACGGCAAACTCCACCGGCGACGCGCTGTTCACCCGCACGGTCCTCGACGGGAGATCCGTCCTCCGTGTCTCGGTCGGCGCCCGCGAGACTCAGCGCCACCACGTCGAATCCGCCTGGAAGCTGCTCGCCGACCTGGCACCATCCACCCACGAGCGATGAGTCTCAGCGCGACCCGGTCGCGAGGAGACTCATCGGTGGCGGCCGAGTCGGGTCGCGCGAGCCCGGCCTGACACGATCGAGCAATGACCGATCCTCGTCCCGTTGCATTGATCACGATGGCGTCTGGCTACGTCGGGCCGGCGCTTGCCCGATCGCTGGCGGCCAGGGGCTACGACCTCGTCCTCCAGGGAGCCGACGATGCCGACTCGATGGTTGGCGTCGAGGTGCCGTTCGCCGAGCAGATCCCGGCACTCGAAGCAACCGGGGCCAGCGTGCACTCCGTCACCGATGTCGACCTCAGCACCGCCGAGGGCAACCAGGCGCTCGTCGCTCAGACCATCGACCGCTTCGGGCGGCTCGACTCGGCCTGCCTCGTGACCGGTCTGATCGTGGTCGGCAAGTTCCTCGACATGACGATCGAACAGTGGGAACGCGTCAAGCGCATGAATCTCGACATGGTGTTCCACGGTCTCCAGGCCGTGCTCCCGCCGATGGTCGACGCGGCGAGCGGGCAGGTCGTCGTGTTCACGTCGGCGACCGGCGCCCGGCCCGATCCGATCACGTCGATCTACGGGG
>Ga0316193_10002779_pt1 | contig 12424 bp, 9 predicted proteins | sample MerIslsedime2_MG_FD_207735 | JGI IMG/M metagenome (GOLD analysis project Ga0316193, IMG submission 207735) | Coastal sediment microbial communities from Maine, United States - Merrow Island sediment 2 | ecosystem: Environmental > Aquatic > Marine > Coastal > Sediment | place: USA: Maine... | reverse complement strand
ACATGAATTGAACAAAGAAAATTAATAATGTTTTCATTTTAATTATTTTGAAGTGGGTAATTTGTTGGTAACGTGATTGTGTATGGTTAGTTGCGTGGTTAAGCACCTAATTTAGCAAATAAATCACAGATAGAATATTCCGAAGGAATGTTCGTAAGTCGGCAGTGACCAAGCAATTAATTATACACGGTGTTGTGGTGTCGTTTATAATTAATTGGCATTAATTATTTATTTTGAATTACTAGAAAAGGAAGGGACATAAAAATTACGATCAACTATTAAGGATAGTTGTTCTAAACTAATTTCTTTTTCTTGCCATGTCGTTATAGGGTAAAGCCATTCCTCTTCATCGTTAATGGTTACTTTCAACGGCATATCAAAATTTTCAATAGCATTTGTCCAACGGTATGACAATCTCCCCTTAACGAAATAATATTCAAAGACAGGAATTTGAGTTGTTCTCAAATATTGATCCCAAAAGCTTTTTAGCTTTAATCCTGATTTTTCAGCAATGTAATTTTCAACCTGTTGTGTTGTTACAGTTTGATGATAAAACTCTTTATTCAGACCCCTAAGTATCTGTCTCCATTTCTCATCATCATCCACAATTTGCCTTAGCATGTGTAAAATTGTAGCGCCTTTTGGGTAATTATCCCCTGAATAAGCCAAATCGTTAACATCATAATGACCAATCATTGGTTTGTCATTTTTTATACCTTTCCTGATTCCAATTTGATAATCATTTCCGGGCTCCTTCCCGTAGTGATATTCAACATATAGTCCTTCAGAATAAGTCGTAAACGACTCATGGATCCAGATATCGGCAATATCCTTAAATGTAATATTGCACGCGAACCATTCATGGCCAGATTCATGTATAATGAGATAATCAAATTTATTTCCCCACCCTGATTGAGAATAATCTTTCCCTAAAGAGCCATTTTGATAACCATTTCCGTAGGCTGTAGCACTTTGATGTTCCATACCCAGATAAGGAGTCTCTACAAGTTTATAACTATCTTCATAAAATGGGTATGGACCAAACCAATATTCAAAAGCTTCGAGCATCATGGGCACTTGCTTAAAGTGTTCTTTAGCCTTGGTTAGGTTTTGTTGCAATACATAATAATCACAATCTAAAGGCCCTGATTCGCCATTGTACATCTGAGAGAAGTGCTCATAATTACCTATGTTAAAGTTTATACCGTAATTATTAATCGGATTGGTTACTACCCAGTGGTAGGTTTTAGTATTATTTTTCAAGGTTTCAATATTGGCCAATCTCCCATTGGCCACAGCCATGAGATCTTTGCGCACGTTAATGCTAAACTTCAAACTATCAACCTCATCATACATATGATCTTTACAAGGCCACCACTGACTAGACCCGGCGCCCCAGCTAATACTTGAAGCAAAAGGTTTACCAAGGCTATCCTTTTCCCAAACCATACCGGAGTCCCAGGGTGGCCGTGGTGCAATTCTTGGTTTTCCGCTAAATTGAATTATGATTTCATTATAGGCTTCGGCTAGTTGTTCTTTTTTTAATTCAATAAAATAAGCGTTCCCATCTTGGGTATATTTTAATTCTTTTCCATCTTCGAGAACTTTGGAGATATTCATTGGTGGCTGAAGATCAATCTGAATAAGTTGGTTTGGCTTCAATACTCTGTATCTAATAGTATTTGAACCCTGAATAGTTTGGTTTTCAATATCAATTGCGATATCCAAGTGATAATAGGATAAATCCCACCAGGCTCTTTCAGGAGTGATGTTCCCTCTTAACGAATCTTGTCTTGTAAAATTTTGTGCATAGCAAAAAATTCCCATCATAGTAAATAAAATAGTAGTAATAAAGACTCTCATGTTTTTTTATTTAATAGAATGTTAATTGAATGCACCACAACGGTTAGTATATGGCGCGTTTTAATGCGCTATATACATTGTTGGCAACAGTTTTAATTTTCTTCTATTGGATATACTTTTTTCCCGTTCAACCATGTTTCCAACACCTTAATCTCTGATATGCTTGTAGGTTCCACTTTACGAGGATCTTCTTCTAAAATCACCAAATCTGCATATTTACCAACTTCCAAGCTGCCAATCTCGTTCTCACTCATCAACTGCCATGCTGCATGTATGGTTACAGCTTTAATCGCTGATTCTACTGAGATAACTTCTTGTGGTGCTAATTGATAATCGGGTTCTTTCCAGGTTCTTCGGGTAACGGCTGTTTCTATCATCTCTAAAGGTAGCGTGTTGGTTACCATGAAATCTGAATGTAAACTAAAAGGCATATTCTCTTCCTCAACACTGGCACAACGGTCTAGCAATTGTACTTTTTCTTTCCCAAATACCTTATCTCGCATAAAGGTGCCCCAATAATAAACATGTCCGATAAGAAAACTTGGTGTTACACCCAATTCTTTCATCTTTTGTATTTGGTCATCATGCAAAATAGAAGCGTGTTCAATTCTTGGGCGCAGATTTGAAAACTCATAGCCCTCATCTTTAAGGCGCTGTAAAACCTCTAAAATATTATCAATGGCTTTATCGCCATTTCCATGGATAGCCAATTGAAACCCTTGTTCCGTTCGCTCTTTGGCATATTCATACAGACCCTCAACACTTGTGTACTCTTTGCCATTGCTGGTTAGGTGCGAGGCGCTGCAACAGTACGGTTCTCTTTGTAGTCCGGTAAACCCTTGATTGGAACCATCGGCAACCAATTTAAAGCCTACTACTTTTGCCAGATCGTTGCCTGTATTGTTTTTAAGGCCTGCTTCATTCCATTGCTCATTTATGATGTACGAGGGATAAGCGCGCAGCCGTACTTTAAAACCTTCACTTTTTGCAGCTTCGAGCATGATGTCCAAATCAGCGGGTGAGTTGGTTGCTGCCCCTAAAGCAAATTCAGAAGAAGTGGTTACACCTTCAGCACTCCACTCATTCAAAAGCTCCAGTAGTGCAGGTACTGGTTCATAAGTTTGCATTTTGGGATTGGCAGTCATAACTTGTATAAATGAGAGCATATTCTTCATGACCCCACTTAAATTACCCTGAGTGTCCTTAACGAATTCAGCTCCTTCTGGATTTTCAACAGTAGCGTCTATTTCAGATGCTTCAAAAGCCTTGGAGTTTGCATAGGCTAAATGTCCTGAAGCATTAAGAATAAAAATGGGATGCTGGGTTGAAATACTATCAAGTATAGCTGTAGTCAGTTCTTCTGGTCCGTCCTGTACAGCAGGGTCCCAATTTCTGCCCGTTATCCATTCGCCTTTTGGTGTGTCTTTTACTTTTTGTCTTAAATAGTCCAAAACCTCCTCTGTGGTTTTGAAACGAGACATGCCCATATAATCCATTAAGTTATTAGCTAAAGCACCAGAAACGGCATGCGAATGTGCATCAATAAACCCAGGAAGCATAGTTCGACCCTCAAGGTCAATCAACTGGGCACTTTGTCTATACTCATTGTTGAGATCATTAAAGCTTCCCAAGGCAATAATTTTCTGGTCTTTAATCACCATGGCTTCAACTTCAGAAAACGCTTCATCCACAGTAAGGATAGTGCCCCCATGGAATAGAGTATAATTTTGTTCTATTTGCTTAGAGCATGAAATGGTTAGCAATGACAAAATGATTATAAGCAGAAGATTGTATTGAATTGTCTTGGTTTTCATTTAGTTTTTTTATTGTTGCCAACGTGATTGTATAAGATTAGTTGCGTTGTTTAAGCACCTTATTTAGCAAATACAAATCGAATAGAAAATCCGCGAGGATTTTCGTAAGTAGGCTTGAACTAGCAATTAATTTTATACTGTGTTAGCGGCTGCCTTTCTTATAAAATGCTTTCATCATATCAGAGTTTATTTATATTGCCAAATCAGTTTTTTATTTTCCTTGGAACCATTTCTTCGCTTGAGGCAAGTGAGTAAATTGTCCATGCAAGCATAACAGCATTTTTCATCATATCAGGTTCTAACGCGTACTCCGGTAAATCCAATGGCGTATGATGAGTAACAGGACGATAATCTAATTGGTCTTGGATAAACTGGAATGCGGGGATATTATAATGATCAAAAGTGAGATGGTCATTACCCAATTTGTTTTCAATAGTAACGTAGTAGTCTTGTGAATCCGAAAAACGATGAAAAATATCTTTAAACACTGGTCGGGCATATTCATTTGATTGTAAATAAACACCTCTTACTAATCCTATTCCATTGTCAAGATTTAGATAAGCAGTAACTTTTTCAGACTCGGTATTTGGTTTGCTATTGAATTCGCCATAATGTTTTTTAGCATAAGCTACTGAGCCATTAAAATCTTCCTCTTCACCACCCCAAAAGGCAAGCCGGATAGTTCTTTTTGTTTCCAATCCACTTTCTTTTAAAATTCTTAATGCTTCCAATAGTACCATACAATTTGCACCATTGTCTGTTGCGCCAGTTGCAGTATGCCATGAATCAAAATGTCCACCAATAAGTACAACTTCCGATTTCAGTTTAGCATCGCTCCCCATAATTTCTCCAATAATATTAACGTTATTATCGGGTTCATTATAAAAATCCGTTTCAAGATTGAACTTTATTTTTGGGGTTACATTTTGCTTTAAAAGTCTGATGAGTCTGCCTGCATGTTCTGGCATGATGATAAAATAGGGTAATGGTTTAGGGTCATTTTCCTTATAATAATAAGTCCCTCCTACATTAACTATACCGGCAATAGATGATGATGTTTTAAAAACAGCAAGGGCTCCCTCATTTTCCACAAACTGAAGGAAATCATTATCCTCAAAATATTCGTCATGCCATATCTCTAATTGTTCGGGAATGGGTATTACTTTTGTTTGAGGAATCAAGCGCTCTTGCATATCATCTAGCTCTTCTTTAGTAAATCTTTTGAATATATTATCTGGTAAAGATTTGGGCAAGGGTTCTTCACCTAACAAGATGATTTTCCCTTTTAATTTACCAGCATATTGTTGTTCTACAAGATTCATCTTAGAATAACTTTCAATGTTCACCACATCCCCTTCTACAATACCATCAGTGCTTTTTGTCCATGCCAATGGATAAGCAACAATATGCATGTAATTTGGAGACTGTAATTCCACATTAAAATTTTTCACATTCCAACCACGACAATCAGTACAAAAGTTTTCGAAGTGTACATTTACAAGACCAGCTTCGTTCATTTTAGCTGATGCCCATTTGGCAGCAGCAAGATATTCCCGGCTACCAGTGAGTCGTTGTCCATACACATCTGCCAATTCATAGGTCATTTGTTTAACTTGAGATTGTTGATAACCTATATTTTTAATTTTTGCCAGTTTTGAATCATCAGAGCTAGATTGAGCATAGCTATTTATGAAAATGCAACTAAATAAGACCGAGATAAAAATTGTTTTCATTTTCATAATTGGTTTTTATATTTAAAATTTGTTAAAATTAATATAAGTAATTGGGCTCTCTTTAGGTTGCCGCTAACGGTTTGGCTAAAAAGCGTTTTTAATGCTTTTTTAGCCTCTGTTGAACGTAGTATTTTCTTAGTGCTGGAAATAATTTCAATATTATCCAATTTTTGAAATTCTTATGCACATAGCAATCATGCTTATGGGTAATTCTTTTTAATTCATGATTTCGCATATAAGAATTTATCATTGCTTCAAATGGATTACCTCTAGGGTACCTTTGGGAAGATGGGTGAGTTTCATTGTAAATTTTCCTTTTGAAATCATTCGTACGAACTAAAAAACACTGATCACTGAATCCATAACCAAGAAAAAATCTATCCAGTTCGGCTATAGATTCTTGTCTAGCTTCTTCAAATTTCCCATTCCAAGTTGGGTTCGCTACAAAAATATCTTTTCGTTTTTTCAATAATTGAAGGCTTTCCTCAATCCAAGCACTACTTTCTTTATAGAGATGAGAATCTCCTTTGAAGTATAATAAATATTCAGTATTACATAAATAAATCCCAACCAGTTCAGAAGAGGAAACATAATAAGCTCCATTAAAAGAACTTTTTGTGAGTGAAAATAGACGCAACACTTCTTCTATATAATCGTCAACAAAATAGAATTTATCAATTACTTTTTTATATAATAACTTATTTAAATGTTTCTCAACTAATTTTCTATTTTTTACATTGTTGACTATAATTACTTTTGATGAAAAACGAGTATTGCAACGGGCAATTAACTGTTCTAGATAATCATCTTTAAGAATATATCTCCAATCTTCTTCCCAAATATTTGTTTGATATGTTATCATTTTATCTTATTACGTTCAACGGCTCCGTATATGAAAAGTAGCGCTGAAAATAAGCGATAACTTTTCAGATTAATACAAGCCGAATTTTTAAATTACACTATTTATTTTAGTTTTTGGGAAATCGTCAAATTTAAAAATTTGGCGACTTTCCAAAAATAGCCCAAGCCTTAGTGTTAGCAAAGACTTGGGCTATTTTTTATATACATTGTTACCAACTGTTATTTTACGCTCAAGTTGTCTATTCTGAAGATTCTACTTTTCAATTTTTTGTTGTGTAGGAGTTAAAATTCCGTTTGCGATTCAATTCCAACCAACTGAGAATTCCAGCATTCCATTTTCAAGAAATCAGTCAGTAATTTTAGAAAGTCCAAACACTGTCTTAATTTTTAAATCCTGATGTCCGCTATTAATCCAACTTTTTCTTTGGCCATTTCCAAGCATACCAAACAACTAAAGCAGTAATAATACTTTCTAAAAATGCTAAAAACACATAAAATAAGTACCATTCGTGAGTTGTATAAATACCTATAGCAATCTGCATTAGTGTAAATAAAGCTCCGAAAATTATATTGAGAATTCGGTTTAATTTTGGTTTGAGGATAACTGACGCTGCAACCATCACTGAAGAAATTGCTAAAATTATTGATGCTATTAGTAATTTAGTTGGGCTGTCTAAATTATTTTCGCCCGTAATTAAACTGTTTACTTTATCTGGTGTATAGAGCTCAAAGTAGTCACCATATAAATAACATAAAGTGACAGAAGTCCACAATGCGGCAAGTTTGATTTTGATATTTACTTTTGGATTTTCCAACATTTGAGTTTTGATTTTAATTGGTTAGTTAGAATATTCAACCAAAATTTTGTTACTGGCAATATTTTTTTTAATAGTTGGTAACGGTTAGTGTATGATTTCGTAAGGGATTGCGGGCTTCAAACCTATCAAGTTACCACGCAATTTAATACGGGAGATAGTGTTTGAAAACCTCTGAAACCCTTATGAATTATACACATTGTTGGCAACAGTATTAATTAAGGTAATCATTTACTTTTAGCAATTGGTACTCCGGGGAAGCTTCGAAAAAAACATTTAATAAATTCATATGACCAGCACCAAAAATTACTAAAACTCTATCTTTAGGTGTAGTATTAATTCGCTGTATATTTCTAAAAATTCTTAAGTTTCTATTAAACCACCAACCAGTGATAAAATCAACTCCAAATTGATTATTTTCTGGCGTTTCATATTTAAACACACCCAAAAGATAAAACCCTAAAGCTTTAGCTATTTTATCATCCTCATTAATTCGCTTAAGTTCAGCTATAATTCCTTGAGTTTTATATATTTCTTTTTCATTTCTATATGGGTCTATAAGACTGTCAGGATGATTATAGAAAAAATCCATAAACTTTTGTTTTGCAATAGAATCAGTACCTTCAAATAATTGCGTGACGTCTTCATAATCAGCACCCCATGCATCCGCACAATGCAATTGTTTTAACCCCAAGCGCTTTGCTAGTCTAAATCCAATTTGTTGTTCTTCATTTCTAGCCAATTCATGCTTTCCTTCCAAATAATCTGTATAAAGCGAATCATATTTCTCTTGATGCTCGGGCCTCCTCTCAATAACAATAATAGTAGGTTTGAATTTTTCCAACTTATCAACTATTGATTCGATTTCTTTCTGATATTTTGGCTCTAATACATCAATTTGATCTTCACTATCTGTTTTTTTAATATCTAAATTAGGGAAGTTAAAATGAAATGACCCGAGTGTTAGTACTTGAATTTGCCCTATATTACTTTTGTTTTCTTCATGAGGCAAATTGTATTTATCCGCTTCTTTTTCATTTTTACATGAAATAGAAATACATATTATAAGTACAAGTGCTATTGTCTTTTTCATATTCTTTTGATACATATAAAAACAAATTTATTCAGAGCTTGCGGCATTTTAAATTGTTGCCAACGTCTTGATAAAATGAGTTTTAATTCATTTTATCTTTTGTTGGACTGCGTATCCAGGCAGTAAGAGGAACCCCTGGTATTTGTGAAATTTGAATTTTTGATGGCAGCTTACAGCCAAAAGCGGCCGTTCACAACTTGACTTCAAATATCTTAATCCTTTGGATCGGTATCTGCCATTCCCAATACCCTCTTCATCAGGATAAACATGCCAATACTCAATGATATTACTTAATCCACAGGTAAATTCATTTTATGTAGAAGAGCAATATATCTTGGATTATCTTTTAAATCCTTGTAGTGATTCATTGAAGAAAGGTAAGGAGGGCTCGGGTTACGTTGTTCATACAATTTTTCCAAATAATCAAGTGCCCTTTCTGGTTTACCTACGTCCAAATATCTCTGAAATTGAAAAACAGAATCCTGTCCTTTCAATCCATATTTTTCGTTGAGCTTAATTTCCTCTTTAATGACGCCAGTCCAGCCTTTTACTCCGAAGATACTATCCATGAAGTGCGTTACTCCATATTGTTCCCATAAATGTTTATATGGTGGAAATTGTTTTTTTATTTGATATGCCTTCTCATACTCTCCTAAACATACATAAGCCTCTGATAATTCGCTCAATGTAAAAAGGTGATTTGGGTCAATTGATAGGCCTTTGTCTGCATGTTCTTTTGCCGCCTTGCAATCTCCGGCTCTTCTTAACACATCGGAGTATAACCCCTGGATAAAGGGATCTAACGGCTCCAACTCTTCTGCTTTTTTAGCTTGAGATAAAGCCTCATCCGTGCGTCGCAGAATCGTCAATAGGTGTGCAAAGAAAATTCGGGCATATGCGTGATTGGGATTAATCTCAATAGCTCTTAAGAATTCTTTTTCTCCCTTTGCCCAGTTGAACTCAGTCCAAACGGCATTCACCGCATTCGAATAATGTGTGTTGGCAGAATTGGGATCCAATTCCAATGCTTTGTTCAGGTTTTCCTTAATAAAAGGCAAAACAATCGCAGCAGGCATAAATCCCATCTGTTTCTGGTAGACTCCAACATCAGCAAGACCTGCGTAAGGTGGACCCCATTGCTGGTCTTTTTCAATGGCCAGCTTAAAATATCTTTCTGCGATTTTCAGGGACGCGTCGTTGATCTGATTTAGGTAGAACTTTCCTTTCATGTATAAGTCGTAGGCTGTGGGATCAATAGCATCTGTCGATGCCAGCAATGCTTCTTCGGCTGGTGTTATAGTGATCTTTATTTCATTAGAAATCTCTTTTGCAAGTTCTCTGTACCAATTAACGATTTGATCTTTTTCTACATTGAAATCCTTCACCCATATTTGTTTCTCTTCTGGGAATGACGTTATCAATTTCACTTGAAAACAATAATCGTCCCCAATACATGAAATGGAGGTTTCGACAATAGCGTCCACATTCAATTCCGAAGCAATCTCTGTTGTGGACTGAGTAGCATCCCTGTAAGAATTTGCTGTTTTTGTTCCTGGTACTCGTAAGGCTTGTATTTTGCCTGCCTCACCTATTAGTGCATTGTGCATTCCTGCCATTAGATAATCCAGCGAATCAGTACCCGTGTAGTTGTCGAATGGCAAGAATACAAGGGATGAAATTGTTCGTTCATTACCCATTAGCTCCTTTTTAGTCCACCAGCCGGCTAGCGTCAAAACAATGATCACCACGTAGAGCATTGGAGACCTGAGGGCCCTATCTTTCCAATTCTTACCTGTCAATTCTTTGATTTTTGATCGTGAGGTTTTTGGAAGATGATACCCTAGTACGGCATGTGTTCTGAGCTTGAAATCAACATTTTTTAATTCAAATTCACCCAGGAACCTGGTTTGAATGTCTGCCTGTGCCCTAATAGATTTTTGAATGGATTCGGAAATATAAATCCCTCCTGGATCAGCGATGGATTGTAGCCGGGATGCAATGTTAACTCCATCGCCAAAGGTATCATTGTTCTCTTCGGTAATTTCACCCAAATGAATTCCAATTCGAATTCTTTCATTTAGGTCGGTTTTTTGTGCTTGCTTCTGTATTTCAATTGCACAATGGATTGCATCTGTTGAACTCGCAAATTTTGCCAGGATCCCATCGCCCATTTCCTTTACTAAATCACCGTGGTGTTTTTTAATCTGGGTCTGATGTATTTCTCTATTATTTCTTAGCAAGCCAAGGGCATGCTCTTCGTCGGAACCCATCAATTTAGTATACCCGACAATATCGGTAAACATGATGACAGCAAGTTGACGGGATTGACTCATTCAATTGCGAATTACAACTTACAAATTACGAAAAATTCTCTGCTAACAAATGCGTAATTCGTCATTTGTAATTATTGCGACCATCCCCTTTGGGTCGATAGCGGTCATTGGCAAATAACTTTTGGGATTGCAAATGCAGCCCAACGGTTTAGGTATGGTTTCGTCCCGAGTCCTCGGGATGAACTATACCCTTCGTTAGCAGCTTTTTATCTATTTTTATTAATGGTTTTGTTATTGTTTTCGAAGAATATATAACCTCACATAAGTTAATCAAGGAAATGGTAGAAGGTAGGATAATCTGATTAAATATAATTTCTTATTTTCAAAAAACAAAAAGAGAAGACCTTTTTTGGCCTTCTCCTCTAAAGTTTGTAATAATTTCTAACTCTGTTTATTTGTTATAATCTTCCACCATGCTGGTGAAAGCCTCTACCGTATCCATTTGGAAGCTGGATTCAAAGACAGGTCCTTTTATAAAAAGATCTCTAAAACCATATTTGTTTTTAGCATAATTGGTTAAAACGGTTCTATTATCGCCGACAAGCTTCTTTATATTGAAGGAAGACATATTTTTTGCCTCCTCTCCTTCTTTTTGGGCAAGAATTTCAAAGTTATTTTCCTGCCATTCAACATATTCGGCATCACTAACCTTCGTCCGGTCAGGTAAGTGGGAAGTAACGATACCCTGGGTGTGGTGATATTTTTTAAAAACGGTAATCTCCCCTTCCGTAGCAACTTCAAGCATCAACTTTTTAGGTATCCGGTCTTGCTTTCTTTTCGCAAATACATTGGCATATTTTGCCTGTTTGAATTTTTTACCATTTTCAAGCGTAAAACTTTGCAAGTCGTTGGCATCATAAACCACAGCGTCTTTATGTACGTCTTCCCCTGATTTGTAAGCCGCATAGGTTTTCTCGTCAATCAGGTTAACCCTTTTTTGAAATAGCTGAGGGTTCATCATATCCATATAGATATAGCCTTCAATTTCATTTCCATCCATAAGAGTTACTGTGCCTTTTTCATATTTCCAAACCGAACTTGGTGTTTTTAACTGAGCTTTAGTAAGGTTAAATGTTAAACTGAAAAACACTATTAACATTAGTGTAATCGTTGAACGTTTTTTTGCTGTTTTCATAAAATTGATTTTCATTAATATTAGTAATAGTTATTCAACACAAAAAATAGCATCAATTGATAAACGAAATTTATTGCATTAGATTGTTGAATTCTCTATTGAATTCCTGGGTAGTTGGTAATTGTCCCTAACGGAAAGGCCATGATTTCCGCCTCTGAGGTGTGAAATCAAGCCGATTGTTTTCTTTGAGTATAATGTTGGAAAATATTTAAATGGGATGGGAGATAAGGGCTGAATTATAGCCGTTGTTAGCACCAGTTTTATTTTTTTTCTTCACGTAAAATTTTCTCCAATTTACGACCTTTAGCTAATTCATCAATCAGCTTTTCCATTCGTCTGCAATCACGATACAAGGAGAACTCTTCAGGTATTTCTTCAATACGATATCCGCAAACCACACCTTTAATCAAATGAGCGTTTTCATGAATTTTGGCTCCCTCAAAAAAATCTCCAAAAGTCCCACTACCTCCAATAAAAGATTCCAATTTATTCTGATCATAACCTGTCAGCCATAAAATAACCTGGTCGAGTTCTTCTTTGGTTCTACCATGCTTTTCGATTCTATTCAGGTAATGCGGATAAATGGATCCGAAGTTCATTTGTGCGATTTTCTCATTCTTTTCTGCTGTTACTTCTGCCATGACTTGGAATTTATTGCTGCTAACGGTGTGGCTATAAACAGTACGGGGGCAAACTAGCGTTTGCTTTCCGCAACGCACTTAGCGAAATCTTTTGGTTTTCTTTTTTTCTTTATCCCACTAAAAAGCAAAATCCCAA
>Ga0316193_10002778_pt1 | contig 12425 bp, 16 predicted proteins | sample MerIslsedime2_MG_FD_207735 | JGI IMG/M metagenome (GOLD analysis project Ga0316193, IMG submission 207735) | Coastal sediment microbial communities from Maine, United States - Merrow Island sediment 2 | ecosystem: Environmental > Aquatic > Marine > Coastal > Sediment | place: USA: Maine... | reverse complement strand
AACCGGTTGTGTTGGGGAATTCGTGTGGGGGCCTTGTAATCAAATAGTCAACATTACAAATGATCGTGAGTTGACTGATATTTTTGGTGAGCCGAACGATACCAACTATGAACATTTCTTTTCAGCTTGGAATTTCTTGCAATACGGAAACAATCTCTTGCTTGTTAGAGCAATTTCTGAGGCGACTGCAAAGAACGCTGGCCTTGAAATCGCAGATGCAACTGCCGGTGGAACCACGACAACGAGCGCTTTGATTCTAAATGATGAGGCCGCCGATGACTACGTACCTTCATTTGGTGCTGACGCAAAACTTCAGTTTTTTGCAAAGTATCCCGGCACTCGCGGAAATGATATCAAGATTGCAGTTGCGAATTCAACCGACTTTGCTACTGCTGACGTTGTTACCGGAACCTCTTTTGTTAACGTCTTTGACTACACCCCTGAGTCTGATCAAGCAGCTGTTGTTGTTCTCGTCGATGACGTTATTGAAGAACAGTACATTGTTTCTCTGACTGAGGGGTCTAAAGACTTCGAAGGAAATAACAACTACATTCAGGAGTATGTTAATCGTCGAAGCTCTTGGGTTTTGGTCTACGATGATTCAACCAATTCCGATGATCCAGATTCAATTGAGGCTACTGCGCTTACCGGTGCTGTCGGCGCATCGCCTTCGACGAGTGAGATCACGACTGGATACTCTCTGTTTGAGAACGATGACGAGATCGACGTTAACATGATAATTGACGGCGGGAATACTACTGCAGTGGTTCAACAGTACATTATCGACAATGTAGTTGAAACACGGAAAGACTGTGTTGCCTATTTAAATGTTGATAAATCGTCCGTTGTTGGTGTCGCAAATGTTTCTACAGCGGTTTCAAACTGTGTTACATATAAGACGTCTACTTTAGCTCGAAGCACTTCATATGCAGCTCTCTATGGAAACTGGAAGCAACAGTATGATAATTACAATGACAAATATCGATGGATTCCATTGAGTGGTGACATAGCCGGTATTACTGCCGCGACACACTATAATCGTGATCCTTGGATTGCACCGGGCGGCTATAATCGTGGGATAATTAAAAATGTTGTCAAATTGGCCTTCAACCCGAATCGTGGTCATCGTGACACGCTCTACAAGAATTTTATAAATCCTGTTTCTAAAGACACCGGCGCGGGATTTGTTGTCATGGGCCAAAAGACTCTGATATCTTCTCCAAGTACTTTCTCTCGACTGGATGTTCGCTGGTTGTTCGTTGTCATAGAAAAAGCGATTGCAACGGCAGCAAAGTATTTCATCATGGAGAAGAACACGACTTTTACCCGCCGACAGCTTGTAAATATCATTACCCCGTATCTTCGAGACGTTCAAGGCCGTGAGGGTATTGAAGACTTTTATGTCCAGATTGATGAGGTTAATAATACGGATGAAGTTAAAGCACGCAACGAGATGAGAGCAGATATCTACATCAAACCGACGCTTAGCGCCGAGTTCATCCTACTCTACTTCTCAAATGTCAAGGGTTCTGTGTCTTTTGAAGAAGTTATTAAGAAAAACGTATAAGGAAATTAATCAATGCGTACTAAACAGTTTAATTTTAAAGACATGTCTGAAGCTCTTAAAGATCATCAAGAGAAATTGAGAGCGGACGCTGAAAATAAAGAAGTCGAAGCCATCGCTGAAAAAGTCGATATTTTCAGCACGCTAAAGAGTATTGAGAAAATGGCAAGCGACGCAATTAAAGACGAAGATATGTTAACCGCGGTAACAAAATTACTCGCGATTGCTAAATTGTCAGCGAATACACATAAAGAAATTAAGAAACGTCTTAAAATATAGTTAAGGAGCAAAATAATGAGTATTGAAGCTTTTAAATCAGTATTTACACATGGTGTCAGACCTAATCAGTACCGGATGGAGATTTTCGGTCTACCAGAGAAACTGGCCTATACTTGTAAGGCAACACAGCTGCCAGGAAAAAATATTGGTATCATTGAAGTCCCTTATCTGAATCAAAAGGCAAAAATTGCCGGTGATGCGACTTTCGAGGATCTGACCGTTACTATTCTTCTGGACAACGACTTCTCTGTCCGAAACGAACTGGAATCTTGGATGGAGAACATTAGAGCTAATTCAGATTCGATTGGTGATGATCACGCCCTGTATAAACAAGTCGGTTCGGTCATCCAACTCGATAATCAGAATTCTGAAATTGCTCAGTATGATTTCATTGGTCTCTGGCCTAATTCAATTACTCCATTAGATCTTGGATTTGAAAACAATGACGTGCTTTCGGAATATTCGGTGACGTTTAGTTATGATTACTGGGTTCGCGTGAAATAGAAATTAATGAAATAACTTAAAGTAATTGGGGAAATCGATTTTTTCGATTTCCCCTTTTTATTTTTATCACTCTGAATGAGTAAATATAATAAAAACTAAATGATAAAAGAGACCAATCATTATGGCATCAAAAATCGATGAATTAACGTCTTCATTTTCAGACTTTTTAAGACCAAATCTGTATGCCGTCTATATTTTTCCAAAATCCATAACAACGGGTACTGGGAAAAATGTAATCGGAATGCTATGTCATGAAGCAGTGTTTCCTTTCCACACGTTCACTACTAACAGTTATTGGTACAACAACAAGGAAACGTCTTTCATCAACAAAATAGACTATGATCCAGCAACATTTACTTTCTATGTTGATCGTGATAATGTTCTATTTGACTTCTTCAATAAGTGGAACAAAAATATTTATAATGAAGACCATCAATTTGGTTTCTATGATGACTATATTTCTACAATAGAAATTGAGATCTTTGATAGACGGATGCAGACATCTGCTATTGCCACTCTCGTAGACGCATACCCAATCAACTTCCAGTCATTAGACTTAGGCTACTCACAAAACGATGCGGTAATGACGTTTCAGGTCTCGTTCCAATTCAAGGAAGTACTATATAATTTCTTTAAAGCACCAAAACAAGATCCACGCGAAATCCTCCCAAAAATAAGTAGTTGGAAAGACCTCTTGACTCTTGGTAATGTGCGTCGTGGTGTTAATATGGTCTCCAAGCTAAAAAACTATCGACGCACTATCGAAAACGGAAACGTATATGATATTGCTCGAATTGCTAAAAAGGCATATAATAAAATTAACACGAGCCCTGGTAAATCTATCGGTGGTGTAACAAATATCGTTAAAAAAGCATCAAAATTATTTAAATAGGAGAATGAGTGAATGAATTTACCACAGAATATCAATGTTCTTCCAATCCACTCGGTCAAGTTGAATGTAATGGGAAAGAAAGTAAATTTCAACCCATTTACGGTTCAACAAGAGCGTGGGCTTATTATAGCTATGGAAGAGGAGAATGCTGATAATATCATTAAAAATTATGAAGAGATCTTGAAAGGTTGTCTAAAAGAAGACATCGATTGGAATAATTTGTCGATGATCGACTATCTGACTTTAGTTTTGGCTATTAGATCAAAGAGTAAAGGCGAGAATATTGACCTCACGAAGAAATCATGTGATTCGTGTCAAAAGAATTTTGACTTTTCAGTTAGTATTGATGATTCGATGACTTTCACAAATGCCGATTGTCTGAAAGAGATTGTTAAAATCACTGACGAATTGTCTTTTGAAATAGCCCCAATGAATTATCGGTTTCTATATGGTTTAGAAGAAGTTAAAACTGAATTGGATATGTATATCCATACTGCCGCACATGCTATCTCTAAAGTATTCTATCAGAATAATATCTATAAGGCCACCCCAGAGGAATTAAAAGAATCTGTTATTGTTAACCTACGCCAAGTCGATCTGGAAAACATATTCAAAACTTATAATAAATTAATAGCAATGCATTTGGAAGTGATCGCAGTCTGCCCCCATTGCGCACATGAAGATAAAATGGTGATTAAAAATTTTTTAGCATGCTGAGAACTGTTGGACATTATAATAGTATGGTAAATTATTATAGGGATATTCATCGATTAAAAGCATGTTCAAACTACAATTTGTTTGAAATCAATTCGATGATACCCTATGAATTTGAAATATATAGTATGCAGGTTTTAAAAGATATTCAAGAACAACAAAAACGTAATCGTTAAGAGAAGATAAAATGGCCGAAAATGAAAACAGGCGAATAATGAGCGAGCTTCAAAATAAAATGGAGGGTCAAGAACTCCATTCTATGGTTGTTGAGATTCGAGATACTCTAATATCAATAAATAAGTCTGATCAGACAATTCAAAAGCTGATGAAGCGGCAAGAAGACGAGGCCATTAAAAAGAAGACAGAAGATGCCCCTGAGACAGCAGAATTCCCAATGCCTGAAGAGTATACCGAACCTCAGACTAAAGAAATTGGTGCTCTACGGAAAGTTTTTAATGATTCATTTGCTTCGATTAAAGATACATTCACCCCAGGTGGACTGTTTAAATCATTTGGTTTGTTGAGTGGTTCACCGATTTTTATGCTTATTGGTGATAAGCTTGATTCATTGCTTTCAAGCTATAAAGAAGCGAGGGTCGAAACGAGAGAAGCCAGAGAACAACAAGTTCAGGCTCAAGAAAAAGCCACCGAAAATGACTTTTTGCGTGAACAGAATCGAGACGAAGAGCTTGAGCTTATGCAGCAACAGAACGAGTTGCTCCAAGATATTAAAGATAAAGAATTCTCTATTTCTGATGAAAATAAAAAATCATTCTTCGATATGATCAAGACACCACTGGCATTTTTAAGTAGAGTCCTCCCCGCAAGTATTCTAAAAGTGTTTTCTGGTGGAGTCCTTGGTAAAATGCTTGGTAGATCATTAGGTATTGGTGGCGTTGCAGCTAAGACCGGTGTTAAAGGTGTTGGGCGAGCTGGTCGGGTTGCCCCGAAAGCCGGTCGCCTTTTAGGTGGAGCTGGCAAATTATTAAAGGGTGGTGCGAGAATCTTAGGGAAAGCTGCGTTGCCGTTAGCTCTCGTGTCTGGTGGATTTGATTTTTTCCAAGGGTTTCGAAAATCATTAGAGATAACTGGGCGCGAAGACTTGGCGAGTAAAATACAAGCGGGGATGTCTGAGGTTGTATCTGGACTTACTTTTGGTATTATCGATGCTAAAGCCGTTTCAGGTACTATCGATAAATTTAAAGAGAAGGCAATCGAATTCTTCAAGCATCCAATTGATACTATAAAAAAATTGATCAATACCGAAAAAATATTTGAGAGTGTTACCAAATTTCTTTCAAAAATTTCATTTGGTCTATTTACACCAGAACAAATAAAAGAAACCTTCACGTCTTTAAAGGATAAAGTAGTTAATTTCTTTACGGCACCTGGAGAGCTCTTGAAAGATTTAATCGATGGAGAGAATATCGGCGAGAGTATTCTTAAAGCCATCTCTTCTCTGACTTTCGGTATTATAAGTAGAGATAACATCAAAAACGTTGTGGGATTTTTCAAAGACCACGTTAGCAAAATTTTCATGACCCCGATTAATTGGATTAAAGAACAGGTTACCGATATTGGTTCGTTTTGGTTCAATCAAATAAGTGGTGCCATTAACAGTGCGAAAGAAAATATTACTTCATTCTTTTCAAACGTATGGTCATCGATAAAAGAGAATATGCTATCAATCGATTTTATTGGACTCTTTGAACAGATAAAATTGCCTGTCGATAAATTAAAGGACAAGGTCACTGAGTTTAAAGAACTCATAATAGGTAAAATACAGGGTCTCTTAAATCTCATAGTTGACCCGTTTAAAGCTATTGGGAAAATGTTTGAGAATCTCCCAGGATTTTCTGATTTAGGTGGTATGCTTTTTGGGCCATCATTAGCAGCCGACGGCGTAACGCCAGATGTAATGACGTTCGATGATTTAAGACCGTCACATCGGGCGAATGAAAATTTGCAGACAATTGAGCGTGAAATAGTTCGAACTAAAGAAATTGAGCGACAAAAAGAGATGATCCGTGAAAAGAAGATAGCAGACCAGACCGTCAATAATAATGTTGTCCAGTCAACACAAAATAATATATTGGTCCAAGAGGACATGAACACGCGGACCGATGATCGAGAATGGCTAAAACATTCTCAGTTTTAATAGGAAGAAATTATGTTATCTAAAGATCATTTTTATTTTGGAATGTTTCGGAAATATATCGTAGCGTTTTCGCACATTATCTCTGATATACATGTTCTGAGAACAAATGAAAATAATCAAATCGTCAAAGACATCACGGTACCAATCACCTACGCGTCAAAATCGAAATTGTTCTATTATCTACAGCGAAATAGTAATGTTGGGACGCGTAGTCGAATAATGCTCCCACGGATATCTTTTATTATCAACTCTATGGCGTATGACGTCAGTCGAAAACTCAGTAATTTAAATGAATGCTTTATTGGTACCGGATCAAATACCGAGTCTTTCCAATACGTGGGCATTCCATATAATTTTACCGTCGATTTGAATATATGGTCCGTCTACATGGACGACCTCTTACAGATCATCGAGCAGCTGGCGACGTTTTTCAAACCTGACTATTCAATGACTGTAAACGAAATCGAGGAATTCGGCGTCACTAAAAATATCCCCGTTATCTTACAGGGCATTGACTTTGATATCGAGAACGAATTCGAAGAAGAGGATCGGCTTGTTCGGGCTAATGCCACTTTTGAAATAAAGGGTTACTTATATCCGTCGGTAAGCGAACAGTCAGTTATTCATAAAATCAATATTGCCATGAGGGATCTCGATAGTGGTGAGACACATGAAACTATTAAAATTGACTGGGACGATATCAATCAGACAATTAATACGGAAATCGTTTCCGGCCAAGCATTTTATGAATTCAATTCAGTAGTAAATATTAATACAAGCACTGTTTCAACAGGAGACGTTTCATAAAACAGGACTAAACCATGAAGAATAAAAACATAAACAATATATTAAATATGACCGATGACTTAGAAGAGAAGATCGCTGAAGAAATCGAGATTGTGCCTGAAGATTGCACATTCGACGAAAAGAATCCTGAAAAAGATATTGCAGAGGACTATAAATTTATTCGAAATAAATTAAGATATTCGATTGCAGCATGTGAGGCCGTTTTTGCACACGCTCTTAGGGATTTGGCGGCAAACCCAACACCAAGGGTGGTTGAAGGGTGTTCTACTATTCTGAAGACGATAACAGAGTGTACAAGCCAGTTATTCGATGTGCATGGGAAATACCAAAAGATGATACCGGTTAAAGATAATGATGTTAGTACAGATGATGGTAAAGGCATCAAGACCAGTGTTAATGAAATTATCAGTGCATTTAGTCAAGAAGAGGAAGAATAGATTTAGAATATCTTCTATTAAATAGAAAATGGGCAATCTAAATATTTAGATTGCCCATTTTTGTTAGAAAAGTTTCTTGGTTGAAATCGAATCAATCATTAACTGGGCAATATCTCGGGCAATATCTTCTTCGATAGATATGTCTCCATGTAGCATGTTTAACTCTGTTAAATTACCCGTGCCCATATTAATTTTCACGGACTTCTTAAACAAAACCTCATTGTCTTGGTTTTTGAATGTTATTTCAAGTTTCATTTTTTCTCCTTTTTGTTAAAATTTAATATTTCCTCTATTATGTGAACAAATAATCGAATATGATGATTACTCCTTGTCATTAAAAGGGAATATCATCTTCTTCACTGTCTCCACCCTTCTCATCAAAACTAAAATCATCGTCATCCATGTCAAAATCAAAATCATCATCATCGAGATTCTCAAATTCATCAGTTTCGGGGGTTTCATCTGCTACTTCAGCCGACGGGGACTCATCTGTTACATCTTCTGTATCAGATGTAGTATCATCTGTATCTTCAAAAACAATGTCGTCAGCGTCGTCTGACGTGTCCTGTGTGTCTGTCTGGGTATCAGTAGTAACTTCAGTGGCAACATGATTAACGTCATCACTTGATCCACTGAAAAACTCGGCAACGTCAGAACCACCGAATGCAATAAAGTCCTTCTTTAACTGTGTATACGGCTTGAACTTTTTAGGATCGACGAATTCAGATAAATCAATGAGGCCGTTGAAAATAGCTTCCATCTTTTTTTCTGTGTCGGCAATCGGCGTTGATCCCCCATAGAATTCGCTCTTGTCGTAGTTGATCCAGCCACTGACTTTACGACGAACGAGCTTGAAATTTACTCCGTCAATAAAGTCATGAACCATGACGGGATCGTCGAGTTCGCTATCAGGGGCCAGTTTTCCCTTGATCTTTTCAAAGATCTTAGCACCGAATTCAAACAAGAACTGTTTCCCGTTGTTCTCCGGTTTCGCCAGGTCGTTGATAACCAAAATGTTCGCGATATAAGACTTTTTACGCGAATATTTTGAAGCGATGGCTTTACTTTCTTCTGTACCCTCATCCCAAAAAGGCTGAGCAAATTCATCGGCCGGGCAGGGCTGTCCAATTGTCGTAGGACAGTCACAGAAAAACCACTTGTTGCTGGCATTTTTAATACCATGCTTGAATTTCATGACGAAGGGCTCTCTGTCGAGATCTTTCTGTGGCATGAAACGTATAACGGCGTCTGCGTTCCCGTTTGCGTCCGGTGTTGGTTTCCAAAAGCGGTCGTCAATATATGACGGCTTTTTATCGGTCATCTTCTTGACTGATTTGGAAATGTTCTTCCTGTTTTTCATAAATTGTTTAAAATCCAATTTTAACACTCCTATTGTTTTGTTTTTATAATTTATCGTGACTTTAACTTATCATCAAAAGACGAATATGCAATACTCTCCTGCATTATTCTTTTGAATGTCTTAAAATTTACGTCTATCTAATTGATCTCGATTGGCATCATAATATTTTTCCAACTGCTCTTCATCCGAAAAATCGCAAATACCCATACAATATTCTCCTTTCATTTATAAATTTCTCATACAATAAATATAACATGATGAAACCATTATGTCAAAAAGATTTGCATCTATTGCCAGACCGTCATATCACCGCTAATGCGTTCATTCTCACAGACAACCGCCATATAGTAAAGTTCGGAATTCCCGTAAACATGGGCGCGACCGAAAACACGTGACCGACCCCGCACAGTCGCGTGACCGTGCACGCGAGCCTCACCACTGACGCGAGCATTGTCATAGACAATAGCATTCCCGTGAATTTCCGCCCTTTGGGCAATTTCGGCTTCACTTGAGATTACACAATCACCATAGACCATAGCAAAGTCCGAAATTAAGGCGTTCCCTCGCACAATCGCATTCTCAAAAACTTCAGCATAATCTTTAACTATAACAGTCCCATATAGTCGTGCGTTACCATGTACTTTAGCGTCATCAATTACTTGGGCATGATCGTAGATCCAACAAAGGCCATCATGTGACAGATTTTCTTCTTGTTGGATCAGGCCACCAATATCCCCAGCTTTCACATTACTGAAGTCTCTTAAGGCTTTGATTCGTAGGTATGGTCCTTCGTTGATGGTTTGTTTCGTATTTTCTACCCATTCTTATTTCTCCTATGTTTGTAAATTTGATGGATTTCTTAAAAATGTTTTTAAATCCGAGTATATCTATCACTCAAAATCTGAGTATCGCCGTAAACCCGAGCATTCCCAGAAACATTTGCATTCTCATAAACCCAAGCGTTCCCATAAACCCAAGCGTGTCCATAAACCCGAGCATTTCCATAAACCCGAGCATTCTCAGAAACAAAAGCATTCTCATAAACCCAAGCGTTCTCAGAAACCCAAGCATTCCCATAAACTCGAGCATCCCCAGAAACCCAAGCATTCTCATAGACAAAAGCATTCTCATAGACAAAAGCATCCCCAGAAACAAAAGCATTCCCATAAACCCGAGCATTCCCAGAAACATTTGCATTCTCAGAAACAAAAGCATTCCCATAAACCCGAGCATCCACAGAAACCCAAGCATTCCCATAAACTCGAGCGTTCCCAGAAACTTTAGCTTCATCAAGCACCCAACAGTTGCCCCCATGGGAAAGGTTGCTTTCCTTTTCTATTAGACCACCAATATCTCCAGCTTTCACATCACCAAAGTCTTTAAGTGCCCGAATGCGAAACCTGCGACCTTCTTTAATCATTTCATATTTCTTCATTTTTACTCTCCTTATTTAAATATTTGATACTATTCTTGAAGACATTCTTCATATCGAAATTGAAATATTTATATACTATATTGTGATATTTATCAAAAATCATGCGGTATACTTTATATTTCTCTTCTTCGACAATATTCAGATTGTCGATATTGATCTTGTCGCCGATCCCCCACACTAAATGTAAAGCAAGGAGGGTGTGAACACTGATTTTCTTCCTGTCGAAAATCTTAAAGACGAGTGGGATTCCTTTTTTAGAAAATAGAATTTCACGCATCGATTTTTTATTTTTCACTGCCAAATGATAAATGCGCAGGAAATCGAGTTCGAGGGTATCCTTTAGCGTAATTAGTTCACGTTCGTACTTTTTAAACAGTTGAAATTCATCGTCAATGATATCGAAGACGTAGAAATTCTGATTCCGTAGAAAATAATAGGAAAATAGTCTGATCAGCTTCTTGTTGTCGTATAGCTTGTCGAGCTTATAGAATGCCAGCGAATCGGGCCGATTGACCATCTCATCATTCCATTTTTTCAGAAATATACTCGTCTTAGCTAAAGGATTTTTAGAAATATCATACTTCTTACTTCTAAAATGCATGTACTTGACTACATTATAGATATGATATGATCGAAATCCTGAATCCATTGTAAAACCTAATCAGTTTTAAATGTTCGTATTTTCGCTAAATCCTCAGCATAACCATATAAATGTAGCCCCTTAGACTCGACTATCATCTCTCCGTCTTCAACTCCAATTGAATCGGCCATGTACTCTTTTAACGTTTGGATTCCGGCCAAATTTGCTGGGAGGCCAGCCCACAGATCCCATGATCTGAAATAGACGAAGAAGTGCAGCTTCCCGTCTTGAATCCGAGTGTCGATAGAACGTAGACACGGTGGATCGTAGAGAAGTAAATCACCCGGTTGCGCTATTTGGAGAACGAGCTGATTGTTTCGATGACCATGATTTTTATACATGTAGATGATATACTCTATTTGATTGAGAAAAGCATCTTTACTGTTCTTAACATTGACGGCCTGACCATTTTTATCTGAATTGATATCAAATTCATGGACGATTTTAGAATCGTCGATATTCATTCTCTCTATTAGAATATTTCTATCGATGTTAGCGCCGGTTAACCGCTGACCGTATGTATACGATTCACCGGGTTCGACGATATTAGTCATCAGATATTGAATATACTGTGTCATGTATTCTTCTGTGACCGGTGGTGGAATATCAACAGTAGGTGGTATTTCCGGAATGATCGGTCTCGCACCAGGATTCTTGATATGACCAATAAAATAGTCATATTCCAATCGTGTCTGGCCAGAATACGATCCGCGATCTATCACAAAACGACGTCCGTGGTCCAAAACGTTATATATCGCTTGAAACCAAAGGTCTGGTATATCTCGCGCTTCTATAATTATTTTATTTAACATGGTATTTCCTCGAACAACATTGTTTGCAATAATTTATTGTCTCGTTCTGGTTTAGATGGTGCCATCAATTCTGATACCCCATAGCATTGCCCGTTTGCAATCATTCCAGCAGATGAGACTATATCATCGCTACAACCAATTGACAAGACAAAATTCTTCAGGTTAATAAAATCCGGAAAAATATACATTGCCGGTGAATGATTTTTACTCTCAATCACTACATACTTTGGGTCGCCCATTTTTGGCCTCCACTTTTTGAAAAATTAGACTTAGTTTGTCAAAATAGCCCATGTCTAAATTTGGTTTATGTCGATTTGCATTCCTATCGGCTATTCTCAATAAAACCAAATCTCCCCAAGACACACCATTTAATTTTTTAGAATTGTTGTGGCATCTTTTTCGGTGAATGACTCAGTCTCAATATATTGATGCCATCGAATCAATATTGTGACCTCGCAAATTATTTCGTCGGGGAATTCTAATCGCTGTAATATTTCACCGGCAATTTTTGCACCGGTAACCTCATGTCTCCTAAAAGAACCATCACTGTTCAGCTTATATGCTAAGGGTTTTCCAATGTCATGGAGAAATGCCGCCAGCTTAAGGATAGGTCTATCGGCTTCAACATATTTACAGCAATCACACATGTGCTCAAAGACGGTTTCATTATGCTTTCGACCGCCGGTATGGTTATATGTCTCCAATACTTCTGGAATAATCAAATCCATCAGTTTAGTATTAACCAAGCCCATGAAAAATTTCCAAGAGCATGGGTTTGACATTGCCAAAAGTATCTCATCACGAACATTTTCTTTAGATAGTG
>Ga0316193_10002777_pt1 | contig 12425 bp, 13 predicted proteins | sample MerIslsedime2_MG_FD_207735 | JGI IMG/M metagenome (GOLD analysis project Ga0316193, IMG submission 207735) | Coastal sediment microbial communities from Maine, United States - Merrow Island sediment 2 | ecosystem: Environmental > Aquatic > Marine > Coastal > Sediment | place: USA: Maine... | reverse complement strand
GGCGGCGAAAACCTCGTCCCGGTCAGCGATCAGCTCCGGTCTGGGGGCAGGGGTGAGCTGTTTCGCGGGTCGGTTGGCCGGCTCGGTCGACAGCGGTCGACTCTCCGCGGTCCAGGCCCCCAACCCGCCGTCGAGCAACGCCGCCCGGTCGAATCCGACCCAGCGCAGCATCCACCAGACCCGCGCGGCCCAGGCCGAGTTGCTCCCGTCGTACAACACCACCCGGGAATCGTCACCGACACCCAGTGCGCCCATCGCGGCACAGAAATGCTCCGGTGTCGGCACGGCGAAGTTGTGTGGGCTGTCGCCGTCGACCAGATCGCCCATGAGATCGGCAAACCCAGCGGATGGAATGTGGCCGCCCTCGTAGTCGGTCCGGCCACTCTCAATCTGAAAGCCGTCCTCGCCCGGCTTCACGCTGACGGAACAGTCGAGCACCACCAGATCCGGGTCATCGAGGTGCTCGCTCAGCCATTGGGCGGACACAAGAGTGTCCATCGTGGCGTCTGGCTGTGATTTCGAACTCGCACACCCAGCCACGAGGGTGGATGCTGCGATCAGGATGAAGAGTCTTCGCGAAATATGATGAAACGACATAAATCCTCCCGGCTGTCAAAGGTAGCGTTGCGCCGATCATACATCCACGTGAGCGCACCTGGGTGCCACTCTCGGCGCCGGGCACCTTCAGGTAGGAGTTGCGATACTTTGCAGCGACGTTTATGATAAAGAATCTCAATCGCGAAAGGGAGAAAACCGTGAAGTATATGGTCGTGTGGAGTATTGACGAGAACAATTTCAAAGAAACCATCGAGCGCTGGGCCACCGACAACCCACAACCGCCGGCAGGAGTCACCATGATCGGCCGGTGGCACGAGATGGGCACGGGCGACGGCTTCGCCCTGTTCGAAACCGACGACCCCACGAGCCTTGCCTCATACATCATGGTGTGGGCCGATCTGGTGGACCAACAAATCGTCCCGGTAATCGAAGACGACGATGTGAAGAGGGCTTTGGGCGGCTGATTCTCGGAAGGGTGCCACCCTTCACGGGTGCCATTTCGCATTATTGCAGTACCGACGAAAATGTCCGGGACTGATTCTCCGCTACAATGAGAAAAACCATCAAGGCACCGGAGCGGGCGGGCGGCTGCAAGACCGAGAAAAGGCCGTCCTATGAAGAAGGAAACGAGTCAACCGTGCCAGGGACCCGGGCCAGGTCGAGTTTTTTCGGAAAGGAAGATGCGTCATGCGTGCTTCGTGCCTCGCGAGGGGTCTGATCGGCATCCTGGTCGTGGCGTCGCCGATGGCGGCGCTGGCAGGTGGAGACGTCGAGCTTCGGGAGATCGAGTACGAGAGCTGGTCGCGGCCGACATTCGGTGACCCTTTGCCGGTTGGCGGGCCGGTCATCCGCGTCTTTTCGGAAGATGGGGACCATTTCGATTTTATCGGCCACGCCAATGAGCCGGTCAGGTTTCTGGGCCTCCTCTCCGGGAGCTGTCCGAGCGCCGACGAAATCAGCTCTCTCAAGTTCGAGGTTTCGGATCAAAAGGCCCCGGTAACGCACCCCGACGGTCAGGGTGCGTGGTTCAGTCGCACAGGTGTGGTCGAGTTGTCGCGCGCCGAACCGCGGGGTTTTCACGCAGTCCGCGAATGCAACACCAAGCTCAAGGCGCTCGCCGCCCGCACCGGCCGGTCGCGGCACGAATTGGTGACCACGGGGTTTGGTATTCGCTTCCGAAACTGGATCGAGGGTCGGGCAACCCTGGTGTGTACCGGTCGGGACAACAGCGATTCCGACACCGCAAGGTTCGACCTCTGGTTGCATTGCGGAGGCATCCCAAAGGCCGCCGAAACGGAAGCACCGCCAACGAAACCTGTCCCCGCTAGATTGTCACCGTTTGTCACCGACCTCACATTCGAAGTCGACTACCCCAGCTACGTCGGGAAGTGCCCGGTTGGACTCCTGTTCACCGGCTCCATCACGACCTCACGCGCGGGAATCGTAAGATACAGATCTGTCTCCCACGACGGGAGATCCTCGCAAATCGACACCATCACGTTCGCTTCCGCTGGCACCAAGGTGATCACCACATGGAGCGAGACCCTCGGCGAGCCGAACTCCTCAGAGGCTCTGCCTGCCGGTCCCGATGACGAAGGCCCAAACTACGAGGGGTGGAGGCGTCTCGAAATCGTCGAGCCGGCAGGTTTTGCGCCCTCCTCCCCCGCCGGTTTCAGCGTGACCTGCCAGAAATAGCCCATGGAGTTTACGAGCCGGCGTCGATGTGTTTCCCTCGTGGGGTGAACCTCATTCAATGGGTTGGAGAAAGTCGAGCACCAGCCTGTTGAACACATCCGGGACCTCAAAATGAGCCAGGTGCCCACCGTGCGTCAGAACCACGCGCCGGGAGCCCTTGATCCCCGCCTGAATCACGCCCGCGTGGGTGTGGACGTCCGGGATATCGGATTCACCGACGACGATCAGCGTCGGGACCTCGATCTCGGACAATCTCTCCTTGGAGGAGAAGCCGGGCCATCGCGCAAACGACCCGGCACCCGTCAGATTCTGCGGATTTTCGACCATCAGGCTTCTCATTGCTTTCCTGGCAGCCGTGCTTTCGGGAGCCATCGCCCAGGGATCCGCGGCGGTCCAATACTCAATCCTCTGATCCACTGGCGCGTCTCTGTTCGGTATCCCACGATCGCCGCGCGTCCGAAAGTGTTCGGAGAAGCCGAACCCACTCACGATCGGACCCTCGAGGACGAGTGAGGAGACCATGTCGGGGTGAACCAACGTGAACTCGATCGCCAGCAGGCTACCCGATGAGCAGCCGACCAAGGACGCGTGCTCGACCTCGAGGGCCGTCATCAACGCAAACAAGTCGTCGAGGTTGGTGAACGGAGCGTTCGGGCTGTCGGAACGTCCGTAGCCGCGTCGGTCCCAGCGGATCACCCGATGGCTCTCAGCAAAGCTGGCAAACTGAGGATTCCAGGTCTCGCGGTGAAGCAAGCCGTCGTGGATCATGACAACGGCAGGGCCAAGGCCTGCCGCTTCGTAGAAGATCCTCCCACCCTCTACCTCGACGTAACCGGACTCGACCGCGCCAGATTCTCCGTGTGAGGGCTGAGCTTCGACGGCGTTGATAATGCACGTCATCGCCAGCCCGAGGAGCAGGGTCCGCAACACGCTCGTTTTCATTCGTTGCCTCCTACTGGTTGTCGGCGCCCGTCCAAGGGCGCCATCCACAAATGCAAATGGTGGCACGCTTTAATGCCGTCGCATGAAAGAGATACCCCTCAGGTCCGGGGCTCCAGTTCGTCAAGCCGCTGCCGCCCCGCCTCGTGGTCGGGGTTGAGCTCGAGCGACTTGCGATAGTTGGCGATGGCCCCTTTCCGGTCGCCGCTGGCAAGTAAGCCTTCCGCATAGCTGTCGTAAACATTCCACGACCCCGGGAACAGATCCCGATTCAGACGGAAGGCATGCAGGGCGTCAGCCAGCAGGCCTCTCCGCATGAAGTCGTAGCCGGCCCTGTTCAAACGACTCTCCAAATTGGGATACACGCGCAGATACCGATTCCGGTCCGAGTGAATGGCTGCACACGCGGCCCCTGCGTCGACCTGGAGGAAGTACTCCAGGGCGAGCACCTGGTCCGAGGCTGTCCAGCCGCCCTCGCCATCCCCGGCTGTCCAGTCAAGAATCAAATCGGCCAGCCGGTTGGTATCCCCCTTTCGGGAGGCGCCCGACAGGGCATCCACCGCGAGGTCGGCGGGCTTGAAGTCCGCTCCGCCGGAGGTGACGAACAGCAGCACCTTATCCAGCCCCTCGCCCCGAGCGACCAGCCGCCGTGCCGGCCCGCTCATGATGTTCATCATCGCCGTATTGATGACCAGGACCTTGTTCCACTCGTCGGTGTCGATATCGTCCAACCCACCCACGTCGATAACCTTGACGTACACCGGCTGCTCTCTCAATCGGTCGCACACAGCCGCTACCAACCCGTTCTTGAACTCGCTGCCCTGGGTGGCCACGAGGACCCGGGTCGGCTGGTCGGGTGAGTTGATTTCAAAGGACTCGGCGGTGCGGGGATAGAACTCGATCAGGTACCAGAGGGAAAAGGCCACAGCCAGAGCGAAGCAACAGCCCACGACAATAACGGCAACCTTGGCGACCTTCCGGAGGACTCTGAGCTTGTTCATGCAACTGCTTACGGCGCCGTCTCAAATTTGTTTGTGGGTTCCACCCTTCGCATTGTTGCATTGTAAGGGCGCCTGGCTGGTGCAACCTAACCGATTACACTGTCCGCCCATCGTAGAGACCGAATGGCCTGAATCGAGACAATCAGGTACCAGAGCCCGAGGACTGGTCCCAGATCGACGAGACTTGTTTCACCGGGCGGCGTCGGGAAGGTCCACAGGTTGAAAACCGTGAGCGGCAGGGCGATGAGAGTCCCCGTCCAAAAGAAGGCATTCCCAAAACGTGGGTGTTTTCGCATATTCCACGCGATGAGCAAGGTACCCAAACAGAGGTAGATATCCCATACGACGTCGAGACCGAGTTGAACATGACCCACCACATCCCATACCAGCTGCACGATCTGCTCTGAGGTCCCGGGCGGTGGTTGGTCGAACAGCGGTAGGATCATCGAGTTCACACTCAATTGGATGATGAGCATACAGAGGAGCATGACCCCCGCCATCGCATTGCACAGGGTGCCAATCTGTAATGTCACCGTCTTTTGATGAAGCGCGAGCAGGAAGTAAAGACCGATGGCTGCCAGACTGATGCCGACACCGAAAACGGACGCCAAGATCACGACGGCAGTCAGCGGCAATGGCAAGAATACGGCGACGGGGTAAGCGATCGATGCGGCGAGGCCGGAAAAGGCACCCACCCGGACCCAGGATCGTGTCATGGAAAACCTCCTCGTACGAATTCCGCTGTGTGTTCTCAGTCCCTGCACACGATAAACGGAATTTCAGCGCGCCGGTTCGCACGAGGTCGAGACAAGAGGGGTACATATTCCCAGGGGCGTCACATGGGGTGCCAGGCCGAACCCAACGCGTTCTTATTGTTCAAAAACCAACTTCGTCGACCGGCCCAGCAGCCTTCCCACTGGATGGGGTTTGAGCATCATGGCTTCGCCTCGAGCCATTGCTTGCTCGAGCGGGAGCCCCTCGTTCTGAACCAGATAAGCCAGCCAGAGATAGGCTGCGCGTCCACCGTAGGTACAGTGAATCAAAACAGGGCCGTCGTTCGAGGAGAGGACCTCAGCGAGTTGTTCGACCGCCGCCGGCTTGTAGGGATGGTCTTCACCACCAAGAGGAATAGAAATGTAGGACATCCCGAGGTCCCGGACGAAGCGCTCTTCATCAAACGGCACCTCCTCTCGATCTTCGACCTCCGCCGGCGTTCTCGCGTTCACCACGACGGTCAGGCCACGGTTTTCCAGTTCCGCAATTGCCGACTCGGTCGGCTGCCCCGAAATATAGACTCGACCGTCCAGGTACAAGTTCCCCGCCTTCACGCCATCGACATCCTCGATCTTTTTCGGCGGGGCCTGCGACACGGACTGCTCACTATCGCCGTCGCACCCGGCAAAGGCGGGATATGTGACGAAGAATAATAGGACGAACCACGCGGCTGGCCTTTGGATCATTTGAACGCTCTCCTTCCGTGATGCTTCTACCAACGTGAGTCGGAGACCCGTCCTCGCGCAACACTTCGTCGCCGGCTTTGACAGCTTTCTGACATTCGCCCGTTGCATGGGTGCCGCCTATAACCAGGTCCGATTCAAAAAATCGGTAATATCATTTGGCCTGGCACCTCAAGGAGGTAGCGCCATGGAGGCGGATGTCGACATTCTGTATCGCTGGATCAACCCTGTCGCCGGCGCGAAAAAACTGATCCAGTGCCTGCTCGTGAATCCGAACCCGACCACCATGGAAATGAACTGCGTCCAGAGGTACCGGGACAACGGTGAACTGAGGTACTCGCTTCGATCAGTGCGGCGTTACGCTCCATGGATTCGACGCATCCACATCCTCGGCGAGGGTGATCCGCCGGAATGGCTGCGCATCGGCGGCAGAATCTCGTGGGTCGACTCGGTGGCTCTTATGAAGAGGTGCGGGCAAGAACCTCAGCCGAACTCGGAAACGCAGAAGCTGTACTTCACAGCTGTCTCAGGTCTGTCCGAGAAGTTCATCTACTCCGATGATGACTGGTTTTTTGGTGACGAGACCTCAGAAAGGGATTTCTATGCCGATGGTGATGTGCCGATCCACTCGGAGGCCCTGCATCTCCATGGGTCGCACGCGCCGACCGCGTGGACAAAGACGCTTTTTGACCTCGGACTGCGGAGGCTGCCGTCGGATTTCGTGGATTCAATACGTTCCGGAGGGGTATCTCGCACGGACCCGATCAGGTCGGTCCGTGCGCTCTTGATGAAAGCCGAGCTTGTTGTCACCTCGAGTCGTCGAAATGCGCAGGCCTGGATCCGGGACACGAATGTCGGTGATTTCCGCCGCATTCTTCAAACCATCCTGGAAACGCGACCCCAGACATATTGTTTGAACGATGACTGGAGTACTGATCCATCTGAGTACTGTAGCCAGATGACGGTCCTGCACCGTTTCTTCGAGACGATGTATCCCGACCGCGCGCCGTGGGAACTCCCCCTTCAAGGGCAAACTTGATCAGCTACGTCGAGTTGTCGCCTCGCCCAGATATTGCCTCCCGTTCGGAGAACGATGATATATTCTGAGGGACGACAGCGATTCATTTACGGCGGAAACGCTTGGAGGTGCGGAAATGGCAGCCCGAAAAAACACCAATAACAACACCGACGAGTTGATCGAGGCGATCGACGAGAGCCGGCGAGATCTGATCAAGAAGATCCTGCTCGGTGGGACCGCGGCCTATGTGGCGCCCGTGATCGCGTCTTTTCACCTGAACCCGTCCGCCGTTATGGCGAACGATGGTCTGGCCAGCGGCAGTAATATGGGCAATCCGTTGAGCAGCAACATGAGCCAGGCGCTCGGCAGCAACATGGGCCAGCCGCTCGGCAGCAACATGCGGATGGCAAGGCACCCTCTCGGAAGCAACCAACGGCGACGGGCGTAGCCACACCCGACCGGTTTCACACGAACAGCCTTCGAATACATGGAGTCAAATGGCATCAGATGAGGTGATGCTGTCGGCGGCGATGATCGTGCGGGATGAGGAACATCATCTCGAAGAGTGTCTGCTCTCGATCCAGGATCTCGTCGACGAGATTGTAGTCGTCGACACCGGTTCGAAGGACGAAACGGTTGCGATCGCAAAGCGGCTCGGGGCCCGCATCTCCGATTTCGCGTGGTGCGACGACTTTGCGGCGGCCCGCAACCATGGTTTGGATCTCTGCCACGGAGCCTGGATTCTCTACATCGACGCCGACGAACGGGCGCGACCCTACCCGCGGACCGAACTGGAAATGGCTCTCGCGAATCCCGCCAACGTAGGCTGCTCAGTGCTCCTCCACGCGCGTACCGGCTACACCCCGTATCGGGAGATGCGTCTCTTTCGAAATGATCCCAGGATCCGGTTCAAAGGGCCGATGCACGAGACGATTTGGCCCGGGATCAGTCGGTATCTCGAGGAGACGGGTGGAGAGATCGGAGAGTGCGGCCTGGTGATCGATCACGTCGGCTACGACGGCCCCCAGGACCACAAGCACGAGCGCAACCTGCCGCTGCTCGAGAAGGCCCTCGCGGAGAACCCCGATCACGTCTACTGCTGGTACCACCTGGGAATGGTGTACCTCGGGCTGGGAAGGCCGAAGTCCGCACGCAAAGCGTGGCTATCCGGTATCGAGGTGGTCCGCAGGAAAGAGAAACTGTGGGCGACCGACAGCCTGCCCTTCGTCGAGCTGATCCAGCACCTGCTCGCGACCGGGCAGAAGCTCGGCGGGCTGCTCGACGAGGCACGGCTCCTTTTCCCGGAAGAACAACAGCTCGTCTGGCTGAACGGCCACCGGATGATCCGGGACAACCGTCTGGAGGATGCGGTTGAGATATTCGAACAACTCCTCCACGAACGCCAAAGCGGGCATGTCGACGCCGACCTCGGTTTCGACGAACGGCAGTTCACGTCATCGACGTTCGCCACCATCGCATCGTGTTGTTTTCAGCTTGAAAGATATGGCGACGGCCGGCGTTACTTTGCGCTGGCCGAAGAGCACGACCCGGAAAATATCGAGTACCGCACCAAGCGCCTCCTGTGCGAACACCTGGTGGAACAGTCCCGCTGAATCGGAATCTACGGTCCGAATCGGTCGTCGAGGGATCGGCGCATATCATCGAGATTCTTCGAATCAAGCACTTCCTCGATGACCTCGATGAGCTCTGAGAGGACGACGTCCCAGGCGTAGCGAGCGCGGAGCTCGGGCCCGGCGGTCCGCACCTTCCGGTACTCCTCCTCCCAATTGGTGTGGGCGTGGTGCAGCAGCTCCACCAGATGGGCCTCGTCGATCGTGAAGTAGGTACCCGCCTGGTTGCCGCCCAGAACGCCCGCGGTGCGGCCACTCGTGCGCAGGCACATGGCGTTCTCGTCGTTGAGGTAGTCGGCCATGCCGGTGACCGCCGGCGCGATGACGGGCGTCTCGCACGCGATGGACTGAAAGGGCACCAGGCCGAAACCCTCCCCTCTCGAAGGGTGGACAGTGCAGTGAACCTCAGAGTATATCCGGGCGAAAGATGCGGTGTCCCGTCTATCGGGGAAATCGAGCAGGATCGCCCGTCCGAAGTCGTAGCGTTGACGGATATCCACCAGACCCAACGAGAGATCCGTTCGTAAACGGAGCACGCAATCTTCTCCGCTCGGACCGAAAGCTTCGAGGAAGCAGCGGATCAATTCCTCGGCGTTCTTCCGTTCGAGGAGCGACCCGGCACTGAAGATGTTGTAGAAGACCAGCGGTTTGGATCGTCGTGCCTTCGCCATGGGCCGGTACTCGGGTTCGAGCCCGTGCGGCACAACGATCACCGGGACGGTAACGCCCGAATCGAGGAACGCCCTCCGGCAGAATTCCGATGGCACGATGACCAGGTTCAGCGTGTTGCAGGCCTCCACCCAGCTCGAGGCGATGCGATCGGTCTCGCAGACGAAACCTCCGATCCGAAAGGGGTGTTCGTAAAACTCCTCCGGGATTTCGTGTGGGAAGCCGTAGAAGAAACCGACCGGGGCCGCACGGTCCACGGCGGCGTGTCCGGCCAGGCTGGTATCGAAGAACAAACCGCCGTTGTAGCTGTGCAGCGCCACACCGTTCAGCCGCTCTGTCAGTACCCGACCAATCTGGGTGCAGATGGCGGCGACCGAAAAGCACCCCTCGAACATACCGTAGAACTGGACCCGGATACCGGGACGGTAACTCCCCTGCAGGGTCAGATCGAAAGTGCCGGACGGATTTGTCTCTTTAGCCATCAATCAGCGATTTCTGGTTCAGCTTTCCGGAGTACCTGTATAGCATGGGCCGGAGAGCTGGAAGATCGAGGCGGTCCGGTTCGCGGATCTTCAGGGGTGTTGAAAATGATCAGCTGTTTGACCGTCACCCGCGAAGGCAAAGTCGAAGACCTGCGGCGGGCCATTCGGTGTTTTGATCAGCAGACGGTGCCCGAACGGGAGCTGTTGATCATCCACGACGGTGGCGACGAGCTCGATCACGACATCCAGGGTCTCGCCGGAGAGTTTTCGGGTTCGCGGATCAGGATCGAGCGAGCGGAGCCGGGGCTCAGCCTCGGCGCCTTGAGAAACCTCTCGGTCGAGCTCGCCTCACACGACATCATCTGCCAGTGGGATGACGATGACCTTTACCACCCGAAGCGGCTCGAGGAGCAGCTGAGAGAGCTTCAGCGGGAAAAGGCGGACTTCTGCTTCTTCACCGATCAGCTCCACTATTTCGAGCATACCGGCGAGATGTACTGGGATGATTGGACGGTTGAGGAGTATCCGATGTGTCTGATCCAGGGGACCCTCATGGGATATCGGGACCGCCTCGGTTCCTACGGCGATCTCCCGAAGGGAGAGGACACTCCAGTGGTCGTCGATCTCGTGGAGCGGGGATGCCGGGTCGCCCAGCTCAGCGATCGGGGGTACCTCCTCGTCTACGTTTTCAACGGAAGGAACGCGTGGGGCCTCGAGCACCACGCCGCCATTTCTGCCTGGAAACGCATGCCGAAGGCTCGCCTGCTCGAACACAAGGAAGTCCTGCGCTCCCACCTTGCCGATTACCGGCTGTTCGATCCGGTGGTGATGATGCCCCACGAAGCCGGGGCGATGTTCATCGAGCTTCCAGCCCGCGATCAGGAAGCATAAAGATCAATCCAGAAACCTTCTGGCGACAACGTTGTAGGTCGTGTCGACATTTCGGATGTAATCCTCGGTGAGACGCCCGGCGTGAAAGGAAGAGAAGTCCGTCCGTAACGCGCTCCACCACAGATGCGCCCAAAGGTGCATGCTGTAAACACCTTCGAAGTCCGAGTCCATATCCTCGAGCAGGGTTCGAATCCCCTCCGCCGTGCACGGATGTTTGTAGTGGTTCTTTTTCGATACGACATGCACGCTCCGTGGTGCCTCCGCCTGCAGCAGTGCCGCCTCCGCGCAGGAGTGGCGGCTCCACGTGCCGTCAAAGACACGATGCATTCTCTCCAGCCAATTCCGCCCGAACTCGGCGTCCGGTGCCGACATCAGAAAAGCGTTGCAGAGCGACGCGTGGGGTTCGTCGTCGTCGGGCCCCTGGACAGGGTCCTCTTCACCGATGACGAATTCCTGGTCGAAGAGTTCTCGCGGCAGCGGGTTGACGAAGATCGTGTCCACGTCCGTATAGATCCCACCGTGCTCGAGGAGGATTTTCAGCCGAAGAAAGTCACTCTGATGGGCGTAGTCGAGATTCCAGCCCTTGATGAAACGACCCTCTTCGTGGGTGAAATATGACGGATGGTTGCGGACGTAGGATTCCAGCTCGACCTTGTGGAGCTCGAGCTTTGGTTTTATCCGATCCCACCACTCACCGTACGGTTCATAGTGATAGTAGAAATCGACGCGGTCGGGCCGGTTCACCTGGATACACGATTCAAGACAGAGATACTCCGCAATGTGAAACGCCTGGGTCTGAGGCTTGAGGCCGAAAACGAAGTGGAAGCGGTTTGGAATTCTGCCCACGATGCCTCCGTCACGCCCCACGACGAATCACATCGACGAGCTTCTTGCCGACCGCCTCTTCGCCGAAATCAACAGCGATCCGTTCGGCCCTCGCGGCGGCGCGCCCGCGAGCCCTCTCAGGATTCCGGTAGACCTCATGGATCAACCGAACGGCGTGGTCGATCGAAGGAGCGGCCCAATTCTGAGTGGGTAGATACGACCCCCTCCCCTGCGCATCCATGACAGGAGTCATCTCGAAATCAATCAGATAGGGCCACTGGTCGCCGAGGTAATCCAGGTGGCCACCCCAGCCCGTCACGACGGCCGGGTTGCCGGACGCGGCGGCGTCGAAAATACTGAGACCCCATCCCTCCGAGTGCGCCAGTGAAAGATAGCAGTCACCTATGTGGTGCAGCAGCTCGATCTCGACGGCGGTCAACTCGTGATCGATCAGCGTCACGGAGGGTGGCCGCTCGTAGTGCGAGATCAGCTCCCGCACCAGCCTCTCGGTCGGGCTGTTGTCCGCAGCCGCGCCCGATCGTGGTCCTTCTGGGCCGGTCTTCAGGACCAGCGAGACTGGATCGTCGGCGCCGAAGGCCTGCATGAAGGCATGGATTGTTTTCCAGAGAGCCTTTCTCGGAGTCCAGGCCTCGATCGAGTAGAAAATAAAGTGCTCGTGGTCAATCCCGTGTTCGTCGCGAAAGCCGTCGACGTGCTCGTTGGATGGTGCCGCCGCCATTGGTCGCACGATGTGCGGCACCACATCCACCGGCGCATCGATCCCCGCGTTCTCAAAAACCTGTTTGTTGAGACGGCACGGTACGAGCACCTGGTCCACCGAGTTCATCAGCGGTTTCCAATGGGGGGGTGGAGCGTCGGTTTCCCAGACCGTGTACCCGATGTTACGTTTTCCCGGATCCACATATCGGGGCCAGTGTTCGGGTGTGCAGTGGATGATGATCGTGTCGTGATCCACATTCCGGTCAAGCGTCCTTCGGACGGCCTCACCAAAGTACCCGTCGTTTGACCTTTCGTCGGCCAGACCGGCGATCCAGGCTACCGCCCCCCCCACCGAATTCCATGGTTGGTATCCGAGTGGAGAATCCACAAGGGGATACCACTCCACCCTCGCGCCCGCCCTCAAAAAACTTCGGAGATATCCCTGAGCTGAAATACCGTAGCCGCTGTTCTCGGCCACCGAGATGTATCGAACGCCATTCATTCCGACTCGTCACCTCATCGCGAATCCGCCCCGTAAG
>Ga0316193_10002776_pt1 | contig 12425 bp, 12 predicted proteins | sample MerIslsedime2_MG_FD_207735 | JGI IMG/M metagenome (GOLD analysis project Ga0316193, IMG submission 207735) | Coastal sediment microbial communities from Maine, United States - Merrow Island sediment 2 | ecosystem: Environmental > Aquatic > Marine > Coastal > Sediment | place: USA: Maine... | reverse complement strand
AAAATAGCGGGCGTTGGTTCGTGGCGGTCGATGGTGTGGTCTGGGCCAACAACTTCGATATGGTCTTCCAACCGGTCTTCAGTCCCGACAGCAAATATGTGGCAGTGAAATTTCAGCAGAACGGTAAGTATGACATCGCTTTAAATGATCACCGATGGGATGGCCAGTGCGATGAAATCTGGGATCCTGTTTTCAGTCCCGCGGGAGACAAAATTCTTCTGCGAACCCTGAAGGACGGCATTTATTCGAGGCATGTCCTGTCGGTGACGGATATGCTGGGCTAAGGGCTCGCGCTAAAATAATTTCACATTTTTAGCGCCGATGCATCCCGCCTGACTGCGTTGCGAAAGCTCGGAATATGCCTGATATTCCTGCACTCGCGCGCCTTGTCAGGCAGGCGCCTCAACACTAAAAATTTGCGAACTTATTTTTACGCGAACCCTAAAAGGGGGAAACATGCTCGAAATTTATCAATTCATCAGTGGTCCGTTGGCCTGGAGCGCCTTTATCATTTTTATCGGCGGATGCCTGTACCGGCTCATCAGCCTGCTCGTGCTGGTTCACCGCAAGGAAAGATTCATCTATTCCTATATGAGCTTAAAATATGGCCTACGCTCCATTTTGCGCTGGAGCACCCCCTTTGCCACCGAAAACATGCGCAGGCATCCGGGGATGACAATCGTGGCCTTCTCCTTTCACATTTGTCTGCTGGTAACCCCGCTGTTTTTGCTGGCCCATGTTATTTTAATCGAGGAAGCTTGGAACCTGAGCTGGTGGACCCTGCCGGATGGCCTGGCGGACGCAATGACGCTGATCGTTGTTGCCGGCTGTATCTTTTTCTTTGTCCGGCGACTGACCAATCCGGAAGTTCAGTACGTCACATCGGTATCTGATTTTGTGTTACTGGCGATTGTGGTTGCACCGTTTGTAACCGGTTTTCTGGCCTATTACCAGTGGTTCGGATATAAAATTTTTGTGATCCTCCATATCCTGTCCGGCGAAATCATGCTTGTGACGATACCGTTTACGCGATTGAGTCATATGATTACGGCCCCCTTGACCAGGGCTTATATGGGATCGGAGTTTGGAGGTGTAAGGCATGCTCAGGACTGGTAAATTCTCGAATATAAAGGCCAAAAGAAGGTGTTCATCGATGAAACTTTCAATCTTAATTTATTCAGGAGTATTGGAGTACTGGCGTGTTGGAGTAATGGTGAAAGGACGGATATCTGCTTTTTCAACACTCCAACACTCCATTACTCCAGCATTTTTTATAATCCTATACTTAAAGGATGCAAGCCATGGCAGAACCTGCAAAAGAAATGGAAACCAAAGTAGTGGATCAGGGGTTGGAAAGCGGCGCCGAAAAACTTACCGAGGAGCGGATTGAAAAGGTCGTCAACAGAGTTTTAAAAGGTGAAAGCGGTGCCCGTTTAAAGGCTTATGTGGATACGTGCATCCATTGCGGGCTTTGTTCCGAAGCCTGTCATTATTACCTTTCCCACGATAAGGATCCCACCTATTCACCGGTGGGCAAAGTTAAACAAACCATCTGGGAAATGATTAAAAAGAAAGGCAAGGTCAGTGCCCAATTTATCAAAAGGGCTTCTGAAATTGCTTCTACCGAATGCAATTGCTGTAAGCGCTGCGCCATGTATTGTCCTTTCGGAATCGACATTGCCTACCTGATGCTGACGGTGCGTCGCATCTGCCATTTGCTGGGTGTCACCCCCCTCTATATTCAAGACACGGCCCACAGTCATGCCGCCACCTTGAATCAAATGTGGGTTAAAGACGATGAGTGGATAGATACCCTCCAGTGGCAGGAGGAGGAGGCCCAGGCTGAAATACCCACCCTGAGGATCCCCCTTGAAAAAGAAGGGGCCGATATCATGTACTCGGTGATCGGCCCCGAACCAAAATTTCAGGCCCAGCTTCTTTATCAAGCGGCGGTGATCATGGACGTGGCCGGCGTAAATTGGACCATGCCGGCAACCCCCGGCTGGGACAACAGCGACATGGCCATGTATACCGGCGATAATGAAATCATGGGCCGCGTAAAAAGGGCCCACTTTGAAACTGCGACCAGACTGAGGGTTAAGCGAATAGTCATGGGCGAATGCGGCCATGCTTTTCGGTCGGTTTACGATATGGGCAACCGCTGGCTGGGGTGGCGGATGCCCCCCATACCCATCGTCCATGCCATTGATTTTTACGATGAGCTGCTGCGGGAAAATAGAATCAAAATTGCCAAAAAGTTTGAACAGCCGGTTACGCTCCACGATCCATGTAATGTCATTCGAGGAGGGGGGCTGGCAGAAAAGTCCCGCAATGTGATCAATGCCATCTGCGAAGAGCTTATCGAGATGCATCCCAACCGTGAGCATAATTATTGCTGCGGGGCCGGCGGTGGCGTAATCAACTGTGGCCCTCCCTTCAAGAACACCCGCATGGATGGCAACCGCATTAAGGCCGAGCAATTATTCGCGGCCAAGGCCCGGGGCGCTAAAATCCTGATTGCGCCCTGCCACAACTGCCACAGCGGCCTGGAGGATATTAACCATCGTTACGGGCTCGGTTTTGAGATTAAGTTTATTAGCGATATATTATATGAGGTTATGGAAAAATAGCAGGGGTTCAAGGGTTCTGGGTTCAGCGTTCCCACCGGTCCGTAGGCCCTCCTGGGCCGGAGGCAGGGTTAGCTATATTAGTTGATCCAGCTATCAAGCGGGATCACACTTCAAAGGCTATTAGGAGAAAAAGGATGAGGAGACAATCAGTAGTTATTCAAATTTTAGTTTTAATTATTTTTCTTTTGACTTTACCGGCATTTGCCCAGGAGGATATGGTGGTGGTTGAGGGGGATAGTTTTAAGAACCAGCGGCGACCGCCGTCTGTATTTCGACATGATGATCACAATGATGCCGCTGAGATTGAGGAATGCAATGAGTGTCATCACGTTTACGAAAATGGGGAGAGATTGGCCGATGAATCTTCGGAAGATCAAATGTGCGCTGACTGCCATACTGAAAAAACCTCCGGCACCCAGCCGGGATTGCGCAAGGCATTTCATTTAAATTGCAAAGGCTGTCATCAGTCAAAAAAGCAGGGCCCGGTCATGTGCGGAGAATGTCACGTGAAATAGCAATTATAAGTTAATGGTTATTGGTTAATCGTCTTAAAGGAAAGATGCCACATTTAAAAATTATCTATCCCGAATTGAGCGGCTTTAGCTCGATTCGGTTTGAAAGAGAGGAACGCCATGCCTAAAAAGATTCTCATCATTGACGATGACCCGGTGATCGTTAAATATCTTATGGCTATATTCAGTGATAATGGTTATGCTACCTGTAGCGCCGGCAGTAGTATGGAAGGGTTGGATCTCGTCAAAAAAGAGAAACCGGATCTGATCTGTCTTGATATACAGATGCCGGGTGAATGGGGCCCCCGGTTTTATCGCAAGCTCAGAAAAGACAAAGAAGTAAAGGACATACCCATTATTGTTGTCAGCGGTATTGACGGCGACCATGCGGTTAAGAATGCGGTGGCCTTTGTCAAAAAACCGTTTGATCCCGAAAAACTGATCGGTATTGTAAAAAATACAATTGGGTAATATGCTTGAGCTATGGATAACAAGCTTTTGCTGGTAGATGACGAAGAAGGCATTCGCAAAGTCCTCGGGATATCATTAACCGACCTCGGCTATCAGGTGCTGACAGCCGAAAACGGCGAGGAAGCCCTCGAGATATTCCGCCGCGAAAACCCACCCATCGTTCTAACCGACATTAAAATGCCGGTGATGGACGGCATCGAGCTCCTCCGCAAAATAAAAGACGAAAGTTCCGACACCGAAGTCATTATGATTACCGGCCACGGTGACATGGACCTGGCGATCAAAAGCCTCAAATACCGGGCCATTGATTTTGTCACCAAACCAATCAACGATGATATTCTCGAAATCGCTTTAGGCAGGGCCCATGAAAAAATCCATATGCGTCAGAAGCTCAGGGGTTACACCGAAAACCTAGAATCCCTGGTGCAGGAAAAATCCGCCCAACTGGTGGAAATCGAAAGACAGGTCGCCGTTGGCCAGGCCGTGGAAGGACTCGCTTCGATGCTCAGAAACCTTGCCGGTGACCTGGAAGGCGGCCTGACCTATTTTAATGAAATGCCCTGCTTTGTGTCCATTCACAATCCAAAATTAAAAGTCATTGCGGTGAATCAACTTTACAGGGATCGCCTGGGTGATAAAGTCGGCCGCAACAGCTGGGAAGTATACGGCGACAAAGCAGGCACCCGCTCCCAGTGCCCGGTGGCTGAAACCTTTAAAACCGGCAAAGGACAGCGGACAAGGGCCAGCATCAAATACGCCGACGACCAGGAAGCACCGGTGATTATCCACACGGCTCCTATTCGCAACCAGTCCAAGGAGGTGGAACTGGTGGTGGAAATTTCGGCCGATATCACCGAGGTCAATCGCCTGCAGGAAGAATTGCGCCAGACCCAGCAACGCTACCAGCAGCTCTTTGACGAAGTGCCCTGTTACGTATCATTGCAGGATCGGCAGTACAGGCTGTTGGCAACAAATAGGCGGTTTAACGATGATTTTGATGTCGAACTCGGCGCTTATTGTTATGAAGTTTACAAGCACCGGGATGAGCCCTGCCCCAATTGCCCGGTTGCCAAGACATTTGAAGATGGTCGATCCCACCAATCCGAGATGGTGGTTACACCCAAGTCCGGCGAGCAGTGCAACGTGTTAATATGGACGGCCCCCATTCGTGATGCCGACGGGGAGATCACGCGGGTTATGGAGATGTCAACGGACATTACCCAGATACGTGAGCTGCAGGATCACCTGTCTTCCCTGGGGCTGAAAATCAGCTCCATATCCCATGGAATCAAAAGCCTTCTAACAGGTATTGATGGGGGGGTCTACCTGGTGGAATCCGGTCTGACCAAAGACGATCCCGACCGGGTCAAAGAGGGCTGGGATGCCGTTAAGACCATCGTCCAACGAATCCGCAAACTGGTTCTCAATATCCTGTTTTTTGCCAAAGAAAGGGAATTTAAGCCGGAAGCCACCGATGTCCTGAACTTTGCCTATGATGTGGCTGCCAGTGTTGAGTCGAAGATCAATGCTGCAGGCGTTGGTCTTGATCGCGATTTTGATACCGGCCAGGGGGAGGTTCAAATGGATTCCGGGGTGGTGCGCCTGGCGCTGATCAATATCCTCGAAAACGCACTGGATGCCTGTCTTGAAGATACGGCCAAAAAATCCCACAGAATCGTTTTTAGCGTTAAGCGGGATAAAAATAAAATTGTTTTTGAGGTAAAGGATAACGGCATTGGAATGGATCGCGAGACCCGCGAGAGCCTGTTTACCCTGTTTTTTTCCTCCAAGGGCAACAAAGGCACCGGGCTGGGGCTGTTTATTGCCAACAAGATCGTCGCCCAGCACGGCGGAAAGATAAAAGTGGACTCCAAACCGAAGCGGGGATCCAGTTTTATGATAACCATTCCAATGAAGCTCACCGGGTAGCTCAAACACCCGTCCAGGTAGCTTCAATCCAGCCGGCTTTTTCTACCAGTTGCAACAACCGCTACATCACTTCTGATGGTTTCCGCTGTATTTCTATTCGTTTTTTTCCGTTTTCGGACCTTGAGATGCCGTATCAGGAAAAAGCTCCGGCAAGTAAAAGCGTTCGTATTTGTCAATCATACCGACAACCCCCAGTTCTTTCAAATTCGCCGTCCTGGTTTCAGAAAACCCCAGCTTCTTAAAATCGAGAATACTATCCTCACGATGGCACTTCAGGCATTCGTGTCCTTTGGGCTTGATATTTTCGTGAAATTTGTTTTTGATCCCTTCCCTTTGCTCGGGACTGAGTTTATCCCTTACTTTCATAAAGTCCCGGGCTAAAGGGGCATCCTGCAGCTGGACCGCCACTTGGAGTCGATCGGTATCTTCCGATTTGAAGTAAGGCGCTATTCGGGAGATTTGATCCTTGCCCGGGGAGAGAAGTCCCGTATCCATATCATAACTGGTACCGTAAAAGGGGCCCTGGGGATAGTCCTCCAGGGGGCTATACCATTGATAGTCAATGGTCGTCCCCGGCCTCTCCTTTATATGACAGGTTTCGCAGACAAAAAACTGGGTGTGAATATTCATCAATGATCTGATGCGTTTGTTTTTGCGGTGAGGAAAGTCAGAGTGGCATATGAAACAAACGGAACGCATATTCTCGGGTGGCTGCGGGTATTCCGGCGCAACATTGTGGAAATGCCGGTGTTGCTCAAATTCCTCGCTACGCCGGGCTTCATCGAGGATTTCCGATTTGGTGGTCTGCTCGTGCCGGGCCAACAGCGGCCGCAGAAGTCCGGGTCCGTGGTGGGAGATCGTGAGATGGTAAACGACACCCAACAATATGACAAAGGTAAGCACCATAAATATTAAGCTGATAAAATAGGCTATCAAAGGATGATTCAATCTTTTGGGTGCTCCCGGCAAAATCAATATCCTCCAAAAATCATGGCTTATCTTCGGGTCCGGCTTCTTCTTGTTGCGGTGAAGAAGCCTGCCGGTCGGGGGGCGGCACTTCCGGCGATGATTCGATTTCCAGTTCTGTCAATAGATTTCGCATATACTCTCTTTCCTCGGGAATTTCCCTGAGGTTATTGAGGTATTCTAAAAAATGTTCTTCTATCTGATGCTCCCGGGTGATCCGGCCGGTTAAAAAAGTCCACTGCATGGGGAATCTGCCGGGCACCAGGTGCACGTTGGACCAATGCCAGAAAGCCACGACGATCAGCGCCATCACCGCCTCATCGGCGTGCATCAATCTGGCCAGGGATTGGAAAAATGCAGAATATGATTCTTCGCCGATCAGCCCCTGGGGCAATAATTTGCCCAGCGTGCCCGGGATTAACCTGGCCATTAAATCGGGAAACAAAAGGGCCGATCCGGCGGCGATCAAGACAAGACTGCCCCAGATAATGGCCAGATAATGAAGCTTTTGCTTGTACATGAATTTTTCCATTTTGGGCCGATAAGGCGCGATGCCCAGGAAATACTTGAGATCATGGACGAGATCGTAAAGATCCTTCAGCCGGGGAATCTGGGTCCTTTTATAATCAAATTCATGGCTGAAGATTTTGCGCAGGGTTCCGCCAACGATGGTGACAACATGATAGGCCGCGGCGAACATCATCGTAAATCCCGCGATTCGATGAATGAGCCTGGCCGTGTCGATCCCGCCAAAAAACGATATGACTGCGGGGGCCCAGAAGACATCGCTGAAATATATCGGCAATCCCGTGGCGACCAGGAACATAAATGTTATGAAAATGAGCAGGTGCTGAATCACTATGTGAACGGAATAGCGCGGCAGATCACCCAGGGGATCCGATTGCACGTGTTTATAGATATCCCGCGGGATGGACCCCACCCCTTCAACATAGGTAAAGTATTCGTCTGAGCGCGCTTTTCCCTTGGCGGGAATCGCGATTGTTTCCGAAACCGTTTCAGAAGATGTCGCCATATCGTTTTTTATTTTGCCTTTTTGGATCCGGGTTTTGATTGGCCTCGCCAGGTCGTACCGTTTCTCAGCACCAGTTTAATTCCGTCTCTGCGCCGCCCGAAGGTTTCAAACAGCATCAGGCCCACCATACTGAGAACCGCGCCATACAGGGACAATCTCAAGAAAATGCTCATAAAGAAAACAATCCGGCTCTCCTTGTGTTCCGCTTTTGGATGAACGGCAATCCCTGCGAACCAGTTGGTTGGTGTTGCGTGACATTGTTGGCATGTCTTCATTAGGTTTTCTTTATAAATGGTGGCCCGTTTGTCGTCTTTTTTATTAATATCATGCAGGCCGCTGGAAGCATGGCAGCTGATACAGTTGGCAGCTTTCTGGGAACCCAATCGCACCAGTTTGCCGTGGATCGACTGGTTATAGGTTTCCACCGCATCCTGGGCCGTTGCCGAAACCTTGAGCTTTTTCATCAGGGCAGTGTCCTGATGGCACTTGGCGCATAATTCTACGATTTCCTTGGATGACCGGGAGGTCTTCTTGCGCAGCCGATGGGTCATATGTATATAGGCCTGAATGACGCCGCTTTGTGGGTGACAGTTAAAACAGCGGCGCAAGGTTTCCCCGTAGGCAACTCTCTCTTCAGATATGCGGAAGTACAATGGATTCGAATGGCAATATTTGCAGTAGGGCTTGGCCTGCTTTAACGCTTCAGAATCTGTGGGTTTAATCCCATGAGCGCTCTGGTTGTATAAATCGATAATTTTTTGATGGGAAAATTTTTCCTGAGCAAACGGCGGTTTTATATGGCACTGATTGGCGCAATTGACGACTTCGGTGACGGGATCGTGAGGAATTTTGGTAATGTAGGTATGACAGTCACGGCATTCAATTTTGCGGTGAACGCTGTGATTGTAAATTGCTTCATCAACATTATAGTTCCATCTCTTGCCGTTTTCATCGATTCGGCCGATAAGCCGATGTTTGTGGCACATGAGACAGTTGTACTCATCTGCTGCTTTGGCCAGGGAACCGAAAAATAAAAAGAGGAGTGTGCCTGCTAAAGCCAGGCAGATGATGATATGTTTGTTGATTGCTCTCAGAGCGCTGTTCCTTTTCAATTCGATGTTTAAGGATCCGCTCCGGCTATGGCTGAAAATGCCGCCATCTTGCTACTTTGTGGTATCCTAAGGGATACGCTTTTATGTGTCAAGCAAAAAGATTCAGAACTTAGGGGATAACGTTGTTTCCCAGGTTGAATAACTTGACCAATTAACATCTGGCACCAAACAATTCAACCTAGGAAACAACGTCCCCTAGATGTGCTGTATAAATAATATGATTTTTCCCACTAAATAGAACCCAAGAAGGACATATTGCTTGCGCTCTGTCGGACCAGCCTGCAGTGCGAGTATTATTCAAAATGGCTCAGCGACTCCCTGAGGTGATCGACCCAGATGTCAACGAAGTCATCATATTCAGCGGTACCCTTGAGAATCGGGACGCATTGAATTCCGGCTTTTGTTAAAATAGCCTTCCAGGAATCGTCCTCATCACCGGCCATGTCATTTTTAGCATGGTCACCGGCAACAGACATAAAGGGCATCAAATAGGCTTTTTTGATTTCCTTTTTCAGCAGCAGTTCCTTGATCAAATCGATCCCAGGATAACCCTCAACCGTTCCGACGAAAATGTTGGGGTCTTTGAGCTGCAGCTGGAACATCAGGGCGGCGTAGAACGCGTTGGCTGGATGATGGGTGCCATGGCCCATTAATACTACGGCTTCGTTTTCCTTGCGGTTTGGGGGAATGGTTTTCAGTATCGCATCCACCGTGCGCTGCATGTCTTGCTGGGTGCCCAGAAGAGGATATCCCAATATGACGCTCTGGAATCCACCCATCACCTTGAAGGCGCCCACTATACGGCGTAGATCATGATATTCGGCACCGCCGATGGTGTGCAGCGATTGCACCGCTACGTGGGTGAATCCTTCATCCTGCATTTCCGCCAGAGCCACCGCCGCTGAGTCTAAATGTTTACCCTGTTTGGCCAGCTTCTTGCGAATAATGTGAGATGTATAGGCCCAGCGGATGGGTATTTCTGGATAAGCGGCCTTAGTTTTTTTATCAATATTTTCAAAAGACACCAGGGCACTGGGTACGCTGGATCCAAATGCGGCCAGCAAGATCCCCACTTTTTTAGGCGCGTTGTTACCGTGTCCGCCTGCCATGATAGAGGTGCACAGGCAGAAGGCTAACAAAATAGCCAGGCACGAAACTATAAAATGTTTTTTCATCTGTGAAATCTCCTTTGTGAATCTAATATTGAAACTGCATTAGGCCATGTTTAAATAATTATGGCCGCCCTAGTAAAAATTTGATTATAAATATTAACCAACGACACCCAATTGGCTTTAACTTGGGGTATCAGCTGACGATTGCTAAAATTCAGTCGTCATCCGAATACCGCCGATAATCCCTTCCGCGTCGTCCATTCCCGGCACGTCGTATTTGTCCTGCATGTACTGCAAATCGGCTGTGACGGCAAAATAATCATTGAGCACAAACCGCCAGTAAACCTCGGCAACCTGCGTGTAGTCGAAGTCGTTTTTACCGTTCAGATAGGCGTAGCCGATGCCGATGTTGTCGTCCTCGCGTCCATACCAATTGCCGGTGAGGTTCAGACCTCCCGAAAAAAGCGTATCATAAACCCGGGCCCCGAAGATGTCGCCCAGCTCCTGATCAAATGAAATGAAAGCGCACATCCGCTTTTCCTTGTCGCCGTTTTCGTCTAAAAATTGTTTGCTGGTGACCTGGCCGATTAAACGGTAGTTGCCTTCTCCCAGAGATGTGTTCACCTTATAACCGAGCTGGGTTGCAAAAAAGTTATAATTATTGCCGTCGTCGTTTTCACCGATATTCATGCCGACACCTTTGATAGCCCAGCTGCCGAGTTCCCATTCCACTGCCCCGCCGATATCATAGGAGGGGGCAAAGCCATTTGGTCCGTTCACCAGGGCCTCATTCATAAACTGAGTGTACTCATCGTTGGCGAAAGCATTTTCATCCACGTATGCTGTCGAATCGATGATGCCGCCGGTCAGGCCCAGGGCATTGCTTTTGCCGAATTCAAAGGTGTGCTTGTACCAGACGGTCAGCAGGTAGTCCCGATTACGGCCGTTGATGTCTTTGACGTCATCTTCCAGGTCGGCGGCCCAGGGCGCCAGGTTTAAGTCCGTGACACCGTTGAGCCCGTTGCCGGCTGCAAAACCGAAGCCTGCAAAAATTTCATCCTGCTCGGTGGGCTGAAAGCTGAACTCCGGCTGGAAGGGAATAGCGCCGCGGCCCTTATTATCTTCACCATCCACCCACTGATACTGATAGGCACCGGATAGAACCCCGCCGATTGAAAACTTGTCGGTGATGTCATAGGTGTAAGAATTAGGATATGAAGATTGTCAAGCCAAGCCATAGCAAACATATCAATCGAAATAATTTCATTATAGAAGGTGCTCCTCTCGCATTTGCTTTATAGAGTTGGACTTTTAAGATCTCAATTTATTTTTTTTCTGTGCCCATAATGAGTTGCAAAGATCAAATTTAGCCGCACAATCTTAACTCTTTGCCTGTATATTCAATTTCGCCTGATTCTCTAAATACTGCCATTTTACAGATTATGTGGGCCATGCCTTTTGACAGCAAAGCCCGCCAGGCATCAAGAACATCGATGTGTCCCGTTCTGGTGGTTATAATTTCAATCAAATCGGCGTGAGACTCTGAGCTTCTAATGCGGGTCTCATCATCTTCGGTCCAGTCTTGCGGTGCACTTCCGGCCACGTAAATAATTACTCCTGACTTCATAACAATATCCTCCTGTCGCATTTTTTGTCAGTCCCGCCGAAATAAAAAACCCTTCGAGAATGATGCTCTCGAAGGGTTGCACCCAGTTTACTTGACCCTTTGGCAGTGATTTCTATGCAGACCTATTTCCGCGCAGAGGCATAGATATGGTTGAAGGCAGGTCTTCTGGCTTTCGGATCAATCTACTCTTTGCACCTTCCCACCTGATTAGAACCAAGCAGTGGTATCCTGCAAATTTCGTCTCCGTTTACAGCGGCGGGACCGCTCCCGATTTACACGGGATTCCCTATTAAGCCCTATTGGGCACCTTGGGATATGGGATACAAGAGGTAAGAATTGATGTCAACAAAAAAAAGAGCGGATTTTTAACCGATAAGAAGGCTAAACCACCGGGTGTTTATCATTTTAGATTGATTTCGAAGAGTTGGATTATTGGAGTGATGGAGTATTGGTTGAAAAGCTGGATATCTTTTTACAACACTCCAATACTCCATCACTCCAGTGCTCCACGATTGTTAGATTCATGGTTTCTGCTCAACCCTGGGATTACTATATTCTTGGTTATAGTTCCGAAAAGAATTTACTTGCAGGCCAGGATGACCTCCGAAGGAAACCACAATTGCTGATAGTATTCTCGGGATTTGACTTCAAAGCCATGGTTTTCCAATTTGTCGGATAGCTGTACACTGCGGCAACCGCCGAATAATTTGGGTGATATCCGGTAAATCAGGCTGTAAATTCCTGAGCCCAAGGATTCTCCTGCGGTCATATTCACCAGAATTAATTTTCCCCCTTTTTTGAGGACACGTTTGAATTCTTCTAAGATGGTATCCATATCATCAAAAGCAATCAGGTCAAACATATAGTTGTTGACCAGCAAATCAAAGCTCCCGGTTTCCTCTTCAAGACTAAAGGCATTTCCAATCCTTAATTCATAATTGGCGGCCGTTAATTTGCCAAGGCTTTTTTTGGCTTTTTGCAACATGCCCGGTGAGATATCAACACCGGTATTGGTTCCATTGGGGTTGCGCTG
>Ga0316193_10002773_pt1 | contig 12434 bp, 7 predicted proteins | sample MerIslsedime2_MG_FD_207735 | JGI IMG/M metagenome (GOLD analysis project Ga0316193, IMG submission 207735) | Coastal sediment microbial communities from Maine, United States - Merrow Island sediment 2 | ecosystem: Environmental > Aquatic > Marine > Coastal > Sediment | place: USA: Maine... | reverse complement strand
TGACCTTTGAAACCCGCGAAGGCATTCTCAAACACTGCTCCGGCAAAAATGCCATGGAACTCGGTGAGCTGGGCGAACGTTTCCTTAAAAAACAGCAGCCCAGCCTGGAAGCACAACTCACCAACCTGGCCGATGAAATCGCTTATAACAGTCATGATGTAGACGATGGCCTGCGCGCAGAATTGATTCATATCGACCAGTTGAATGAAGTACCGTTGTTCTGCCGGCAGTATCAGGAGGTAAAACAGCGTTATCCGGATTTATCACAGCGCCGGACCATCCATGAAGTGGTTCGCAGATTGATCAACTGCCAGGCGGTCGACCTGGTTCAGACCAGCCAGCAGCGGCTGAAACAGGTTTGTCCTGCCGACCTGGAATCTGTTCGCAGGCAGCCTCAGGCGCTGATCGCTTTCAGTGACTCCATGCGAGAACTTAACCATGAACTGAAACGTTTTTTACGCAACCATCTTTACCGCCACTACCGGGTACATCGTATGAGCGCAAAGGCCATGCGTGTGATTCGTGACCTGTTTAATGCCTTTTTTCAAGATCCCCGCCTGATGCCGGAAGAGGCCCAGCTCTGGGTGGCAGAACTCAGGGATCAGGCAGGTACAGTCGGACAGGCGCGTGCGGTCGCCGACTATATCGCGGGCATGACCGATCGTTATGCCATTAAGGAACATGCGCGGGTTTATAATCCGGAAAAATTGACTTGATAGCGGCTCTGTCACCAGAACACACATGCGTATCTACATGCAAATTCCTCCCAGCGATGCCGGGCCACCAAAATTTTACCACCTGCACCTCCAGGAGGATCTGCTTGAAGGCTGGACGCTGGTGCGTCAATGGGGCTTTCAGGGATCGGGGGGACGAATGGTGCGTGATCACTACCCCGACCGCGAGAGTGCAGAACAGGCCATGCTGTCGCTGCGCGATGCACAATTGAAAAAAGGATATCGAGTCGTGTTTATGCAGGCCCAGACATGAGCAGCGCTGAATCATCGCAATCCACTCCGGCCGGCTATCTGGAAATGTTTTCACTGCGATGTGAGCCCTTCGCAGACCGCATCGACAACCGCTTCTTTTATGCCGGCACGACGCTGATGCAGCGCCTGGACCTGCTCACCCACCTGACACAGTTCGGTGACTCCGTGATTTTCGTCTCGGGTCCGCCCGGCAGCGGCAAAACCACCCTGCTCCGCCGTTTCATCGGACAGTCCAATAACCAGTGGCGGCTGTGTCTGGTTGACGCAGCAGATGACTTCAGCCAGTTTCCCGAACGGCTGGCGGATGCACTCGGTAGCGGCTCTACGTCCAGCGAACAGGAACTGCTTAGCCAGTGGGAGAACCGCAGCGATAGCGCCCAATTGCTTGTCATTCTGATCGATAACAGCGAAAAACTGGATGAACCCGCCCTTGGCCGGCTTTGCGCACTACTCGGTGATGCTTCGGCGGGTCGGATACGAATCATGCTGTTCGGTATCCCGGAAGCGCAACAACGGTTCAAGCAGACGTTTGAACAAAAAGCACCATCCTGCTCAACCCAGCGTCTGGAGATGCCGCGTCTGAACGAGGAAGAAACCTCCTCCTATCTGATGTACCGGCTGGCAGTTGCGGGCTACAGTGGAGAAAGTCCATTTACAACCACCGAAGTACGGGCAATGTGCAAGGCGGCAGATGGCCGCCCGGCGGGACTGAACCAGCTTGCCAACCAGGCGCTGCTGGAACGCCAGGCGCGAACCGAAAGCAACCGCCTGCGCCCTGTCATCGGCAAACGCAAAGGCAATGCTGTAGCCTGGGGACTTGCCTCCCTCGGCGTCTTATCGGTAGCAGTTTACCTGGGTTGGCAGCGATTCTATCCCCCACCGGACGATGCACATCGACCGCGCAGCCAACAGCGGCCGTTGAAAGAACAGGCTCTGGCACTTCCCGAACCAAACCTCTTGCCAACACCCGCGCAACGTTTTCGCTCGGTGAAAGAGCCTGCTCAAGACGAACCGCCTGCAGTTGAAACTGTGGTGGAGCTGGCCGCGATTAAAGCCAGCCTGGAATCTCAGCAAACGCCCGCTGCTGAGCTGCCGCCGCCCGACTCTGCGGAACCATCCGGGCCAGTGATCGGCAAAAACGAAATCGTTGCAGTGATTCCGGAACCCGCAGAAACTGCCACAGTCGACAATGCAACGCAGGAAACCGTCGCACCACCCGAGTCACCAGTCGAACAACCACCTGCCGTTAAACCCGCCAGCCTGAAATCCGTGAAAGCGGGAAAGCCCGCAACACCGGTAGAAACGGCTGTGCAAACTGCTGCGGTCGCGCAGCTCCAGGCGAAACAAACGCTCCCCCACCGGGAGCCCTGGCTGCTGGAACAACCCGAAACGTTTTTCAGTCTGCAACTGGTAGGCTCGCGGAACGAAAAATCGATTGCCGACTATATTCGACGCCATAAACTCGACGAGCATCAAGCCGCCTACTACCGCGGCCACTACCAGGGCGCCGCCTGGTATGTCCTGATGTACGGCGTCTATCCAACCAAAACGGCCGCCCTCGATGGACGAAACGCACTGCCCGCAAAAATCCGCAAGGCCAAGCCCTGGCTGCGCAGCCTCAAATCCGTGCATACCTCAATTCGCGAAGCACAGTAGTCGACCAGCCGGGTTGATCGACCCGCGGCGGATTGCCATATGAAAAACAAGGTTTAGAATCTAAAACACTGGCTAAAAACCCGCTTCTCCATTATTCTTTCCGGCCCTAATTTTAGCGAAGGGTTTTTCTCCACCCCTCCTGGCAGGGATGGTGTTGTGAGCGCTTAACACATCAAACCCTTTTAAATTCAAATTGTTGCAGAGGTCTAACATGAGTCACGGGGCATTCCCGAAAAAGCAGGGCCTGTATGATCCCCGCAACGAGCACGATGCTTGCGGTGTCGGCTTCATCGCACATATTAAAGGTATGCAGAGTCATGCCATCGTGCGTCAGGGCCTGCAGATTCTGGAGAACCTGACCCACCGCGGCGCGGTCGGTGCCGATCCTCTGGCGGGTGACGGCGCCGGCATCCTGCTTCAGATTCCCGACAACTTTCTGCGTGAAGAGAGTGCGGCACTCGGAATTGAACTACCGGCTCCCGGCCATTACGCAGTCGGCATGTTTTTCCTGCCACAGCAGCAGCAGACCCGCGCTGAATGTGAAGCCCTGATCGAACGTGTCACCGAGGAGGAGGGCCAGCTGGCGCTTGGATGGCGCGATGTGCCCACCGACCACAGCGGCCTGGGCCAGAGTGTTAAAGCGGTTGAACCGGTGGTTCGCCAGCTGCTCATCAGCTGTGGCGAGACCTGTCTGACGCAGGACGAGTTCGAACGCAGGCTATTTATCATTCGCAAGCGGATCGAACACCAGGTCCGCGAATCCGACTGGGAAGGCCGCGAAAATTTCTACATACCCTCACTGTCCAGCCGCACCCTGCTGTACAAGGGTATGTTGCTGGCCAACCAGGTTGACGCCTATTACCAGGACCTGAAAGATGAACGAGTGGTGTCGGCCATGGCCCTGGTACACCAGCGTTTCTCGACCAATACCTTCCCTTCATGGGACCTGGCACAGCCGTTCCGCATGATTGCGCATAACGGTGAGATCAACACCCTGCGCGGCAATGTCAACTGGATGCGCGCGCGTCGTCACTCCATGGCTTCCGAGCTGTTTGGTGCCGATCTGGAAAAGGTCTGGCCGCTGATCCCCGAGGGGCGGTCTGACTCCGCCTGCTTCGATAATGCGCTGGAACTGCTGGTCGCCGGTGGTTACTCCATGGCGCACGCCATGATGATGTTGATACCGGAAGCCTGGGCCGGCAACCCCTTGATGGATGACGGCCGCAAGGCATTCTACCAATATCACGCTGCCCTCATGGAACCCTGGGACGGGCCGGCTGCGGTGGCTTTTACCGATGGCCGCCAGATCGGTGCAACCCTGGACCGCAACGGCCTGCGTCCGGCGCGTTACCTGATCACCGACGATGATCTGGTTGTCATGGCCTCGGAAATGGGCGTTCTCACTATTCCAGACAGCAAAATCGTCAAAAAATGGCGCCTGCAACCCGGCAAGATGTTCCTTATAGACTTGGAGCAGGGCCGCATCATCGATGACACCGAACTGAAGAATGAACTGTCCGCCAGCCACCCTTACCAGGAATGGCTGGACAAAAGCCAGATCCATCTGAAGAACCTGCCCGCTAACGTAAACGGCGCCGGGGGGGATCCCGAAACACTGCTGGATCGTCAGCAGGCCTTTGGCTACACCCAGGAAGACCTCAAGATTCTGATGATGCCAATGGCAGTCACTGGCCAGGAAGGTATTGGTTCCATGGGCGCCGACAGCCCGGTTGCCGTGCTGTCGAACAAGGCCAAACCGCTGTCTAATTATTTCAAACAGAATTTCGCCCAGGTCACAAACCCACCGATTGACCCTATTCGCGAAGAGCTGGTCATGTCACTGGTGTCGCTGATCGGTCCGCGCCCCAACCTGCTTGATCTGCACAGCGGCGGCAAACACATGCGCCTTGAGATCAGTCAACCGATCCTGACCAACAAGGATCTGGAACGCATCCGTAACATCGAAAAGACGACTGAAGGCGCTTTCCGCACCATGACGATCGACATCTGCTATGCCGCCGATCAAGGCGCTGCCGGTATGGAGGATGCGCTGGCTTCAGTCTGTGAACAGGCTGAAACAGCGGTGCAGGAAGGCTTTAATATCCTGATTCTGTCCGATCGTTCCGTATCCGCGCAGCTCATACCGATACCGGCCCTGCTGGCCACTTCCGCGGTCCACCATCACCTGGTGCGTGCCGGCCTGCGCACCGAATCGGGTCTGGTGGTGGAAACCGGCGCCGCGCGCGAAGTCCACCAGTTTGCCGTACTGGCCGGTTACGGTGCCGAAGCCATCAACCCCTACCTGGCCTTCGAAACACTGGCATCGATGAAAGACGATCTGCCGGACACTCTCGACCAGGCCGAGATCAACAAACGCTACATAAAAGCCGTTGGCAAGGGTCTGTTGAAAGTATTTTCCAAGATGGGTATTTCCACCTATCAATCCTACTGTGGTGCACAGATTTTCGACGCCGTCGGTTTGAGGACCGACTTTATTGATAAATACTTCTCCGGCACCGCCAGTATGGTGGAAGGCGTCGGTATCGAGGAAATCGCCGAAGAAACGGTACGCTGTCACCGCGATGCCTACGGCGACAACCCGGTCTATGCCGACGCGCTGGATGTCGGCGGCGATTATGCCTTCCGGGTTCGCGGTGAAGACCACATGTGGACGCCGGACACCATATCCAGGTTACAGCACGCAAGCCGTGCCAATGATGCCGGGACATATGATGAATACTCACGCCTGGTGAACGAACAGAACGAAAACCTGCGCACCCTGCGCGGCCTGTTCGAGCTGAAGTTCGCCACTACAGCCGTGCCACTGGACGAAGTGGAACCGGCCAGTGAAATCGTCAAGCGATTCGCCACCGGCGCCATGTCTTTTGGCTCGATTTCCTGGGAAGCCCATACCACGCTGGCGATCGCCATGAACCGCCTGGGTGGGAAATCCAATACAGGAGAGGGTGGCGAAGAACGCAGCCGCTTCAAAGCCTTGGACAACGGCGATTCCATGCGTTCGGCCATCAAACAGGTGGCGTCCGGACGTTTCGGTGTCACTGCCGAGTACCTGGTGAACGCCAACGATATCCAGATCAAGATGGCACAGGGCGCCAAGCCGGGTGAAGGCGGCCAGTTGCCCGGTCACAAAGTCAACGAATGGATCGCCAAAGTGCGCCACTCGACGCCTGGCGTCGGCCTGATTTCACCGCCCCCTCATCATGACATCTATTCGATCGAGGATCTTGCCCAGCTGATCCATGACCTGAAGAATGTGAATCCGAAAGCCCGTATCAGCGTAAAGCTGGTGTCGGAAATCGGTGTCGGCACGGTAGCCGCCGGAGTATCCAAGGCGCACGCCGATCACGTCACCATCGCCGGTTACGATGGTGGTACCGGCGCTTCACCGCTGACATCCATCCGCCACGCCGGCAGCCCGTGGGAACTGGGACTGGCGGAAACCCATCAGACACTGGTACTGAACAGGTTGCGCGGCCGTATTTCCGTACAGGTCGACGGCGGTATGCGCACCGGCCGTGACGTGGTGATCGGTGCCTTGCTGGGCGCCGACGAATTCGGGTTCGCCACGGCACCTTTGGTCGTCGCAGGTTGCATCATGATGCGCAAATGCCACCTCAACACCTGCCCGGTCGGTGTCGCCACCCAGGACGAAGAATTACGCAAGCGCTTTACCGGAAAGCCGGAACACGTGGTGAACTACTTCTTTTTTGTTGCCGAAGAAATTCGCCAGCTGATGGCTAAACTCGGCTTCCGCAAGTTCAGCGACATGATTGGACGCATGGAAAAACTGGACATGCGTAGTGCCATCAACCACTGGAAAGCCAAGGGCCTGGATTACACACGCATCCTGCACAAACCGGACGCAGGCCCGGATGTCGCTATCTTCAATAGTGAAACGCAGGACCACGGTCTGGAAAAAGCGCTCGACAACAAGTTGATTGAACAGGCCAAACCGGCGCTGGAACGCGGTGAGGCAGTAAAAATTGAAACGCCGATCACAAACGTCAACCGTAGCGTCGGCGCCATGCTGTCCGGCCGCATTGCCGAACGCTATGGCCTCGAAGGTCTCCCCGAGGACACCATCCATATCAAACTCAAGGGCGTAGCCGGTCAGAGTTTCGGCGCCTGGGTCACGCACGGCGTCACCCTGGAACTGGAAGGTGAAGGCAACGACTACGTCGGCAAAGGCCTGTCCGGTGGCCATCTGGTGGTCTATCCACCCGCTGACTGCCCTATCGTTCCGGAACAGAACATTATCGTCGGCAACACGGTTCTGTACGGTGCAATTTCCGGCGAATGCTATTTTCGCGGTGTGGCCGGTGAACGCTTCGCAGTGCGCAACTCCGGCGCCAGTGCAGTGATCGAGGGCGTTGGTGACCACGGCTGCGAATACATGACCGGCGGCGTGGTGGTCGTGCTCGGTGAAACCGGACGTAATTTCGCCGCCGGCATGAGCGGTGGTATCGCTTACGTACTCGATGGCAATGGCGGCTTCAGGGAGCGCTGCAATCTCGCCATGGTGGACCTGGAACCGATTCCTGAAGAAGACGACGCACTGGAAGCCCTGGATCATCAGGGCGGTGACCTGGAAACCCACGGTAAAGTGGACATCAGTTCCGACATGACCCGCTACGATGCCTTGCGACTGCACCGCCTGATCGAGAAACACGCGCACTACACCGGCAGTAGCGTGGCACAGGCTGTTCTCGACAACTGGAATGAGACCCTGCCGAAGTTTGTGAAAGTGATGCCCGTCGACTACCGCCGCGCACTGGAGGATATGAAGCGGGCGCAAGCCGATGAACTGGCGGCAGCGAGTGGCTGATCGGGATGCTTCATTAATCCCTGCGACGGATACAGGCTTATTCGTTGCTTGCGATCAGCGTCCTTCGTGAGCCTTGTGTTTACAACTTAATATGACACGAATCGAATAAATAGCTATGGGTAAACCAACCGGATTCATGGAATACACGCGGCAGGATCGCACTTACAAACCCGTCGGAGAGCGCATCAAGCACTTCGAGGAATTTGTCATTCCGTTAAACGACCAGGAGCTGAAAGAACAGGGTGCGCGCTGCATGGACTGTGGCATCCCCTTCTGTCACCAGGGTTGCCCGGTCAATAACATCATACCGGACTGGAATGACCTGGTGTGGAAAGGTGAGTGGCAACGCGCCATCAAGGTCCTGCACTCCACCAACAACTTCCCCGAATTTACCGGCCGCATCTGTCCGGCTCCCTGCCAGGAAGCCTGCACACTGAACCTGACCGACGAGCCGGTCACCATCAAAACCATCGAGTGCGCCATCGTTGACAAGGCCTGGGACAATGGCTGGATAAAACCGCTACCCGCCCAACACAAAACCGGCAAAAAGGTCGCCGTCGTCGGCTCAGGCCCGGCTGGCATGGCCTGCGCGCAGCAACTGGCACGCGCCGGGCACGATGTCAGCCTGTTTGAAAAGAATGATCGCATCGGCGGCTTGATGCGCTACGGCATCCCCGATTTCAAAATGGAAAAACGCCTGATTGACCGCCGTGTAGAACAAATGCAAGCGGAAGGCGTCATCTTCAGGCCAGGCACCCATGTCGGTTCCGACATCTCGACCGGACAATTGATGAAAGAGTTCGACGCCGTGGCCTTAACCGGCGGCTCCGAACAACCGCGGGATCTGCCGATAGCGGGCCGTGAACTGGAAGGCATTCACTTTGCCATGCAGTTCCTGCCCCAGCAGAACCGGCGCGAAGCCGGTGAAACTGTAGCCGCTGATCTTTCCATCACGGCAACGGACAAACACGTCATTGTCATCGGTGGCGGTGACACCGGTTCCGACTGTATCGGCACATCCATTCGTCAAAACTGCAAGTCCGTCACCCAGCTGGAAATCCTGCCCAGACCACCAGAAATGGAAGACAAAGGCCTGACCTGGCCTGACTGGCCCAACAAAATGCGCACCTCATCGTCCCAGGAAGAAGGCGCCATGCGTGACTGGTGTGTTGCCAGCAAAGAATTCATAGGCAAAAACGGCAAGCTCAGCAAAATCCGCTGCAATCGTGTCGACTGGCAAAAGGATGATCGGGGCGCCTGGCAAATGAATGAAATCGAAGGCAGCGAATTCGAACTCGATGCCGACCTGGTGCTGCTCGCCATGGGCTTTATCCATCCCGTGCATGAAGGCTTGCTGAATGATCTGGGCGTCGACTACGATGCACGTGGCAACGTCCAGGGCAGTACCGAAACTGCGGATGCCTACAAGACGTCAATCGACAAAGTATTTGCCGCCGGTGACATGCGGCGCGGTCAATCGCTGGTAGTCTGGGCCATTCGGGAAGGCCGCCAGTGTGCGCGGGCGATTGATGAATTTCTGATGGGATCATCCGAATTGCCACGTTAGTACCGGTTAGTCTCGGCATCGATTTATCAAGTATGGTGTTTTAAGAACTATCCGGGTTTAATACTGACTTATGAGCGAACTGAAAAACGACCGCCTGCTACGCGCACTGCTACGCCAACCGGTAGACGTCACACCTGTATGGATGATGCGCCAGGCCGGTCGTTACCTGCCGGAATACCGCGAAACCAGGAAAAAAGCCGGCAGCTTCATGAAGCTGTGCACCAACCCGGAGCTGGCCTGTGAAGTCACCCTGCAACCGCTGGAACGCTTTCCACTGGACGCCGCGATCCTTTTTTCGGATATCCTCACTATCCCGGACGCCATGGGCCTGGGCTTGCATTTCACCGAGGGTGAAGGCCCGCGTTTCAACAATCCGCTGCGTGACGAGAAGCAGATTCAGGCCCTCGGTGTCCCCGATCCGGAAACCGAGCTTCGTTACGTGATGGATGCCGTGCGCACCATTCGTCGTGAACTTAACGGCCGAGTTCCTCTGATCGGCTTTTCCGGCAGTCCGTGGACGCTGGCGACTTACATGGTGGAAGGCGCTTCCAGTAAAGATTTCCGCATCATCAAGGCTATGATGTACGAACGCCCGGAGCTGCTGGATCAGCTGCTGGATACGGTCGCCCAGTCGGTCACGCTTTATCTCAATGCGCAGATAGAAGCCGGTGCCCAGACGGTCATGATTTTTGATACCTGGGGCGGCGCACTGACCCCCAGTGACTACCGCCGTTTCTCGCTGAAACCCATGGAACGCATCATCCATTCACTGATACGGGAAAACGATGGCCGCAAAGTGCCGGTCATACTGTTTACCAAAAACGGCGGGCAGTGGCTGGAAGCCATGACCGATACCGGCGCCGATGCCCTGGGCCTGGACTGGACCACCGATCTGGCAGATGCCCGCGGTCGTGTCGGCAATCAGGTCGCATTACAGGGTAATCTGGATCCATCCGTGCTTTATGCCTCACCTCGGCATATCCATGAACAAGTCGCCAAGGTACTGGCCAGTTTCGGTAAAGGCGATGGCCACGTGTTCAACCTGGGACACGGCATACATCCCGGTATACCCCCGCAACACGCAGCGGCCATGGTCGCGGCAGTCCACGAGCTAAGCCCGCCATATCACCAATAAACTACACGTCAGTTCTGGCTGGCCCGCTTCTGATTTTTGACAACTCCAGCATGGCGAGAAAGCAATCGGCGCGGGATACATGCCGTGCCTGGTGACATTCAGCGAATCTCGCTCAACAGCGAATCAATCATGCCTTGCGCCTGCGAGAGATAGCCGCCGCCGAACAGATTAAAGTGGTTGAGAACATGGTACAGGTTGTACAGTTTTTTACGGATTGAGTAGCCTGCCTCCAGCGGCCACGACTGTCTGTAGGCGGCGTAAAAGTCACGGCTGAAACCACCAAACAGTTCGGTCATCGCCAGATCGGCTTCCCGATCACCGTAGTAGACCGCCGGATCAAATATTGCCGGTTCTCCGGCACGTGTGAAAGCGTAGTTTCCCGACCACAGGTCACCATGCAACAGAGAGGGCTCCGGTTCATGCCCGTCCATGAAATCCGCCAGACATTCAATCAAACGGTAACCCTGGTCCTTTGAACGGCTACCCGCACCGCGCGCAACGGCGAGATCGAGCTGAAATTTCAACCTGTACTCCCCAAAGAAGATCAACCAGTCAGCTTCATGCCGGTTGTGTTGCTCGGTCGATCCAATGGTATTGTCTCGATACCAGCCAAACTGGTCGGAGGTGACGCGATGCATTGCTGCCAGACCTTCTCCCAGCGCGGCCGATGATCCGGAAGCACCCAACTCCAGGTATTCGAGCACCAGGAAAGCCTGTTGCCCTGCGAGCCCCCAGGCGAGCGGATTGGGAATACGTAACGACTCCGCCTGCTGCAATTCCTCCAGGCCTTCAGCCTCAGCGGTGAACATGTCCAGACCATCGGCAGCATTGACCTTGGCAAAGAATGGTCCCTGATTGGACTCAACACGGAACGTCTGATTGATGCAGCCTCCACCGACTGCGCTGGGCACGTCCAGACGCACGCTGCTACCCAGGGTTGCTGAAAGCGACTGCTCGACTTCTTGCCAGAAAGCCATGTTATCTTACCTTTTCAGGGAAGTGCCGTGAGAAGAGCACAGCCCTTCACATTTTAAGACGTTCGTGCATAAGACTGCTGCGCGGGAAATGGGCTTTGAGAAACTCCATCTGATCGGCCAAAACACGTTTACCCTGCAGATAGATGTACTCTGCATGCGTCGGCTGAAACGGTACTGCCATCAATTCCATACCGGCCTCTTCAGGCCGGCGACCGGCCTTGTGATTATTGCAGCGACGACAGGCTGTTACCACATTGGTCCAGCTATCCCGACCGTGCTGACTGGTGGGCGTGACATGATCGCGTGATAAATCACGCGCCTGGAAACGTTCGCCACAATACATACACAGATGGGCATCGCGCTTGAAAAGGGCAGGGTTATTCAACGGAGGAACGTAGCGGTCGCGAGCCTTGATCAGCACTTTGTTGCTGCCGTAGCTAGCAACAATGGAATTGACATCAACCCGGCTTTGACAGCCGGTAAGAGCGCAAATACCACCGTGCACGCGGTACAGCAGGACGCCGCAGCTGTAGGCCACTTGCCCGAGGTGGTACATGCGCACAGCCTCCTGGTAATTGACCCATTCCAGCGGCATGCCAGATACATCGGTTCGCAGGACTTGTTGGTGCAAGTCGTACACGTTGTACCTCTCAATAGCCGAGTTTGTACATTTATCCCAAATTATCCGTTTGTTGTAAACAGTCAGACTACGGAATTCACGGCCTTGTCAACCTTCGTGGACATTTCATCGGTGACCGGAATCCGCTATCATGCCGCTTTTTCCGGGTTTCGGTCCCTTTATGGGCCAATTTATGTCTTTTCGCAACAAAAACCATCGGCCGGCGTCATTGTCAACCGGCCGGTACAGCTTCTGGAGTATGTACAGATGCCAATTTGCCTGGGCGTCCCCAAAGAAATCGAACAAGGTGAGCGCCGGGTTGCCCTGGTACCTGCAGTCGCCGAACGCTTCAAAAAGATGGGTGTGGAGGTTCTGCTGGAAAGCGGCGCGGGCAAGGACAGTTATTACCCTGACAAAGCTTATGACAGTGCCACCATCGTCAACAGTGCCGGCGAGCTGTACCAGCGATCCGACCTGATTTTGAAAATTCAGCCACCGACTGAAGCCGAAATTGAACAGATGAAGGAAGGCGCGGTCGTAGCCGGGATGATGCTGCCCTATCGCTACCCGGAACGGGTCAAAAAAATGCGTGACCGCGGGATCCTCAGTTTTGCCATGGAACTGGTTCCGCGCATTTCGCGCGCCCAG
>Ga0316193_10002771_pt1 | contig 12436 bp, 10 predicted proteins | sample MerIslsedime2_MG_FD_207735 | JGI IMG/M metagenome (GOLD analysis project Ga0316193, IMG submission 207735) | Coastal sediment microbial communities from Maine, United States - Merrow Island sediment 2 | ecosystem: Environmental > Aquatic > Marine > Coastal > Sediment | place: USA: Maine... | reverse complement strand
GCGATGGCCTGGAGGCCGGCAACACCAACGCCGAGGACAAGGGATCGTGCCGGTGGAATCGTTCCTGCCGCTGTGACGAGCATCGAAGGGAACTTTGGAGATTCGGCTGCTGCGAGCATCACGGCTGCATAACCGGCGACGTTGGCCTGCGATGACAAGGCATCCATCGCCTGGGCGAGCGTGGTACGCGGGACGGCTTCGACAGCCAGTGCGGTGATGTTGCGGTCAGCCAGCGCCCGGACGACGTCGGTCGCGACGAAGGGATCGAGGAACCCGGCGAGGACGGCTCCTTCCGGGACCAGCATGATCTCATCGAAGGTTGGCCGCTCGACGCGGAGGATGAGGTCGGCGTTGTGAGCGGCCGCACCGTCCGGAACGATCGTGGCACCTGCGTCCTCGTAGTCGGCGTCTGGGAAGCCGGCGGCCTCCCCTGCGCCGGTCTCCAGCAGGACATCCCATCCCCAGCCGGTGAAGACCTTGACGGAGGCAGGAACGGCGGCAACGCGGCGTTCGTGAAGAGCTCGTTCGAGGGGGATTCCAAGTCGCATCGAGCCGGACGCTAACTGATTTCCGTCGAGATGAGAATTCGCTACGGCGGCGAAGCAGATGGCTGGGAACTCCGGCTCTTGCGTCCGTGGCATTTCGGTGCCATGGTCGAGGCAAGGAGACATGATGCGCAGACAGATCCTCGAGGCGCCCCGTGCCGTTACGGCCCGGCCCCTTCACGTATCGAACGTCGACCGGCTTCAGCCCGACTCGGGCGAGATCGTGATCGACATCGCCGCCTGCGGCGTCTGCCGCACCGATCTGCAGCTCGTCGAAGGAGATCTGGCAGCACGCGTTCTGCCGGTTGTGCCGGGCCACCAGGTGGTTGGACGTGTGGCCGGCGTGGGTGAGGGTGTTTCCGATTGGGCGGTGGGGGAGCGGGCGGGAGTCGCTTGGCTGGCCGGCACCTGTGGGTCGTGTGAGTATTGCAGGAGCGGCCGGGAGAACCTCTGTGCAGACGCCGTGTTCGCCGGGTGGAGTTCCAACGGCGGCTACGCAGAGCAGATCGCCGTTCGATCCGACTTCGCCCTCCGTGTTCCCCCGCTGTTTTCGGATGTCGAGGCAGCGCCGTTGTTGTGCGGCGGCATCATCGGATACCGGGCACTGAAGATCTCGGGGATCCAACCGGGAGGGCGAATCGGGCTCTACGGATTCGGAGCATCGGCGCTCCTTGCGATGCAGGTGGCGACCTCTTGGGGTTGTGACGTCTTCGTGGCGACCCGCTCACCGGCCGAACAAGAACGAGCCATCGCGATGGGAGCCGCCTGGACCGGGTCGTATCATGACCGGCCTCCGGTGGCACTCGACGCGGCGGTCACGTTCGCTCCGGTCGGCTATGTGGTGGTGGAGGCGCTCAAGTCGATCGCGCGCGGCGGGACCGTTGCCATCAATGCCATCCATCTCGATCGGATTCCAGAGTTCGGCTACGACTTGCTGTGGGGCGAGCGCCAGCTGCGAAGCGTCGCAAACTTCACCCGGCAGGATGCCGCCGCGTTCCTCGAGCTGGCCGCGAAGATCCCGATCCGGACGGTTCCGGACGTTTATCCGCTCGGCGATGCGAATCTTGCGCTGATCCGGCTCAAGGAAGGCCTGGTTGAAGGCGCGGCCGTTCTCGTCACGGGGTGAGCGAGCGACGGCTCGGGCATGTGCTTCCTACTCGTCGAGGAAGATGTCTCGCTGGAGTCCGGCATCAGGTACATAGGCGTAGGCGGAGAGATCGGTGATACCTGCTTCGGCAAGTACTTCGTCGTCGAGGTAGAAGTTGCCGGTTGCCTCGCGGCTTGGGCGGTTGAAGATCTCATAGGCGGCATCGGCCAGAATCTCCGGGCGTCGGGATTGCTGCATGGCGGCGTCGCCGCCGAGGAGGTTCTGTACGGCCGCCGTTGCAATGATCGTACGGGGCCAGAGGCTGTTCACCGCAATGCCGTCATCTGCGAACTCGGCCGACATGCCGAGTGTGCACATCGACATGCCGTACTTCGCGATGGTGTAGGCGACGTGGTTCTGGAACCAGTGCTGGGCGAGATTGAGCGGAGGGCTCAGGGTGAGGATGTGCGGATTCGCGGCGTGCCGCAAGTGGGGCATACACGCCTTCGAGACGAGAAACGTTCCGCGGGTGTTGATGTCCTGCATCAGGTCGTACGACTTCATTGGGAGGTACTCGGTGCCGGACAGGTTGATCGCCGAAGCGTTGTTGACGCAGATGTCGATGCCCCCGAAGGCTTCGACGGTCGTCGCCACCGCTGCCGCCACCTGCTCGTCGTGACGGATGTCGCCGACGATCGGGAGCGCCGTGCCTCCAACAGCTTCAATCTCCTGCGCCGCGGTGAAGATCGTGCCTTCGAGCCTGGGGTGCGGTTCTGCCGTCTTGGCGATCAGAGCGATGTTGGCGCCATCAGCTGCAGCCCGCTTCGCGATTGCGAGGCCGATTCCTCGGCTGCCCCCGGACAGAAACATCGTCTTGCCGGCTAGTCCAGCCATGTGCACTCCTTCGCGTCGCTCCGGCAGCAGGCTACCGATTCGCTCGGTTCGCCACCGGACAGCAGACCGCCCGCATATCCTCGCGTTCCGCTTCGTCCATCTCGACGAGCGGCGGTCGCATCGTTCCCGTGCGGAGTCCAACCATGCCGGCTGCGGCGTAGGTGCCGGCCAACCCATGCCATTCGACGTTCGATGCGATTGAACTGAGACGGTCCTGGGCATCGGCGTCCTCGCGAGCCGCCGCAGCCAGTTCCGGGGCGTAGTTGCCCGAAGCCGTGATCGATCCATAGGCGCCCCGGCTGAACGCTTCGTGAACGATGCGAGACGCTCCGACGAAGAAGTAGCGGCCAGCACCCAGACCTTCGAGGATCGGACCGATACGCTCGGGATCGCCACCGGAATCCTTCATGCCGACGATGTTCGGGTGGGCGCAGACAGCGACGGCTGACTCAATCGGCAACTCATATCCGGTCACTGCGGGCACCGAGTAGCAGAAGACCGGGAGCGGGGAGAGATCGGCGACAAGGCCGTAGAACGACTCGACGAGTTCGGACCTCCTGCGCAGCAGCAACGTCGGTGTCGTGACGAGCACGGCGTCGGCCCCGGCATCCGCAGCCTCGGTGATCTGCTGGGCAGCCTGGCGAACCGACTGGGCTGAGACACCGGTCAGCAGATACGCCGACGAACCGAGCTGATCACGCGCTGCCGCAGTCAGCATGCCCCTTTCACCCGGCTCCAGATACGGGCCCTGGCCGGTGGACCCACCGATGAGGAACCCGCTGAGGCTCCACTCGCTGAGCTGGTTCAGATTGTGGCGGTGCGCAGCACCGTCGACCGAGCCGTACTCGTCGAATGGGGTGATCAGCGCCGCCATCGTGCGAGGTGGCGTCTTCACCTATGCCCCCCAGCTCGAGTGGAAGAACTCGCCGCGTGTCTTATCAGTCCGCTCGTACGTGTGGGCACCGAAGGAGTCGCGCTGAGCCTGGATGAGGTTCGCAGGAAGCCGGTCGGATCGGTACCCGTCGTAGAACGCGAGCGCCGACGAGTACGCCGGGACCGGTATTCCCGCGGCGACGGCTCGACCGACGGTCCGCCGCCAGCCGGGCTCGGCTTCGGCTACCGCGTCGCGGAAGAAGCCTTCGAGGAGGAGGTTGGAGAGCTCTGGGTTCGACCGATAGGCAGCGGTGATATCGGCGAGGAACCGCGACCGGATGATGCACCCGGCTCTCCAGAGCGAGGCGATCGTGCCGGTGTCGAGGTCCCACGCGAACTCCTGGGACGCTGCCTCGAACAGCATGAATCCCTGGGCATAGGAGACGATCTTCGAGGCGTAGAGCGCATCCTCAAGATCCGAGATCACCCCTTCGGGATCGTCGTCGATCGCGCCGGGTGGTCCCGTCAAGATCCCCGAGGCCGCAGCGCGCTGGTCGACGAGTGAGGACACGATCCGGGCATAGACGGCCTCGGCGACGAGCGTGGTAGGCGCCGCCTGATCCATCGAGGCAACTACCGTCCACTTGCCGGTTCCCTTCTGGCCGGCGGCGTCGAGGACACGATCGAGGAGTGGCTCACCGTCGGCATCGACGGTGGCCATGATTCCCGCCGTGATCTCGATGAGGAACGAGTCGAGCCGGCCGGTGTTCCACCGAGCGAAGATCGGCTGCATCGCAGGAGCGTCGAGGCCAAGACCCCGGCTCATGATGTCGTACGCCTCGGCGATGACTTGCATATCCCCGTATTCGATGCCGTTGTGCACCATCTTCACGTAGTGCCCGGCTCCTCCCGGTCCGACCCACTCGCAGCACGGTTCGCCGTCGGCGACGGCCGCGATCGACCTGAAGATGTCTCTCACTTGGGGCCACGCGGCGATGCTGCCGCCCGGCATGAGCGAGGGACCGTACCTGGCTCCCTCCTCGCCACCGGAGACGCCCATTCCAATGAAATGGATGCCGTCCTCGGAGAGTTGGGTAGTGCGGCGTTCGGTGTCGGTGAACTGCGAGTTGCCACCGTCGATGATGGTGTCACCGGGTTCGAGGAGTGGAACCAGCGCATCGATCTGCGCGTCGACGGGTTCACCCGCTTTGATCATGAGCACGACAATCCTCGGCTGTGCCAGGGTTTGGACGAGTTCCTCAACCGTGTACACGCCGACGATCGGAGCGCCGGTCGCCTCGCCGGCGATAAACTCGTCGGTGCGCTCTGCGGAGCGGTTGTACACGGCGACGGAGTATCCGTGGTCTGCGATGTTCAGGGCGAGATTGCGGCCCATGACGGCGAGGCCGATGAGTCCGAGGTCAGCTTGTTGGGGCATGACGACGACGGTAGTCGTTATGCCGGGATCTGTTCGTCGTACAGCCACGTCGAGAAGAGATCGCCGAGGTCGCGGCCGGCTATCTCTTCCGCCAGGGAGATGAAGTCCCCGGTCGTGGCATTGCCGTCCGAGAACCGCTCTGCGTACGTTCGGAGCGTTTCGAAGAACACGTCATCGCCGACTTCGTCACGGAGCGCGACCAGCACGAACGATCCGCGTTGGTAGACGCTTCCGTTGAAGAGATCGTCCGGAGCCGGCGTTCCGGGGGGACCGTAGCCGGCAACTCTGGCCGCCTCGACGCGATTCGCCACCTCTTCGCGGTAGGCCCCCGGGCCGTACAACTCCTCGACCCACAGCAATTCGGCGTACGTTGCGAAACCTTCATTGAGCCAGATGTCGCTCCACTCTCCGACCGAGACCGAGTCGCCAAACCATTGGTGAGCCAGTTCGTGGACCAGGACGTACTCGAAGTAGGGGGCCTCGACCATGGTTCGTCCGAAGACCGAGAGGGTCTGGTTCTCGAGTGCAGCAGGGAATCCGCCGACCACCGCGATCCCGTATCGATCGAACGGATACGGGCCGAAGGCCCGCTCGAGCACGCGAACCATCTCACCCGTGGTCTCGAGGGCAGGGGGCGGATCCGCAACGAGGTCGGGTGGGAGGAAGTTGCTGATCGGAATCCCGGCAGCCTCGGTCGACACTGGATCGTCAACGAACGTCCAGCCGTCGCCGATGACAATGGTTGCGAGGTACGGCGCCATCGGTTCGGTCATTGACCAGCGATACGTGCTTGTGGTGGCACCTTCGTCGACCTCCACGAGTTCTCCATTCGCCGCGACGGACAGCTCGTTCGGCACGGTGACGGCATACGTGAACGTGGATTTGTCGAGCGGGTGGTCGTTCGACGGGAACCAGGAATGGGCGGCGTCGGGTTCGGCTGCGACAAACTGCTCTCCTTCCGGACCGGTGTGCCATCCGATGCCGAACGGAATCGCCGACGAGGTCGTTGGTTCCGGTGTGCCGCTGTAGTCGATCTCGACTTCGAAGATCTCGCCGGAGAGGAGCTCGACCGGGGCGACGACAAGCTCTTCTCCGCTGCGCTCGAATGCGGCGACTTCTCCGTTCACGGTGAGGCGATCAACCTGCCACCCGACGAAATCGAGGTTGAACGACTCCAGGTTGTCGAGCGCCGTCGCGGTGACGGCAACGGAGGCGGACACGCTGCCGTCGGCGGCGTAGGTCAGGTCCAGGTGATAGTGCTCGACGTCGTAGCCACCGTTTCCCAGCGATGGGTAGTAGTCATCGCCGATCCCCGCGGCCCCGGTGACGAATATCGGCAGCGTGGTCGTGGTCGTCGTCGTGGTCGGTGCGCTCGTCGACGATGTGGATTCAGCAGCGCTCGTGGCGACCGGTTCGGATTCACCAGTGCACGAGGCAGCAAGCAGACCCAGAACGAGAAGGACGGCCAAACGTCTCATACCGAGAAGGTACGCCGAATCCCACGTTGTCGGTGCGCGCAACCGACGGACTCGAAGTTCGGGGCTCCTAGCCCGCTGATCACATCACATCGCAAGTGCGCGAGCGACCGCATTTCCCATTTCGTGCGTTGATGCCGCGGGCCCGCTGCCGGAGATATCGGCCGTCCGGAGCCCGGCGGAGAGCACGTCATCTACGGCCCGGTCAACGGCGGCGGCCGCCTCGGGGAGGTCGAGCGAGTAGCGGAGCGCCATGGCGGCAGCGAGGATCGTCGCCAGGGGGTTCGCCAGCCCCTCACCCGCGATGTCGGGCGCCGAGCCGTGCACCGGCTCGTAGAGGCCGGGTGGTCCCTCCCCGAGGGAGGCGGACGGAAGGAGACCGAGCGAACCCGGAAGCATGGATGCTTCGTCGGTGAGGATGTCGCCAAAGAGATTGCCGGTTACGACAACATCAAAATCCCTCGGGCGGGAGAGCAGATGCATCGCCATCGAGTCGACGAGCACGACCTCGAAATCGATCTCAGGGAACTCCTCGGCCATCAGCCGATCAGCGGTCCGACGCCAGAGGCGGGAGACCTCGAGCACGTTGGCCTTGTCGACCGACGTGACCTTGCCGCGGCGCGCCCGTGCCGCTTCCCCCGCCATTCGAACCACCCGTTCGATCTCAGGTACCGAATACACCATCTCGTTGCGAGCCACTTGGCCATCGTCGGAGACCGAAGACGGACCGAAATAGATGCCGCCGGTCAGCTCCCTGACGAAGAGGATGTCGACGCCCGCAGCGTCTCGAAGCGGGGAGGCAGCCGGAAAGTGGACTTGAATCGGGCGAAGGTTGGCGTAGAGGCCGAGTTGGGCCCGGATACCCAGCAGGCCGGCCTCGGGCCGGGTCTTGGCAAGGGGATCATCCCACTTCGGGCCGCCGACCGCGCCAAGGATCACGGCGTCGGACTCCCGGCACGCTTCAACCGTGGACATCGGAAGGGGGTCACCGGTGGCATCGATAGCGGCACCACCGATCAAATGCTCCTCGAACGTGAAGATCAACCCGAACCGTGTGGCGACGGCATCGAGCACCTTTCGCGCCTCAGCGACGACCTCTGGTCCGATACCGTCACCCGGCAAGAGAACGAAGTGGCTCATGCGTCTTCCGGCTCGGATGAACCGTTGCGATCCGCCAGCGCCTTGTTGAGTGCCGACACAAATGCGCGTGCCGAACCTTCCACCACGTCGGTCGAGATTCCGCGACCGGAGTAGGTGATTGGACCGATCTGGATGATTACATTCACCTCCGCCATGGCATCGGCGCCCGAAGTGAACGGGTTGACGCGGTAGTCGAGGAGCGACGCAGGGATCGCGAACGCGTCTTGGAGGGCAACAAAAGCAGCATTCACCATGCCGTCACCTTCCGCCGTAACCTCGAACTCGTTCTCGCCCTGAGACACGCGCACCGTGGCGACCGGGGTCTCGCGGTCTCCACCGCTGAGATGCAGGCCGACGAGTTGCACCTTGTCCGTCGACCTGTCGGTCTCGATCTCGACGATCGCCCGAAGTCCGGCCTCTCCGATCTCTCCCTTCCGGTCCGCCAATTCCTTGAACCGCTCAAAGGCGTTGGCGAACGCGGCTTCGTCGAGGGTCACGTCCATTTCGGCGAGTGCGGCTCCGAATGCCGCGCGGCCCGAGTGTTTGCCGAGCACGAGCTGCGACTGCTGGCCTACGTCACTCGGATCCATGATCTCGTAAGTCTCGCGATTCTTGAGCACACCATGCTGGTGGATCCCTGATTCGTGAGCGAAGGCGTTGCGTCCGACGACGGCCTTGTTGAACTGGATCGGGTAGCCGGTCAATCTCGACACGAGACGCGACGTCTCGAAGATCTCGGTGGTGTCGGCCTGGATCTCGACGTTGAAGTAGTCCTGGCGGGTCTTGATCGCCATGATGACTTCTTCGGTCGACGTGTTGCCGGCACGTTCTCCGATACCGTTGATCGCTCCTTCGATTTGGCGAGCGCCGGCGTGAATGGCCGACAGGGAGTTGGCGACGGCGAGGCCGAGATCGTCGTGGCAGTGGGTCGAGACGATGACGTCGGTGTTGCCGCGGCGCACGTCGTCGTAGACGCGTTGCATGAGGGCAACGAAGTCGGACGGTATGGCATATCCGACAGTGTCGGGAATGTTGATGGTGGTCGCACCGGCGGCCACCGCGATGCGGCAGGCTTCGACCACAAAGTCGGGGTCCGACCGGGTTGCGTCCTGTGGTGAGAACTCGACGTCGTCGACGTACCCACGTGCACGGGTGACCCCTTCCCGGATGGAATCGAGCACCTCTGCAGGTGTCTTTCGGAGCATCTGCTCCATGTGGATGGGTGACGTCGAGGTGAAGACGTGAATGCGGGCGCGGTCTGCTGTTTGCAGCGCGTCGGCTGCCTGGTCGATGTCGTTCGGAACCGTGCGGGCGAGCGAGGCGATCACCGGGCCGTGGACTTCGTTGGCGATGCGCTTGACCGCCTTGTGGTCACCTGGTGAAGAAGCGGCGAACCCGGCCTCGATCACGTCGACTTTCAGACGTGCGAGCTGTGTCGCGATGGCGACCTTGTCGTCGGGCGACAAGGCGATCCCCGGCGCCTGCTCGCCGTCGCGCAGGGTGGTGTCGAAGATGACGAGTCGATCAGTCATGAGTGGCCCTCGCCGCAATCAGGCGCCAACCCGAAGTCTCGTGTCTCGTGTCTCGTGTGTGATGCCTATACGTCATCAGCCGGTGTCTTCTCTACCAGGAACGGCATCATGACTCTCAGATCTCGGCCGACCCGCTCAACGGGATGGTCCGAGAGAGCGGCGCGTTGGCCGAGGAGGTTCGGAGCACCGGCCCGGTACTCGTCCATCCATTCGCGTGCGAACTGCCCCGATTGGATCTCGGACAGGATCTTGCGCATCTCGGCCTTCGTCTCGTCGGTCACGATCCGAGGCCCCCGAGTGATGTCGCCGTACTCGGCCGTATCGGACACAGAATGCCGCATCCACGAAAGGCCACCCTCGAAGAGGAGATCCACGATCAGCTTCAGCTCATGGAGCACCTCGAAGTACGCCATCTCCTCCGGGTAGCCGGCTTCCGTGAGGACCTCGAACGAGGCACGAATCATCGAGTCGATGCCACCGCACAGGATGACCTGCTCGCCGAAGAGATCAGTCTCAGTCTCGTCCTTGAAGGTCGTCTCGATCACGCCGGCACGGGTTCCTCCGATGCCGTGGGCATACGACAATGCGAGTGCGTGGGCGTTTCCCGATGCGTCCTGGTGGACGGCGACAAGCGCCGGCACGCCGCTCCCTTCCACGTATTGGCGCCGCACGAGGTGGCCCGGACCTTTTGGCGCGACCATCGCGACATCAACGTCTGTTGGAGGTGTGATGTAGCCGAAGTGGATGTTGAACCCGTGAGCGAAGAGCAGCACGTCGCCGGCCTCGAGGTTCGGTGCGATGACGTCGTCATACAGGTCGGCCTGGATTTGGTCGGGAACGAGGACCATGATGACATCGGCCCACTCGGCCGCGGCCGCGGGGTCGAGGACCGTCAGCCCGGCTTCGGTTGCTCGCTGCGCCCGACTCGAACCGTCGCGCAGACCTACGACGACGTCAACGCCGGAGTCCTTGAGGTTCATCGCGTGCGCGTGGCCTTGGCTTCCGAAGCCGATCACCGCCACCTTGCGCCTCGCGATCAGCGTGGGGTCGGCGTCACCTTCGTAGTACATCGTTGGCATGGCGCCTCCTCAGGCGGTCTTGAGTTGTTTCTTGGCCGACTTCTGATCGCGCGGCAGCGCGATCCGCCCCGACTTCGCGAGCGAGACGATGCCATACGCATTCATCAATTGAAGGAAGTCGGCGAGGCGTTCCGGCGGGCCGGTGACCTCGAACGTGATGGTGGCGACGCCGACATCGACGGCTCGCGCCTCCCACACCCGGGCAGCGTCCAGGATCTCGCCGCGACGTTTGGGATCTGCGTTGACACGGACCAGCATGATCTCGCGCTCGATCGCAGTACCCGGCTCGAACTCCGTGACTTTGACGGTGTGCACGAGTTTGTAGAGCTGCTTGATGATCTGCTCCATCTCCGGACCGTCGACGACCACCGTCATACGCGACATCGCATCATCTTCGGTTGGTCCGACAGTGAGTGAGTGGATATTGAACCCGCGCCTCGCAAACATTGAGGAGACCCGCGCAAGCACACCCGGCTTGTTCTCGACGATGACGGCAATGACGTGTTTCACGCGAAGTCCTCCCTGCTCAGAATGAGATCGTCATTGGATCCGCCGGCAGGCACCATCGGGAACACCATTGCCTCCGGGTCGCACGTGAACTCGACGACAACAACGCGGTCATTGATGGCGAGCGCCTGCTCGATGACTCCAGCGACTTCGCTCGGATGGTCGGCTCGCAACCCCACACCGCCGCATGCCTCTGCGAACTTGACGAAGTCCGGCACCGTCGGCGACAGTTCGGTCTGTGACAGACGGCCGTCGTAGAAAAGGTTCTGCCACTGCTTCACCATGCCGAGTGAAGCGTTGTTCATGACGGCGACCTTGATCGGGATGTGCTCAACGGCGGCAGTGATCAGCTCGGTGCCCGTCATCTGGAAGCAGCCGTCGCCGTCGATGGCAAACACCACCTCGTCGGGCGTGCCAACCTTGGCCCCGATCGCGGCTGGTATGGCGTATCCCATGGTCCCGAGGCCGCCCGAGTTGATCCACCGGCGGGGCTCCTCGAAGCGCCAGAACTGAGATGCCCACATCTGGTGCTGCCCGACACCGGCAACGATCGTGGCATCACCTTCCGTCACGCGCAGCAGTTCTTCGATCACGTACTGCTGTTGGATCGGCCCGTCGGGGTCCTGCTCGTAGGAGAGGGGGTAGGTGGTCTGCCACTCATGGAGCGTGGCGAGCCACTCCTCACGGTTCGGCTGCGGCCCGCGGCGCTCGGTCTCGGTGATCAACTGCTGGAGGACCGTCCTGGCATCGCCGACGATCGGGACGTCGGCGAAGCGGTTCTTGCCGATTTCAGCCGGGTCGACATCGACGTGAATCACCTTCGCCTCGGGGGCGAAGTGTTTGGGATCGCCCGTGATCCGGTCGTCAAACCGGGCACCGATGGTGATCAGCAGGTCGGATCGCTGCATCGCGGTGGTTGCGGTGTAGGTGCCGTGCATCCCCGGCATTCCGAGATTGAGCGGATGTGAGTCGGGGAAGGCACCTCGTGCCATCAGCGTCGTCACCATCGGGACCTGGATCATTTCTGCGAACTGTTTCAGTTCCTCAGCCGCACCGGCGGCGATGACACCACCGCCGACGTACAGCACCGGGTGCTCCGATTCCCCGATGAGGTCAACAGCGGCCTTGACCTGGCGCGGGTGGCCTTTCACCGCCGGGCGGTATCCCGGCAGCCGGATCTCGCCGGGTCGATGCCACGTCATGGTCGCCGCAAGGACATCCTTCGGGATGTCAACGAGCACCGGGCCTTTGCGCCCCGTCGACGCCAGGTGGAAGGCCTCACGGATGATGTCCGGGATCTCATCGGCGCTCGTGATCAGCTCGTTGTGTTTGGTTGCCGGCATCGACATTCCCCACGTGTGCGCCTCTTGGAACGCGTCGTTTCCGATGGCGGTCGTCGCGACCTGACCCGTTATCGCCACGACGGGGACTGAGTCCATGTAGGCGTCCTGCAGCGCCGTGAGGAGATTCGTGGCTGCCGGTCCGGACGTCACGAGGGCGACGCCGACCTTGCCGGTTGCGTGGGCATATCCCGAAGCCATGTGACCGGCGCCCTGTTCGTGGCGCGCGAGGACATGGCGGATGGGGGAGTCGAGCAGCGGATCGTAGGCCATGAGGATGGCGCCGCCGGGCATGCCGAACACAACCTCCACCCCCTCGTACTCGAGTGATCGGATCAACGCCTCGGCGCCGGTGAGTTGTTCTGGCATGTCATGCTCCGCATACAGAAAACCCCCCGTGTGACACGGAGGGATAGGCGCACACTTCGTGGCGTGTGCGCCTAGGTGATAAGGACTACGAACTCGTGGTTGGCTGGTGTCATGTCGGTTTCCATCAGGAGCATGCGATTATGGCAGGACAACACCG
>Ga0316193_10002768_pt1 | contig 12438 bp, 6 predicted proteins | sample MerIslsedime2_MG_FD_207735 | JGI IMG/M metagenome (GOLD analysis project Ga0316193, IMG submission 207735) | Coastal sediment microbial communities from Maine, United States - Merrow Island sediment 2 | ecosystem: Environmental > Aquatic > Marine > Coastal > Sediment | place: USA: Maine... | reverse complement strand
CCTCTGCAGCCGGTGCGGCGGCCTCGGCGGCCGGCCCCGACCCTCTCCAGGCGAGCGCCTTCGTCACCGTCCACCGCGACGGAACGGTCACGATCATGGCCAAGAACCCGGAAATCGGGCAGGGGGTCAAGACGGCATTGCCGATGATCGTGGCCGACGAACTCGGCGTGGCCTGGGAAGACGTCCGGGTGGAACAGGCGCCGTACGACGTCGCGCGTTTCGGTCCGCAATACGCGGGCGGCAGCACCGGCGTGCCGACGAATTGGGACCGGCTGCGGATCGCCGGCGCCACAGCCCGCGAGCTGTTGATCGCGGCTGCGGCGGCGCAGTGGATGGTGGATCCTGCCGGATGCTCCGCGCACGACGGACAGGTGTGGGAGGGCGAGGGACTCGGGCTCCGCTCGATTCCGTTCGGCGAGCTCGTCGACGTCGCGGCGGAACTCGACCCGCCCGCTCCGCACTCCGTGCCGCTGAAGGACCCGCGGCAGTACACGATCATCGGGACGCCCCGGCGCGACGTGGACATCGAGGGCATCGTCACCGGGGCCACCGAGTTCGGTCTCGATACGAAGGTCCCCGGGATGCTGTACGCCGTGCTCGAGCGAGCGCCGACGTTCGGCGGGCGGGTCGGCTCGGTCGACGCGAGCCGGGCCCGTGCAGTGCCAGGCGTCCGGGACGTGATCGAGGTGACTCCGTTCGACAATCCCGCCTTCATGGCGGGAGGTGTAGCCGTGGTGGCCGAGAACACCTGGGCGGCGATCAAGGGTCGTGATGCCCTGCTCGTCGAGTGGGAGGACGGGCCGCACGCGGACGAGAACACGGAGAGCCTGCGGTCCCAGTTCGAGCGGCTCACGCTCGAAACGGGTGAGGCCATCCGCGACGACGGTGACGTGGAAGCCGCGCTCGCCGGCGCCGCGACCCGGCTCGATGCGGTATACGAGGTGCCCTTCCTGTACCACGCCACGCTGGAGCCGATGAACTGCGTGGCCGATGTTCGCGACGACAGTTGCGAGATCTGGGCGCCGACCCAGGTGCCCGGGATGTGTTTGGCCCTGGCTGCCGCTGTTACCGGCCTGCCCCGCGAGTCGGTGACCGTGCACATGCTGCGTTCCGGCGGCGGGTTCGGGCGACGACTGATGGCTGACTACGCCGCCGAGGCGGCGTTCATCTCGCAGGCCGTCGGGAGCCCGGTCCAGGTCGTGTTCACTCGCGAAGACGATATGCGCCACGGCTACTACCGCCCGGCCGGAATGTACCGACTGGGCGCGGGGATCGACGTTTCCGGTCAGCTGATCGCCTGGAAGGAGCACGTATCGACGACCTCGCGTAATGCGTTCCGGGGCGACGATGACACGGCGGCCGAGACCGAGGTGTTTCCGGACGCGCTGCCGGCGGCGGCGGTGCCTAACTTCCGGCTCGCCTACACACCGGCCGATTCCAGCGTACCCACGGGTGCGCTGCGTGGCCCGGGAAAGAACGCAAACACATTCGTGGAGCAGTGCTTTCTGGACGAGATCGCGCTGGCTGCGGGGAAGGACCCCGTGGAGATCCGGCGGGAGATCCTCGGCGAGCCCCGTGACCTCCCATATCGGGATCATGGCGGGCCGACCTTCAGCACCGGCCGGCTGCGCAACGTGCTGGACCTCGCCGTCAGCCGGAGCGACTGGGGCAAGCCGCTACCGGCAGGGCAGGGTCGCGGAGTCGCGGCCCAGATGATGTTCGGCGCCTACGTGGCACAGATCGCGGAGGTGACGGTCGATGACGAGGGCGGCGTGCGGGTGGACCACGTCGTCTGTGCGGTAGACTGCGGGATCGTGATCAACCCGCCGGGCGCCAGAGCACAGGTGGAGGGAGGGATCCTGCACGGGCTGAGCGCGACCCTGCACGGGGAGATCACGATCGCCGACGGCGGTGTCGTGGAAGGAAACTTCGACGGCTATCGGCTGCTGCGGATCGACGAGACTCCGGAGATCGAGATCCACTTCGTGCCCAGCACCGACGCCCCGACGGGTCTGGGAGAGATGGTGTTTCCCACCATCATGCCGGCGGTGGCGAACGCCGTATTCGCGGCCACCGGCAGACGCGTGCGGAGACTACCGATCCGGCCGGAGGACGTGCGCCGGGGTTAGTGGACTCTGGCCACACGGCAGGTCGACCGGACATCGATCACGCCGCGGACATGGCCTCGGCCGCGCTCGCCACCCCGTCGGCTGGATGCGCCGGACCGATGACACGACCCGTTCGGACATGCTCGTCGAGTCCGTCGAGGACCTGCCGCAGGGTCTTCCGGAACTGACTCTTCATGATGAATTGGCCCATCAGCCAACCGATCGATCCGAAATTCGGGACGAACCGCATGCCGAATGACACCTCGGATCGCCCTTCGCCGGCGGGCGTGACCCGCAATTCGCCAATGGCCGTCTTCAACGGGAACGGCCCGGTATCCGTGATCGTGACCTCGTAGCCCACACCCTTTTCGTAGGCCGTAATCCGCTCGTTGATCTTGCCGCCAGAATGAAACGTGCAGCATCTCTGGGCCCCCTCGCCGGTACGCTGCTCGCCCAGCAGGGGAGAGGCTGCGACAAGCGGATGGTAGTTCTGCACTCCGCCGAAGTCGTCGATCACCTCCCACACCTGGAGGGGCGGAGCATCGATCATTTTCTTCACCAGTACCTGTTGCATCGGTCTGTCCTTTCCGGGTTCGATTCCTCTCGACGGCCGGCTGCCGGGGGGACGATCGTCTGGCGCCCCCCCGGTGGCCGCTCACCGCCATCAGAGCTGCGAGAGTCCGCCGTCCACCACGAGTTCGGAGCCGAGCACGAACGAAGACTCCGGTGCAGCGAGGAACACGACGGGCTCGGCGATCTCATCGGCGGCGCCGAACCGCCCCAGCGGAATCATCGACGTGATCTGCCGCGTCATCTCCTGGGCCTGCTCCTGGGGCATATCGATTCGTCCGAAGATCGGTGTCTCGACCGGGCCCGGGCTGATCGCGTTCACCCTGATCCTGCGACCTACGAGTTCAGCGGAAAGGGTACGGGCGAAGGAGCGAACCGCCGCCTTGGTGGCCAGGTAAGCGCTCATGCCCGGCATCCCCTTCTGATTTCCGGCGGACGTGGTGAAGATCACAGACGCGCCGTCATTGAGCAGCGGGAGCGCCTTCTGAACCGTGAAATAGGTGCCCTTCACGTTGACCGCGAAGTGCTTCTCGAGCAGATCCTCGGGCGTCTGGTCGAACGGGGAAGGGAGTGCGATGCCCGCGTTGACGAACAGGATGTCGATCCGGCCGAATCGCTCTCTAACCTCCGCGAACAGGCGGTCGAGGTCGGCCGAATTCGTGACGTCGCCCTGGACGCCGATCGCGGTTTCCGTCGCGGTGGCGACCGCGGTTCCTCCACCATCGTCGAAGCCGAAGTCGCCGGCGCCTTCCGCCGCCCTGGATTCTTCCCGATCCGTGGCGAGCATTGAGAGCTCGGACACTGCCAGGTTCAGCGTCTCCCGGTTACGGCCAAATACGGCGACTCTCGCTCCTTCCCGGACGAACGCCTTCGCGGTCGCCAGTCCGATTCCGCTGTTTCCACACGTGATCACCGCCACCTTCTCATTGAGCCTTGCCATCGTCGCTCTCTCTTTCAAATCGTGCCGGCGTCGTGCCGACCGTGGTTATGGACCGTTAACTGGAACGATCAGTCCAAAATAGGGCCACTCAAAGGGCGCTCGGACCGGGTCCGGCGCCCGCGCTGCCCGTCGGGGCAGGGTCCGTCAGATTCTCAGCGCAGCAGCTGCCGCGTCACCGAGAACACGTCTTTCGCATATGTGGGGCTGGAGGCCACTTTGCCCACCACCGACATCCCCTGTGCCAGCGCCGTAATCGCACGAGCCAGGGCACGTGGGTCCCGCTCCGTGGGGACTTCACCCTCCGCCTGGGCCCGGCGCAGGGCCCGATAGAAGCCGTCCTCGATAGACTGGAGCATCGTGTCCAGTTTCGGGGCAAGTTCCGGATCGCGAACGCCGAGCTCTGCGATCGAATTCACCATCAGGCAGCCCTTGAAACCAGGGTTCTCCCAACTCTCTTCCCACATGTCGAGTACAGCTTCGACATTTGCGAGCGGGGAACCGGGCGCATCGAGCATCCCGATGACACGACCGATTTTCTCGCGGCGATAGCGCTCGAGCGCCAACTCGAACAGGGCGTGTTTGTCGCCGAACGCGTTGTACATGCTCTGGCGACCGATTCCGCAGCGCTCGGACAGTTCTGCGACGCACGTCGCCTCGTAGCCCTGTTCCCAGAACAGATCCATCGCGGCTTGGAGCACCGCCGTCTCGTCGAATTCCCTCGGTCGTCCCGCCATGGGAGGCAGTGTAGTTATTATGGAACGGACTGTCAAGTATTGGCGGGCGACGGCGTGGAGAACCGGATTTCGCGTGCCTGTTGCGGCTGGTGCGAGTTCGTGAAGGTACCTTCACGAGTTGCCGGGTCCTGTTCGGGGTATAGCAACGCGCGGCAACGAAGATGAAGAAGGGGCGACCCGATCCGGGCCGCCCCTCGACAGTTCAGAATCCGGACAGATGCCCGGTATCGGGAGGCCCTATGGGTGCGTCACCGTTTCGACCATCGTGCACTCGTCCGTGCCGGCCGTGCCGGCGTTGCACACCTGGTAAGCGTAGTCTCCGGACGGTGTCTTGCCGATGTTGTCCGTGTACGAACCCGAGTTGCTGATCGTGGCGATCGTCGCCGCGTTCAGCTTCACGTCGACCGTCGGGCCACCGCCGTTCCAGCCGAGCACCACCCGGTAGTTCTTTCCCCTCTGCCCCGGGGTCAGCGTCAGACCGGTCGGCGCTTCTGCCGACGGCGGCGGTGGCGGGGGATCGACGCCGATATAATCGCCGAATCCGCTGCATTGCCCGGTCTCGCCGCTGTCGTGGTCCGGAGCTGACAATCCCGTCACGCAGAACTCGAAAGTCGTAGCGTTCTTGATGGTACCGGTCGAGAACTCGACCAGGCCATCAGTGCCGGTCGTGCTGCTGGACGTCCGGTAGTTGTCGCCCAGGTTCAAGTGCCATGTACCGTTCACGGTCACTCCGCTGAGCGGCGTGTCCGTTTCGTCGACGATCTGCACCGTCACCGTTCCACTCGCTCTTCCGCCATTCCGGAAGGTCACGTCTACCGTGCTTATCCACTGCACATCGGCGGTCGGACAATCCAGCTCGCACGGCGGAGGTGGTGGTGGAGCGCCACCGGCGCCCACGTGCAGCAGCAGGTTGGGCGAGCCCGCGGCGTTGGAGATTACGCCCGGTGTGGCGTCGGCCTGGATCGCGGCCCACACCTGGTTCGCCGTCCAGCCGGGATTGGCTGCGAACAGCAGCGCTGCGGCTCCCGCCACGTGCGGGGTCGCCATCGAGGTGCCGCCCCAGGACTGCGAGCCACCTCCCTGGACGGTGGAGCGAATGGACGAGCCGGGAGCGAACAGGTCCACGCACGCGCCGAAGTTTGAGGCCCAGGTCGAGTGAATACTCCTGGAGTCGGTGTTCATGGAAGCGGCCACCGTGACCGCCTCGGGAGCGCTCGCCGGCGACCGATTGCAGGCATCGATTCCGTCGTTCCCTGCGGCTGCCGCAACCACCACACCGGCGGCGACCGTGTTCTTGACGGCCGTGTTCACCGACGAACTCGTACCTCCGCTCAGGCTCATGTTGATGACCGAGGGACGTGTCGCGGTCGCCACGACGTATTCCATCCCATCGATGATCCCTGAATAACTGCCACTCCCTGAACAGCCGAGCACGCGAATACTGATCAGCGTGACACCCGTCGCCACGCCGTACGTCTTGCTTCCCACGGTCCCGGCAACGTGGGTCCCGTGTCCCTGGCAGTCGGACCCGTCGTCGTCGTTGCTGACGAAGTCCCAGTCGCGCGTCTGATCGAGCCGCGAGCCGAATTCGTCCTCGCGGCCGTAGTCGATGCCGGTATCGAGGATCCACACGTCGACTCCCGCGCCGGATCCACCCGGAGTAAATGTCCCGCTCAACGGCAGGTTTCTCTGATCGATCCGATCCAGACCCCAGGAACCGACGGCGGTCATCGAGACGACGCCATCCTGCTCGACGAATTCCACATTCGGATTCCGCCGAATTCCCTCGATCGCTTGGGGTGGGATCTTCGCGGAAAATCCGCTGAGGACGTGCTGATAGGTGCTTCGAACCGTTCCGCCATGCTCGGCGGTCAGCTTCCTCGCCAGCCCCGGAGGATCATGCGTCCCGTCCTTGAACACGACGATCCAGTCGTCGGCCCCGATGCCTGCCTTCTGGACGGACGCCGTCAGCGGCGAGAGATCTGTCTCGAGGACGGGTTCGGTGGGGAGCGGGGCGTCCTGGCAGCCGACGAAGGCAATAGCCACGACGGGCAAGAGCCAGGTCCAGCCACGCAGCGCGCGGCTGTGCTCAGCACGGGGCCAACGACTCATACGGCTTCTCCTTGTGGGGTCCGACAGTGTTCCCGACTGCTCATCCAACAAAGCCAAATCGGCTCGCGAGATCAATATCTCCCGCCGACCAGCCCAACTGATACCGCGAAGGGTGTGCCGAGTGAGAAAAACTATGAAGTAAACAGATATAAGTGTTGTGCATACGTCATATGTGCCGACTTTGAATCCCGAGAATATGGCCGGCGAAACGTGGCGTTCACGCCTCTGATCGTGGTATTGGATCGACAGTTGAGAGGGGCGCTGGGTCCAGAACGGGAGAGGATTCCCGGTGATCGGGGGGTTCCTCTCCCGTTACACCGGCCGGGATTCTTTCAGCACGTGTACCCGGACGGCCGACGGTTTCGCGGCGTCCTGATAGGTCCGGTGTGTCGCCTACTGGAAGTCCTTTTCGCCCGCTTCGTAGATGTTCACGAACTTGTGCCGATTCCGGTCCAATCGCAGGAATCACGAGTTCTCCACTTTGATCATGATCCGGTGGCCCGGCTTGAAGGTGTGCATAACGGCCGGAATCTCGAAGTGCACCCGCGTCACCTCGCCCGGGAGCGAACTGCGGCGGGGAGATACCCGAGCCCCTGAACGGTTTCCGCCTTTTTTGACCCGGTTTCCGGCTCTCTTCATTTGACTTACGAGAAGCCATTCCCCAATGTTTTACGGGCTTTCCTCAACTCAGAACTCAACCGGCGGCCCCGCCACGCAGAGCTCCCTGCACCGGGAAGGCGTATGGTTGACCTCGAGGCTACGCTTCGATCCACGCTCGATGGTCGATACGACATCGAGCACGAAATTGGCCGCGGCGGCATGTCCGTCGTGTTTCGAGCCCACGATGTCAAGCACAACCGAACGGTAGCGGTCAAGGCCATTCGTCCGGAGCTGTCCAGGCAGATCGGCCCTGAGAGATTCCAGCGCGAGATCGAGGTCGTGGCCGGTCTCACGCACCCGCACATCCTCCCGCTCCACGACTCTGGCGAGGCCTCCGGCCTGCTTTACTATGTGATGCCGCACATCGAAGGCGGATCACTGCGAGATCGCATGGAGAGCGAAGGTGCTCTGCCCGAGGCGGACGCGATCCGCATCGTCCGCGAAATCGCCGATGCGCTGGGATACGCGCACGAGCACGACGTCGTACACCGCGATGTGAAGCCGGGCAATATTCTTCTCGCCGGAAACCACGCTCTCCTTGCAGACTTCGGGATCGCCCATCTCGCCTCTGGTGACCACGAGACTTTGACCCTGGCTGGTCTGGCGCTTGGTACACCGGCCTACCTGAGTCCAGAGCAGGCAAGTGGAGAGACGGAAGTCGACGGCCGCTCTGACATCTACTCGCTGGGCTGCGTCCTTTACGAAGCTCTTTCGGGGTCGCCCCCGTTCTCCGGCGACAGTATCCGGGCGATGCTGGTGCACCAGATGGTCGATACACCGCCCCCCGTGCGCTCGCTGAACGAGGGGGTATCGCCCGACGCAGAATCAATTGTGGAGATCGCATTCCGCAAGGAAGCCGACCAGCGGTTTCAGACTGCCGCGGAGATGGCGGAGGCATTGGATTTCGCCGGCAGCCGGTTCAAGCGTATCCCCGTCCCGCTGCTGGGTCGGCTGGCGGTGCCCCGGAAGTCGGCGGACAGGTTCCGGTTGGTGATCGCGGCCGCGACGGCCGTGATAGCTGCGGCAGCACTGTTCGGAATTCGGGCAATTATTACCGGTGGTGACCAGCCTTCAGAGAGGCCTGTAGTCCGATATGTCGTTGTCGACTACGCGGCCGACGACGCTTCGGAGATCGAGAGGCAACTCGGTCGTCGGGCGGCCCGCTACCTCATCGACGGCCTGGACGGCTGGACCTCCGTGAGTGTGGTGCCGGACGCGGCCATGGACGGGCCAATGACGCAACTGCGGACCGCCGGTATGTCTCGGTCCTCGCTGGCCCTCGGGGCGGGCCTGGCGCAGCGGCTAGGTGTCGATCGACTGATCCGCGTACAGGCTCAGGACCTCGGCGGCCTCATGCGGCCGGCCGGAGGTCAGCTGCAGGGCAACGTGAGGGTTTCGACGACCATCCTCGATCCGTCCGGCCAGGAGGAGTACCAGCACATTCCGACGAGAGGTCCGGCCGACAGCCTCGATGTGCTCATGGCGGAGGTCGCCATGCAGCTGCTCGAGCTCGACGGGGAACCTGCCGATTACAGGTCGCTGATCGAGCGCTCGCCGGATCATCGGGCCATCCAGGACTACCAGGATGGCCGTGAGGCATTGCGGCAGTGGCGACTGGCGGAGGCCCATCGTGCATTCGAGTCAGCCATTGCCAGGGACTCGTCGTTCGCGCTGGCTCACTATCTCCTGGCCCAGACCATGTACTGGGAGATGTCGCACGACTCGGAGCGGACGCAGGAGCTCGGCCCGTTGATCGACCACCACTCGTTACGGGCCGACCGGGAAGGCCAGGGGCTGCGCCTGCGACCTGGAGAGAGAAGCGCGGTCGAAGCACTCCGTGCGTTCTGGACGGGGGACTACGACCTCGCACGCGATCGGTACGACGAGATTCTCGAGTCCGAGCCGAAAGACATCGAGGCGCTGGTTCTGAGGGGTGCCGTCGAGATGGAGGACCCGATTCTCGCGGCCCACGATGATGGCACCTATGGGCCACGCCGGAACATGAACGTGTCTTACGCCGCGTTCGACTCGGCGATCGTGCTCAATCCGGACTGGGAACTGTCGTGGGGGCACCTGTACGAGATTTCCAAAAACGTGGCCGAAGCCGCCTATAGGAAAGTCAGCTTCGGATTCGAGCTGTCGGTTGGTGACCTGGTCAGTCCGTACGAGGACCGGGAGACGACCGAGCAGCTGTGGTTCTGTCCTATCATACGTGCCGACACGATCTCCTGGGTCGAGATCCAGCCGGCCGGCTGCCCCGCGGATTCGACGGCCGTTGCCTCCGCCAAGGACAGGCACGCAAGAGTGGTCGAGCTGCTCGAGTACACCGCCGCAGTGGAAGGTAAGGCGAGACATCACGAAGAGCTCGCGGACCTGCTTCTCTGGGAGCGCTCCCTGCCGTGGTGCGAAGCGGAGCCGGCCACGTCTGACTCGCTCAGCAGACGGGCGCTGGGGCACTTCGAGACGGCACTGGAAATCCGGGCAGACACCACGCCCCAGGACCGCTTTCAGCTCGCCGCCCTCCGCCTGGGGGCCGGGGATCTGGAGGCGGCGCTCGCAGCCGCGGAGCGAGCGATCCGCGAGCTGCCTGAGTGGGAGTCAGCGAACGGCACGCCGCCGCCCGCGGTCGCGGCGAATCCGTTCCTCGCGGCCGGAAGGCCAGATCCGGCGGTGCCGATCCTGGAGCGTGCGTGGGGAACGAACTCGTTGAGTCTGCCCGATCCGCAGGACCCATCGCGCTCGATCTCTGCGGAGGATCAACTCCATACGCTGATCGCCCTGCAGGCATTGGGAGCGCTGGGCGTGACGGGATCCGAGGTCGAGAGCCGTCTCGTGCGTCTGCGGCGGGCCTGGGACGATTCTGAGCACTCGGAGCGGGACAAAGCAGCGCTGCGGCTCGAGTCGCTGCGGTATGTCGGGCCGGCGCTGGCGCACTCCCCCGGCGAGTGGGACGCGTGGTTCGGCGGCTGGGAGCGGCACGGTCTCGATGTTCCTCCCGTGTGGCTAGGGATGTTCGCGGCAGCCCGGTCGCCGGCGGACTCGGTGCAGGCGCGGGAGAATCTGGTCCGGGCCGTGGACGAGCTGGGCGCCGATCCACTCGGCGGCCCTGTCCGCCCGATCGATCTGTACGTGCCGCTGGTGCTTGCCAGCCGGATCGGAGCTGCCGACGTAGAGGAGGAGCTGTTGCGTCGCCTTTCCCGTTGCGCGCTGAGTCTGGACCAATACGACGCGGGCTGGGCCATGCGGAGCTCGCTCGGAAAGGCCGACTGACCCTGCACCGGACAGCAGGCCCGGTGACCTTGAGTTTTGGCGTTTCGCCACATGGAGCCAGCAGGCTCCGGAAGGAGGATTTCGATGCGCAAGTCTGTGATCCCGGTACTCGGCGTGCTCTTCGTCGGAGTGCTACTCGCGGGTTGCCCCCCTCCGGGTACTGACTGCCCTGATTGTACGAGGGCTCATGATCCGGGTGAACCGTTCGCGTGTCCGGCGAACACCGCAGACCTGATTCCCGTCGATGAGATTCCGGTCACGGTGCGGGCGGGCCGCCTCGCTGCGGGCCCCGGTCATGTGAAGGTCCCGGCGAGAGCCGGTTCGGGTGCCCCGGAGATCTTCGACACGAACAACCAGGTACGACATCAGGCACCAGATCTCAGCCTGACCGCGAATGAGGAGTGGGTGATTCTGCATGTCGAAGGACACCCGGGAGGCGGGTCGCAAGTATGTCCGCCCAACTCGCCGCTCTGCCAGGATGTCAAGTTGAAGCGGTGCACGGATCATGAAGGCAACCTGGTCCGAATCCACGTGGACGCACCCGAGAAGGGAACGCCGGATCCGGGTCCGCCGTCGATCACGGTTACCGGAATCTACGACCGACTCACGAGCGACAGCGCGCTCGCCGATCAGGCGTATTCCTGCAAGCGCTGCGGACGGGTGGAGGTGTGCGGAGTTCCGGACTGTCCGTGAATCGACTCGTCCCGACCGGGAACTCGTAAGTGCCCGGTCGGGATCCGTCCGCTTGGGCGGCGCGAACCTATCGCGCGTCAGCTTGAGCACGACGTTGAGTGGCGGAAGCAGGAACACGAGCATCACGAGGCCCGGGAACCACGATCGGTCCCCGGGCCTCATCAGAATTCGCCTTCGCCCGCACGAGCCGCCCTCAGAGCGCGTGCGACCCTGCGTCGACTACATCCCCGCCAGCTCCCGCACCGTTCCGGCCAGCTTGCTCAGCGCCTCAGCGCTTGCCGGATTGGAGGCCGCCAGCTCGTCGAGGTGCGACGCCATGTTCATAAACGCGTTCTGGCGCTCCGAAGCCGGGGCCGTCTCGAGGGTCTCCAGGGCCGATCGCATCCGCGCCGCGTGTTCAGGAGGCATCTCGCCGGACCGATCCAGCTGGTCGACGTAGGCCAGTGCCAGCGAGTACGTGGCCGGCCATACGAACATCTGCTGCCCCTGCACGTTGAAGTGGTCGAACTTCACCGACTTCGCCGCCGCGATCTCGTTCGCCGACAGGTACTTGCTCGGCTCCAGCTCGAGAATGTCGAGGCCACGGGCGATCTCGGAGCTGACGATCGCGCCGTTGTACCAGTACACGGACCACGAGCCACCGGCCCCCAACCGTTCACCGTCCGTCGGACCGCGGTCGAAGAAGGCGATCTCGACCGGGTTGGCCGGATCCGTGAAGTCGAATACGGAGATCCCGCCCTGGTACCAGGCCTGGACCATCACGTCGCGGCCGGGAATGGGAATCATCGAGCCGTTGTGCGCCACGCAGTTCTCCAGCGAGGTCTGCGGCGCTGACATCTTGTAGTAGCTCTGGAAGTCCATCGAGCCGTTGGCGATCGTGAAGATCGCGTCGGCACCCCACTCCAGCGGGTCGTCGATGCGGCACTTCGGTCCGCCGCCGCCGCCCCACTCATCGCTGAACAGGATCGACGTGCCGTCGTTGTTGAACGTCGCCGAATGCCAGTACGAGAAGTTCGAGTCGGCCACCGCCGCGATCCGCTTCGGATTCACCGGATCGGTGATGTCGATCAGCAGGCCGTAGCCCTCGCAGGCGCCGCCCGCGAGCCCGATCTCCGGATACAGCGTGATGTCGTGGCACTGCGTCGGACCGGGCCGTGGGCCATCGCCGTCGGTTTCGCCGTCATCCCCTCCGCCGAACCTCGCCGCGATGATGTCGTCCAGGTTCTCGCGCAGCGTCGCGCTGTCGGCTGCCGTGGGAGCGCCCTCGCCGCCGCGCGCGGAGACGGTCTGCGCGAGAAGCTGGTTGGCGAAACCGTCCGGCAGCACGAACTGCTGGCCCATGACGTTGGCC
>Ga0316193_10002766_pt1 | contig 12452 bp, 12 predicted proteins | sample MerIslsedime2_MG_FD_207735 | JGI IMG/M metagenome (GOLD analysis project Ga0316193, IMG submission 207735) | Coastal sediment microbial communities from Maine, United States - Merrow Island sediment 2 | ecosystem: Environmental > Aquatic > Marine > Coastal > Sediment | place: USA: Maine... | reverse complement strand
CCGGCAGGTGGCGGATGCGGCCGCGGGCCATGCAGCGCTGAGCGTGGGCGAGGCTCTCATCTTCGATCAGGGTGACCACGTCGGTGGTCATGAGATCGGCCACGCTCATCTCGCTCGGCATCGGCCACCTCCCGAGCATAGTGTAACCTGGCATGTGTGGCGGGAATCTGCCTGGCACCCTCTCAAACGCGTTTCCGTGGCGAAAGGAAGGTTAAAAGGGTAAAGGGGTGGAAGTGTCTTGAAACGATTCTCAGGGTGAGATCGTTACGTCTTAACTCTTTACTCTTAACCCTTTACACACTGTCAGATATACAACCCACCCGAGATATTGAGCACCACCCCGGTGATGTAGGAGGCGCCCGGACCGGCTAGGAAGGCGACCGCGTCGGCCACGTCGGTCGGCGTTCCGAGCCGCGGGATGGCAACGGTTTTCATCAGCGCCTCGCGCTGGTCATCTGTGAGTTTGTCGGTCATCGGAGTCTGGATATAGCCGGGCGCGACCGCGTTGACAGTCACATTGCGCGGACCCAGCTCGCGGGCGAGGCTCTTGGTGAAACCGATCAGGCCGGCCTTGGAGGCAGCGTAGTTGGCCTGCCCCGCGTTACCCATCAGCCCGACAACCGATGCGACGTTGACGATGCGACCGCTTCTTGCGCGCATCATCAGCTTTGCCACCGGCTGAGTGACCTTGAAGACTCCATCGAGGTTGATTCCGAGAACGAGGTCCCAGTCCTCAGGCTTCATTCGAACGAGCAGCTGATCGCGCGTGATGCCCGCGTTGTTGACGAGAATATCGAGGCTGCCGTGCGCCTCATGAATCGCGGCGATTGATTCGGCCGCCGCCGAAGAATCTGTGACATCGAGCTCGCGGCCCTCGGCCGTGCCGCCCGCACCGTTGATTTCGTCGACGATTTCGGTGGTGTCGAGAACGTCCGCACAGACCACCTTGGCGCCGCCGCGCGCCAGACGCCGCGCGATCTCGGCGCCGATCCCTCGCGCCCCTCCCGTAACAACTGCTACCTGCCCATCAAACTCATTCATCGAATGCGCTCCCATCTTCGCGCTCGTTCGTCGAATCATCGTATTAAACCACAGAGACACAGAGAACACGGAGGATACACAGAGGAAATCACAAAAAGCCATCGCCCTCAAACCGGTTGCGCCTAGGCTTATCGTCAGAGCAGGTGGATGAAAAAGTAATCGCCAACTTCAAACATTCTCTGTGAGTCTCTGTGCTCTCTGTGGCTCTGTGGTGATTCAGCCGATGAGATCAGCTAAAACCTTCTCGATCGTCTCAACGGTTCCCGCCTGGTAGCAGACGGCGTCACGATCGATGCGCCTCACAAGACCCGAGAGCACGTTCCCGGTGCCGACCTCTACAAAGGTCTCAAAACCGTCCGTCCGCATCTGCCGGACGATCTCCGACCACAGGACCGGAGCGTCCACCTGGCGGACGAGGCCGTCACAGACTTCGTCAGGCTCACTCACCCGGCCGGCATCGACGTTGCGATAAAGAGGCACCGCCAACGGTTGGAAGTCGAGCTCCCGCAGGGTCGGTTCGAGGCCTTCACGGGCAGGTGCCATCAGTGGCGAGTGGAAGGGGGCCGACACCGGCAGCGGCAGCACGCGTCGCGCGCCCAATTCCTTCAAGCGCTCGCCCGCCCCGGCCACGGCAGCGGCCGAGCCTGCAATCACGACCTGCCCCGGAGAGTTGAAGTTGACGGCCCTGACGGCTCCACTGCCCGACGCCTCTTCTTCCTTACATGCCACCTCGACCATTTCATCGTCAAGGCCGATCACCGCCGCCATCGCTCCTTCGCCGACCGGTACAGCCTGCTGCATGAGGCGACCACGCAGCCGGACCGTGCGCGCGGCATCGCCCACGCCCAGACCCCGAGCGGCAACCACCGCCGAGTACTCGCCGAGGCTGTGCCCGGCGACCGCACCGACCTCGAGACCGGCGCCGGACAGCACTGCCCAGGCTGCTGAGGAGTGGGCGAGAAGTGCCGGCTGGGTGTTCTCGGTCAGTTTGAGATCTTCTTCCGGACCGTTCCAGCACAGATCGGAAAGCTCGTCGCCGAGGCTGTCGTCGATTGATTTGAAAACCCCCGCCGCCGCTGGCCAGCGCTCGGCGAGATCGCGGCCCATTCCGACTGCCTGCGAACCCTGGCCCGGGAAGAGGGCGGCGATCTTCGCCGGGTTGACCATATTCAGCCCTTCCTCCCGACGGGGGAGCTCGCCAAAACCTCGAGGATTTTGTCACCGATGCGCTCGATGACTCCGCACGAAGCGTAGGACGCGGCAAAGTGAACCGCGTTGCGGATCGCCTTGGCGCTCGATCTGCCGTGGCCGATGAGACAGGCACCGTCGACACCGAGCAAGGGTGCGCCACCATACTCCGAGTAATCCACCCGGGAGCGAAGATTACGGAAGGCGCCCTTGGCCATCAAGAGGCCCGCACCATACATCGGTGACTGGCGGGCCTCGTCCATCAGCATTCCAACCACCATCTCACCAAAACCCTCTGCGACCTTGAGGATCACGTTCCCGGTAAAACCGTCGCAGACGATGACATCGACCTCTGCGTTGAAAACATCGCCGCCTTCAACATTGCCACTGAAGTTAATGCCTGCTGCTTTGAGGACACGGTTGCGCTCACGCGCCTGGGGGCCGCCCTTGCTCTCGTCCTCTCCAACCGACATCAGGCCCACCTTGGGTGAATCCACGCCGAGCACAGCCTCCGCGTAGAACGAGCCCATGACGGCGAACTGCACGAGCTGGTAGGGCTTGCATTCCATGTTGGCGCCGACATCGAGGACCAGGGTGTGACCCTCTTTCTTGGGCACCACCGCGGCCAGCGCCGGTCGGTCGACTCCGTCGATCATCCCGAGGGCGGCCTTGGCGGCGACCCAGGCGGCACCGGTGTTGCCGGCGGTCACCATGGCGGTCGCCCGACCATCGCGCACGAGCTCCGCACAGACGTTGAGGGACGAGTGCTTCTTGCCACGCAGAACACTGATCGCCGGGTCGTTCATGCCGACTACTTCGGGGGCGTCCACAAGTTCGAGACCGGAGGGCAGGAACCGGAATCGGCCGAGCTCGCGCCGGAGGCGTTTCTGGGGCCCAACGAGACAGACCGAAATTCCGGAATCGGTGACCGACTCGAGGGCTCCGCGAACAATCGTCTGCGGGGCGCCGTCGCCGCCCATGGCGTCGACCGCGATCGGTCCTTCAGCCGGCATGTTTGTCCATCAGCCGGCGGGCCCCGTCATACCGAGCCATGAATTCTCAGTCGAGTTCCTCGACTCTGATGACCTCGCGGCCCTTGTAGCTGCCGCAGTGCGGGCAGACCTGGTGGGGCGGCTTCGGTTCGAAGCACGAGGTGCACAGGCTCTTGCCGGGGGTCTGAAGAGCGTGGTGGGAGCGACGCTTGTCGCGGCGCGTCCTCGAGATTTTTCGTTTTGGATTAGCCATCGTCAGTCTCCAGTTCGGGTATCAACTCTCGCGGGCGCCGCCAGCGAGATCCGCAAGGGCTCCCCATCGCGGATCAACCTCGGGCTTGCATCCGCAGTCATCAACTCGGTTCAAATTCGTTCCGCATCGGGGGCACAGCCCCGCGCAGCTCGATTGACACAGGATCCGCATCGGCATCGCGAGCAAGACCTGCTCGGCCGCGAGTTCGGTCAGATCGAGCTCTTGGCCCTGCAGGAATGACACGTTGAGATCGCCTTCGTCGAGTCCGGCTTCGGGGTCGAGCGGCGCAGACTCGGGCAGGTGGTACTCGAACGAAAAGTCCTCCGAGACGCTCCAGGACACAGGTTCCAGGCACCGCGAACACGACAATGAGCCTTTGGCAGCGCAGCGACCGGCGATCGAGAAAATATCTTCGTGTGGGCGTACCTCGCCCGTAAGGTGAACCGAGATTTGGCCGGCTACCTGATCGGGACCGAGCCGTTCGGCTTCAACGAGAAGTTCCTCGTCGAAGCGCAGCGGCTCGTGTTCGAGTTTTCCAATGTCGATCTTCACACGCACCTCTCCCCGCAGGGGACGGGAAGTATAGCAAAGGTCTCGCTTTGACTCCAGTCAGCGCCCGCCCACCCGCCCCCCACCACCCGGATGCAAGATACAAGATACAAGTCCCATCCACCCGCCCCAGTCGTGAGTCCGTGGGGTCGGGCGGATCTTGCATCTTGGATCTTGTGTCTGGGCGGGTGGTGGGGGGCGGGTGGGTGGGCTACTGATTCGCGCTCGAGGGCTCGGGGCGCATGAGATCGGTAGAAACGCTCATGACTGCGATGCTGGCGCCGAGTGCTGCCAGAGAGATCAAGGTCCACATGGTTTCGCCGACCACCGGCAGGAACCTCACGGCAAGCAAAACGAGAACACCGACAAAGACCTCGAGGCTGATCGGAAGGGGATGACGGACCCAGCGTCTGAGCACTATCGCCCCGATCCAGCAACCGAGGACAGTGAGGCCAACAGCCCTGGCTATGAAGAAGATCACCATCAATCCACCAACGAGCGGTACGCCTAGGACTGGGCCGAGACCGAGGGCTGCGATCAGGGAAGCGAATACTGTCAACCCGGCCATCATCCCGAGGGCAGGGACCTTGATTCCGAGAGCGGGCACAGCCCATGCCCCGTAGCGCATCCTGGTAGGAAAGAGGAAGGCAAGACCGGTGGTCACCAGCAGCCACCCGCCGGCCGCCAGGAGGCGCATCGAGATATCGGTCTGAAGGGAGCCCCCGCGCGCAGATGAAGCTGAGAGGAGAGTGGCCGGCGACGAGAAGCAGAGGACCCTGCCGCCGATGTCGGCATCGACGGAAACCTCGGCCCCACCGAGGACGGCAACCACGTGCCGTGTGACTACGGCGCCTTTCGCGACGCGAATATTGCCGCCGACCGCCACAGCATCACCTTCGACCCGCGCCCCGGGTCCGAGCTCGAGGTCGGCGCCAAAGACCACGACATCGCCGGCTACTCTGTCATCAATTCTGAGATCGGAGAGAACGGCGGTTCGCCCGGAATCAGCCGCAGCTGCTCCGGAGACCAGCAGCGGGACGAGCAGGAAGAGATATATCCGGGTTAACGATCGTCGCGCCACAGCGAGACCCTCCGCCAACGCAGGGCGGTCACCGCCACCCCAACGAGACCGAAGATGCTCACCAGACCGGCACCGGCGAGGAACGCAGGATCGAGGGTGGTTGCCGCAGCGCGCGCCCCAGTGGCGACCGCGGTGCCCCAATCGGAAACGCTGGTGGCAAATGCCATCCACCCCTGTGTCGAAAACTCGGGTAACAGGCCGAGGACGCCACTCCCGGGCACCCCTCCGACCATCACGGCGCCCACCAGCGCGACGAGCATCGACGCAGCCACCGGCAAAAACGCCACGATACGGCGTCGAATCCGTACTGGTCGCAGCGCGGCGAGCACACCTTTCTCGACGACGGGGTCAGCGGGCGGAATTGCCCTCGCAAAGAGCAGTCCCAGCGCCCTCTCGGCAGCGGCCACCTCCCGGCAATCCGGACACACCTCGAGGTGCTGGCTTTCCGCGCCGCCGAGGCGTTCGAGACCACCGCCGTTCTCGGTGAGGATCTCCTGGATTGTCTGACAGTCCGTTGCCACAAGGGCCTCCCCTCGAATCATACCGCTTTCCTCAAAGGAAATCGGTCAATGCCTTACGTAATACGGAGTGGGCGCGAAAAAGTTTGTTCTTGACCGTTCCAAGCGGCATTTCCGTGAAATCCGCGATCTCCTGATAGCTCAGACCACCAAAGTGACGCAACAGTACCAGCTCGCGATACTCGGGCCGAAGCCCGTCGATCACCTCGCGCAGTTCCGATGCGAGGGCCCGATTCTCGAGATGACCAAGTGGGTCCTTGTCGAGATCCGCGACCACCACTTCGACCTCGTCACCCTCGGAGTCGGTGCGATACAGCGGCGTTGTCTTGAGGCGGCGTCGGCGGAGCTGGTCGATGCCGAGATTGTGGGCGATACGAAAAAGCCAGGTCGAAAATCGATATTTCGGGTTGAACCGCTCGAGGGCCGACCAGGCGCGAACGAACGCCTCCTGCGAAAGCTCACGCGCCAATTCGATGTCGCCCACGAGCTGACTGAGAAAGGCAGTCAGTCGCCGCTGGTAACGCCGAACGAGTACCCCGAAGGCACCTTCATCACCGTCAAGGGACAGTTCGACGAGGCGCTCATCCGAAAGTTGCGGGGTTTTTTCAGTCACGGCCAACGATCATACCCTGGCAGGGAGATACGGGGGACACGTTGAAAAAGATGCTGGATGCTGGATGCTAGATGCTAGATGCTAGATGCAACAAATCAAAGATCGATCGCGCTGCCTTGTCAAGGGGTGGGTGGGTGGATCGAGTATCCAGGATCTAGTATCCAGTATCGGGTGGGTGGGCGGTGCTGGCTTCTGCTAGACTCGCCACGGAGGTCTGCCCGTGGGCAAACATCGTCTGGTTGTGTGGTTTCTCGTTGCCGCGTTGACGCTGCCGGTCGTGCCCGGCGCTGCTGACGAGGAAGAGCAGGAGGGTCTCCGTCGCGTTGGTGGACTGACCTTTATCGATGAAATCTCGCTGACGATTGCAAACCTAGTCGTCTACGTCACCGACAAGAAGGGCCGGGCGGTCACGACGCTGACCAAGGATGATTTCGAGATCCTCCAGGACGGTGACCCCAAACAGATCACGAACTTCAAACTTTACACCGACGAGGTCGTCCGCTCCGAGTTGGGGGTGACGACGGGGCTCGATATTCCCGAAGCATCCCCGATCCCGGACGCGACGGCCGCGGGGGGGCCGCAACCTGTCCACCTGATCCTGTACATCGACAACCAGAATCTCGACCCGCTCGATCGCAACCGGGTCCTGTCTCAGACCCGGGATTTTGTCCGCACGAGCCTCCATCCTCCAGCTCAGATGATGGTCGTTGCCTACCAGCGTTCGTTCGAGGTGCTGCAGGAATTCACTTCCGACCCCTCGGATGTCTTGAAGGCCATGCGACTGGTGCGCACCTACACCGGTGGCCGGACCGAACGGGACAGTTCCCGCCAGGACATCGTAGATCGGATGCAGCGGGTGGAGTCCGAGCGGCGTTCGGGCTCCTCCAGGTCGAGCATGGGAAATCAATCGGGCCGCGAGTGGAATGAAATCTACAACCTGATCGACAACTTTGCCAAGGAGTCGGTCAACGACCTCCAGTTCACTCTGGACTCGCTGCGGCAGATCATCACCAGCCTCACCGGCCTGCCCGGCAAAAAGGGCGTTATCTACGTCTCCAACGGCCTGCCCATGATTCCCGGGATGGAGCTTTTCTACGAGGCAAGCAGGGCCATGGACGATTCGACAATCCTCTCGAGGATGTTCGAATACGATCGGACGCGTATCTACAAGCAACTGGCCGCAACCGCCAACGCACAGGATGTGACCCTCTACACCATTGATGCATCCGGGCTGAGTCTGCACGGCATGGGATCAGCGGAGTTTGCGACCGCCGCAGATCCAATGATGTCTTCCATCGGCCGCAACAACTACGTCGACTCGCTGCGATTTCTGTCCGACGAAACCGGCGGAATCGCGATTTACAACACCAACGACATCGGGCCAAAACTCGAACTCGTGACCCAGGACATGTTCACCTACTACTCCATAGGCTATCCCCTCCAGGCCAGCGGCCAGGACAAGGTGCACCGGGTGAAGGTCAAGCTGCGTGACGATCCCGGGTTCTCAGATTATGAGATCCGTTACCGGCCTCGATTTGTGGAGAAATCTCTCGAAACCAGGGTCCAGGACAGAGTGGTGTCGAGCCTGGTTTTCGAGATTGACGAAAACCCGATGGGACTCGAAGTCGAGGCCGGTACGCCGGCGACGGCGACCAACGACCGCTGGCTCCTTCCTGCCCGCCTCTCTTTCCCTCTCAAAAGCGTCGCACTGCTCCCTGAGGGAGACGATTTTGTGGCTCGAATCGTGTTGTTCATCGCCGCTCGGGACACCGACGGAAAACGTTCTGATTTGGTGCGCCAGATGCACGAGATCCGGGTGCCGGCAGTTGGCTACGAGCAGGCGCAGGACAGGAATTACAGTATCGACACACAGCTGTTGATGGAGGCGGGCAGATACAAGATCGCGATCGCTCTGCTCGACCCCTTGACCCGTCAGGTCTCGTACAAAACCGTTTCGGCGCAGGTCCACCCGCGTAAATAACCGGCATTTTTCACGAGAATTTGTCTCGCAAGGCTCAAGGTGCCAGGGAGCCCGAGTTCTCGCAAGACGGGCGAGAGCAGACGCGAGCTTGCGGTTCCGTCGGCCAAACGAGTTCAGAAAACGCCGCCGCACGCAGTGCATCGGACCTTGCAGCCGAGGACTCAAGAAGAACCCAGTTTGGGTTGCATCCTCTGCCTCAGTCAGAAACCTGCTGTAATGCCTGCCGCAGCATCGGCTGGTCGGGGTCGATCTCGAGCGAACGCTGCATCTCGCGGCGCGCCACCGCGGTGTCACCGACGCAGGCCGCTGCGAGTCCGTAGAAGGCGTGAACGGGGCCACTGGCGGGGAACCTCTCGGCCGCCACTGCCCCCACCGGCATCGCTCCCGCACAGCGGCCGCTGCGCACCCGCACCATCATCAGGCGGACGTAGAAGGGCTCGTACTCGGGGAATCGCTCGACCCCACCCACGAGCAGCGCTTCAGCTCGCTCGGACAGGTGCAGACCTTCGTAGTCGGCCGCCGCCCGGTCGAGGGTCCGTTCGGGGTCCCGAAGCCCCTTCCCGATGGCTATCCACAGCTCCTCGTCAGCCTTCTCCCAGCGCTCGGTCTCCATGTAGATCCGGCGCAGGTTGAAGTGGGGCGAGGCGTAATCAGGACTCATGGCGATCGCCCGCCTGAGCAGCTCCTCCGCCTCGTCGTACTTCTTCTCGTTGATCTTGATCAACGCCAGATTGTTGATCTGGCCCCGGGTGGCGGTGGCTTCGTCCGGGGCTGGAACAGTTGCGGCCGCCTCGCCTGCGCTCGTCCCGTCGTCGCCGATGTAGCCGAGCGCCTCGAGCTTGGCCATGAACTCCGGGTCGACCGGGGCCACGCCGCCACCGCTCTGGCGATAGGTGGGCGGCGGCACCAGCGGCGTCCACTCCACCGGAGTCGCGGTGGCCCGAGGGGAGCCGGGGAGCACAGTGGTCGGCCACGCCGGATCGACCGGCACGCCGAGGAGGGCGGCGATGGTCGGCGCCACATCGTAAACCGAGGGCCGTTCTTCCACCCTCCCACGGCCTGCAACGCCCGCGCCTGCGATCACGAAGACCGCGTCCTCTGCGTGCCACAACGGCGCGGTCGGTCCGGCCATGCCCGAGAGACCGCGAGGACGTTCGCGGTCCCAATTGAAGCCGTGGTCGGAGACCACGAGCACCGCGTACTCGTCCAGCGAGCACGCCTCGAGATAGCGGCCGATCCAGCGATCGACGATCTCGAAGTAGCGAGGCACGGCGGCGGCGTAAACCGAGGCTGTGGCGCCGTCGATCTCGATCGTCGGCGGCGGCATGTACGGGGCCAGCAGATGACCGATGGTGTCGGTGCCCTCGAGATAGACCATCAGGAGGTCGGGCTCCTCGGCGGCGAGGACGAGCCCGGCGCCGAGGTAGGTCCGGGTTGCCGACAGAACCCGGCGCATACCGTCGACCGGATCTTCCATGCCGCGGTCTTCCGCGACCGCGCGGTTGAAGACCGCCTCCGGCACGTCGATGAAATAGCGCACTGCTCGCCAGTCGCTCTCGGCGACCGCGCGATCACGCACAGCGGTGAACTCGCTCGTTCGCTCGGGCGGGAAAATCAGGTCCGGCGGATCCGAGTGAAAGACCTCTTGTGGAACCGCCTGCTGGAGGGTGTAGTACAGGCGGTCGGAGATCATCGTGCCGTTGATCCGCTCGGCCGGCCAGGTCGCCCACCAGCCGACGACGTCGACTTCGAGGCCGAGGGCGGAGGTGATGTTCCAGATCGCGGGCACGCGGCGGCTGCGCCCGGTGACCGGCACCTGCTGACCGGTGCTGGGGTCCTTTTCAACGAAGTCCAGCACACCGTGCACGTCTGCCGATACCCCGGTCGCCATCGTCGTCCAGATCAAGGGCGAGAGCATGGGCACGATGGTCTCCATCTCACCCCAGGTTCCGGCATCCATCAGGCGGCGCAAGTTCGGCATCCTGCCCGCCCTCACCCACGGCAGAACGAGGTCCCAGTCGAGACCGTCGAGGCCGAGGACCATCACCTTGTGAGTGGGAATCGACAGCCCGGCGGCGATATCGGCCAACAGGATCTCCCTGACCGCCTCCCGGTCGGGCTCCAACGAGACGATGATCGCCCGTTCGGGCAGGGCCAGATCCATCGCCAGCGCCCGCCGCAAAAACACCGACGGGCTCACCGGACACTCCGGCGGGCGGGTCGCTCGCTCGACCAGGCAGGCCGACGGCATGCCGGCGATGGTTCGCCGCACGGTGGCGCCGACACTCCCCGGCAGACCTTGACTCGGTGTCGCGGCCGGTTCCAGCTGCCAGACTCCGACCGGGAGATCGAGCTCAATCGTCGCGCCGACCTCAACGCCGTCGGCGGTGGTGGCCCGCTGCTCCTCGGCCAGCCGCTTCGCCCGCAATCGTTCGCCCGACCAGCGAGGGGCCACGACCACTCCGCGGTCCGGCACCTGCAGTTTGCCCGTCGCAGGCGACCACAGCCACAGCTCGCCCGCCACCGGCACCCAGGCCACGGTCGCCCACAGGAGGGCCACAACGAGCGCGGCCGCAACCGCGGCCACGATGACGAGAGGTCGTTTCACGAACGGGAGTTTAACGCAGACACTCGGTCGGTCGTGATCGCGACCGGTCAGGGAAACAGAACCTCCGCCTCTCCGCGCTCGGCCACACGCTTTTCGGCCAGCTTGAGGATGCGATCGCGACGCGCCCAGAGGGCAGCGATCTGGTGGCGCTCGAGCCACGGTCCGAGACGTTCGTCGACCTCCTCACGGGTCAGCGCCTCGAGGGAGGCGAGAACTCGCCGCGAAAAGCGGGTCAGGGTTCCCTCGCGCCGGAGCTTTTTGTCGGCGAGAAATGCGCGCGACGAGTCGATCTTCCAGATCTTCCAATCGGGATCGATCAGCAGGTTCGACACGTTGTTGTAGTCGGTGTCCCACGTCAGCTGCATGAAGAGCCTGATCACGTGCATCTGCTCGTTCCAGGCCTCGAGATCCGGGGGCGGGATCATTTTTACCCTCGCCCGATCCCACTCGGTCATGCTGTCGTAAACCCATACGGTCAGCGAGCCGGTTCTGCCACCGATCTTGCGCTCCACGGTCGGCGGCACGAGATCGAGGCCGAGGAGTCCGGCGAGCTCGTAGGCGGCGATCTCGTTCCTATAAGAGTCCTTGAGGCGAAAAACGGTTCGGCCGGTGCTGAGCTGCACCTTGTCATGGAAGACGTCCACGGTCTTGAAAACCGCGTCGATCGTTCGGCTGCCGTCGGAGAGGGTCGCCTTGCGTGGATTGGTGATGCCCTTGCTCTTGAGATCCACGACCTCGACCACCTCCGCGGTCCGTAGAAAATCCGCGACCTCGTCGCCGCTCAGTGGCGTCGGCGACACTGTGGCGCCGGCCGCAGCCGTTTGCAGCGTCAATATCAAGAATGCGGTGCTGAATATGGTCATGATCTCGAGTCCCCCTTCCACCGATGATACGGCGCGTCGTTGATCGAGGTTTCGACCGTGAACGAGAGCCGGATTGCCTCGACCATGCGTGAGTCCGTTATTGCGCATCCGACTGCCGCTGCTCCTGCTGCAACCTGAGCTGGAGCTGGCGGAGACGTTCGAACTTCGGGTGCCCCTCGTAGCGGTCGAGGATCTGCTGCGCCTCCGGGCTCCCCCGCATGAGGTACGCCATGGCCAACAGGTACTCCGAGTCTTCGACCGCGTAGTCTTTTTCGATGTTCTTGATCAGGGTCCGCTCCGCCTCGTCGGACTTCTGCATGGCGATACATATCTGGGCGTGCAGGATGGCCGCATCCTCGTACCTGTCCGAGATCCGCGAGGAGTGGTGGTAGGCGCGATCGTACTGTCTCGCGTCGTAGAAGAGAGCAGCGAGGCGATAGCTCGAAAAATCGCTGCCGCTCGCCGCGAGCTCTCGCTCGTAGAGCGATATCGCCCGCTCCGGTGCCCCCCGTCTCTCCGCCACCATGGCCAGGCCCTCGTAGACCTGGGGGTATCGATCGACGTCCTCCAGTACTCTCGAGAATGCCCGTTCCGCCTCGTCCAGCTCACCCCTCTGGAGGTGGCTGTTACCGACTGCGGTGTAGTAGCCGGGGTAGTTGATGGGCACGTTGACGAAAAGGAGCAACGGCAAATATGCGATTGCCGCAACCAGGTAATACCAGTGCTTTCTGAAATCCGCGCGCAGCAGCCAAAGGGTGTGGGCGC